>UOFG01000088.1_pt1 | contig 35136 bp, 26 predicted proteins | sample 1988411 | NCBI WGS metagenome assembly UOFG01 (sample SAMEA4712194, study PRJEB27164) | hydrothermal vent metagenome | biome: marine basaltic hydrothermal vent biome; feature: marine hydrothermal vent; material: mineral | place: Pacific Ocean | collected 2011-06-14/2011-07-23 | depth 1689 m
CTTTGAATACCTATCTCAAACTGAATGCTACCATTGGGGAACTGTGAAATGGTTGATTTTAATTTTTCGGGCAGGTGGTCTGGAATTAATTCAAAATGAAGAAGCAGTTTTTCTGTGTTCTCATTATCTATTTTATTTAGAAAAAATTCCATTATTCTGATGTTGCTGGTAACTTTAAGGTTGAAGGTTCTATCAACAAATTTAAAATGGCGCACACCCCGTTGATATAATATTTCCATTTCATTTAAAAAAATATCGAGATCAAACGGGTATACGGTTTTATCAAGTGAGGAGAGGCAGAATTCACATTTAAATGGACATCCCCGGGACGCTTCTACATAAATAACCCGATTACGTATGTCCTCATCACTATAATTTGTGTAGGGCAGTTTAATTCCAGAGATGTCTATCGGGGCGGCTTTAATGACTTTATTCAGGCGTATTTTTTTATTAAGCAAATCGTCGCAGAGCTCTTTAAAGGCTATTTCAGCAGAGCCGCTAATCAAATAATCTGCATTTTTTACTATTTCCTGCTGCACATACTCATAGCTGACCTCCGGGCCACCCAGAATAATGATGGTTTCAGGAGAGATGGTTTTGATCAGGTTTACCAGCTGAAGACTTTGTGTGGCATTCCAGATATAGACACCCAGGCCAATAATGGCTGGTTGTTTATCGAGCAGTGATTCTGCAATATCAATAACCCGGCTATTGATATTAAATTCCACAATTTCTGTTGAATCCTGTAATTGCCCCATATTGGCATAGAGGTAGCGCAATCCCATTGAAGCATGGATATAACGGGCATTGAGCGTGCTTAATATTATTCTGGGCATAAATCTGTAATTTTTAAGGGGGGGTTGCCGTGGGGTATTATATATTTATTTTTCATATTGATTAATCGCATTCAGTACATGCTGAATATCGGTAGCAGATAGTATATCGTTTTTGTCCCTGTATGGTGTGAAAATACCAGCTACAGAAATAACATTTGAATTATTGTCTCCTGATTCATTATGCAGGACAAAAACAGGTGATTCACTCATTCCAGCTGGTTCTGGAAGTGGCATGGTCTTTCTTTTGAATCAAAATCTTTTTTTAATATCAATGAATAGTGCAATGTGGTTTTCCGGGTTAAGGCCATGTCTGGAGTATTCTTTATCATCAATTGAACTGCATTCACAGGAGCAGAGTGTAGTTATGATCTCCTGCAGGTCTTTCTCTGCTGTATCTGTAAAATAATATTGTGCAGTTACTGGCGTGTTAATTCTCCCAGGCGTTCAGTTACATCTGTTCCTGTGTTCTCTTGGCCATTATCCATATCGTCCTTAGCTTTCTGCAAAGCGGACTGTAGTTGAAGCGCTTTAAAATTTTGCAGCTGTTCGTATTCAATTGCAGAAACGATGACGGCTACCGGTTTGCCGTTTTTATTAATAAATCACCAAATTCTTTTTTGGCGTTACCTGCAGTTAGGGATTTTATGATAAAGTCTTAAATTAATTAAAATGATCATTTTGATTAAACGCTATTTCTGGCCCATTGTCAAACCAGTTTTCAATTCTGGCCAGGGTAATGGCTGTCCACTATACATTCAGTCCGAGGGGAAGTTTGTGGTAATATGCTTTATTGAGCTGAAAAAGTCAGTTGAACACATAATAGTTGAATCAGGCATTATTGAAATTTATGAAAATGTGGTTTGCGGTGAATTCCCTGAGCGGGTGATAGTGCTACCAAACCCTGTCCGGGTCCATAATTCGCCCTGTAGCGGGCTGATAGAAAGTGAAATATGAAAGGTATTACAGTAGATGGTGAGTCAACGGTGGTTCAGCACCGTTTTGCAGTGGTATATGCACCGAAGCGGTCACGGGGGCGGTTTGCCGAAAACTGTGTTTTTTTAATGAATTCTGAGTTGCATGCCATAGAGGAGGCGGATGTTGAAAAGCATCTATTTGCCGCAAAGGTGACTGGGCCTTCCAGATCCTCTGAAGGTCAGCGTATTTATTACCTCGATGACTGGATAGATACCCGTATTAATGATGAATGAGCTGTTTTCGTCGCTGGATCATTTCCGCCAGCAGTTTCATCAGGGGCTGTTCACACTGCTCGACAGGCCGCAGCTCGCTACATTTATACTGTGCCTGGCCAATGCATCAAACGACGAACATTTATTCTCCCGGATGAAACCTGCATTGCAGGCGCAGTACCAGTGGCTGTTTCAGCAATTTAAAGAGGGGCTTGCCTGTGGTCGTCAGCTGGATGCGGTTGAAGAGGATCTGCTGGTATTTCTTAAATTACATGTGCTGGGTTTTGATAATATTCAGTTAACACAGCAGCGGCAGGTGTCTGAATGGCTTTGTCAGTTTAATCAGCTGCGTTCATTTCGCCCGCCACGGATGTCGAAGTTTGAGCACCAGGGGGAAATCTCTACGCCGTATACTGGCGCGCATTTTAATTTTAACAAGCCTTTTATGGCCAGGGAATGTTTTCGCTCAGGTGATTATCTGGGGCGGCGATTAGATCTGTTTTATAATAAATACCCCTTTGCCGATTTACATGCTCTGCTGGTGCCTGATCGTGCAGCCTGCATGGCGCAGTTTTTACTCAGGGAAATGCATCAGTATATCTGGCAGGTGAGTGAGCAGCTTGCGCATACGATTGAGAATGTGGGCATAGGATATAACAGTTATGGGGCTTATGCTTCGGTGAATCATCTGCATTTTCAGATGTTTGTGCAACCACAGGGGTTGCCGATTAGTCATGCTGTCTGGCAGCACAATGGCGGTGAAAAAATCTATCCGCTATCGGTTGTGAAATGCAGTGATGCTGAAGATGCCTGGCAGGTGATAGCGCAATTGCATGCTGAAAAGCAGCCTTATAACCTGCTGTATATGCCCGGTGCTATTTATATTATGCCGCGCAAATTGCAGGGCAGTGTTGAGGTGCCTGAGTGGAGCAGTGGCTTTAGCTGGTATGAGCTGAGCGGGGCAATGCTATCTGCTAACAGACAGGACTATAAGGCACTTAAGGCCGATGATATTAATCATCTGATTCATATCCTGTCTGTTGTCTGAATTGATAATATTACACTATACGCGCTTTTTAATAATATCGGCTACCCGAAAAGAATTGGCGTAAATTGTCCATGTATAGGGTACGCTGCCACCGGTTGGCATAAAGCTGCCGTCCGCTACATATAAGTTCTCCACATCATGTACTTTGCAATCCGCATCCAGCACCGAGGTTTTTATATCTGTGCCAAAGCGGCAGCCACCCGCTACCAGGTTTGCAGGGGGAGAGCCACTGACACTGGAGCGTATGTTTTTAGCACCCATCTGGCGCAATACCATCTCCGCTTTGGCGGATAAAAACTCACCTACTTTCAAGTCGTGTTCATGGTAGCCAAGGCGCACTTTGGCAACGGCAGAACCCCATTTGTCTTTTACGCTGGAGTCGAGGCTCACAAAACAGTTATCGGTGGGTAACCAGTCGTTAAAGACTTCGAAGCGTAAGTCCTGCGATTCGGTAAATACGGTTTTAAGGTCGCGTTTTAGCTGATGGCCCCAGTTCAGGTTGTCCTCATCGTTCCAGCGGGCAGACATGGCTCTGGATATCGGGTTTGGATGGCGCAGAAGAAAATCAATGACACCCCCCTTGGTTTTTCCGCCAAAGGCTTTGTCATCAAAAAAATACCAGTCCTGTACGCCCCGGTTTACAAAGGGGCCGCGGACTTTCATATCCTCTACAGCGAGCTTGTCCATGTTACTGTAATGAAATTCTCCGGTGCCAGAGCCACCCGCAGAAAAGAGCAGGTTTTTGCCGAGCTGGGCATGGTTGTTTCCAGCCCCATTGGGGTGTGCGGGACCAGTGGATGCCATTAGCAGGCGCGATGTTTCTATGGCATGGCAGGCTACAACAAAAATTTTTGCTGAAACTTTCTGCGCTTTGCCCTGTGCATCATAATAAAGTGCTTCGGTTATTTTTCCTTTTGAGTCACTTTTTAATTTATAAACTTTTGCATGAGGACGGATTTCACAGTGTCCTGTTTTTACGGCACCATCCAGTAATGCGGCTCTGGAGCTGCCCTTGGCACCGGAAGAGCAGCCATAGCTGCCACAATAACCAGAATACTCACAGCTATTACGCCCATTGCTCGGCTGGGATAAAACGGCTCTTGGTGTGGCCAGTGATGTTACACCAAGGTCTTCACAGGCTTTATCAATGCGCTTGACTATGGGGTGTTCTGCCGTGGGGGGGAAGGGGAAATCAGTCGTTGATCTTGGTTCCTGATATTTATGATCTACCACAGCACCAGAAACACCTACCTCTGTCTCAGTTTTGGCGTAATAAGGCTCCATATCGGCATAGCTAACAGGCCAGTCTGCAATGTTGGCACCTTTGATGGGACCAAACTCAGATAACAGGCGAAAATCTTCAGGTTTGAGCCGGTAGAAGTAGCCACTCATAAAGTTGGATGAGCCACCTACAACATTGCCATTCCAGAAATCCCAGCCCGATTCATAGGTGGATTCACTGACCCAGCCGCCATCACGGGTTTCCTCTTCAAGCACATGGCGTTCGTCTTTAAGATCAGGGGTGTAGACGCTGCGTCGGCAGCAGGCCAGTTCGTCCTTGAAAAAATCTTTTTCGCTTAGCCAGGGGCCTTTTTCAAGCACCAGCACCGATTTACCAGCACTGGATAGCTCGGAGATAACCGGTCCGGCACCTGCTCCGCTGCCAATCACACACACATCATAATCTTTGCTCATGCTTTTGTTCTCCGGTGCGAAGGTCTGTTCAGTTTAAAGTAAACTTTGTCGAGGGTGGGTGTTGGGAACCCCGGTTTGTGTTCCAGCCATTTCCAGCCTTTTGCCTGCTGGTTGCCGCCATAGACAGGGTCGCTTAATAAGGCCTCTATCAGGCTGGTCATCATAAGTGATAGCCAGCGACTGCCTGCACGGCTGCCTTCAATGGTGCGGAGCACGGATTCCCTGTCCTTGCTGCTCAGTTGTCGGAATACTTTCTGGTGATTTTTTACAGATAAATCATTTAGCCAGCCGACACCTTTCTGGATGAAGTCTTTTTCTTCCGTATCACTGTCGGGTGCCTGCTGCATATTGCGGAGAAATCTCAGGGCATTGATATCTTTTGCTCCGGGGGATGTTTTATCCGCCGGAAACAGGTGCTCCTGTACCTCGGCTATTGTTAGCCAGGGCTCCTTCAGGTCTTTATAACTGTTGTCTTCATTCTGGCCTGAAACGGCTTTCGTAGAAGCGATTCCGGTGCCTGACCAGCTGGCACTCAGTGCGCTGAGAAGTTGAATAAATTGTCGACGATTTATTAGGTTTGAATGATTCATTTTAATCTGCGATGGTTTTGTCAGATGGGGAACCTTTAGCCGAAGCTAAATGGTCGCGTTTACTTTTTATTTTTTATATTCCATTGATCAAAAAAAGTAAGGAATGCTTCTTTGGAGTAGCTGCCATTTACAACGAACTCAGCGGTGTCCTTGGACCACAATACACTGCCATTGTACTCTGAAACATACATGTGTGGATAGCCGAGGGCTTTAGGGAAGGCTTTTAAAAATTCTGCATTATCATTTTCATTATTAACATTGATTTTAAGCATGACAAAGGTTTCATGGAGCTTTTGTTCTACATCGGGGTTTTTCTTAAAAAAAGCTTCCATTCTGTGGCACCAGGTGCACCAGTTGCCACCCAGCTCAATAAGAATTCGGCGGTTTGTTTCAGTGGCCAGGGCCACGGCTGCCGCACCGTCTTTAAAGGCATCTCGCTGCGGGTCGTATATTGTGCTGTAAGCGGGCAGAGCCTTAAGCATCTTTGCTCTGCTACTGCTCCGGTGGCTGGTTTGCTTAATATCCGGGCTATCAGGGGCTTCATTATTGAGAGCAGCCGAACTCCATGCAGGTAATACAAGAAGAAAAATGAATAGAATAGTCGGAATTTTCATGTGCATACTGTAATATCTTTGAAGATGAGTATATAGAGGGCTATATTAGCAAATGGTTCATTTGCGGCCTGTTTTACTCCATTATTTCAGAAAAGGTTGATATACATGTCGGATAAATTGATGATCTTACCCAGTAAGGACAACCATAAAATCAGGCTGGTTAAAATGCCAGATGATTATGAGGTACATGAGGTTTACAGGGCGGCAACAGGTGCGATTGCAAGAATAGAGGAGAGTATTCCCAGCTATGACTGGAGTGATTTAATGGAGGAGCTGGAGGATATGGGCTTTGAGGAGGTGTCCTTTGTGCTTGGTCCTGAGGTTCCTGGTTGAATAGTATGGTCCAGGTTTTATCTGTAATAGTCTGATTTTGCTGAAAATTCAATAACTATGGACGGGTAGTATATTCCCTGGATCGGTGGATGGATTAACCTGAGGTATAACATGAACAGGCATTACAGGCTCAGCTTGTGTAGCAGTTAAATCCGGGTACTAAAGTGCATGGTTTTAACTGGCGATCTGAAAAATAAAAACACATATCCCGGATTATTCCGCCCTGCCTTCCACCTGCCTGAAATATTCTTCATTTTCTTCCTGATATAACCAGGGATCGAATAAAAGCTATTGAAGAAAAGGCATTAAGAAAACTAAAAGGCAATAAAGGAAAGAAAAAATATATCGTTTGCTCTTTTTGTGGCAAACCACAGGACAAAGTTAAAAGAATTATAAAATCTGATACTGGTGTTGCTATTTGCAATGACTGTGTAGAAACATACAGTGAAATACTCGACAATAAAACTGAAAAGTAAAAAATTTCCAGTCCTTTGATTGCAGGCGGCTAATGCAGCCTCACCCAGTAGAGCCTGTGCATTGATCAATCTGGCCAGAATACGCTGCATTGGCTCGTTCTGTAATGTATTACCGTAGGGGCACCCCCTGTGGGTGCCCCTACGAAATTTCGTATTCGGCTTTACCCAGTGAATAGCCTTTTAAATAACGCTGTGATAGTGCAAAACCACCATATGTTGATGCCACCGTTGAATAACTTCATTCATGGCCCAGCCCTGCGATTGTGGGTGGATGTTTTTGTAGCGCCAACTACTGTTAATGTAGAAATGACTATTTCGGAATTACTATCGACCCAGTCCTGGCCTATTTTGATAAGTTACGCAATAACGTGGCAGGCGCTTGAGAATACTGAGTATTATGCCATACTATCATTCACCCGTTCGGTGGAGACGATAACTCGCCTGGTTATATAAACACGCGAAAAACTGGGCAACTCACTTCTTTTTTTATTACGCCAGCCACCTTCTCGGAAACACGCTTTGAGGCACCCAGCTGATTTGTTCAGGCCTGATGTTTTGAGTGTATGCTATATATACTGATTTAAAAAATAATTTAAAAGGTGGCTTATGAAACTGGCAATGATTGGTTTAGGGAAAATGGGGGCAAATATGGTACGTCGTTTGCATGGGGATGGTCATGAAATAATCGCCTACGATGTGGATAAAGATGCCGCCCCAGCGTTGGCGCAGGAACTGGATAATGTGACGGCGGTGGGTAGCCTGAGTGAGCTGGTCAGTGGCCTGCCTCAGCCCTGTGTTATATGGCTTATGGTGCCTCATCAGTTTGTTGATAGCAGTATTGAGTCATTAGTAGAGGCGGGCGTTAAAGCGGGGGATCTGCTGGTTGATGGCGGTAATTCAAATTTTAATCTATCAAAACAAAGAGCGGCATCGCTTGAAAAAAAGGGCATTTACTATGTCGACTCTGGCACTTCCGGTGGTGTATGGGGGCTGGAGAATGGATACAGTCTAATGGTGGGCGGAGCGGATAAGGCGATTGACATACTGCGCCCGGCGCTGGAATCGCTGGCACCGGCAAAAGATGCAGGCTGGGGGCACGTTGGCCCACCAGGTGCCGGACATTATGTGAAAATGGTGCATAATGGTATTGAGTATGGAATGATGCAGGCGTTTGCCGAAGGCTTTGAAATGCTGGAGGCAAAAAAGGAAATGGAACTGGATTTGCAGCAAATCTCTAAAATATGGCAGCATGGCAGTGTGGTGCGGTCCTGGTTGCTGGATTTAATTGCCGATGCCTTTGATGATGATAAAACTTTATCTGCATTAAGTGATTATGTTGATGATTCGGGAGAAGGGCGCTGGACGGTGCAGGACTCAATTGATCTGGGTGTGCCAACACCGGTATTAACCCTTGCCCTGCAAATGCGATTTAGAAGCCGGCAGGATGATGCCTTTGCTGGAAAAGTATTAAATGCTATGCGTGCGGGCTTTGGTGGGCACAGCATACGTGCTGTAGAATAAACTTTGAGGGAAAAGTATGGAAAATATTGAAAAAATTCATTGCATAGGCGAACCCACTGAGCCGACTAATATTGTTATTCTGGGTGCAGGCGGAGATTTGACCAAACGCAAGCTGATTCCTGCGCTGGTTAAAATGCTGCGTTGTGGCCTGCTGCATCCTGAAAGTAAAATTATTGGTGTATTAAAAGGTCGCACACCGGATGTCTGGTTGAATTCTCTGTATCAGGGCATGTGTGATTATGCCGCCGAGTTAGAAATGACTGAGCAGCAATGGCAGGTGTTTTCTGCCATGTTTAAAATGGTCGACGGGGATCTGCAGGAAGATCAGACCTATATCGATCTGGCAGCATCACTTGAACCGCTAAATGGCAGGACTCATGCAATGTTTTATTGTGCCGTGCCCCCGCGCTGGTATACAGCCATTGCCTCGGGGCTGTATAAACAGGGGCTGGCGGATGAAAAGGAGGGTTTCAGGCGGGTGGTTATTGAGAAGCCTTTTGGTATGGACCTGGAAAGTGCAAAAAAATTAAACCACGAGTTAATGCAGCTGCTGGATGAATCGCAGATATACCGCATCGACCATTACCTGGGCAAGGAGAGTGTGCAGAACCTGCTGGTTTATCGTTTTACCAATAGCATCCTTGAACCTCTGTGGAACAGGAATTTTATTGACCATATTCAGATATCCGCTGCGGAGTCTATCGGTATAGAGTATCGGGCCAATTATTATGAAAAGTCAGGTGCGCTAAGAGATATGATACAGAGCCATCTGATGCAGGTGATGACACTGGTCGCAATGGAACCGCCGGTTGAATTTACTGCGGATGCGGTGCGTGATGAAAAAATAAAAGTATTGCGTGCGGTTCGCCCATTTGACTCGAAAAGTATAGCGCAACAGGCGGTGGCGGCACAATACGGTGCCGGGCAGCTGGATAATGAAACCGTTAGGGCCTATGTCGCCGAGGATGGGGTGTCCCCTGATTCCATAACAGAAACATTTACGGGCGTGCGTTTTCATATTGATAACTGGCGCTGGCAGGGTGTGCCGTTTGTGTTGTGGACGGGCAAGCGCTTGCCTAAACGGGTTTCAGAAATAATGATACGTTTTAAAAACCCGCCGTTTAACCTGTTTGATACCCATGCGACTCCGCCACTGGCCAATTCACTTGTTTTTCGAGTACATCCTGATGAGGGCATTGCGCTGCGCATGAATGCAAAAATGCCGGGCCTGACCACTGATACGCAACGCATGGTGATGCGCGCACCTTACGCTGAAAATGGAGATGATGTATCTGATGCTTATGAGGTTTTATTGCATGATGTGCTTTCAGGTGATGCGACTTTATTTTCTCGTGCAGATGAGGTTGAAGAGTCCTGGTCGATTATTGAACCGGTAATGGAGGCCTGGAAGGGCAGAATATCCGTTGACCGATATCGCTCGGGCACCTGGGATGTGCCCGGCATGGAGGCCTTGTTTGAAGGCTGCGTGGGTGGCTGGCATAAGCCCAGCTAGTGAATGTTGAATGTGAATTATTCCGGGAGATAATAAATGCATCGCTGGCATGCATATAATCAGTTAGAGCAGGCGTCAAAAGCGGCAGCTGATTTTCTGGCTGAAAAAATTAATGAATGTATAAATAGTCGAAATATCTGCCATGTTATTTTGCCAGGGGGCAATACGCCTCGCCAGTGCTTAGGTTACCTGTTAAATGCCTCACTGGCCTGGCAGAAAGTTCACTGGTATCCTGGTGATGAGCGTTGCTATCCTGAGGGCCATGCTGAGCGTAATGATGTGATGTTGCAGCATCATTTCTGGTCGCATATTGATCAGCCGCATGTGCATCGTATTCCCGCTGAGCTAGGTGCTGAGCAGGGTGCTTCAGTTTATCGTAAAACAGTTGCGGCAATTAAACAGTTTGATATTGCGTTTCTGGGCATGGGGGAGGATGGGCATACCGCCAGCCTGTTTCCACAAAACCCGGCACTGGACGATGCGCATTCGGTGGTAGCGGTGTATAATTCACCTAAGCCACCGGATAATAGAGTGTCATTAAGTCTTTGCACCCTGAGGAGCGCACAATATCGTATGGTGCTGAGCGGGGGAGCAGAAAAGTCCAGTGTTATCAGACAAGTTAAGGATAAAGCTCAGTTACCGATTAATTTAATCGGCGATATCGACTGGTTTGTTGATCGTGATATTCTGGGGTAAGGGCTGTTGTTATTATAAGGGCATCTCTATTAATTGCTTGTGTCCTCTGGCTTTGCTCCCTGTTCAGGGTTAAGGCCTGTTTTTGAAAGCATGCTCATTGCCTGGTGAGAAAACGTAACGCAGTGCATGAACGCAGGGAGCAAAGCCCCTCTTTAATTAACATGGGCGTACGACCCGAAGCATGCATCTGCTGCGTTCCCAACCCTGGTAATGGATAAGCATTGCGCTGCGGCCCGCGCCTTGCAGCTACATGCTTCAGATCGCGCAGGGGGTACAGTCAATTAATAGAGGTGCTCATAAAGTAATTTGAGTTTTTGGCTGTGAAATGATTGCATTTGTTATCAACCTGAACTAGATTCCATAAACGTGTGAAAGGTCTGCAAATATTTTAATGAGGAGAACACATGAAAATACAAGATATTCGAGTAATAGCAAAAGACAAGGGTATAAAAGCATCCAGTATGAATAAAGCGCAGTTAATACAGACTATTCAGAACATTGAAGGTAATTTCAGCTGCTTTTCATCGGCAATTAATGGCGAATGTGATCAGTCTGGCTGTTTATGGCGTGATGACTGTTTTCTAACCGCCAAAAAGCTGCACAGTTAATCTTTAAACGCTTTATTGCTCGTGTGCAATGCACTTCTCATCTGTCTCTAACAGTTGCTGATAGAGTTCGATATAGTGCTCAGCACTGATTTTCCATGAGAAGTCTCCTGCCATTGCGTTTAGTTGTATTTTTCGCCACAGTGCCGGTTCTTTGTATAAGCTTAGCGCATAGTCTATGGTGCTAATTAATGCTTCAGGGGATTTTTTATCCAGCACAAAACCATTGGCGGTATTGTTTTTAATGTTTTCTCTGCTCGCATGGGTCACCGTATTGGCCAGGCCACCAACAGCTGTAACAATGGGCAGGCTTGCATAAGCGAGGCTGTATAGCTGGTTTAACCCGCAGGGTTCGAATATGGATGGCATTAAATACAGGTCGCTGGCAGCTTCAATGCGATGGGCTAGTTGTTCGTTATAACCGATGATGATATTTAGATGTGTTGGGTACTGTTGAGAGAGCGCAAGCAGGCGACTCTCATAGTGAGGTTCGCCCGTACCCAGTATAACAAGCTGTAAATTTCTATCAAGCAATGACACCATGCACTGTATAATCAGATCCAGGCCTTTTTGTTCTACCAGGCGGCTAACCATTCCTATCATGGGTATTGCAGCATTTACCGGCAGCGATAGCTCTTTTTGTAATGCCGTTTTATTCATCACTTTTTTACTCAGGCTGCGTCGATTATATTTCTGCACCAGATGAGAATCGGTTCCAGGGTTCCAGTATTTCTCATCAATGCCATTAATAATGCCGCTAATATCCTGTTGTCGATGTTTAAGTAAGCCGTCAAGCCCATAGCCATTTTCGGCGGTAAGAATTTCCTTTGCATATTGAGGGCTAACGGTTGTAATCTTATCGGCGTAGGCCAGCCCTCCCTTGATAAATGAAAACTGCCCGTAGAATTCTACACCCTGCATGCTCCACAATGTGTCGGGCAGGTGCAGGTCATGAAAAGTTTGCTGATTGAATACCCCCTGATAGGCCAGGTTGTGTACGGTGAATACGCTTGCAGGTCTGTTGGGTTGCAGGCTTAGCAGGGCAGGTACCAGTGCCGACTGCCAGTCGTTGCAGTGTACGATATCAACAGGCCAGTGGGTTGCAAGATTGTTGAGTGCAATGTCTGTTGCGGCATGGCAGAAAATAGCAAAACGCAGTGCATTATCCTTCCAGGGCTTACCCTGTTCATCCGTGTAGGGCCCGCCAGGGCGGTTAAATGCCGAGGGGCAGTCAACTAACCAGACAACCACTCGGGAGCCGGGAAGCCTGCTTGCAATAATATTGACGGGCTGGTGATAGTAAGTTGTCTGGGCAATAATTTCCGGATTTTTAATTTTAGCCATGACTTCCGGGTAAGCGGGCAGTAACAGGCGTACCTGCTGAGACTGTTTTAACAGGGCGGCGGGCAGGCTGCCGGCGACATCGCCCAGGCCCCCGGTTTTTATGAGTGGGAAGGCCTCACTACTAATATAAAGAATATTACTCATACTACTTTTTTAAGCACTAATGCAGCCAGTGGTGGAAGTGTTAATGTCAGGGATGCCGGTTGATTTATCCCGTGCAGGTTCTGTGTGCTGATTATTGAGTTGCTGCCCGCATTGGAGCCCGCATAAAATTCAGAATCAGAGTTTAAAATAATTTCATAGTGCCCTGCCTGGGGAACACCAATACGGTAGTTCTCGCGTATTATCGGTGTAAAGTTAAGCACAACGATAATGGATTCATGATCACTTTTTCTCAGGTAGGAGAGCACCGACTGATCCGTGTCGTGACAGTCTACCCAGTCAAATCCGGCAGGCTCAAAGTCGTACTGGTGCAGAGCTGCCTGACTTGCGTACAATCTGTTAAGGTCGCTCACCAGTTTTTTAATGCCCGTATGATGAGGGTATTGCAGCACATACCAGTCAAGTGCCTGGTCGTGATTCCATTCATCGCCCTGACCGAATTCACAGCCCATAAAAAGTAGTTTTTTACCCGGGTAGGTGAACATATAGGTATAAAGCAGACGTAAGTTCGCAAAGCGTTGCCACTCATCTCCAGGCATTTTATTTAGCATGGAGCCCTTGCCGTGTACGACTTCATCGTGAGAAAAGGGTGATGTGAAATTTTCACTGAACAGGTACAGTAGCCCAAAGGTGAGCTGGTCATGGTGGTAATGCCGGTGGACAGGGTCTCTGGACATGTAGTTCAGGGTGTCATGCATCCAGCCCATATTCCATTTCATACTAAAGCCCAGACCGCCGACACTGGTGGGGCGGGTGACCTGTGGCCAGGCGGTGGATTCTTCGGCCATAATAACCGTGCCCGGATAGTTGGCATGGGTTATCGTGTTGAGTTCACGTAAAAAATCAATGGCTTCAATGTTTTCATTACCGCCATGCTGGTTGGGTATCCAGTCGCCTTCTTCTCGGGAGTAATCCAGATAGAGCATGGAGGCGACGGCATCGACGCGCAAACCATCAATATGATATTCTTCAAGCCAGAATACGGCACTGGATAGCAGGAAGTTTTTAACTTCATTGCGCCCGTAGTTATAAATCAGAGTCCCCCAGTCACGGTGCTCGCCCCGCTTTGGGTCTTCATGTTCATACAGTGGGCTGCCATCATAGCGAGCCAGTCCGTGCTCATCTTTTGGAAAGTGTGCTGGCACCCAGTCGAGCAACACGCCGATGCCATGTAGATGACAATAATCAACAAAGTAGCGAAAATCATCCGCAGAACCAAAGCGGCAAGTGGGCGCAAAATAACCCGTTGTCTGATAACCCCAGGAAGCATCCAGTGGGTGCTCGGTAATGGGGAGCAGCTCAATATGCGTAAACCCGGTTTCTTTTATGTGCTTAACCAGACGATGAGCCAGTTCTTGATAATTGAGAAAGTTGCCCTGTTCATCTCGCTGCCAGGAGCCCAGGTGGCACTCATAAATGGACAGGGGCTGATGGAGCCAGTCGAATTTTTCCCGTGCACTGATCCATGCCTGATCCTGCCAGCTAAATTCAGACGCGGGCCGAATAACTGAGGCGGTGCGGGGGCGCAGCTCAAGCTGCTGTGCATAGGGATCAGATTTTGATGATATCGAGCCGCTGTGGCGATTTTTTATTTCGAACTTATACAGGCTATTTTCCTGTAGCCCCGGAATAAATAATTCCCAGACACCACTGTGCCCGGATGAGCGCAGTGGGTGGCAGCGACCATCCCAGTTATTAAAATCGCCCGTGACACTGACTCTTGATGCATTGGGGGCCCAGGTGGTAAAAAGCACACCTTCAATACCCTCGACAACCTTGCTGTGGGCACCGAGTATTCTGTAGGCATGTAAATGTTTGCCCTCGGAGAATAAATGCAGATCATAGTCGCTTAGCTGTGGCCTGAAGCTGTAGGGGTCGTAGTATGAGGTCTTATTATGATGTGTATCAAGGCGCGTGAGCAGATAATGTGCCTCAAGGGCCTCGGTGCGCTGGAAATAGACGAAGAAATCACTGTCATTAATGCGTGAAGTGGGATAATTTTTATTTGTGAGCGTGAGCTGGCGCGTGTCTGGCGCATAGAACAGAAGATAGTTATTGCAGTGAGCGGCCTGATTGCCCAGCACATTAAACGGGTTGTAATGGCTGGCACTGGAAATTAAATCCATTTCCACCTGATTGAAAATATTATCAGTTGAGCCGGGTCGTGTCGCTAAAGGTCTGTTTTTTATAGGCATAAGAAAACTATTTTCCAGTGTATATTATACATACTGCCGGTACATTTGTGCATTTTTTCAGGTCGCTCACCAGTATGTGCTTGAAATTTAATATATAAAGTCTACAGTTATCCATAGCAGGTGAATGCAGGTACGGGTCGTTAAGCATTCATTTTAGTATTCTTTTGCCAGATTTTATATGGGTTAAATTAAAAAAAATTGCAAACATGTGAAAAAACATGGCAAATAGCCATTACAGCGTTAATGAGTCGGCAGAAATAGATATTCAAAATCGTCAGCCACATGATAAGGATGATTTTACGGTGGCTGTTAAATGATGGGTATCCATTGCATATGTGGCGGTAATATAATGATAAATATTACACAGCGCGCGCTGAAGTGTGGTAAATTGAAGTAGCGGGTACCCAGTTATCGCTTATATATCTCAGTAGATATTAAAACAATTTATTATTCCCCATATGGCCCGTTTTTTGCTTATTCTTGTTTTGAAGTACCTGTTTATAAGTTAGTTTTGTACGTCTGTATTTACATAAATAACCGGGAGTGTAGTGAAATGAAGAGTGTAAAATCGCCACGATTTGTCAGTAATCTTACGCGTAATACTCTGGCGCTGATTATGGCAGGTGGGCGTGGAGAGCGTTTAAAGCACCTTACCATGTGGCGAGCCAAACCTGCCGTTCCATTTGGTGGGAAGTTTCGTATTATTGATTTTCCCTTATCCAATTGCATTAACTCGGACATTCGAAGAATTGGTGTACTCACGCAATATAAATCACATTCATTAAATTTACACATCCAGAAAGGCTGGGGGCATTTACGAGGGGATTTTGGGGAGTTTGTTGAATTGTTGCCCGCACAGCAACGTATAGAAGCCTCCTGGTATGCCGGAACCGCAGATTCTATCTATCAGAATCTGGATATTATTCGCAGCCATTCTCCAGATCATGTGCTAATACTGGCGGGGGATCACATTTATAAAATGGACTATGGTGCCATGCTGGCAAAGCATGCTGAAAGTAAAGCGGATATTACCGTAGGCTGCATTGGCGTTGAGACTGAAAAAGCCTCTGCATTTGGTGTAATGGGGGTTGATAGCGACCTGCGCATTAACCGCTTTGTTGAAAAGCCTGATAACCCGGCATCGCTGTCAAATAAACCGGGTGAAGCGCTGTGCTCAATGGGAATTTATATTTTTAATACCGACCTGCTGTATGAACTGTTAATTCGAGATGCGGATACACCGGGGTCAGACCATGATTTTGGCAAAGACATTATTCCCTATGCGATAAACAAATACAGAGTTCTGGCCTACCCCTTTACCGATTTACAAAGTGGTGTCCAGGCCTACTGGCGAGATGTGGGTACGCTCGATTCATTCTGGGAGGCGAATCTTGAGCTCATCGGTGTGACACCTGAACTGAATTTATATGATGAACAATGGCCTATATGGACAGATCAGGTACAGTTGCCGCCGGCAAAATTTATTTTTGATGATGAGGACCGGCGAGGAATGGCCGTTGATTCAATGGTTTCGGGTGGCTGTATTATTTCAGGTGCGCATGTGCGCCATTCATTGCTTTTTTCAAATGTGACGGTGGATGACTATTCTAAAGTTGATTCTTCTGTGATTCTGCCGGATGTAAAAATAGGAAAATATTGCGAGATTCACCATGCGGTTATTGACAAGGGCTGTGAAATACCGGATGGCACAGTTATAGGGCAGGATGTAACAAAAGATGTAAAGCGTTTCTATGTTTCAGCAAATGGTGTAGTACTGGTTACACCTGAGATGTTAGGTCAAATGGTTCACCATGTCAGATAATAGCAGGCTCTCGCCTTTAAATGTGGTTATATACTGGCATATGCACCAGCCGGAGTATCGTGATCTGCGCAACGGCCAATACCACCAGCCGTGGACGTATCTGCACACCATAAAAGACTATGTCGATATGGTGGCACACCTTGAAAATGATACAGAAGCTCGTGCGGTGGTGAATTTTGCGCCGGTGCTACTGGAACAGATTGATGATTATGCGCAACAGCTGGATGCCTACCTGAATCATGCAAAGGCACTAAGAGATCCCCTGTTATCCGCACTGGCAGACCCCGTTCTGTTTATGGATGAGGGGCGGCGGTTATATGTTTTAAAATCCTGTGTACGGGCTAATAAGCAGAGGCTGGTAGCGCGTTTTGATGTGTTTAAAAATCTGGTAGAGATGTCAGAAGATGCGCTGAAGAACAGAGAAAAGCTGAGTTATTACTCGGAGCAGTTTTTTGCTGATTTACTCGTCTGGTACCACCTGGCATGGACGGCTGAAACAGTACGTAAAACGGACAGTCGCATTATTGAGCTGATGAAAAAAGCCAGAAATTTTTCAATACATGATCGCCACCTGCTGGTGGAAATTTACAGTGAGATTATTGGTGGCGTAATTCAGCGTTACAGGCGGCTGGCGGAGGCAGGCCGAATAGAGTTATCAATGACACCTTATGCACATCCCATTCTACCGCTATTAATTGATCTTAAGTCGGCCCGACAGGCCATGCCCGATGTTGAACTGCCGCTGGCAGATGAGTACCCTGGAGGGATGGATAGAAGTTGCTGGCACCTTAAAAAGGGCATGGAAGTTTTTCGACATCACTTTGGTTTTGCGGCTGCCGGTTGCTGGCCCTCAGAAGGCAGTATCAGTGCTCAGACCATAGAATTAGCATCTGAGATGGGCATAAAGTGGCTGGCCAGTGGTGAAACCGTGTTGCGTAACTCGCTGCATGAGAGCATAGAGCAGGACGGTGACTGTATCCACAAAGCCTATCAGTTCAGAAATACACGCAGCGCCTGTTTTTTTAGAGATGATGGTTTATCGGATTTAATTGGCTTTAGTTATTCAGACTGGCATGCAGATGATGCGGTTGCCAATCTGGTGAGCCATCTGGAAACGATTGCTGAGCGGTGTGCAGATCGGCCTGACTCCATTGTGTCTATTATACTGGATGGTGAGAATGCGTGGGAATATTATCCGGAGAATGGTTTTCATTTTATAAGTGCGCTGTATGACAGGCTGGGCCGAAATGAACGGCTTAAATTAACCACTTACAGTCAGTACCTTGAGTCGCATCATCGCCGGCAGAATTTACCGGATATTGTTGCAGGAAGCTGGGTGTATGGGACATTTTCTACCTGGATAGGCGAAAAAGATAAAAACAGAGCCTGGGATATGCTGGTGGAAGCTAAAACCGTATATGACAGGGTGATGCGTGAAAAGACATTAACCGCAGCAGAGGTGCAGCAGGCAGAAATGCAGCTGGCAACCTGCGAAAGCTCAGACTGGTTCTGGTGGTTTGGCGAGTATAACTCAGCAGATTCAGTAAAAGCATTTGATGAGCAGTTTCGCATACATTTGAGTAACCTGTATCAGCTATTAAAAATACTACCACCAGAATACCTCAGCCAGGCGTTCTCTTTTGGCTCTGGCAATCCTGACAAAGGGGGCGTGATGTTGCCTGGCAAACAGAACTAATATATGGAAGCTCAGCCACTGTTGCATGAATACAATAAACAACGTCGTGCAGGTGTTTTATTGCATCCTACCTCGCTTCCCGGGGATATGGAAGGTGGTGATATTGGTCACCATGCATACCGCTTCATAGAATTTCTCAGTTCAAACGGGTTTAAACTGTGGCAAATGTTGCCACTGGGACAAACCCATGATGATAAATCCCCCTATCAGTGTCTTTCATCCCATGCCGGTAATCCTTTACTCATTAGTCTTGACTGGTTGCGAGACAGAGGCTGGTTAGATAAAAGCGCGTGCCAGCATCCAGATAAAAAACCAGATAAAAAAGACACACTGCGTATTGACTGTTTGCGACAGGCATCAAAAGCCTTCTATCAAACGGCAGATAGTGAATGGATGGATGAAATTGCGGTTTTTAAAAATGAACATCAATACTGGCTGAATGATTACACCCTGTTTATCGCATTAAAGCAACACAATAATAACAAACCCTGGTATGAATGGCCGCTGGCAGAGCGCCACTGTGAGCCAGGAGCACTGGAAGATGCCAGGTGTCAGTTGAGCGATGCTATTCAGCAGACGGTGTTTGAGCAATTTATTTTTTTTGCGCAGTGGCAGGAAGTGCGCGCATATGCAAAACAGCATCATATTGAGCTCTTTGGAGACATGCCTTTTTTCGTTGCCAGAGACAGTGCCGATGTGTGGGCAGGAAGAGAAAATTTTCTAATTGATGCCGATGGAGACATGCCATTTGTTGCCGGCGTGCCTCCCGATGCTTTTTCAGAAACGGGGCAGCGCTGGGGGAATCCACTGTATAACTGGGCGTATATGAAAAGCACCGGCTTTAGCTGGTGGAAAGATCGTTTTAAAACGCAGCTGGCACTGTTTGATATGATACGCATTGATCATTTTCGTGGTTTACAGGCCTGCTGGTATATACCCGCAGAGGATGAAACCGCGATTAACGGGTGTTGGGAAGAAGTGCCGGGTAGCGAAATGTTATCTGAAATGTTTTCCACTTTTAGCCATCTTCCACTGATCGCTGAAGATCTGGGCGTGATAACGGACGAGGTGATTGCGCTAAAAAAAGATTTTCAGCTGCCGGGAATGAAAGTGCTGCAATTTGCATTTGATGGCAATAACCGAAATCCCCATTTGCCTCATTGCCATCAGCAGGAGGATATTATTTATACGGGTACGCATGATAATGATACCAGCCTGGGATGGGCAGAGAATGAGCACAATTATAATAAAGTCTATCTCAGAGAGTATATCCATTATGATATTGAATCTGATGAGCAGACAGCGTTGTCTTTAATACGCCTTGCCATGTCCTCGGTGTCTTATTTAAGTATTATACCCATGCAGGATTTATTAATGCTCGATTCGGCTTCACGCATGAATATGCCCGGAACGGTCGGTGGAAACTGGCGCTGGCGTTTTAGCTGGGATCAGCTCAGGCAGGATGTGATAGAAACTATATCCCTTTATATGAAACTGTATCAGAGGTAGCGCCATGTCGGATAAAAAAACAATGTGCAGTATTAATCTGCCGGAAATGGAAAAATTGCCTACGGACAGTGAATCGCTGGCGGATGATTTTGAACGGTATTTAACACGTCATCTGGGGCGCTATGTTGGTTGTATACCCTTTTATTTATACGAAGCATTATCGTTAACGGTGCGCGATCGGATTATCACCGACTGGCGCAATACCTGGAAAAAATATGAGAAAAAAGGTGTCAGGAAAGCCTGTTATATGTCACTGGAATTCCTTATAGGCCGTGCTCTGGGAAACCATATTCTAAACCTTGATATTAAGCAGAGTACTCAGCAGGCGATGAGCCGTTTCTCACTGGAGTTAGAAGATATTATCACTGAAGAGCATGATGCTGGCCTGGGTAATGGCGGGCTGGGTCGCCTGGCGGCCTGTTTTATGGATAGCTGTGCCACATTAGGTTTGCCTGTAATTGGCTATGGTATTCGTTATGAATACGGAATGTTTCGACAGGAGATTATGGATGGTCATCAGGTTGAGGAACCCGATCACTGGCTACGTGATGGTAACCCCTGGGAGCTGGAGCGCCCTGAGTTTACCCAGCTGATTAAATTTGGTGGTCGGGTTGATGCGATTGTCAGTGCAGAAGGGAGCACGCGTTATGTGTGGTCTGGTAGTTCCGATGTTCTGGCAATACCTTATGATGTACCTGTATCCGGATACCAGAACACAACAGTCAATACCCTGAGGCTGTGGAGTGCTAGTGCGAGAAATGTTTTTAGTCTTGGAGATTTTAATGCAGGGAGTTATTCTGAAGCCGTTGCGAGTCAGAATGAGGCAGAGCATATTAGTATGATTCTGTATCCGAATGACAGCAGTGAAAACGGTAAGGAACTGCGACTGAAACAGCAGTATTTTCTGGCATCGGCAAGTTTGCAGGATGTTCTGCGTATGTGGTCGATGAATGAAGGTGATGATTTTAGCCGCTTTGCGGCAGAAAATGTTTTTCAGATGAACGATACGCACCCAAGCATTGCTGTTGCAGAGTTGATGCGACTGCTGATTGATGAGAAAAATATGCGCTGGGATGAGGCCTGGGACATTACAACAAAAACCATGGCGTATACTAATCACACCTTATTGCCTGAGGCGCTGGAAAAATGGTCTGTACCCCTGTTTGAAAGACTGTTGCCGCGCCTGTTGCAGATTATTTATGAAATAAATGCACGTTTTCTTAGACAGGTTTCTGGAAAGTGGCCGGGGGACACAGAAAAACAGATGCGCATGTCAGTTATAGAAGAGGGTGATGTTAAGTATGTCAGAATGGCTTATCTTGCGATTGTTGGCAGTTTTTCCGTTAATGGAGTTGCGGCTTTACACTCACAGCTGTTAACGGATGGCTTGTTCAGGGACTTCTATGAACTTTGGCCCGATAAATTCAATAACAAAACGAATGGTGTTACACCCAGAAGGTGGGTTGCGCATGCAAACCCATTGATGAGTGAGTTGATCACTGAAAAAATTGGTGATGGCTGGATTAAAAATATGCAAAACATAAGCAAGTTAAAAAAGTATACGGATGATTCAGCGTTTTCTGATCGCTGGTTTGAAATTAAGCTTAAGAATAAATGTCGACTGGCTCAACTGGTCAAAGCTGAATGTGGTGTTGAGTTTGACCCCCAGTCTTTATTTGATGTTCAGGTTAAAAGAATACACGAATATAAAAGGCAGTTGCTTAATGTACTGCATGTAATACATCTATACAACCGCATTAAGCGGGGAGATACAGAGAACTGGACAAACCGCTGTGTGCTTATCGGGGGCAAAGCGGCTCCGGGGTATTATCTGGCGAAGTCAATTATTAAACTGATTAATAATGTTGCCGATGTGATCAATCACGATCCGCAGACAGGTGATAAACTGAAGCTGGTTTTTTTGCCCAATTATGGCGTTTCAAAAATGGAAATTATCTGTCCAGGTACGGATCTGTCTGAGCAAATTTCAACGGCTGGAAAAGAGGCTTCTGGAACCGGCAATATGAAATTTATGATGAATGGTGCCATTACTATCGGTACTTATGATGGTGCCAATATTGAAATATATCATGCACTTGAAGAGCAGAATTTTTATCTGTTTGGTTTAAGGGAAAATGAAGTAGAAGCCCGAAAGCGACATTATCAGCCAGAAGTCATTGTCAATAAATATGCTGACTTACAGCAGGTGATGCACCTGCTGAAATGTGGCCACTTTAACTCTCTGGAGCCACACATTTTTGATGGTATCATTGAATCTTTATTAAATCCGCATGACCCCTGGCTAACGCTGGCTGATTTTAGAAGTTATGTTGATGCACAGGAGCGGGTTTCGCAGGATTACAGAAACAGGAAAAAATGGCTTAAAATGAGTATTCTTAATACCGCCTGCAGTGGTTTTTTCTCAACAGATCGAACAATGGAAGAATACAATCGAGACATATGGAAGCTTGAATATCTTTGATTATACTGACAGGTATTAACAGGTCGATGGGAAAGGCAGTGTCAGTAAGTTAGGTATTAAGTGCTAGATATTATTAAAAAATCGTTGTTCGGATGTCGGGTTACTGTACCTTCATATGCTTGTTTTGCTCAGCACGCCACGGAACTATCAGATACTGATTCTCACTACATTTTTTGAGCCGGGATAGACCGTCATGCTTTTTAACTGTTTTAGGACATTCTGTCCCTTAACTGATACCATAGTAGTTAACTGGAATAATGGATCGTAGCCTGGGATGGCGCAGAAATACCAACAATATCAACGACTTAAGGCTTAACTTACGGGTATTGACTGGAAAGGATACCCGCTATTCAGAAGTCACCGTGAATACCTCCCTGCAGGCTCGGCATGCGCATTCCTGCGGCTGGTGCTTCTGAATAACGGGTACCCATTTCAGCAGGCCTGTTAGTCATTTAAAAGGCACAGGCAATTAATGGCGGTGCTCTGAAGACAAATATTAATAAAAGGTTATATTATGGATATTGCTATATCAATTATCACCAGCCCACTGTTGTGGATAACTATTGTGGGGCTGTTTACCCTGAAAAAAGGCGTGTTATTCGTGCCTCAGAACAGAGGGTATGTTATCTACACACTGGGTAAATACAGTGGAACTCTGAGTGCCGGGCTTAACTTTATCATCCCTTTTGTACAGCGTGTTGCGGCAGATCGAAATTTAAAAGAACAGTCGCTTGAAATCTGTTCTCAGTCGGCGATCACAAAAGATAATATAACATTGCAGATTGATGGTATTTTGTTTATGAAAGTAACGGATGCGGCCGCAGCAACAAATAATATCACGGATTATAAAATATCGGTCACACAGCTTGCGATGACTACAATGCGTAATGCGATTGGCTCAATGGAGCTTGATGAGTGCTTTCAAAATCGAGATCTGATTAATATGAGCATTCTGAAGTCAATGACGGAGGCCACAGCGCCCTGGGGTGTGCAGGTAACACGTTATGAGATTAAGGATATTACACCGCCGCAGTCCATAAAAGAGGATATGGAAAAACAGATGACGGCCGAGCGTGAAAAACGCTCCGTTATTCTTACCGCAGAAGGGGTTAAAACCGCCGCCATTACCCGGGCTGAAGGCGAAAAACGCGCCAGGGTACTGGATGCTGAAGCGCAGAAAACTGAACAGGTTTTGCTTGCAGAGGCGCTAAAAGAACAACAGATTCTTGAAGCTACAGGCAAGGCTGAAGCCATACGCCTGGTGGCAGAGGCAGATGCGCTGGCGCTGAAAGTGATTGGCTCAGAGGCTGCAACTGAAACGGGGATAAAAGCGGTGCAGCTGACACTGGCACAGCAGGCGATTAAAGCACATGCTGCAATCGCAGACCAGAGTTCAGTTATCTTAACCGATGGCAATACAGGTGAGAATATTTCTAATACGGTTGCTCAGGCCATTGCGGTATCGAATGCGTTAAACACTGGAATGAGGCCAGAAGCTTAAATAATGGAATTAGCTGATTATTTTTTACAGAACCATGACAAGCTGCTTTATCTTCTGGCGGGGATTAGTCTCGTGCTTGAACTGACCCTGATGGGGTTAAGTGGCCCATTACTGTTTTTTGCAATTGCCTGTGCTATTACGGGTGTGTTATATAGCCTGGGGCTGGTGACAGACTGGGAGTATGAGGTGTTGTCTGTGGGGCTGCTCTCAACAGTGAGTGCGGTGGTTTTGTGGCGGCCACTTAAAAAATTTCAGGGGGCATCTCATGTAAGTGATAGCAGCAGTGATATGATTGGTCAGGTTGTGCCGGTGAGTGATGAGGTTAGCCTCAATGGCGGAAGCATTCGTCATTCCGGGATTGACTGGCAGGCGAGGCTTGATGATGGTTCGGCGCAGGCATCACTTGAAAGTGGTCTGAGGGTGAAAATTGTGGCCGTTGAGGGCAATGTTATGATTGTTAAAGAGCAGGCAGCTGATTAAAAGTCATTAGCCGATAGCCGAAAAAGACTAATGATTTTCTAACAGAGCATTTCAAGGATCAGCTCTGCCATATTATTAATACCCCCTGATTTGCCGAGCATTTCGCTCACTGTTTTAAGTGCCTGAATCATTTCCTGCCGGTATTCTGCATCATCCAGAATACGAATGGTTTCACGGGCAATGTCCGTTGCTCGGGTGTTGTACTGTATGAATTCTTTTATGGGTTCTTTGTCTGAGATGATGTTAGCCAGCCCAAGGTGTTTGATTTTAACCATCTGTTTAAGGATGAAGTACGACAGATGTGCAATTTTGTAGGTGATGCAGTATGGAACGCCCATCAGGCTAATTTCCAGTGTGGCGGTGCCGGATGCACTAATAATGCTGTCGCAGCACTGTATGACATTATAGGAAAGATCTTCAAGCAGAATAATATTAAGCGAGTTGTGCTGGCTTAAATGAGGGGCAAAAATGTCCCTGTTCAGGGTTCTGGCAACCGGGATAATAAACTGAAGATCAGGCTTTTCCTGGATTAACTCTTCGGCAGCGGCTAGCTGTATGGGGAGTACCCGTTTAATTTCGCCGCGTCGGCTACCCGGGAAAAGACCCACAACCGGCCTGTTTTTGTCCAGAGTATATTCATCAAAACAGGCCTCTTTTGTTTTATTCGCGACCACTTTGTCTACCAGTGGGTTGCCAACGAAGCGAACCGGCACATTGGCATCAAGGTAAAATTTTTCTTCAAAGGGTAGAATAACGGCCATCATATCAATGATTTTACCGATCTTATGCACTCGATGTTGTCGCCAGGCCCATATCTGCGGGCTGATATAAAAGAGCACCTTGATGCCAAGCGCTTTGGCTGTTTCGGCGAGCCTGAAGTTAAATTCCTGATAATCTACCAGTACCAGTAGATCAGGCGGGCTGTTTTTTAACGATACCTGCAGGGCATTGAGTGCTTTTTTAATGGTGCGATAGTTTGCCAGCACTTCAACCAGGCCGACCACTGCAATGTCGGCGCAGTCAATTAAAATATCTGCACCGGCATCTCGTAGCTGGGCGCTGCCCATGCCATACACTTCGATACCGGGTTCTTTTTTATGCAATGCTTTAACGATATTGGCCGCATGCATATCACCGGAAGCTTCACCGGCGCTGATCATTATACGCTTATTCATAGAAAGTCTGGTTTTCTGTGGGTTTGAACTGTCAGGTTAATCAGGTAAGCAGGTGTTTTTCACCGGGCTATTTACTACCGGCGCATACAGTATTCCTTCCTTCCGACTCATTAGTATATGGACTATCATCGTTTTCAGGTTATTATTCACGTTCCTGAGCGCTGAATTGTACCGGAAATTATGAACGATGACATTGAAATTGATTTAACAGGCTACCAGCGAATCGCGGGTGTTGATGAAGCAGGACGAGGGCCACTGGTGGGATGTGTTGTGGCAGCGGCGGTGATTCTTGATGAAAACAACCCCATTGAAGGCTTGAATGATTCGAAAAAATTAACCGCGAAAAAACGTGAGCAACTGGCTATTGAGATAAAGCAGCGAGCAAAAGCCTGGGCAGTTTCTTCTGTTGATCCGCAGATTATTGATGAGATTAATATACTCCAGGCCAGCTTACTGGCAATGAAGCAGGCACTTGAAAGCTTGCCGGAGTTACCTGATATTGCCCTGATTGATGGCAATAAAATCCCCGAATTATCCTGCCATGCTGAGGCGATTGTGAAGGGCGATGCGAAAGTTGAAGTAATTGCTGCGGCTTCTATTCTGGCTAAGGTCGAGCGCGATCAGCAAATGCTGGAGTTGCATCGGCAGTACCCACAGTATGAGTTTGACCGGCATAAGGGGTATCCGACCCAGGTGCATATGGCATTGCTTAATGAGCATGGGCCGTGTCCATTGCATCGCCGGAGCTTTGGGCCGGTTAAGCGTCTGCTTTGAGGGGCATCAGTTGCTGAAGCAGAAATAACTCTCCGGTGTTTTGAGTATCAGATAAATTATTACATGGAAGATCATGATTTTGGTAAAGAAAACAACAATATAGAGCTGGTTTTTAATCCTGTTTTATTTATCTGATATCAGCAAAGTCAGTCAGATCTATAATTGCTGAGGAGCAAAATGCCTGAAACAGTATGAAAGTGGTTATTTATTGGATAAATATGCTGTGTCTGGCCGTCTGAGTGGGAAACCCATTACCTTACTGTGGCATATTTGCAAAATAAAGGGTTATTCGCGGAATTAACATTGTGACTCTGTTCAATCTGATTCATAATGACACATAAATATTTACATTGATTTCATTCCATTAAAATTGTTTTAAATCAATAACTTATAACATATATTTAAAGTAGACAATAGATAAAATGAATCCACGTTTTATACACTTACGTTTGCACACTGAATATTCACTGGTAGACGGTGTGGTTCGCATTAAGTCGCTGATGAAAACGGCGGTTGAGCAGCGTATTCCCGCGATTGCTATGACAGACCAGTCAAACCTGTTTGCACTGGTGAAATTCTACCGAGCTGCAATGTCTGCGGGCATTAAACCCATTATTGGTGCCGATATATGGGTGCGCACGGCAGGCGGAACTGAGCCACCTTCGCGCATGGTTTTGCTTGCGCAGAATAACGAGGGCTATCAGAATATTACTCAGCTTGTCTCCCGGGGGTATCTTGAAGGTCAGCATGGTGGTGTACCCATGATTGAGGTGGACTGGCTGCGTGAGTTGAACCAGAGCATTATTGTTTTATCCGGTGGTCGAGAAGGCGATGTAGGGAGAGCGTTATTGTCGGGTAACCAGATGCTGGCCGAGGAGCTGCTTAAGGCCTGGCAGGGTATATTTCCTGATCGGTTTTATATGGAGTTGCAGCGCACAGGGCGAGAAGAGGAAGAGGAATATTTACATGCGGCAGTAAATCTGGCTATGGTGACGCATACGCCGGTTGTGGCGAGCAATGATGTACGCTTTTTAAAGCAGAGTGAATTTGATAGTCATGAAGTGCGGGTGTGCATTCATGATGGTCGTGCGCTGGATGATCCGCGGCGTCCCAAACTCTATAGCGATCAGCAATATTTGCGCACAGAAGAAGAAATGTGTGCGTTGTTTGCCGATATTCCTGAGGCACTGGAAAACTCAGTTGAAATTGCGCGGCGCTGTAACCTGGATGTGCGACTGGGGGAAAGCTTTCTGCCGAACTTTCCAGTACCGCAAGGGGAAACCACAGATAGCTACTTTATACGGGTGTCGAAAGAAGGGCTGGAAAAACGTCTTGATGATTTAATTCCACTGGACTGCGAGAATGCAGCCGAGCGTAGAAAACCATACTATGAACGGCTGGATATAGAAATTGAAGTGATTAACACTATGGGGTTCCCCGGCTACTTTCTGATCGTTGCTGATTTTATTCAGTGGTCAAAAGACAATCTGATTCCTGTAGGGCCGGGTCGAGGATCGGGTGCAGGCTCGCTGGTGGCTTATGCATTGCTTATTACAGACCTCGACCCGCTTGAGTATGACCTGCTGTTTGAGCGGTTTCTAAACCCTGAGCGTGTATCGTTACCAGATTTCGATGTCGATTTCTGCATGGACGGGCGAGACCGGGTGATTGACTATGTGGCCCGAACCTATGGTCGTCAATCTGTATCACAGATTATTACCTATGGTTCAATGGCGGCCAAAGCGGTGGTGCGTGATGTGGGTCGGGTTTCAGGGCTATCGTATGGCTTTGTTGACCGCATAGCCAAAATGATTCCCTTTGAGATTGGCATGACACTCTCAAAGGCGCTTGAAGAATCGGATGATCTGGACAATGCGTATAAAACAGAAGATGATGTAAAAGAGCTAATAGACATGGCGCTGTCGTTAGAAGGTTGCGCGAGAAATGCCGGCAAACATGCTGGAGGGGTGGTGATCTCGCCCTCGGTGCTCACCGATTTTACCCCGCTGTACTGTGAGCAGGGCAGCACAAGCATTGTGACGCAGTTTGATAAAGACGATGTGGAAGCGGTGGGCCTGGTCAAATTCGATTTCCTCGGTCTGCGCACACTGACCATCATCGACTGGGCGGTGCTGAATATCAGGGTACGTCACGCAGATCAGCAGGATCTGGATATTAACAAAGTACCACTGGATGATGTGGCCGCTTTTCGCCTGCTCAAAGCCGCTGAGACCACAGCGGTGTTTCAGCTTGAATCCAGTGGTATGAAAGACCTGATTAAACGCCTGCAACCGGACTGTTTTGAAGATATCATTGCGCTGGTGGCACTGTTTCGGCCCGGGCCATTGCAGTCTGGCATGGTTGATAATTTTATTAATCGTAAGCACGGTCGAGAAGAGGTCTCGTATCCTGATGCGCAATATCAGCATGAATCCCTGAAACCCATACTCGAACCCACCTACGGCATTATTCTGTATCAGGAGCAGGTTATGCAGATCGCTCAGGTGCTCTCAGGCTATACACTGGGGGGTGCAGATATGCTGCGCCGGGCAATGGGTAAGAAAAAAGTCGAGGTGATGGCCGAGCAGCGAGCGGTGTTTGGCGAAGGGGCCAGAAATAATGGCGTTGAGGAAGAGCTGGCGATGAAAATTTTCGATCTGGTTGAAAAATTTGCTGGTTATGGCTTTAATAAATCGCACTCAGCAGCCTATGCGCTGCTCTCATATCAAACCGCATGGTTAAAGGCCCATTATCCCGCCGAGTTTATGGCGGCGGTATTATCGGCAGATATGGATAATACCGATAAAGTCATTGTCCTGATTGAAGACTGTCACCGCATGGGGCTGGAGGTGCTAACACCGGATATTAATCAGTCGATTATAAAATTCTCAGTGCCAGAGCAAAGCAGCGTATTATATGGTCTGGGCGCAATTAAAGGTGTTGGACTGGCGGCGCTGGAAGGGCTGATTAAAGAGCGTGAAGAAAACGGTGTTTATAAAAATCTCTATGATCTGTGTCGTCGAGTTGATGGGCGAAAAGTGAATAAGCGTGTGCTTGAATCGTTGATTAAGGCCGGTGCGCTGGACCGGGTCGGTAAAAATCGAGCCAGTTTAATGGCATGTTTGCAAGCAGCGATGCAGGGCGCAGAACAATACCAGAAAAATGCCAGCATCGGCCAGGATGATTTATTTGGCAGCTCCACAGCAGAAGATTCGATTGCACCGGTAGCTGAAATTTCGGTTAATGAATGGGAAGAAGAGAAACGCCTGACACTGGAAAAAGAAACCCTGGGCCTGTATTTGACGGGGCACCCGATTGAGCGTTATGAAAAAGAACTGAAAAAGTTTACCGATTGCACACTGGGCGCACTTGCCGATCAAAGTGATCTGGCGCAGGGGGCCGGTGGCGGTGGCTACATGTCGCAGCGCAATGCCAGATCATATAAGCTTGCGGGTTTAATGGTGGGTATGAGGGTGCGCAAAACTAAAAGTGGCAGTAAAGTTGTTTCAGCGCTTCTTGATGACCGAACTGCACGGGTTGAAGTGCGTATATTCGAAGAAAAATTTGAGCAGTATAATTATTTATTGAACAAGGATAAACTGATCATCGTTGAAGGCAAAGTCATGTATGATGATTACTTTGGTGGTTATCGAATTACTGCAGATATAATTTATGACATTACTGAGGCACGGCAGAAATTTGCGCAACGACTGGAAATAAACTTAAAAGAAAGCAACGGAGGGCATAATCTGGTGCAGCAGCTAAACCAGGTGCTTAACCCATTTCGTGAAGGCAGTTGCCCGGTCTGGATAAATTACAGTCGTGAAGATGTTACAGCAAAATTATCCTTAAGTGATGACTGGCGAGTGCAGCCCAGTGATGAATTGCTTCAGCGGCTGGATAAAATGGCCGGTAAAGATAATGTGGCGATCATATATTGAGAGTGTGTTAGCGAGGTGAATTAATTTGCCGATTAAGTACGGCTGAAAAAAGGTGGTGAAAACACCACCTTCCCGGTCCCTCTACTGTGAAACGGTTAAAAATCCGCAGGAAGTACCTGGCCGCGCAATTCACCTTTAGGGAATTTGCTGGTGTGTACATTAATGTAAGTAAGGCCTTTTTTAAGCACCTTAATGGCCGACTTGATATCTCCTGGATAGATGCCCTGACCCTTTGGGCCTTCAATATCTTTATAGGTAATTTTGCCTTTTACCCAGCCAGAGTAAGTGGGGCAGGGTTTGGTGTAATTGCCGCCACACAGTGTTGCGATAATGCCGCCGCCGTTAGCAAACTTTTGCCCAAAGTGTATATGCGCTGATTTAGCATCGCCAGGCAGGCTGTCATAGTACATTTCAAAGTAGATGTATTTGCCGAATTTATCTGGAACGGCTTTAAATTTTCCGTATGCTGGTGTGTAAACCGATGGTATTGAAGAGAAGCCAGTTAATTTTGCAGCATATACCGCATCGCCTTTATCTTTTGCGGCCAGTGCAGCAGTTGAACCAGTACCAAGTGCCAGAACCAGTGCAGTTGCACCTGCGATTCGAGTAGCTGTAAATAGATTGTTTTTTTTCATTTCATAAACCCTCATGAATTTTTAATTCAAGGTTAATATTACTGTTAGATTGTTTGGCAGGGGGGGGGAGAGCCTTACAGTATATCAAAACTAAGGAATTAAACGTCTTTGACCCCTGTTGCATGGGACAATATCCCAGGTGATAGCATAGTGTCAATAGAAAAACTTGCAAATTTTGAATTTATTTTTTATGGAAATAACGCACAGTTATAAGGTACAAAGTTAAGTTGCGAAGTAAAGCTAATGACTTAAAAGTCGAATAAAAATCACATTTCATGCGGCTAGAAATTTAAGAAGAGGATGTTCAAGTGAAGTTATTTTAAGATATGGAAATATAAAAACCATGACAGAATTAACAGATTAAATAGATTGATTGCTGAGTAATGTATTTTTTTAAAATCTGGAAAAATCAGTTGAGTCACGAAAGTTTGCACAACTTCCTGATTCGTATCGCTATATGAAAAAAGTGTTCATCTCCAGCCGCTCCAGGGCTTCACGGCGCTAACGCCCAGTAAGGTGGTAGAAAACGGCTCCTGCATTTTCTACAGACCCACCGTCCATGGCGATAACTTCACATTTTTTCATTACGCTACCCAGATCAATAACTTGCACACCTTTTTCGCGCCCGGCTGATTAACCCAGGTTGAACCTGAATTCATCAGTTGACCACGCAATAGTGCGATAAGTTATTGAGAATACTGGATATTCTATAATCTCGCTGTTCACCCGTTCGGTTTTGTGCAGGGATGCACTAGTATCGCGATTGCAGGAGCAAGAGAGCGTGTTTTTGACATAGACAGGCATGTTCTCAGATGTGCCCTCGTTTTCTTCAGAGGGAGGTGTAGCATCATCACCGAACGGGATGGAGAACCGAAGGGATGCGCTGTCTGATATGCGCAAGGACAATGTGGTGCTGGAATCCGGCTCCATACATTGCGTGGGGATGAACGCATTAAGCCGGGTGTGGAGCTTGAGATTAATCGGGGAGGGCTAAGGGCGATATATTATCTAACGAATGTAATGCATACCTTTGAGGTGTATGGTCGTTATATCACCAAGGTAGAGTTTATTCGGGGCACGGGCTTTATTAAACGACTGGAGCAGCCGAACTATCTGAATGAAATTGATCGGGGTGTGTATGGCTGATATTAATGTCTGATATTAATGTCTCATATTAAACTGGCGAAAGTGATTAAAACCTGTCCAGAAGCTTATCGGGTGGATGTGCTGATGCTGGATGATGGTACAGAGATTAGCAATATACACAGGTCATGGCTTCTCTGGCCACGAATCGAACCGGCATGGCGGATTTACCTGAACTTGAACGCTCAGGGGAAAAAGACCTGCTGTTTAGCCAGGATAAAGATGCCATTGCGGTGCTGGCCTATTTTGCCCTGATGCCGGTGGTAATTGGTTTTCTGCACCCTGCGACCACGCAAATGCTGTTTAAAGAAAAAGACCGGATGGTGTACCGCCATGCCTCGGATGCGTATATGACCCTAAAAAAATCAGTTGACCGCACAATAGCACCCCCTTCTCGACAAAAGGGCTACGTTCTATGCGCCGTTCATTTTTGTTGATATAAACCTGCGCCAACTCTATTTCAATCGTGCACATATGGCCCATTAGGGGCGTATCTCTAATCTTACGCTTAACCAGCCTGTTGATTCGACAATGCTGGCCTGTGACAGGGTCTACAGCAGCCTGGCGCTTATCTCGTGAGCACCGGATATGAACACTGCTGTCTTCATCATTAAACTGTATCTGGTTGATTTTCTGGCCATTTAATGACAGTATTTTGCTTGGGATGTTAAGACTCATTTATCAATTGCTTATAAAGTTGTAAGAATCCTTATATTTCAACTGATTAGCGATGTTTTAGCATCCTTTTTTATACACGAGACCGGAGAAGAGCCAAAAAAGAGGCGGTAGTAGCAGAACGGCTTAAGAGGCGGCTTACTGGGACACCCGCAATAAGAAACACATATTATTAATATGTGTTGATATGCTTACAGCCTGCCTGGACAGCCATCATAGAATAATCTAATTTAGAATATACTGGATTACTTATTTTTGTTTATTATTATGGATGTCTTGTTAAGCCTTTGATAGTCAGGCGGCCGTTCATTTCGGTCAGCTAAGAGCGGAGCTTTATAAGCAGGGGCAGCCAATTGGCCCCTATGACATGATGATTTCAGGCCATGCTCGGTCACTGGGATTAATTCTGGTTACTAATAATGAGAAGGAATTTGAGCGAGTCCCGGGGCTTCGGCTGGAGAACTGGGTTTAGCTCAGGCCGGGTTGAGATAATCAACAGATACCTGCCAGATTCGCAGGGATATACAGTCCAGGCAGGGCATTTTCCTGTTTTATAGTGATTAGTTTCAACCGCCCATCAATTTATAGTACCATCGGCCTATGAATAAAAGCTTCGATCATTTGCCCCTGTCTCGCCAGAAGCACCTGGAGTACATTGTCGATGTTATACAGGATGAACTGGAGCAGGTTACGGGTTTTGCCAATGGTAAAAAAAAGCACAGCCGTATTCTCAAAATTATCCTCTTTGGTAGCCATGCCACCGGCAAATGGGTAAATGATCCCGTTCATGGGTATCTAAGCGATTACGATATCCTGGTTATTCTTAATAATGAGGATTTGCTCGAAGAGTATAAAATCTGGAGCATCGTCGAGCAGCGCATTAATCAACATTTGAAACAGCCGTTGAATCTGCTGGTTCACACCCTGGAGCAGGTCAATGAAGCACTGGTTCAGGGGCATTATTTTTTTACCGATATAAAGAAAGAAGGCATCTTGCTGCTGGATGCCGATGGACGAGAGCTGGTGCAGGCCGGTAATTTAACGCCGCAGGAGGCCAGAGAGATTGCCGAAGAGCATTATGCGCACTGGTTTGAGAGTGCTAAGTCATTTATTATTGATTTTGGCCATTGTATGGACAGGCAGGATTATAAAAAAGCAGCTTTTGAACTGCATCAGGCAACAGAGCGTTTTTACGCCTGTTTTCTGCTGGTTACAACCAACTACAAGCCCAATACACATAATCTGGCGCGGCTAAATCATCTGGCTATTTTACAGGATAAAAAGATGGCTGAGGCCTTTCCTGTGGAGAATAAAATGCAGCGCCGGCATTTTCAGTTATTAAAAAATGCCTATATCGATGCGCGTTATTCAAAACATTATGAAATTACCCGGGAAGAGCTGGAATGGCTGGTGGATCGTGTGGAGTGTTTGCAGAAATTAACTGAGCGATTTTGTCTGGAGACGATGGCGAATTTAATATGATGGAAAAAAGCTCTTCAGCAGCTCAGTAGCTCAAATGGACAGCCATCATAGGATAATCTAATTTAGAATATACTGGATTACTTATTTTTGTTTATTATTATGGATGTCTTGTTAAGCTTCATGATCCGCTGCCATCTCGCTCGCATAATGGGCGAACACAAGATGCGTATTGCCGACGTTGCCAGAGAAACGGGCTTGAGCCGCGCCACGGTGACTTTGCTCTATAAAGAGACGGCCCAGAAAGTGGATCTGGAAGCCATTGAGAAGCTGTGCCTGCTGTTTGAATGCCAGGTAGGCGATCTACTTGAGCTGACCCAACAATAAACAGGGTTGCCCGTTAAAAGATAAAGATCATTTGATAAAGCATTTAACGACACCCAGTAAACGAATTAAGACAGGAACTAAAGCATGACAAGCAACCAACAACGCGCCGCCCTGCAACGCCAGATCTGGGCTATTGCCAACGATGTGCGCGGCTCAGTAGACGGCTGGGATTTCAAACAATATGTCCTCGGCACCCTGTTTTACCGCTTCATCAGCGAAAACTTTGCCCTCTATATTGAGGCCGATGACGATAGTATTCATTACGCCGAGCTTAGCGATGAGGTTGTCACTCCAGACATCAAAGATGATGCCATTAAAACTAAGGGTTACTTCATCTATCCCAGACAGCTGTTTGCCAATGTCGTCAAAAACGCCAACAGCAACGAAAGCCTGAACACCGATTTGGCCGCGATTTTTTCCGCTATCGAAGCCTCGGCCAGTGGCTATCCCTCCGAAGGCGACATCAAAGGTTTGTTTGCGGATTTCGATACCACCAGTAACCGGCTCGGTAATACCGTTAAAGACAAAAACGGTCGTTTAGCGGCGGTACTGAAAGGCGTGGCAGGTTTGGATTTTGGTCATGATTTTTATGAAAAGAGTGATGCCGCCCGGATTGACCTGTTCGGCGATGCTTACGAATTCCTCATCTCCAACTATGCCGCCAATGCCGGTAAATCCGGTG
>UOFG01000243.1_pt1 | contig 34997 bp, 29 predicted proteins | sample 1988411 | NCBI WGS metagenome assembly UOFG01 (sample SAMEA4712194, study PRJEB27164) | hydrothermal vent metagenome | biome: marine basaltic hydrothermal vent biome; feature: marine hydrothermal vent; material: mineral | place: Pacific Ocean | collected 2011-06-14/2011-07-23 | depth 1689 m
AGCTTTTTAAAATAACCTCTGTACTCAAACGCATAAAGTAGAAGCTGACGGTTAGTTCCCCATCGGGGAGATTACTTTAAATCAGCCAGAAAGGGAACAGGATGATTGAAAACAGGAATTTTCCCCTGTGCTTTAACTCTGTAGGTTATCCGAAAATGCTACAGTATGGTAAAATTCAGAACAGGTTGAGACGGACCTGAACACCCAACTGAAACAGATCAACCCGGTTTCCTGGTTCAGCCTGAATTAACTGATTTTGTGCTTGCCCAGTACCCGGTTACCAGTGAGGACTCAGCAGGTTAAATGAATTAAGACACGGGTCTGTCCTCAATGCCAGTAAGTTAAGCTATAAGTGCCTGATATTATTAAAAATATCGTTGCTCGGATGTTGGGGAAAGTGAACAGTGTGCAGGTTAACAGTAACTGGGTGCCTGGCTTACTGGCATTGCGCAGAAACCTCAACAATATCAACGGCTTAAGCCTTAACTTACGGGTATTGGGTCTGTCCTGAAAGAGCATTAAAGTTTCGGGTAAGTGCGTTCAATATACTGCTCCAGTAAATGCTGAAATTCAGTTGCAATATTATCGCCTTTTAAGGTAATGGTTTTCTCCCCATCTTCGTAAACCGGCGCAACCGGTTTCTCGCCGGTACCGGGCAGGCTGATGCCAATATTTGCATGTTTGCTTTCTCCAGGGCCATTAACTACACAGCCCATTACCGCAACAGACATGGTTTCAACGCCCTGATATTTGCTGGCCCAGAAGGGCATTTGCTCACGCAGGTAGTTCTGAACTTGTTCTGCCAGTACCTGAAAATAGGTGCTGGAGGTTCGCCCACACCCCGGACAGGCCGTCACCAGTGGCACGAAAGAGCGAAGCCCCATGGTTTGCAAAATTTCCTGTGCAACAATCACTTCTCTGGTGCGCGCAGCACCTGGCTCAGGGGTCAGCGAGATACGGATGGTATCGCCAATGCCCTCATGCAATAAAATAGATAATGCAGCCGTGGAGGCAACAATGCCTTTTGAGCCCATACCGGCTTCGGTTAAGCCAAGGTGTAGCGCATAATCACAGCGCTCTGCCATGGCACGGTACACGGTTACCAGATCCTGCACATCCGACATTTTGCAGGATAAAATAATTTTATCTTTTTTCAGCCCCAGTTTTTCAGCGGCTTCTGCACTGTCGATCGCAGAGCGGATGACTGTTTCAAACATGATGTCTTTGGGTGTTTTGGGCTCGCTTAAAGTGGTGTTTTCATCCATTAGCTTAGCCAGCAGCTCCTGATCCATGCTGCCCCAGTTAACGCCAATGCGTACCGGTTTGTTATGCTTAATGGCAATTTCAATCATCGTGGCGAATTGTTCATCACGTTTTTTCCCACGGCCCACATTGCCCGGATTTATTCGATATTTATCCAGTGCCACTGCACACTCAGGGTGCTGGGTGAGTAGCTTATGGCCATTAAAATGAAAATCGCCAACAATCGGCACATCAATGCCCATGTGCTTTAGCCGGGCTTTAATGCCAGGCACGGCAGCGGCAGCCTCCGCAGTATTTACCGTAATGCGCACCATTTCAGAGCCACTGGTTGCCAGCTCGGCAATTTGCTCAGCGGTCGCTGCTTCATCGGCAGAGTCTGTATTGGTCATGGACTGAACCACAACCGGTGCATTGCCACCGATGGTAATGTTGCCGACTTTTACCGCAATGGACTGTCTTCTGGGTAGAAAAGGATGATGAAAGCTCATACTGTTACGCCCAGGTGCCTGCCAGTAAACTGCATTCTACGGTGGTATCTTAAACTGTTGCCAATACTGGATAGCAGCAGATAAGGTAGAAGCATCATCTGCAACAGATGAATATACGCATTATCAGCAATTTGCAGGCTTCCCGGCGCTTTCCCGAAAAAAAAATCAGTAGATTTGCCTGGCAATAATGCAATAATAACGCATTGAAAGGGGCTCAATCGATTATAAAACTTGAGTACAGGCATAGAGTGACTCTTTAATAATTACTGGCAGCGCCTGATTGCGTATCAGGTTAACGTCAATGCTGGTGTGCCGTTCCAGCCTTTTATGGCGGTGGATCATCAGGGGAGTGATTCTACAATATACGGGCTATAAGTCGAGCGCTCCATGAGAATTGTTTCATGAGAATGAGTTTCGGGAAAATATGTTTTAAGTGGGTAATGTTAGAATAATTACAGCAATGTTATGGAATATTCGAGATAATGCCCTTTAACCTAAAAAACAGCAAGAGAAAGCAAATTGTTCAAACTGGGTTTAATTATCAATCCACTGGCTGGCATTGGCGGTCGAGTGGCCCTGAAAGGCTCAGATGGTGAGGGTATTCAGCAGCTTGCCATGCAGCGCGGTGCGATTCCACTGGCACAGGCACGTATGGCACAGGCGCTTGAACTTATTATTCCGCATAAAGAGCAGGTGCATATTTATACGGCAGCGCATGATATGGGGGAAAACCTCTGCAGGTATCTGGGCCTGGCCTGTACCGTGGTGAGTGAGGCACCCGTTGAACACACCCGCGCCTGCGATACTGAAAATGCGGTGCTGCAATGTCTGGCACAGGGTATTGATCTGTTGCTGTTTGGCGGTGGCGATGGCACGGCACGTAACATTCACCATGCACTACAGGGTGTGGATTCACATAGCGTTCCTCCGGTGACAGGCGTACCCGCAGGCTGTAAAATTCACTCTTCGGTATACGCAGTAACCCCCGTACATGCCGGCGAGCTGCTGGCCCTGCTGATTAAAGGCCGGGCACTGTCGCTCGTCGAAGCCTCGGTAATGGATATAGATGAAGATGCCTTTCGTCACGACAGGGTTAAAGCTCGATTGCATGGTTATTTAAATGTGCCAGCTGAAAATCGGTTTATGCAAAATATGAAAGAGGGTGGGGTTAGCCATGAGGCGGTAGTTTTACTGGATATTGCGGCATATATGCTTGAAATAATGGAAGAAGATACGCTTTATCTGATCGGTTCAGGTACAACAACCAAAGCCATTCTCGATGAAATGCAGTTGCCTGCAACATTGCTGGGTATTGATGCTGTTAAAAATCAGCAGCTAATTGCCAGGGATATTGATGAAAAGCAGATTTTGCAGTTGCTTGATAAATATAAAAAAGTCCGACTGGTTATGACTATTATTGGTGGGCAGGGGCATCTGTTTGGGCGAGGTAACCAGCAAATTAGCCCGCAGGTTATAAAACGCCTGGGGATGAAAAACATTGATATTATTGCTACGACAGAAAAAATTCATTCACTGGATGGGAGACCAATACGTGTGGATACGGGTGATGAAGAATTGAACCGGACTTTATATGGTATGGTTCCCGTGATTAGCGGTTATGATGAAAAAACACTTTATAGAATAGGCTAGATACAGGTTAAATGTAAAAATGAACGACGAAAAATTTAATTACGACTTAATGGATTTTATTTCCAGTGCCCCCACGCCGTTTCATGCGGTAGAAGACATGGTGCATAAGCTGGAATGTGCAGGGTATCGCCAGCTTTATGAAGCGGATAGCTGGCAGTTAAAAGAAAATCAGGGGTATTATGTCTGTCGAAACGAATCATCCATTATTGCCTTTAAATTAGGTGCAGATCCCGTAAGCAATGGCATTCATATGGTGGGTGCGCACACCGACAGCCCCTGTTTAAAAGTAAAGCCCGAGCCAGATATGCTTAAAAAAGGCTATTACCAGTTAGGTGTAGAAGTGTATGGTGGTGCATTATTAAACCCCTGGTTTGATCGGGACTTATCATTGGCGGGCAGAGTGAACTATCTTGATGAAGATGATAAATTGCAAAGTGTACTGATTGACTTTGAAGATGCAATTGCCATTATACCCAGTCTGGCGATACATTTAGACCGCGAAGCGAATAAAAATCGCAGTATTAATTCACAAACGGATATTCCTCCCGTATTGCTAAAACTGCCGCCTTCAGAGAAAAAGGACAGGCCTTCGTTTAAAGATATTTTACTGCATAAAATAAAAGATGACACCGGTGCTATAGAAGTGCTGGATTATGAGCTGAGTTTTTATGATGTGCAGAAACCCGCCTACGTTGGACTGCACCAGGACTTTATTGCCAGCGCACGGCTAGATAACCTGCTCAGTTGCTATACTGGACTGATGGCGATGACAGAAACCTGTAACCCCGGCAGCAAACTTCTTGTCTGTACCGATCATGAAGAGGTGGGCAGTGCCTCAGCCTGTGGCGCACAGGGGACGTTTTTGCAATCGGTGCTGGCGCGCATTGCCGGCAGCCATGAAAATACCGTGCGCATGATTGACAGATCTATGATGGTATCTGCTGATAATGCCCATGCAATACATCCTAATTTTACAGATAAGCATGATCAGAATCACGGCCCGGAAATAAACCAGGGGCCAGTGATAAAAACCAGTGCTAATCAGCGCTATGCCACAAACGGTGATACCAGTGCGATATTCAGGCAGTTTTGTAAAAAAGCCGATGTACCGGTTCAGTCTTTTGTTGTGCGAACAGATATGGCCTGTGGCAGCACCATCGGGCCGATTACCGCCAGTGAAACCGGTGTGCGCACCCTGGATGTAGGTGTGCCTACTTTTGCCATGCACTCGATAAGAGAACTGGCCGGGCGCTGGGATGCCTGGTATTTATTCAGAGTATTAAAAGAGTTTTACCAATGAATGTAGTCAAATGATTAACACAGGTTTAACCGTTCAGGAATGTATAAATGAGCAAACCCTATGCAGAATCCTGCGCACAGAATCAGCAGGTGATATTAGACGTATTAAAAACACTTTTTGCACAGGCCGGTGATGTGCTGGAAATAGGCAGTGGAACAGGCCAGCATGCGGTGTTTTTCACGCAGCACATGCCTCACTTAAACTGGCAGCCAGGGGATCTGGAAGCTGAACATGTCGGCATGAAAAAGTGGTTTGATGAAGTGGAGCATAATCGAATAAACTCGCCACTGATTCTGGATGTAGATATGCCCGCCTGGGCCGTAGGGCAAAGGGATTATGTTTTTACAGCGAATACAACACATATTATTTCGGCGGCGCAGGCAGAAAAAATGTTAAAGCATGTGGGGGCGTGTTTAAAGTCGGAAGGCTTATTTGCCCAGTATGGCCCCTTTAACTACAATGGAAAATACACATCGCAAAGCAATGCTAATTTTGATGTGTGGTTAAAACAGCGTAATCCGAACAGTTGCATTAAAGACTTTGAAACTATACAGACATTGGCGGAACAAAATGGCATGAGCCTGTTCAAAGATATTGAAATGCCGGCTAATAATCGTATTCTTGTCTGGGAGAAGAGAAAGTTGTGAATTAGCCCCCAGTTGTTTTTGAAAATAAACCCAAAAGATTTTTCTGTTTTTAATGTTTTTCAGCCCCAGGGTGCAGTGGAACTGTTCTCATTAAGATGAATCGTTTCCTGTATCTGGTCGGCAGTTTGTGGTTTGCTGAACAGGTATCCCTGAATTACTTCACAGCCGAGATTCCGCAATATTGATAGCTGGCTAGTGGTTTGTACACCTTCTGCAATAACATTGAATCCCATATTATCCGCCAGTTCAATAATCGTTTTGCAGGTGGCAATCCCACGGTTGTTATTATTTAAGTCGTTTATAAAATACGGATCAATTTTTAATATATCCACGGGTAACTGCTGCAGGTACTTAAGTGATGAGTAGCCCGTGCCAAAATCGTCAATCGCAATTTTTACGCCTATATTATGTAGTGCATTGATTTGTCGAATAATGGATTCTGTATCTTGCATAATCGTGCTTTCAGTGAGTTCTATACAAAGCAGTGAGGGGTGTAAGCGAGCTGTTTTTAATGCCTCAGTAATGCTCTCAAGGATATTGTTATTTTTAAATTGTCTTGCAGATGCGTTGACTGAAACTCTCAGTTTGTTGTTGATGTTTCTGTTCCTGTTCCATATACTGCACTGCAGGCAGGCTGTATTAAGCACCCATTTTCCAATGCTGTCTATTAAACCGGTTTTTTCCGCAATGGGAATGAAATTTTCGGGTGAAATTAATTCACCATCTGGTTTTCTCCATCGAATGAGCGATTCCAGTGAGACAATTTTGGCGCTATTAATGTTTACCTGAGGCTGGTAATATAAAAAAAACTCATCATGTGCCTGAGCTTCACGTAATTTGCTTTCAATACTAAGGTGGCTATCAACTTTTATCTGCATTTCCTGTGTGAAAAACTGGAAATTTCCTCGACCCTTTTTTTTCGCCTGATAGAGTGCTATATCCGCCTGTTTTAATAGTGTTTCTATGCTTTCACTGGTTTCAGGGGCGTAAATTGAAATACCTATGCTGGCACTGATAAATACCTGGTTAACGCCTAATGAGAAAGGCCTTTCAATTTCTGTGATTATTTTTTTTGCAATAAGCACTGAGTTATTAATGTCATTATCTATTTCCAGAAAAATTGCAAACTCATCGCCACCAAAGCGACTTACCACATCCGTTTCTCGAACGCAGTTAGAAAGCCGATGGGCGGTTGAAATGAGCAATTTATCGCCACAATCATGCCCAAGACTGTCGTTTATGGATTTAAATAGATCAAGGTCAAGGAAAAGTATTGCGATATTGTGATTAGCTCTGTCTGCTCGGGCGATGGATGTTTTAAGGTGATCGTGAAATGTGGAACGGTTGCACAGGTTAGTCAGGCAATCGTAATGAGCAAGTTTAATGAGTTTCTTTTCGGCTATATTACGCTCGCGAATATCTTTAAACGAAATCACCACGCCATCAAATATACTGTTTCTTAATATGGGTGTGGCAGTGTATTCGACAGGGATGTCTTCACAGCCGTTATTCCAGTAAGCATTGGTATCCTGGTGGTAGTGATCGCCTCTGCAACAGTGTTCGTATATTTTTCCTGAGAGCCAGTGTCGGTTGTTAGTTGGTGCCTTTTCTTTTAGATATTGCATCAGTGGTTTGCCAACGGGGGAAGGGTGTTTGCTGGTGAGTAAACTGTTTTCTGCTGGATTAGAAAAACTAATAATGCCGTTTATATCAACACCTATTACACCTTCAGTCACAGTATCTGATAAAAATGAATAACAGTTGCCAAGTTGCTGATTTTTTTTCAGTGCTTTCTGAATTTTTGATTTCTGTTCATATATCTGGATGAAGGTCCGAACTTTGTCGAGTAAAACCTCACTGTCGACAGGTTTGTATATATATTCGGTAACTCCTGGGTGATGATTCTTGTTCTTATATTGAGTATTGGCGGTAATGAAAATAACAGGGATGCATCTGGTTTTCTCTGACTGTCCAAGGCGTGTGGCGACTTCAAAGCCATCCATTATGGGCATAAATACATCGAGTAATATAACACTAAAACTATGGTGTAATGTAAGTGCCAGTGCTTCTGACCCACAGGTGGCATAGATTATATGGGCATCGACAGTTGAGAGAATATGGCGGATGGCCTTCAGGTTGCGCACATTGTTATCAACAACGAGTATTTCGCATTGAGCGCTACTTTTGCTGAAATGTTCAGAAAAAAAAGCGTTATCGGTGATTTTTTCAGGCATTGTATCCGTCATTTGCGTATCCGATTTAGTCATATTTTCATATTTGCATCAGGTGAGCGCCAGGTAGTACTGTTCGGTTAAATAGCGTCGGCATGCCGAAAATTACTGACCACGGCTGGGTAAACCTGAAATTTTTCCAGGATAAATCTGAGGAAAGCTCAACGCTATGAAATTTGAGTATAGACCATATTTGAAAGTTTTACTGATTGCTATGGTATTGATTTATATAACTATTTAATTTTAACAGGGAATTTTGCCGGTTATTCCTGCATAAAAAATGAGCTATGTGAGAGTGGGTCTGCTTTTTGTCGGGTTCTGAAATCGCATGACAAAAAAAGCGCAGCTCCAGAGGAACTGCGCTTTTTACTGTATTGTTTCAGGCGCATTGCGGGTTAACCCGCACTGCCCTGCACAGGTGAGCGTTACAGTAAAGGTATAATTAAGAGGGCTACAATGTTCATAATCTTGATTAAAGGATTAATCGCAGGGCCAGCCGTATCTTTGTAAGGGTCGCCAACGGTGTCGCCGGTTACGGCAGCTTTGTGGGCATCAGAGCCCTTGCCGCCGTGGTTACCATCTTCAATATACTTCTTCGCATTATCCCATGCACCACCACCGGTCGTCATAGAAATAGCTACAAATAAACCGGTTACAATCGCCCCAATGAGTACACCACCCAGTGCTTCTGCACCCAGCGTTAAGCCAACGATAACAGGAACCGCTACTGGCAGCAAAGAAGGCACAAGCATTTCCCTGATCGCCGCTTTTGTGAGCATATCTACTGCCCTGGAGTAGTCAGGTTTTTCAGAGTAATCCATAATACCTGGCTTTTCTTTAAACTGGCGACGCACTTCTGTTACGATTCCGCCTGCTGCACGCCCCACCGCTTCCATTGCCATTGCGCCAAACAGGTAAGGAATTAGGCCACCGATAAACAGGCCGATAATAACCATGTGGTTAGACAGGTCGAATGTGACCGACTGGCCGTGGCTGGACAGTGTGTGAGTAAAATCAGCAAATAGAACCAGGGTGGCCAGACCGGCAGAACCAATGGCATACCCCTTGGTTACCGCTTTGGTTGTATTGCCCACGGCATCCAGTGCATCTGTAGTGACACGAACATCTTCAGGAAGGTCGGCCATTTCAGCAATACCACCGGCATTATCTGTAATTGGGCCGTAAGCGTCCAGTGCTACGATAATACCCGTCATAGATAACATAGAGGTTGCGGCAATGGCGATACCATAAAGACCGGCCAGTTCATAAGCACCCCAGATAGATGCACAAATTGAAAGCACAGGCATTGCCGTTGATTTCATTGAAACACCCAGACCAGCGATGACGTTTGTGCCATCACCTGTGGTTGAGGCTGCGGCAATGTTTTTAACAGGCGCATACTCAGTTGCCGTGTAGTATTCAGTAATCACAATCATTGCAATGGTTAAAGCAAGGCCGATCAGTGCAGAAAAGTAAAACTCTGTTGCGCTAGCTGTTGTGCCATTGTCAAGTTGCAGTGTGATGCCTGACATCATTTCGTTAGTAATAAAGTAGAATGCAATGGCAGAGAAAGCAGCAGAAACAATAGTGCCTTTATACAGTGCATTCATTATTTTTGCGCCATCGGATGTTTTGACAAAAAAAGTGCCAATGATAGAGCCGATAATGGACACGCCACCCAGAACTAATGGGTAAGTGATGGCCAGATCACCCGTATCTTTCAGGAGCAAGCCACCTAATAGCATGGTTGCAATAATGGTTACCGCGTAAGTTTCGAAAAGATCTGCTGCCATACCGGCGCAATCGCCCACGTTGTCACCTACGTTATCGGCAATAACGGCGGGGTTACGAATGTCATCTTCAGGGATGCCAGCCTCTACTTTACCAACGATATCAGCGCCAACATCAGCGCCCTTGGTAAAGATACCACCGCCCAGACGAGCAAAGATAGAAATAAGAGAGCCACCAAATGCCAGACCGACCAGTGCATGTAATGCCTCTTCCTGTGTGACACCCATAGTTGTTAGTGCAGTGTAGTAACCTGCAACGCCCAGAAGGCCCAGCCCTACAACCAGCATACCCGTGATAGCTCCGCCCTTGAAGGCAACCTGCAGGGCAGGGTTAATGCCGTTTCTGGCCGCTTCTGCTGTGCGTGAGTTTGAACGAACAGAGACATGCATGCCGATGTAGCCCGCAGCACCTGAAAGGACCGCGCCGATGGCAAAACCGATGGCACTGTACCAGCCAAGGGCAAGGCCCATAACAAAAAACAGAACCGCACCGACCATGGCAATGGTTGTGTACTGGCGAGTCAGATAGGCAATAGCGCCTTCCTGAACCGCGTTTGCGATTTCTAGCATTTTTTCATTACCCATTGGTTTTGATAAAATACTAAAGATTGAAATGATGCCGTAAGCGATGCCTGCTAAAGCACACACTAAAGCGATTAATAGTCCCATGGACATGATGTTTGACCCCCAACTTGGTATCGTTAAAATTAAACTAAGAATCAGACTAAATCTGAAAACTCTGCTGGCTGTGCTGAAATGGGTGAAAGTTATTTATTAAACTGGCGATATGATAAATGTGAATCACCGGTAAAGATGATAGAAATTTGCTCCTGCATTTGCGATAGTAAGTACTACTATTGCAGACATCATCCATAGTGAAATTTCATATTTTTCATTTCGCTATTTTAATGAATAGCTTGCACTTTAATATGCACTTCCAACGGATTTTTCCAGACCATATACTCATTAATCTGGCTCGTCGAAAACGGTGTTAATAGCTATCAGGCTTTATGGCTTAATAGCTGGCGATGGATTGAACTGTTTCGCCAGCATTGTGTTTATCTCAAAGACAATGAATAGTGGCGGACTACAGTTCAACCTGTGTTTCTATTTTTAGAGGTGTCCTTTAATTTACGCAAATTTCTATACACGTTATTTATACATACTTTCAAAATGCGTGCCGGGAGAAAACCCCCAGAGCGCTTCAAGATTAAATTCACGAATTACGCTATCAACAGCTTGCTGGCCTACGTCTTTTTGCAGCTCACCCAGCACAATTTTTGTAGATGTCTGGTTGTAGCCACCCGCAATAGCCACGTGGTCTGCAATCATTTCTCGTGCTTTATCTAATGTCATAAACAATTTTCCTCCCTCAGACAATGCAAAGCATTGATGTGTGCTTTAGTGTGCACTGGCGAAGGAGTATCTCAGTTTACACTTTAAACGTATCGAGTTTTTTATCAACAGACTGTAATTTAAGCGTTACATAGTCAGGCATACCGTTATCCTTGTATGCAGGGTAAGACTCACCCTTAATCAGTGGATAAAGGTAATCTTTACAGCCCTGAGTAATGCCAAAACCATCATCGGTAATATATTCCATGGGCATCATTTTTTCAACATTAGCCACTTCGGATAATGGTGCTTTACCTATTTTCCATTTATATGGGTTGTTTGAAATGCGATCAACCGTCGGCATAATGGCATTATCGCCTTCGAGAGCAAATTCAACCGCTTTTTCGCCTAAAGCATAAGCTTGCTCAACATCAGATTCAGAGGCCAGGTGGCGTGCCGCACGTTGCAGATAATCAGCAACCGCCCAGTGGAATTTGTACCCCAGTGCTTCTTTAATCATGTTAGCAACAACAGGTGCCGCACCGCCTAATTGTGCGTGGCCAAATGAGTCGCGTGTGCCCTGCTCAGCAAGAAACTTGCCATCAGGCCAGTGTGTGCCTTCGGATACAACGATTGTGCAGAAGCCGTGTTCTTTAACTTTTGCATCCACCAGTGCCATAAATTTGTCTTTGTTAAATTCAATTTCAGGGAACAGAATAACAACGGGAATGCCTTCATCTTCTATTAAACCACCAGCAGCTGCAATCCAGCCTGCATGGCGGCCCATCACCTCAAGTACGAAAATTTTGGTCGATGTTTTTGCCATAGAGCGTACATCGAAAGAGGCTTCCAGTGCAGAAACGGCAATGTATTTTGCAACTGAGCCAAAGCCAGGGCAGTTATCTGTGATAGGCAGATCATTATCAACGGTCTTGGGCACATGGATGGCCTGCACAGGATAGCCCATTTTTTCAGATAACTGAGAAATTTTAAAGCAGGTGTCAGCAGAGTCGCCACCGCCGTTGTAGAAAAAATAGCCTATATTATGAGCCTTAAAAACGTCGATCAGGCGCTCATATTCTACTTTATTATCTTCCAGACTCTTCAGTTTGAAGCGGCATGAGCCAAAACCCCCTGAGGGTGTGCTTTTTAATGCGGCAATATCTTTAGCTGATTCGAGGCTGGTATCAATCAGGTCTTCTTCAAGTGCACCAATAATACCGTTGCGCCCAGCATATACATTGGCAATCTTGTCTGAGTGCTTGCGTGCAGTTTCAATAACGCCGCAGGCAGATGCATTGATAACAGCGGTAACACCGCCAGACTGTGCATAAAAGGCATTTTTTGCGCTCATTTGAAATCCTCGTTTCGCATTTTGTGAGTGTTTTTTCAGAACCATTTAAGTGGTTGGCAGAAAGTCTGATAAATTTAGGGAAAAGATAATGAACCAAGCGAGCAAAAGCGACAAATCAAGCTTATTTATGCTTGCCCTGGTGAGACTTATAGGTTGATAAAGATCAATAGAATATTAGAAAATTATTATAAATTAATGTGCGCTGTGAATGATGCCTGAATAGTGATGGACGCAGTTGTTGAACGGTGGGCACAGGCGTATCTGTTGGCTGTTCAGGTTAAGTGCAATACGCGTGACAGGTTCTGTGAAAATAGAATGCTTATGGAGTCTAAAAGATAGACCTGACCCCCTGTAGTATTAAACAATATGTCCCCATAAAAAAATTATGGGGATCGGGGTCGGTTATTTTATCTGCGTGCCCCGTGGCAGGCTGCCATCGCTATTCTCTTCTTCCAGTCTGTTTTTGCGGTGATGGTCAGATTGCACCTGCAGCAGGGATATAATGCAATCACCAATGTCATCATATTCATGTACGCCTGTACCATATTGCTGGTAGCCTCGGTAGAAAAACTGACAGCGGTAATTCTGTATGCCGGTTTTGAAGATAATAAAGTTACAACCTTCATGTTCCCAGATAACGGCAGGGCATTCTGCTGTTTCTTTGTCTCCAGGGTGGAGGCGTACGTCAGTGTCGGCAAATTGAAGTTCTATTGTGCTGTCTTTGCCCCAGCGCTCTTTTAATGTGCTTTCAATAGCCCAGGTTTCAGTTTTTGTAAAATCGGCAATATCTGGCATAAACTACTCTGTGTTCATTTAAAAACCGCTAGCTTAACCGAAGCTGTATATAATTCCAGTGCTAGCGGTGTTCTGATTGTGATTATTCTGTTGAGTATGCCTGGTCTACGGTAGAATTTGCTCCAGTACCGCTGTGCCGCTAACGCCCGTGAGGTTGTTATCACTGATAATGGAATAGGATGTGGTGGCCGCTTCAGCATTGCTGCCAACAAAATTGACACTGGCTCTGCCGGAGCAGGCCGCCGCTCCGCCCGCATTTCCACATGCGCCACCCGTCGGATCAGTTAAGTCAAAGCCTCCGGGCAGGTCGCTAAAGAGAATGCCAGCGGTGTTTTCTGCAAAGTAGTTGTCATTTGCAACGGCAACATTGACACTGTAGTTGTTTATCTGGCTGGCGGTGAAATCAACCGTCATAAAGAGGGTGGCGCTGCCCTGAGCCCCATTAAGGTCGGTGGGCAGTGTGCCGAGCTTGCTGGCATTGTCATAGCTAATGGTTCCCTGAAGCCCGCCGAGTTGTGCGGGTGTTGTCAGGTTGTTGCTGTAAATGAAATGCAGCTGATCTTTGTGATTAACCTCCTCACCATTGATGGCAGCAATATAGCGGCCATCCCAGCGGCCCCAGTTGATACCGTACAGGGTGCTGTTACCGGCATCTGAGACGGTGGCAGAGGGTACATCAACTACAAAGTCATTGCTCGGCTCGTTGCCGAACTGGCTGTGTCCCAGTACAGGGGCATTATCGGGGGTCAGGCGCACAATGTTGCTGGCCAATGCCTGGTCGGCAATAATAAAATTGGCTGAAACGGCACTCAGCTGATTGCCTGTGGCATCTGGGGTGTTTGTTGCAATATATGCGCTAGATAATCCTGAACCACTGGGTGCCGGGCTGCCGGGCAGCGTGCCACCTGCAATAAAGCGAGTTAGCCGAGGCCTGTTTTTATCGGCCAGTTTAAACCGGGGTGGCAGAAATTTGCTCATGCCAGGATCAAAGTATTTCCTGCCCGCTGAGCGCTGCTCAGATGCGGGTTGCTCCGCTTTATCCTGAGCTTTGTTTAAAGCCGTTGCAGCAACGGTTTTGCTGTCGCCCTGAAATATGGGCGGGGGGATGAGTTGCAGTGAAGGCTGGGTATGTTGTGATGCGACATGAAAATACTCATCATTGTTAAATGTATGTGTGCCGGTTTCATTGCTCGCATCAATGCTGCCATCAACCACACCGCCATACAAACCATCTTCAAGGGCATGCTCAGCGCAGCTGCCATCATTGCACAGCATCAGGCCATAGTGTGTGCCTCGAATGCCAATTGTTGCGACAGATGTGCGCACCTGGTAGTGGTTTTTATTTCTATGGCCGATAATGCCGGTAATTGTTCTGAACCCACCCTTTAGCAATTCTATAATGCTGCGCTCATTGCCGTCTTCGAGGCCCGCGTAGCGATAATCTGTAAATTTAAACACGCTATCAGGCTGCAATGCAATTAAGGCACCATCCGTCATGCGAATTTGTGTATGGGCGTTATGTGCGGTTCTAAGTATGTCACCCTGGTAAATATCAGAGTTTCTCTGCAGGAGCCGTGTGCTGCTTCGACTGGTGGCTTCAATCTGTCCAGCCGTGAATATAATCTGACCAATAATGTCCTCTGGCGTAATGTGTGGCTCATTGTTCAGGGGCCGACTCGGGGGCGTTTCTACAGTATGCCTGGCGGGAGTACTGGTTTTTGATGTCGCCCTGGATGTCGCTCTGGCTGGGGAGGCGGCTTCTGCTCTGCCAGCAGGGGCGCTAATGAGAGCGGGGTGGGCCTTAACCACGGTTTTATTTTTGCTCAATGCAAACTGAGGGATGCTCAACAATACGCCAACGCGCATGCTGCCTGCGCCGTGTCTGAATGCCTGCGGGTTTTTCCTGACCAGAGCCTTTCTAAACCTGCTCTGCTGGCGCTGACTGTCAGGGAATATATTGCGCGCTATTGAGTACACGGTGTCGCCTGAACTGATCTTCCAGTGAGTGGCGCTAATCATCTCTGCCTGGCCAGGTGTGCTGAATCCTGCAACTAACAGAACGGACAGAAAATGCTTTTTACAGATTGATAATGTTTTCATACTCGCATCCTTTAAAAATATATTCAAGGTAGATCATTAGTACTCGGTCAATACAAGCTTGATGGGGTACTAGAACGAATGGTTAAGGCTGAGGCTTAACATCGTTCTACTGTAATTATAAATTTCTACATTTGAGCGGTTGTCCAGATAGCTGAATTTAGTGTCCAGTCGCCAGCCCCGGGTGAAGACCCAGAGTAAGTTGATATCTGCGGTCGTGTAAGCATCATCTCTGATCGCGTTATTAAACCCACCGAAGGTTTGTGCCGCTGCATACTGACTGTTTTGATAAGAAGCGGATAGTTGCAGTGCCAGATTTGAGCTGAGTGTTAGCACCGTTCCTGCTCGAGCACCCAGTATCTCCCTTTCTGTGTTTGCTCGGGCATCCTGAGATGTCTCTCTGGCCGATTCGGCACTGTAATTTACGGAGGTGAATAGCAGGGGCGACAAAGGGCCGTTGAAAGCATAATTATACCCCATACTCAGGGTAATGAGGTTAGAATTATTAATCGCAAAGGTCGCATAATCCAGACGAGCGTATTGCAAAATGCTAATCAGTCTGGATTTCTGGTTCAGCGAGTAGTTCCACTCCAGATTAACCCCTGACAGTGTGCGGTAGTCATTCCCATCCAGATTAAACTGCTGGTATATCAGCCCGGCCTTATAACGGCTGTGTTTAAAAATACGTGCCACGCCCAGCTGTAGAGTGCCCGTTGCGGTATTAAATTCGTCCAGTTCCTGATTAAAGCGGAATGCACCGGTAATAGCGCTATTAATAAGCCAGCCTGGAGAAAGCGGTGAGGTGATCTGCCAGGCCGCTGCAAAATCGGTAAAAACATCGTCCTGCCCAAGGCTGTCAGGCGCGAGATTCACAATTAACAGGTCTGTATTTTCCGGGCCACTGTTTACATTGCTGTCGGTTCCCATGGCTATCTCGATAAAGCCGCTGGATATGGTTTTATAGCGAGCTTCACGAAGGCTAATCTGGTCGATATAACCCATCGCTGTGTCCTTAACCTGCTGAGGTGGGCTGATCCTGAGCACGGTTTCAAACTCTTCTCGCGCACGGGGATACTCCTCAAGTATAAAATAACCGCGAGCCAGCTCCAGGCGGCTGACATGGTCGGATGGAAACGCCAGCACAACACGCTCTAATGCAAAGACACCCTTGCTGGCGTGGCCGGTATCAATCGCTGCTACACCGTATATATAGTCGAACTCCGGGTTGCCTTCCAGCTCGCCAAGAAACTGGCTGGCATAAGCATAGGCCTGTTGCCGCCTGAAGCTATTGAATAACTGTTTGAGGTACTCATGGCTGTAGCTCTGAGTAACTTCGCTCGTGTTCTCATCCGCATGTGCGCTGAAAATTAAACTGCTGATGAGCAAAGTGAAGAGTTTTAAAGCGAGTGAAACATGGTTTTTCATTGGTGATGCCAGTCAATATCCTGTTTTTATTATTCTGTACAGGTGTCTGTATTATGGAGCATTTAATTATAGCAGTCGAGGGCGTGCTGGCAGGGGAGAAAATCTGATAATTACTGAGGATATTTCCCTCCGGGGGTATCACTCTATAAAATCGTGAGTCCTCCGTTTTTCAGGTTTTCATCCAGCAGTCAGGGCGTAAATGAATTGCAGGCGAGTTTATAAATCCGATACCGATATTAATGATCATCTCAGGGTAGCGCACAGCGTCAATCAGGTGCAGCGGCCTGACTTCTAGCTAGCGACTAATGATTTTGCAGTTTGCCGATGTACTAATTGGCTAATCGCTGTAGAATCGCCTGTGCTAAAATACCCCCTGCTGGAAAATTCCTGCTGAAATTCTAAAATTTAATTGTAAGTTGTTGAATAATATAGGTAAACCATACATGACCGAAGTTGCAGCCGGTTTGCTTGTTAACTCTATTAGTTGTACCCGAGGGTATCGTGACCTGTTTTCAGGCCTTGATTTTGAGCTAAAGGCCGGTCAGGTTCTGCGTGTGGAAGGCAAAAACGGCAGTGGTAAAACCAGTCTGCTGCGTATTATGGCCGGGCTTTTCCAGCCCCTTGAGGGCGAGGTACTGTGGCAGGGACGTAAAATACATCATGCAGAATCGACCTGGTTTCAGAATTTAATGTTTATTGGTCATCGTGCGGGTATCAAGTTTGAGTTAACCGCAACTGAGAATTTATGCATGCATGAAGCCCTTAATGGCAGCAAATTGATAAGTGCTGGTTCCAGCACAAGAATTGAAGATGCGCTGTACCAGGTGGGGCTATATGGCTTTGAAGACATTCCCTGTGCGCAGTTATCGGCTGGCCAGAAAAGGCGCGTAGCCCTCGCTCAGCTGTTCCTGACAGAAGCAAAGTGCTGGATTTTAGATGAGCCTTTTACCTCTCTGGATGTTGGCGCAGTGGACATGCTGGAAAGTTTATTTACTCAGCATATCAGGCAGGGCGGCATGCTGGTGATTACATCCCACCAGCCGGTGACGTTGCAGGTGGCTGAGCAATACCGGCTGGTTCTGCCGGCTATGCAGCTGGAGCAGCTAGCATGAGTGATGCACCCGATCAGTCTGCCACGGCGAGCACACCGTCAACGGCGAGTGCCTTTGTCGCCTTAATTCGGCGAGATTTAATGCTTTCCTGTCGCCATCGCAATGAATTACTCAACCCGTTGCTGTTTTTTGTGATTGTGGTCACCCTGTTTCCACTGGGAACATCGCCAGAAAAGCAGATGCTGCAAACCATGGCTCCCGGGGTTATCTGGGTTGCGGCGCTGCTGGCGGGGATGCTATCGCTGGATACGCTGTTCAAGTCTGACTATGAAGATGGCACACTGGAGCAGATCATGTTGAGCCCCCATTCCAATGCGGTGATGGTGCTGGCTAAAATTATCAGCCACTGGCTGGTGACCGGTGTGCCGATTATTTTAATGGCCCCTCTGCTAGGCCTGCTGATGTTTCTACCCGGTGAGGCCATAATAACGTTAATGCTAACCTTGTTACTGGGAACACCCATTCTAAGCCTGGTGGGGGCAATTGGTATGGCTTTAACATTAGGTTTGAACCGAGGCGGGATGCTGCTGTCTTTACTTGTGCTGCCACTTTATATCCCGGTGTTGATATTTTCAGCGAACGCGGTAGGTGCCAGTATGGCGGGCATGGCAATTAAAGGTCAGCTGTATTTTCTGGGGGCACTGCTGGTGTTATCAGTTACTCTCGCACCGCTGGCGACAGCAAGTGCACTGAAGATTAGTGTTGAGTAATGAGATACTGCCTGCGAATGAGCGCGAATGTACATCACCACATGGGCTATTTTTTTGTGTTTGAGTGTTTGCGCTATTTAGCGGATTCATGCTTTGTAAATAACAACGACTTAAATAAAGAATTATGAAATTACCAGCTATTGTGCATAAATTTTCCTCTCCGAAAAACTTTTATACCATGTCGGGTAAATTAATTCCCTGGTTTGTATGGGGTTTTGTGCTAACGCTTTTAGCCGGGCTTTATTATGGTCTGATCGAAGCGCCGACAGATTACCAGCAGGGTGAAAGCTATCGCATTATCTTTGTGCATGTGCCGGCTGCCTGGATGTCGATGTTTATTTATATGATCATGGCATTTTCCGGTGCAGTTGGTCTGATCTGGCGAATTAAAACGGCCGATTTAATGGCCAGCGCGAGCGCACCCATTGGCGCGGCATTTACATTTTTAGCGCTGGTCACTGGCTCACTCTGGGGTAAGCCCATGTGGGGTACCTACTGGGTATGGGATGCGCGTTTAACCTCTGAGCTGGTGCTGCTGTTTTTATACCTGGGGTTTATTGCTTTGCAGGCATCCATTGAAGACCCGCGTAATTCGGCGCGGGCCGGTGCATTATTGCTGATTGTGGGCGTGGTGAATATCCCCATTATTCACTATTCGGTTGAATGGTGGAGTACGCTGCATCAGGGTGCAACGGTGAGTAAAGCTGACAGGCCGTCTATTCATATATCCATGCTAATACCCCTGTTATTAATGGCGGTATCATTTAAATTATTTTATGTTGGTTCGGTGTTAATGCGTGCCCGAGGTGAAATTTTAAAACGTGAACAGAACACCCGGTGGGTTAAAGAAGTTGTTGCACAGGAGGCGAGCTAATGTCGGTGAGTGAATTTTTTAATATGGGCGGCTATGCTGTTTATGTCTGGCCTTCTTATGGGCTAACAGCCATAGTACTCGGCTGGGTTTTTGTGAGCCCGATAATAAGCAAAAAAAATATTATTAAACAATTGCGCATAAAGTACCGTCAGCAGGAGCGCCAGGCGAATGCAGAGCAGAGTGTTGCGCCAGGCAGAGAGTAATGTGAAAGCGACAGTCAGTGTTTTTTGATACACTTAACAGCTAAAAATCTTACTATTATGAGATAATGTACTTATAGACACCTCTATTAATTGTCTGTGTCCTCTGGCCCGCGCCTTGCAGCTACATGCTTCAGATCACGCAGAGGACATAATCAATTAATAGAGGTGTCCTTATGATGGAGAATGTCTGCGACTATTTGACGCATGTACTAATGTACTGGTAGTAAATAATGAGTCGAACAGTACAGATGCCAGAGCCATTAATAGAAATTTATTCAGGAGCCGAAACGGATAACCGGGGAAAGTCATGTCATATCAATTGCCTGACGTATTTTCGGATGTTAGTGCCTGCTTCTGGAGTATCGTTAACTTTAAGAGAAAATCATGACTCCTCGTCAAAAAAGAATGAGCCTTGTTGGACTAATTATTATTGGTGTCAGTGTGTTTGTCGCCCTGATTATGATGGCGCTGAATGAAAATATTAATCATTTTTTCAGCCCATCAGAAATCCTTGAAGGCAAAGCGCCTGCCGATCGCAGTTTTCGCATTGGTGGGCTGGTGGTTACCGGCAGTGTTAAACGCGATACATCAAGCCTTAAAATTCGTTTTGATTTAACCGATGGTGCAAAAAATTTCCCGGTGATGTATGAGGGTATTTTGCCTGATTTATTCCGTGAAGGGCAGGGCATTGTTGCAACCGGTAAATTGCGCAACAATGTTTTTGTCGCAGAAGAGGTGCTGGCCAAACACGATGAAAATTATATGCCGCCAGAAGTGGCTGATGCACTGAAAAAATCAGGCAAATGGGATCAGTCTAAAATAGACCAGCTAAAGCACCCTGAAAGTATTCCGGTCGGTGCGGGAAACCCTCTTCCCGGTGCAAGTAATTCCGGTGCAAATATTCCTGGCGCAACCATTGAAACACCCGCAGGAGCCGTAGAATGATTCCAGAAATCGGCCACTTTGCCCTCATACTCTCCCTCAGCCTCGCATTAATTCAGGGCATTGTGCCGTTAGTGGGTGCACACAAACGTAATTCGTCCTGGATCGAAGTATCGGTGCCTGCGGCACTGGGGCAGAGCCTGTTTATCGCGATAAGCTTTGCCTGCCTGATATATGCTTTTCTGGTCGATGATTTTTCAGTAGGCTATGCCGCTCGCCAGTCAAACACGGAACTGCCGGTGATCTATAAAATATCGGCTGTCTGGGGAGGGCATGAAGGGTCGTTATTGCTGTGGGCCATGTTTCTCTCGTTCTGGGCCTCAGCGGTGGCACTGTTCAGTAAATCCATGCCCATTATTATGCGTGGGCGCGTAATTGCCGTTATGGGGCTGGTGAGCGTTGGTTTTTTGCTGTTTATGTTACTCACATCTAACCCTTTTGATCGCATGTTTCCGATACCGGTGGAAGGCCGAAGTCTGAATCCCCTGCTACAGGATTTTGGATTAATTATCCACCCCCCGATGCTGTATATGGGCTATGTCGGTTTTTCCGTTGCCTTTGCATTTGCAATAGCCGCCATGCTCGGAGGGCGGCTGGACTCCGCCTGGGCCAAATGGTCACGCCCCTGGACGAATATAGCCTGGGTGTTTCTAACCATTGGTATTGCACTGGGTAGCTGGTGGGCATACTACGAGCTTGGCTGGGGTGGCTGGTGGTTCTGGGACCCGGTAGAAAATGCCTCCTTTATGCCCTGGCTGGTGGGTACGGCCTTGATTCATTCTCTGGCAGCCACCGAAAAGCGCGGTGTGTTTAAAGCCTGGACGGTGCTGCTGGCGGTGTTTACCTTTTCACTGAGTTTACTGGGCACTTTCCTTGTTCGCTCCGGTGTGCTCACCTCGGTTCATGCCTTCGCGAATGACCCTGAGCGCGGTATTTTTATACTCATTTTTCTTGGCGTTGTGGTGGGTGGCTCCTTAATGCTCTATAGCTACCGCGCGCCACAGATAAAAAGTGCGGTGAAGGTTGATATACTGTCCCGCGAGGGTGGCCTGTTAATTAATAATATCTTACTGGTGGTGACTGCTGCATCCGTATTATTAGGCACGCTTTACCCATTGGGTATGGATGCATTAGGGGCGGGTAAAATTTCAGTGGGGCCGCCTTACTTTAATGCATTGTTTGTGCCGCTGACTATTCCAGTTGCCCTGCTGCTGGGGGTTGCTGCACTGTCTCGCTGGAAACGCGATTCGCTGGAACGCCTGGGCAGTAAACTGGTTATACCGTTTGTTATTAGTGTTGTGCTGGGTGCGGCGTTACCGTTTGCTTTTCTTGATGAAGTAAAGTGGGGCGTGGTGGTTGCCGCCATGCTGGCTATCTGGATAACATTGACGAACCTGTTAACAATTGCCGATCGTGTTAAAGGCAAAAAGAACAAACTACAGGTGTTGCTAAATACCCCCCGTGGGCATTACGGCATGAGTATTGCGCACATAGGTGTGGCAATGTTTGTTATGGGTATTACGGTAACCAACCTGTACAGCACAGAAAAAGACATTCGTTTAATGAAAGGTGAAGCATACGAAATTCAGGATTATAAATTTGTGTTTGAAGGTGTGCAAAATGCCACTGGGCCCAATTTTCGTGCAGCTGAAGGCTGGTTCACTGTCTATTATCAGAATGAAAAGCTGACACGCCTGCATTCACAGAAGCGCCTGTACAATGCCGGTGGTATGCCCATGACGGAGGCGGGAATAGACGCGGGTTTCTGGCGCGACTTATATGTATCAATTGGTGAAGATCTTGATGGCAAAGGGGCATGGAGTGTGCGTTTATATCATAAGCCGATGATCCGCTGGATCTGGCTGGGTACGCTTATTATGGCATTTGGCGGGTTGCTGGCAGCAACAGACAGGCGCTATCGCCAGTCAGTTAAACGCTCAGCAACACAGCCAGTAGATGCTGCTGCGGGAGCGGCATAATGTCGCGATTTATTATCCCGGCTGTTTTTTTTCTTATGATTGGTGTATTTGCTCTGGTACTGGATCGAATGGGAAAGGGCGAGTACAACCCAAGAGATATACCCACGGAGTTTATTGGTCGTGCAGCCCCCAGCATTAATGTGGCTGATTTATATACCCCCACTGATACGGTGCGTGTTGCGGATATGAAAGGTCAGGTGTGGCTGTTTAATGTCTGGGGAACATGGTGCCCGGAGTGCTGGAGAGAGCACCGTTATCTGATGGAATTAAAGAGAAAGGGCATTCCCATTGTTGGCCTTAACTGGCGTGATGATGCAACGGAGGCAAAAGGTATGTTGGCCAAAATGGGCAACCCCTTTATAAAAATTGGCTTTGATCCGGAAAGTGCCGTGGCGATTGAATGGGGCGTGTATGGCGCGCCCGAAACATTTTTGATTAATGGCGAAGGTATTGTTGTTGCAAAGCACGCCGGTGGTATTACCCCGACGGTGTGGAAACAAAAATTTAAAGCCTATTTTGAAACCGTGAGCGGCGTGAACTGAGATTAAAGTATGAATAATTCAAATTCAGTTGTTGTTTATCAGGAGCGTTTTTTCTGGCAGAAAAGAGCCGGTTTTATTTTATTATTACTGTCGTTTTTAGTGGCATCCCTGATGTTTTCATCCGTTGCCAGTGCCAGATTTGAAACGCATGTATTTCCCAGTGCACAGGCAGAGAAAGACTATGCGGTGCTGGTGCAGGAATTACGCTGTCTGGTGTGCCAGAATCAGAATCTCGCAGATTCAAATGCAGAGCTGGCACAGGATATGCGGTTAAGAGTTTTTAAAATGCTGGAAGAAGGAAAGAACAGGGAAGAGGTCGTAGAATTTATGGTATCTCGCTATGGTGATTTTGTAATGTATCGCCCGCCGATAAAATCTTCAACTTATCTGCTCTGGTTTGGCCCGTTGGTGTTTTTCTTTATTGCCGGTGTTGTGGTTGTATTTTTTATGCAACGTCAAAAAACCGGTGTGCAGACAGAAATTGATGAAGAGCAACAGAAAAAAGCGCACTCCCTACTGGATGATTGAAGAGTGAAAATTATTCAACATGTGTGAAAGATGCCCTGAATAGTTAGATAACATTTAGAGAAATATATGACTAGTTTTATTTTAAGTGCAATTGTACTGAGTGCACTGGCTGTACTGATTGTAGTTCCTGCATTACTGAGAAAAAATTACCCGGTGCTCGATGAATACGATGATTTTAATGTGGCGATAGCCAAAGATCGATTAAAAGAAATTAAACAGCAGCGCGAAGCCGGTGAAATAAGTGAGCAGGTCTATCAGCAGCTACATGATGAGCTTGAAGCTGCACTTGCGCTGGATCTTGTTCAGTCAGATCAACAGAATAATAATAAAAAAGCCGTTGAAACAGTGCCTGCAGAGAAAAAAAAGCTATCCATTATTTTAATTGCCGTGAGTATTCCCGTAATTGCCGTGGGCATATATTCACAGCTGGGTGACTTCAATGCAGCGACAGGTAAGCCTGTTGTGCAGGTTCCGGTTGTAAGTTCAACCTCACAGGCAGGAGCCAATGCTCAGCAAAGGGGCGAAAAACCACCTGAGCTGACAATGGAAGAGGCTGCGGCGGGTCTTGAAAAACGCCTGCTGGAAGAACCTGATAATGCCGAAGGCTGGTATATGCTGGGGAGAACCTATATGGTGTTGAAAAAATACCATAAAGCTAAAACAGCCTATGAAAAAACCCTGGATCTGGTGGGTGAAGATGCTGAGATTCTATTGCGCTATGTTGATGCACTGGCCATGGTTGAGGGCGGTAAACTAAGCGGTAAGGCGAAGCCTGTGCTTGATAAGGTGATACGCCTGTTACCGGAAAATACAATGGCGCTCTGGCTGGCGGGTACGGCAGAAAGCCAGGCGAGCAATTATAAAAAAGCGTTGACATACTGGTATAAGCTAATGCCGTTGTTGAATGGCAGTGTGAATGATCAAACTGAATTAGGCAAACTGATTGCCAGTGCGGAATCCTATCTAACGCCGAGCCAGGTTACTGAGCTGAAAAAATCACTTGCTGTGGTCGATTTAAAACCTGTACAAATCCCCGTTGCCAGACCCGGGGCTGGCAGAGAAAAACCCGGAACAGAGTCCGCTTCGGCTGACAGGCCAACAGGTGCGGCAGCAATCAGAGTGCTTGTGGATTTAGACCCCTCATTAAAGAGCAGGGTATCGGGCAGTGACACCCTGTTTGTTTTTGCCAAAGCACTTAAGGGGCCACCCATGCCACTGGCCGCACTTAAGAAAACGGTTGCTGACCTGCCCTTAAGTGTGACACTAAATGATGCAATGGCCATGATGCCTCAGATGAAGCTATCAAATTTTGAAGATGTAAAAGTCTCTGCTGTTATCAGTCGGTCTGGTCAGCCGGGTGCAAAATCCGGAGACCTGTTTGCGGAGGTGTTTCCTGTTAAAGTTAATACACAGGAAGAGATAATTTTACTGATTAATCAGATTAAATAAAACTATGCACTTTAGTGCGCAGTTTTAGTAGTTATATGACTACGGAATTTTCATGTTACTACCGAGACACATAGACTAAGGATACTCATCATAAAAAATACGCCGTAAAACCATCCCTGTAGGCTCGACATCCGCATTCATGCGGCTGACGATTTTGAATAATGAGTATCCTTTCCTGCTGATTTATTAGTCTGTTTCAGGTTAATTATTGAGCAAATCGTCATACATTTGCTTTTTGCCTGGTGTTGCACAAAAAAAACGGCTTTCTCGTGATAAAGTTAATCAATTATTTTTTTAACAGGGAAAATTATGAATACTCAACGAATGGCCATTTTTGCCATATTGCTCAGTTTTATGTTAAGCGCATGTGAGCAGAATAACTCAACAACCAGTAATACTCCTCAGGATAGTGCTAAACCAGAACAGCTGTCAGCTGAAAAATCTTTAGCAAAATCAATGCCAGTGGAATCAGCGATAGAAAAAAATGCAGTGCAAACGCCTTTGCCTGCAGGGCATGTGCCCATTACTGGCCAGAATAGTGTTTCCCAGAAAAACATCACCCAGAAAAACATCACCCAGAAAAATGCTTTTAGCAACACATTTTCTGGCGAAGTATCAGAAACTTTTAATGCAAGCACATTTACCTATGTGCAGATTAAAACGGACAATGGTGCGCTCTGGGCTGCCGGGCCGGTTACAGTGATTAAAAAGGGCGATCAGGTGAGTTTTGGCGGTCAGACACCGATGGAAAATTTTCATAGCAAGTCGCTTAATCGAACATTTGAAATGATTTACTTTGTAAATAGCTTCAGCGTTAATGGTGTAGCTGGTTCGTCCCCCTCCAGGGAAACTAGCACCTCTATGGGGTCTCATGCTGCAGAAGTTAAGTAGTTTTCTTCCCTCTGAGGTATTTAAAAAGGCCGACTAGTGCCGACCTTTTTTTAATAGAAGAGCCCTGATCAGGCATTATAGTATTAAGCGCGTTGTCGTCTTGCCGTAACTATAAGGCCAGTCAGTCCCGAGCCAGACAACCAGATAGCTGTGGGCACAGGTACGGGGTCAACCACGATGCCAGTGTCACCCCGTTTCTTCTGGATAAAGGCCCGCTTGCCCGGATTTAATGTGGTGGCTGTGAGATCGTTCTGGAAAGTAACGCCCAGAGAGTAGTCCGAATCCCAGGCTGGCTGCGGCAGCAACACTGGCATCTGTGCCATTCCAGATTATGTGTCTTATCATACATAGATGAGGTAAATATGGAGCATCCCTGAAATCACTTTTACTCTTCGTATTCATGCAGAAAGGACATCCGATTCATTAATCTGTAACGGCTTTACCGGATTTCGTCGTGAAGACTGTGACCTTTTCCAGAATTATCACCAGAGGTGTGCTTAATAATTAAATTCAGGGTAGTCAGAGTAGTCGTAGTGTGTATACTCTAGCAACCTGGTTTTCAGCTTGTTGCACACCCTGAGGGTAAAGTGTAGATGCTGATAAATCATTAATCAGTATTATCTGTAAAAGTATTTTTCACAGTCAGGAGTAACTAATAGAATGTCTTTTTTATGCTATGTATGTTTTGTTTGTAACTTAAGTGATTGTGTTTTGAGTGGCTATTCAGTGTTCAGATCAGGTGACTGCTGAGAACATTGTGAGGCTGCGCTATGCGAATGCTGGCACAGGGTAATACATCAACAATTATAAATTATAAGAGGAGAGAGAATTGAAAAAATTTAATCGTTCCGTACTATTGTTAACAGGCTGGTTGTTTATATCAACATTATCCTTCGCGGCAGCCGATCTGTTTCCCCCCAGACTTGAGGCGACAACATTTGCATCGCTTCCTATTGGTGCAGGTAATCCCGAAGCGCTGGCGGTTGATGGTCAGGGCAATGTTTATGTTTCCACTTTCAGTGGTGGTAATATATTTATTTTTGATAGCACAGGATATTTGACGCGCACATTAGATGTAACACCGACTTCGGGTGTATTGCTCGAGCTTGCTTTTCATCCGGTTACGGGTGCTTTACTGGTTGTTGATTTTGGTCTGGCCAGTGTACTGGAAGTTGATGTCGTTACGGGTGCTGCAACGGTATATAGCTCTATTCCGGTGCTTCCAGGTAATCGTCAGGCGGTTCCTAATGGTCTGGCGTTTGATGCTTCAGCTAATCTCTATATTACTGACTCGTTTCAGAGTACTGTATGGAAAGCGGGCCCTGAGGGCGGTGTGGCCGAACCCTGGGTGACAGATCCTCTGCTGGGTACAACCTCCCCGATTCCATTTGCAGCAAACGGTCTGGCGTTTAATAATGATTTTAGTAGCATGTATGTATCTAACTCAGGTAGTGGGAGTATTATTAATGTTCCGGTTAATGCTGATGGAACGGCCGGTGCTGCCAGTACATTTCTCATTGCGTTAAATGGTCCGGATGGTCTGATTATGGATCAGGACAATAATATCTGGGTGGCAAATAATCCATCGAATGAGATAATGGTCATTGATCCGACTGGCAAGGCTACGCAGTTACTGGGTGAGTTTCATGGCCTTGATTCGCGGGGAAGAGTAAAAGGTCTGTTGTCGCCAGCGGATTTGAATTTCCATGGTGATTACCTGTATGTAACCAATTTTGCAGCAGATCCTCGTGAGCTGGGTATCAATCAGATGCCTTATACATTGTGGAGTGTGCAGGTAAGACAGCATACCATTGCACGGTTTAACCTGAATCCACCCAAGCTTAAAAAGAAGAAGCTGAAAAAGAAATGGAAAAAAGGATTTTAAGTTTTTTTGAGAGGGTGGTATTGCCTTTACTGCTCTGTGTCCATTTTATTTTTCAGGCCACGAGTTAAAACTATGCGCCCTAATGGATACCCATTATCCTGAAAAGATCAGTTGAGCACCCAGAAGTATGCTTCGGGTGCTCAGCTGGCGTAGTCAAATTCGAATAGTGGGTATCCTTAATCTTTCCGACTCATTGTATAATGGGTGTCTGAGTAAGCTTTCGTCCCAGAGGGCGCATCCAGTTTTTTTCGCAATACCCGTAAAGCGACGGTCTCGGCTAACGTTTTTTTCGCGTTGAAGCGCATTCTCCAGTTGCCTGATCCACTTTTCACCCTGTTTTGCTTCCCTCCGGCTGTCCTTGCCTGTGTTGTGGCTTCTGCGCCCTGAAGGCAGGCTGTTTTCCAGCGACTAAACGGCTCAGGGTAAAGGTCGTTTGTACACCTGTCTTCATGCTCTTTTTTCGCAGGCCCCTGAAATCAATAAACGCATGATCAATCACGGGCAGTGCTTTTTTCTATTTCATCATCCAGAGCAGAGGTGTACACCTCTTTTTTGCGGCTAGCTGATCTTTCCAGGTTTAACAGCGTGTGCTGGCGCTTAACTTTACGCACCAGGGTGTGCCCGGCACGTTCAGTCGCACGATTAATAGCAATGTAGAGATCAACTTCCGTGTCTTCAATTACGATGTCGGGTAGCCCTGCAAGTACCACCTGCAGATGGCAGTGCTTGTCTGAGCCACCGCGCGGGCCGTTAATGTCAGATAAGCGCATGACCACTTTCTGAATGTATTCGCTACAGCAGGTTAGTGCAAGGTGCAGCCGTCGTTCGGCATGTTTGCGTAGAGAATCTGTCAGGGAAAAGTGTCGAGCCTGTATATCAACGTGCACTAGCGTTCTCCTCAAAGGGGCATTTCAGCTTAATATACAAATATCTTAAGTGAATTTGACAATAAAGAAAATTCGATTATTATTGACTTTATGTTCGAAAATAACGATGTATTGAGGCTCAGTGGTTAACTACAGACATCTTCATTACTTCTGGGCGGTAGCGAAAGAAGGTAGTATTGTGCGTGCCAGTGAGCGTTTACATCTGACACCACAAACCATCAGTGGGCAGCTGAGTGTGCTGGAGGAGAGTCTGGGTGTTGAATTGTTTGTCCGCGTTGGGCGTAATCTGGAGCTAACTGAAAATGGACGGTTGATATTAAGCTACGCCAGTGAAATTTTCTCACTTGGCAATGAACTGGAAGAGGTTGTGCATCAGTTGCCAGAAGGCCGTCCTCGGCTATTTCGGGTTGGTGTGGTTGATGTGTTGCCGAGGACCATTGCGCATGAAATACTAAAACCTGCACTGCATATGCCTGAATTAGTGCGCATGACCTGTCGTGAAGCGGGTCTTGACACGCTACTGGCTGAGTTGTCTGTGCATCGCCTGGATCTTGTGCTGGCTGATCGTCCCATTCCTCCTACGGTGAGTACGCGGGGCTTCAGTCATAAACTTGGAGAATGTGAGGTTAGTTTCTTTGCAGCTGAAAAACTAGGAAAAACACTTAAAGGCGAATTTCCCGAGTGTCTGGATGGGGCACCTATGTTATTGCCCAGCAGTGGAACGCATTTACGCTCGAGTATTGATAAGTGGCTGAGCAAACTGCGTATTCATCCGCAGATGGTTGCTGAGTTTGATGACAGTGCATTAATGAAGGCGTTTGGTAAAGAAGGTTCAGGGGTTTTTATGGCTCCTGCCGTTATAGAAGCCGAGGTTGAGTTGCAGTATCAGGCATCTATAATTGGTAGAATTAGTGAAGTTAAAGAGCAGTTCTACGCCATATCTGTTGAGCGGCGAGTCAGCCATCCGGTGGTCTGTGCTGTGGTGGATGCAGCCAGTGAGCTTTTGTTTACGAGTCATAATTAATTAGAGTATGAGTGATATGAAGAAAAAAGAAACAAAAGCAAATACCTACCACGCACCATGGGAGAAAAGCTTTGATAAGGTGCTAACGCCTTTTGAAGAGTTTATTCACCGTGAAACGACCAGTGGTCTGCTATTAATGGCGATGGCTGTGGTTGCTCTGATATTGGCAAACAGCCCGTTTGCAGATGCTTATCTCCATATTATACATACTGAAATCAGTGTAAATACTGGAGACTGGGCATTAAAAATGAGTTTGAGCCACTGGGTAAATGATGCATTAATGGCGTTGTTTTTCTTTGTTGTTGGGCTGGAGCTGAAACGGGAATTTCTGGTGGGGGAACTGGCAAAATTACGTAATGCCACATTGCCAGTTGCGGCGGCTATCGGCGGAATGGTTGTGCCTGCGTTTATTTATTTCATTATTAACCCCACCGGGGAGATGGCAACTGGCTGGGGCGTACCCATGGCCACTGATATCGCTTTTGCCATTGGCGCACTGGCGCTTCTGGCCAGTCGTGTCCCTAAATCACTCATCACCTTTCTGGTTGCTCTGGCAATTGTTGATGACCTGGGTGCCGTTCTGGTTATCGCTGTATTTTATACCGACACCATTTCTCTGCTACCACTGGCAGTGGCCGGTGGTTTATTAGTCGTGTTAATGGCGCTCAATATGAGTGGAATACGCAAAACGCTACCCTATTTTATCGTTGCAGTTTTGCTCTGGTATGCGTTGTTGCTCTCGGGTGTGCATGCTACTTTAGCGGGAATTCTCGGTGCGCTTACGGTGCCGGCAATACCGAAATATAATCCGGAGCGTTTTAGTGAACATGTAAAAGAGTTGATGGTGCGCTTTGATAACAGTCACCAGCCCGGTAAAAACATTATGACCAATGATGCATTGCGCTCAGTGGTGCAGACACTGGAAAACGGTGTTCACAGTGTGGAAACACCGCTACAACGATTAGAGCATTCCTGGCATATGCCGGTTGCCTATTTAATTATTCCAGTTTTTGCGCTGATTAATGCGGGTATTCCTCTTGATCTGGGCTCATTTGCAGAGACACTTGTCCATCCTGTGATGCTCGGTGTGTCACTGGGGCTGGTGCTCGGAAAGTTTATCGGCATTACCGGTGCCTGCTGGCTGGTGATAAAGCTGGGGCTTGGGGAGTTACCCAAAGACACCCGTTTTACTCAAATTGCCGGGGTTTCATTGCTGGCGGGTATTGGTTTTACGATGTCTATTTTTGTTGCTCAACTGGGGTTTTCGCAAAATGAAGAACTGTTGCTGATGGCAAAAACAGGTATTCTTTTTGCATCGCTGGTGGCAGGTATTAGCGGTTATATCTGGCTATACCTGGTGAGCAAACCGACGGTTAAGGATGGCTGATCCGTTTTTTTAGGTTTAAGCTGCGCCGCTGATTATTCCAGTGTACATCGCCTATATCAGTTACAATCTGATTCGTGTTGTGCGGATGCGGTCAGAGTAAGTTGAAAAAGTAGAGCAAGACGGTAAAAATTTAAGAGAAGCCAGTCTCTTCTATCGGCTTAAAAACGGCTAATTACCCTTATTTACCTGACACCTGATTATTTTTATAAAATCAGGTGGTTATTAAAATTGCTCAAAAGGGCTAAAAATTACAGGAACTCGTGTTTAAACCTGAAATCATCAGTTGAACGCCTCAAAGTGTGCTTCTGAGAGCACCCTGTCTATATATGGGGCGTAGTCAAAAAAGGGAGTTGTTGCACGGTTGTGTGCCTTTGGCACGCGATAAAGCGTGTCATCTTTACACGCAAAAACGGCCCAGTCCTTCGCGACATAAGTGCATCCCTGCACAAAACCGAACGGGTAACGTGCAGGGATGCACTAATATCGCAGTTGCAGAATGCAAGAGAGCGTGGAATAACGAGACCATAGAATATTCAATATTCTCAATAGCTTACCGAGCTATTGTGCGTTCAACTGATGAATTCAGGTTATAACATACAACTGTAGAGGCCAGCATAACTGGGTAAAAAAACAGGCGTACTGGCGGGTTGATTTCCCAGCAATGTGAGCTGTATTATGGCAGTGCGTGTTAAATATATTTTTTATATATAGCGCAAAGTTGAGGGGTAGAGGAACCTCAGCGACACCAGTAATACATGCACCCATACTATATGAGTTCAGGTCGCTGAGTGAGCTAAGGTTAAAGATTTTTACAGGCCACCGGAGGCGAGCAAACCAGAAAATTTTACACCCGATAATAATGCCATTTCTCTATGCCATGTGGCCAGGTCATGCGGGTTAAATTTTTTCAGATTGTCGTGTCCACAGGCTCTGGCCATAACCTGCATTAATTCCGCTGAGGCTGCAAAAAAGTTGTGTAGTTGTTTAGCTGATTTTTCAATATTTAAACGTTTACGAAGCACCTCATCCTGAGTTGCAATACCCGCTGGACAATTGTTGGTGTTACACATTCTTGCAGCAACACAACCAATGGCCTGCATCGCGCTATTCGATATTGCAATGCCATCGGCACCCAGCGCCAGGGCTTTGACAAAATCGATGGGTACACGTAAACCGCCGGTGATAATGAGGGTAACCCGGCCACTGGCTCCCTGCTCATCAAGGTAGCGCCTGGCACGAGCAAGTGCGGGTATGGTGGGTACGCTGATATGGTCTCTGAACATGGTCGGGGCTGCACCTGTGCCACCACCTCGACCATCTAATATGATGTAATCGGCACTGGCATCAAGGGCAAACTGGATATCCTGTTCTATGTGGTTTGCGCTCAGTTTAAAGCCGATGGGAATGCCGCCGGTAATTTCTCTTATGCGATTGGCAAAAGTTTTAAAATCAGATGCCGATGAAAAATCTTCGAAGGTGGGCGGGGATACCGCCGGTTGTCCTTCGGGTATGCCTCGCACCTCTGATATTTTTCCTGTGTTTTTATTTCCGGGAAGGTGTCCGCCTGTGCCTGTTTTTGCACCCTGACCACCTTTAAAGTGAAATGCCTGTACTTTTTTAAGCAGCTCTTCCTTATAACCAAAACCGGCACTGGCTAATTCATAAAAATAGCGTGAGTTCTCTTCCTGCTCTTCCCGTAACATGCCACCTTCGCCTGAGCAAATACCCGTGCCTGCTAGCTCGGCACCTTTTGCCAATGCTATTTTTGCTTCTTCAGAGAGTGCGCCAAAGCTCATGTCAGATACAAATAACGGGATTTTTAATTTGAGGGGCTTTTTAGCTTCGGGGCCGATAATGAGTTCGGTGCCAACGCTCTGGTCTTCCATTAATGGCTTTGTGGCCATTTGTGCCGTCATTACCTGTATGTCGTCCCAGTGTGGGAGGCTGTTGCGGGGAACACCCATTGAAGTCATCTGTCCATGGTGGCCCAGTTTTGAAAGACCCTCTCTGGCAAGCTGGTGGATGAATTCTACGGTGGGCTCTTCAGGTGTTGCCATTGCAGTGGGAGGATTCGATGAATCGGATGAGGCAGACGACTCGATCCCGGGGCCTTCCCTGCCAACCTGATCGTTGCTAAACTGTTTGTGTGAGCCATCGCAGTATGGGGTATTGCTGGTGTGTTTACATGCACACAGCCAGGCTTCACCGTCTTTATCCGGTGTGAAGGCTCTGGGCTTAAATTCGGTGCCTGCGTGTGAACCGTCACAGAAGGGCTGCTGTTGAGAACGCCCGCACGTACAAAAGTAGTACTCTTCATCTTTTTCAAGTATTACCTGCACGGGCTTATTATCGGCTATTACTGGGCTGCTCATAATGGGGTGCTCATAATTTTTGTCCTGGTAACGGGTGTGTGTATTGAGATCGAAGATCGCGGTATTGCAGATGAAAAGTCTATTTTTTTCCTCTGGTTGCTGTACTTTATTATTTTCGTGGTTATTTCAGGTGTCCAGGCAGCTTGCATCAGGCCTGTCGACTCATTAGTCTGTACATACTATAAGCCACTTACTTTAGCAGTTGATACAGTGATTTTGCAAGTAAATATTGTGACAAATGAGACGCGTTCCAGATTTGAGGTTTGAACCTGAAAAGATCAGTTGAACACCTTGAAGTGTGCTTCCAGAGGCGCAATTCAGGGTGTAGCGTATTCACCGAACGGGTGACTTATGGTATTTTAAAAAAATTAATATTTTCAAATGCTTACAGAGTTATTTCGCGATCAACTGATTTTTTCAGGTTGAATACAGCCAGGTGTAAATTTGCAACGATATGCTGTGAAATCAGCTGCAAAAATAAAGTTTCATATCTTAAATTGATACTGTAGAATTTCACAGAAATGCTTCTTATTACCAGGTGATAAAAATGAAATATAAGTGGAAGTATAACCTTGATGAAGTTGATCTCGGTGTTTTGTCTGAGCTTTATCGAATAGCTCCGCTGGGAGAAAAAACAGCAGAAGATCTGGCGGTGGTATTTGATAATAGTAGATACCGATGTTTTGTATATTCTGGGGATCAGCTGACAGGTGCCGGGCGTGCTCTGGCCGATGGTCGGGACTGTTCTTATATCTGCGATGTGGCGGTTCATCCTGAATTTCAGGGGCAGGGGCTGGGCATAGCCATTATTAATAAACTGGTGGAGTTTTCAAAAGGCCATAAAAAAATAATTTTATATACCGTTCCCGGGAAAGAGGCTTTTTATAACAGGGCAGGTTTTATAAAAATGAATACCGCTATGGCTATTTTTGAAGATCAGCAACAGGCAATCGAACTGGGTATTTTATGCGCTAATGAGCACTCATTGTCGGATTAGTTAACTGGAATAGTAACTACTTACACGGTTCAGTATAATTTTATCTGAAAGCGTTCATGTATAGCTAAAGGAGGAGCGGGTCTCATAATATACATGCTGATGCTCATACAGGGTACAAATAAATTCACTACGGGAAAATGATGAATTGTGCTATTGAGTCTGGAAAATTCAGACCTGTAAATTCCATCTTCTGGCGGGGCTAAAGCCCCGGCTCCTGTGTGATAAAGACCCGAAAGTGAGGCGTTAGCCTCGCCTGATGCAGCAGGGTTAATTTTTGCGAGAAAAATTATTTCAGGGGATGAGTAGTTACCTGGAGTAAACGGTTATTTAGATGGCTTTCTCCGGGCTGACTCCACTTCGGCTTTAAACTCTTTTCTGAGTTGCCTGAGTTTCTGTTTGTAGTGTTCTGCATCGCCGTATTCTGAGAATTTTGTAACGCGATGATGGTGCATGGATACACGGCGTGCGTGTTTTATGGGGCACCAGTACTGTTCTGTACGGGCAATAACTTCACGGGTGTATTCGATTAAACCATTTCCATAGCCGCAATATATACAGTTAAATTTTTCAATAACATTGAGGTAAGCCAGGTGATGGCGATCTATAACAATATAATCTGAACGGCGGACAATCGGAATGTGATAAATTCTGAAACAGATGTGCTGGTAAAGTGTGATGAAGATATCCAGACAGACGAGGGGGACAATGACACTGTATATTACAGGAGACGACAGAAAATGTAATAATCGGGTGTTTAATAAATAAGAGAGCAGGCCGGTTTTGTATTTGTGGTGCAGCTCACGGATGCTCCTGTTAAAGATAACCCGGCCCTTTCTAATG
>UOFG01000244.1_pt1 | contig 34273 bp, 29 predicted proteins | sample 1988411 | NCBI WGS metagenome assembly UOFG01 (sample SAMEA4712194, study PRJEB27164) | hydrothermal vent metagenome | biome: marine basaltic hydrothermal vent biome; feature: marine hydrothermal vent; material: mineral | place: Pacific Ocean | collected 2011-06-14/2011-07-23 | depth 1689 m
AACCGGTTAATGCACATGAAATTATTGCGCGACTGGTGGATGCATCCGACTTCCATGAGTTTAAGGCGTTATATGGACAGACGCTGGTCTGTGGTTTTGCAAAAATACAGGGTTTTAAAGTGGGCATTGTTGCAAACCAGGGAATACTCTTTTCCGAATCGGCCCTGAAAGGTACGCACTTTATTAATTTGTGTGATCAGCGAAAGATACCATTAGTTTTTTTACAGAACATTGCCGGGTTCATGGTTGGAAAACATTATGAGCAGCAGGGAATCGCAAAAGATGGTGCTAAAATGGTCACAGCCGTTTCTACTGCGCAGGTGCCAAAATTCACGGTTATTATCGGCGGCAGTTTTGGGGCAGGTAATTATGCGATGTGTGGTCGGGCTTATGGTGCGCGGTTTTTATGGATGTGGCCAAATGCCCGAATATCCGTAATGGGCGGTGAGGTCGCTGCAAAACTGATGTCACAGATCAGGCAAAATAACGCATCGGATAGCAATGAACCCGAACAGGAAAAATCACAGGAAAAACTACGGGAAAAAATCAGGACGCAGTTTGAAACTCAGAGCCAGCCTTTTTATTCGAGTGCGCGGTTATGGGATGACGGGGTGATAGATCCGGCGGATACACGGCGTTATCTGGCCACAGGCCTGGCGCTGGCAAATCAGAAAACAGAAAAAAAACAGCATACACCCATTTACAGAATGTAGTAATGTGAGAGGCATATTTTATGAATCAGATTATTTGCGATCATAAAGATAAAATATACTCGGTAACGCTTAACAGAGCAGACTGCTCTAATGCATTTAATGAACAGATGGTGACTGATTTGCACGTTATATTCGAGCGAATCAGCCAGGATAAAAATGCACGGCTACTGGTTATTAGCGGAGCAGGTGATGTTTTCTGTGCAGGTGCTGATCTGAATGCAATGGCAGGTTATGCCGATTTGACAACAGAAGAAAATTTTAACAGTGCATTACAGTTAGCCCTGTTGCTGGATAAACTTAATCAGCTTCCAGTAACCACCATTGCAAAAGTGAATGGCCCGGCAATGGGCGGCGGTGTTGGTCTGCTTTGCTGCTGTGATATTGTTATTGCGGCCCATTCAGCGGTTTTTTCATTAAGTGAATTACGCCTGGGGCTGTTACCGGCAACGATTTTGCCATATGTTATTAATGCGACAGGTGTCAGGCAGGCCCGTTATATGGCACTATCCGGGAAAGTATTTAATGTTGAGCGTGCCCTGCAACTGGGGCTGGTGCATGAAAGTGTGGAGGCGTATCACCTGGATGCAGAGGTTGAACAGTGCATAGGAAAATTACTGCGCACAGCGCCTGAAGCTTCTGTGAAATGCAAGCAGCTTTTACTGGCATCTCAGCGTTTAACTGAACAGGATATAGAACAGTCCGCCAGATTATTAGCGGATATTCGCCAGACACCGGAAGCGCAGGCGGGCATTATGGCTTTTCTAAACCACACAACGCCACCCTGGTGTCATTAGATGGACTCGCTCCCCGCTAAAATAAGAATTGTAGAAGTCGCACCACGCGATGGTTTGCAGGCGCTAAAAAAATTGCTGACACTGGAGCAGAAAATTGACTGGGTTAATCGACTTTCTGAATGTGGTTACAGCGCGATTGAGATTGGCAGCCTGGTTAACCATAAACTTGTACCTCAGATGCAACAGACCGATGAGTTGTTCAGGGCCATTAAAAAATCATCTGACTGCCAGTACCTTGTTCTTATCGGTAATTTAAAATGGCTTAAATATGCGATTGATCTGGGTGTTAAACATGTCTCATTCATGTGCTCTGCATCAAATTCATTCAGTGAAAAAAATATGCACCAGACATTAGATGAAAACCTGCGCGGGTTAACGTCTATGCTTGAACTGGCCAGGCAGCATAAGCTGTTTGTCAGGGTGTATCTATCCTGTAGTTTTGACTGTCCCTGTGAGGGCAGGATGGATGAACGCATTGTTAGCTCAATTGTCGAAAGAATATGGCAGACTGGCTGCGATGAAATATCGCTCTCAGATACTACCGGTAAAGCCCAGATTGTACAGATTCAGAATTTACTGGAAAATTGTATGAAGCTAATGCCGCCGGGTCATCTGGCCGTTCATTTTCACAATAACCAGGCACAGGCATTAGCTAACGCACTGGTGAGTTTGCAGATGGGTGTAACCAGCATTGATAGTGCAGCGGGGGGGCTGGGTGGTTGCCCTTTTATTTCCCATGCGAAAGGCAATCTTGCTACAGAACATCTGTTATATATGTTACAGGGAATGAATATAGATACGGGTATAGACAATGAAAAGGTATTAAAAACCAGTCAGTATATTTTGCCGTTACTGGAAGGGTAAGCGGGTTTCTACTACTAGTATCCATGTTTGCGGACTTATGGGTGAATTTTAGTCAGGAGAATATAAAATGCAGTTTTCTCAGGTAAAAGCAATCGTTACGGGGGCAGCTTCAGGACTGGGTCTGGCCGTTGTACAGAGGATAGTACAGGCCGGGGGAAAGGCGGTTATTTTTGATGCGGACATTGAAGCCGCCGAAAACAGCGCTTTTTCTTCAGGGGGTGATGTTATCGCATTACAGGTCGATGTATGTGATGAAAACAGTGTAGCGGCTGCACTTAAAGAGGCGATAGATTATCTCGGCTCAGTTAATTTATTAGTGAATTGCGCAGGTATATTAAAAAGTTCAAAAGTTGTTAGCGCAACGCGTGTTATGCCCGTTGAGGATTTTCAGCGTCAGATAGCTGTTAATTTAACCGGCACATTTATTGTATTAAAAGCCGTGGCGGAAATGATGCGCGATAATATGGCGGGAGCAGATGAGGAAAGAGGCGTTATTATTAATACGGCCTCTATTGCAGCCTTTGAAGGTCAGATTGGTCAGGTGGCATACAGCGCAGGTAAAGGTGCTGTTGCCAGTATGACATTGCCGCTGGCCAGAGAGCTGGCTGATTTTAATATTCGTGTAATGTGTATTGCACCGGGTGTGTTTGATACAAAAATGATGGCTGGCGTGAGCGATGAAATAAAAAACTCTATCATTAAGCAAAGTCTGTTTCCACCTCGGATGGGGGATGCATCTGAATTTGCACAACTGGTTGAACAGATTGTGGAGAATCCTATGCTTAATGCCTGTGTGATACGCCTCGATGGGGGGCTGAGAATGCCGGCGCACTGATAATGAAAAACGTGATGTGGATACCTTCAGATGATTCAGTAAAGCATTCAAATATGCATTCATTTATGCAATTTGTAATGGAAAAATACAATCTGAAACTGGATAATTACGGTGATCTTTATCGCTGGTCTATAAAGTCAAAGGAAAATTTCTGGCAGGCTATCTGGCGTTATTTCGATATAAAATATAAATCAGCAAGCCACAATGTTTTAAAACAGTCTGAAGATATGTTTAAAGCTAACTGGTTTAGCGGAGCAAAGTTAAACTTTGCAGAAAATTTAATGAGGTTTCGTGATTCGCATATTGCGCTGGAATTTTATAATGAGCGAGGTGACACGGAGAGTCTTTCCTATGAAGATCTTTATACGCAGGTTGCAGAGTTTTCAGCGGCATTAAAAGCATCTGGAATTGTAAAAGGCGACCGAGTTGCGGCTGTTATGCCAAATATAGTGCAAACCGTGGTTGCTATGCTGGCAAGTACAGCGCTGGGTGCTATCTGGTCAGGCTGCTCCCCTGACTTTGGTTTGCAGGCGATGCTTGATCGGTTCCAGCAAATAGAACCAAAACTCATTATATTTACAGATGGCTATTATTATAAAGGTAAAGCGTACCAGCGCCAGCGCATTATAAAACAGTTAATCGCTAAACTGCCACTGCTTGAGCTAAAAATTATGGTGCCATATCTTGAAAAAAAGGCAGATGGCTATGATGTGTCGGACGATGATACTATATTGTTTGATGACTTTAGACGTATGGGAAGAACGCGTGGCGAGGGTAATTTGAAATTAACCTTTGAACAAACTGAGTTCTCTCATCCCCTGTATATTTTATATTCCTCTGGAACAACGGGCGTGCCAAAATGTATAGTGCATGGTGTGGGTGGTACCTTATTGCAGCATCTGAAAGAGCTCGGCCTGCACACAGATACAAAACCATCGGATAAAATATTCTATTATACTTCAACCGGCTGGATGATGTGGAACTGGCTGGTTAGTGCGCTGAGTCTGGGGGCAACCCTGGTATTATATGATGGAAGTCCATTTTATCCTGAGGCGGATTCACTCATTAAATTAGTGGACAGGCAGAAAGTGAGCGTTTTTGGTTGTGGTGCTTCCTATATCAGCACACTTCAAAAGCAGCAGGTTGATATAAATTATGAATTGAAATATTTACGTCTGATTTTATCAACCGGATCGCCCTTACTGGCAGAATCATTTGATTATGTTTACCAGTCTATAAAATCGAATGTACAGCTTAGCTCAATTTCAGGAGGTAGTGATATTATTTCCTGTTTTGCACTGGGTAATCCGCTCACGCCGGTTTATCGAGGCGAGTTACAGAGCCCCGGTCTGGGCATGGCGGTTGAGGTGTGGAATGAGCAGGGTGAGGCGGTTATTGAGCAAAAAGGCGAACTGGTATGTAGCGCGGCATTTCCATCAATGCCGGTTTATTTCTGGAATGACCCGCAGAATAAAAAATATCATCATGCGTATTTTGAAAAATATCCGGGCGTCTGGGCGCAGGGTGATTATGCTAAAATCACTGAGCATCAGGGGCTGATTATTTATGGACGATCAGATGCTACGCTCAATCCAGCGGGTATTCGAATTGGTACAGCAGAGATTTATCAGCAACTGGAAAATAACCCTTCAATTATTGATAGTGTCGTTGCCGGGCAGAGCTGGCAGGGGGATCAGCGCATTATCCTGTTTGTTCAGCTTGTTGCTGGAAAAGTACTGGATGATGAGTTAAAACAAAAAATTAGACAACAGATTAAAAACAATACATCTATTCATCATGTACCCGCTAAAATTATTCAGGTTGAGGATATTCCAAAAACCTACAGTGGTAAAACAGCGGAGCTGGCAGTTACCCGGGCGATTAATAATGAAGCGGTTCGGAATTTATCGGCACTCATGAATCCACAGTCAATAGAACTGTTTCAACAACTAGAGGAATTGTCATGACGGACAACCACAACAGTCAGGGGCTGGCAGGTTTAATTGCAGGTGAAACAGCAATTAGTACGGTTGGTAAAAGCGGTGTTGGTCTCAGTTATCGAGGTTATCTGATTGATGATCTGGCACAATATTCAAGTTTTGAGGAAACCAGTTATTTACTCATTCATGGTCAGCTTCCAGATATTGAGCAGCTAGCTGCTTATAAATCCCGACTCAGCCGTAAGCGGCATCTGTCGGATGAAATGAAACAACTGTTAAGCTTACTGCCCGCAGAATCACATCCAATGGATGTATTGCGCACGGGTGTTTCTGCACTGGGCTGTATGGAGCCAGAGACGCAGGAGAATGACCCGTATGCAATTGCCGAGCGCCTGCTCGGCGTTGTGCCCGTTATGCTTCTCTACTGGTATCAGTATCATCAGGGTAAAGTGCTAAAGCAGCAGACTCATATTGACAGCACAGCCGGGGTATTTTTGAATCTGCTATTGCAGGCTGAGCCTGAAAATATAATGGCAAATGCACTTGATCAGTCACTGATTCTGTATGCAGAGCATGAATTTAACGCATCAACGTTTGCCGCCAGGGTAGCAGCATCAACCCTGACAGATTTTTACTCATCAATAGTGGCAGCCATAGGCACATTACGTGGCCCTTTACACGGCGGTGCTAATGAGGCAACAATGGCATTGTTGCAGCGCTTTGAAACACCACAACAGGCAGAGCAGGGAATTGTGCAGGCACTAGAGAACAGGGAGAAAATAATGGGGTTTGGGCATCGCGTGTATAAAACCTCCGATCCACGCTCAGATATTATAAAGCAGACGGCCATTGCCCTGGGAGAGAAAATGAATGATTCGCGTTATATTGCTATTTCTCAGACGATTGAAGAAATCATGTGGAAGAGGAAAAAACTCTTCCCTAATCTCGACTTTTATAGTGCAACCGCGTACTATTTTATGGGAATACCGGTTAGTTTGTATACGCCGTTATTTGTATGCTCACGAATAGCGGGCTGGTCGGCGCATATTATTGAACAGCGCAGTGATAATCGACTGATACGACCCGATGCCGAGTATACGGGACCCGGTGTGAGGGAATATGTTCCACTGAATTCGCGTCAAAATTCTGAATAACGTGTATCCTTTCCAACCGACTCGTTAGTCAATGTGAAGTGCTTTCACAACAGGGCTAACATTCATACTTTGAGATTATCGTTGTAGCTGAAACTGATGGTTCATAGTATTTTTTCCGGATTTTTAAATACTCTTCGTTATCAAAGAACTTGTTCATAGCATCTTCATTCTTAAAATAAATAGTGAAAACACGATTAACAGGTTCTTTAACTTTGCTTTTTAAAACCTCAGACACTTTGAAGTCATACCCAAAGCCACCCCCATATGACTGTAAAATGGGGAGCATATGTTCACGGTACTTTTGGTAAAGCTGATCATCTGTAACGAACAGGCCTACAATTCTTTCAATTGGCATTAAATTTTCCGATGGGCTGATTTATCTATATGAAGGCCATAATAGAGGTGGTGATGTTTTTCGTCCTTTATTTGTGCAATATTGGGCATACAGCCTCATTGTGCAAATCCGTTTTTTTTCAGCAACTGAATACTACGGGTGTTACAGCCTAATAGTACAGCAATTAGAGTTTCGATTTTTAGTGAAGGGCAGCAGCTTATTGCGTAGCAGCCCGGTACCAATGCCTTTTCCGTGATGCTGCAAATGAATGTAATAACTCACTTCTGCTGTTTTCATTAGCGCCTGTCTGCCACTATGGTACTCACTGAGTGATAAATAACCGATTACCATTTTATGGTTTTTCGTAAATTGCTGTAAAGCTACACATACAGGGTGCTGTCCAGTCTCATGATGTTTAAACCAGCTGACTCTCTCGCTGACTGAGAACGTTTCAGTATTGGCTGTTTGCTGCCCAGCCATAATAGCCTGGTTATAGATCGCTACAATGGTATCGAGATATTCATGGGTAGCAGTACGTATAATCATATAATCTGTAATGAAAATTTGTTGTTTTTAGTAGTATATGCCACTTAAAATAAATTGTCTATCAGGTTAATCTTTCAGGTCAATATTTCAGGTCAATATTTCAGGCCAACGTGGTTGTAATGCCTGCAGGAATAAGGTGTTGATCTTTTTTAAATAAACAATTTCCGGGGCTCAGCCCGGAAATTGTTTAAAACCACTCCCTGTTTTACTGTCCCGGAGCTTCTGCCTGAGCTTCTCCCTCAGTTTCAGCGCTAGTTGAGCGTATCGTACGGCCATTAACATCCTGCAATGGTCTGAAGTTATTACCCATAATACCTCTGAATGCAGTGCGTTGCTGCTGAGTTAAAATTGCCCTGTCTTTCAGTACAACCCAGGTCACATTTTCAGTACAGCCGGGGGTAGTTAAAGAACCGTCGTAGGTGTAATAAGCGCCCGTATTGGTGAGATTTGCGCCGAGATTTATAATTGTGTTTGCTGTTGATGTATCACCTTCTTTTGGAGGTAATCCAGCATTAATTAGATCCTGGAGTAAGCTGTTTGATGTGCTGCCAATATCATACATCATACTCACTACTACATGGTCCCCGCTAACAGGGTCTGTAAATACACCATGAAGTTCCATATCACCACGTGATGCTGCTACGACATGCTCAGAAAAAGTGTGAAAGTGGAATTGCTCAAGATCATACTCTACGCCGTTGAAGAACAGGCTGCTGCCGGTGCCTTCATATACCTGTTCAATGGTATGACCATTGTTTAGCAGATCTATACTGGTGTCAGCGATGTTCAGGTTAAGTGGTGTGAGTTGTGTGTCAATCACCGGGTTGACAATATCAATGGGTGATTGTCTTTGTGATGTATCAGCGTTGCACGTTCCGCCCCAGTAAGATGGCCCGTTGTCACCTGAATAAGCGAAGGGGGTGGTGGCGTTGGCCAGGCCTGTAAAGCCAGGGCCGGCTGCAAATGCAAGTGCAAGGGGAGGAAGTAATTTTGTTATTATGTTATTTTTAATTTTCATTATTAAAATTTCTCGGTCATATTGAATTTATTTAAGAATGCATTGATTTAATATCGCAGCATTATGGATAACGGCTAATCGTTTATTAAAATACTAATATAATAATTCCCTGACACAAGTGCTGCTAATAATTCCCTGTTACGATAAGCTGGTAAATAGTAAATTATTTTAATCCTGAGGGTCAACGGACGATGCTTCTAAAGCAGGAGTCCATAGCAGAATTTGATTCAGCGTGTTTTTCGGTTGTAAATTGTGCAGTAATTCATGTTTTAAGATGAGGATTTTGGGTAGGTGTTTTTTAGTTATTGTTTTTTTATACGGGTATTTATTTATGCCTGTATGGTTAAAAATCAATGCTGATAAGTGTTATATTTATTAAATGTACGTTGTTTAAAACGGTCTTAAGTTAAATTAAATATGAAATTATTTTATATTTGTGAATTATAAATACAGATTAATGTTGATTATGTAGATAATATTGTTTTAATTTTCTCTGTACCATGGAACATAAAAAAATTATCTGTTTTTACAGCTATTACTATTCGTAGTTGGAAAACTGTGTAGCAGTTTTTTCCCGGTTTTTTCTGAGATAACTGATTTAGATGCTTTTATTGTGCATTGTGTATCTAATAGAGTGAAATAAACTTCGTAGTGTATGTTGTTTTCAGGCATGAAAGAAACAAGGCTACTACAGGTGCTAGCATAGTTTGTTTTCTCTATTTTAATTCTGCTTGATAGCTTTCCCTCAGAAGTGACAGGCTGAGTTCTGTTATTTACAAGAAAATTGTACTCGTATTTAAAAGTAATATATTTTCCTGCAGGAATACGTGTTTTATGTGCGGATCTTTGTTTCAGTTTTTTCTGCTCAATGAGTCTATAATCTACAGGCACTGGTTTGCACTCGTCAATAATATAGATATCTGGAAGCTCGGGCGACAGGTTTGAAAAGGACACGCTTGCAAATGATTCCGTGTCAGGCTCTATGTAGTATACTCTGCCACATGATGTGGTTGTGCCCGTTAGTATTAATATACTAATCAGTGTGTATAGATAGTTGTCGTTTATCATTATATACATCCTTTATGCTGGCAGTGTTACCTGAAAAATTATAAATTGAAATCGAGGCTACTCTACTATGATAATGACTAAACTGGAAAACTGGATGGTGGATGATATGACGGGGAAGCAGGTTCGCTACCTAAGTCCCGTACCCGCTAACAGTCCTACGCCAGAAATTGTTGAACTATATACACAGGTGCGTCGGGAGTTTCAACTGGTGCCACCATTAACATTGTTTTCGCCATCGGCTGAGTTGTTTGACGGGGTATGGAGGGTATTGCGTGAATCACTCATTATAGACGGTAGTGTGCAGCGTTCTACGCTTGAAGCGGTGTCGGCTGCTGTTTCGAGTATCAATGCCTGTCCATACTGCGTGGATGCTCATTCCGGCATGCTGCATGCGACTTCCAGGCATGATGTGGTTGATTCGTTATATGCAAATGATATGTCATTAATTCAGGATGATGAAACACGGCGTATTGTGCAGTGGGCACTGGCAACTAAAACACCGGGTGCAGCGATTTTAGAGTCCCCGCCTTTTACGGTGGATCAGGCACCGGAAATTATTGGCACGGCCATGGTTTTTCATTTTATTAATAGAATGGTGAGTGTTTTTCTCAGTACATCGCCCATGCCAGTTGCTTTTGAATCGATAACGCTCAGAAAAATAGCGGTGCGTATTTTTGGCGCTACTATGGCAAAAAAAATCGTAAACAGAGAGGCGACAAATGAGCCATTGGGCGATAGCGCTTCTCTTGAGCATATGCCAGAGGATCTTAAATGGGCGTTGCCCTGCAAGAGCATAGCACTGGCGTTTTCACATTTTTCAGAATTAATGGTGCAGCAGGAAGCACAATATATACCCTTATCAGTTGCTAATATTGTGCATAAACAGCTCGATCTCTGGTTGGGTGAAGATATGCCAATGGGTAATGGCTGGGTTGACAGGTTGACTGATGATTTAAGCGGTGCTGATAAACAAATAGCAAAGCTGGCATTACTTGCAGCACTCGCGCCCTACAGGGTAGATGATACCGTTGTGAGTGAGTTTCAGGCAGAATGCCCGGGGGATAATGCGTTACTGGCGGTTACGGCCTGGGCGAGTTTTGCTGCTGTAAGAAAAGTGGGGACATGGATGTGGCAGCCGTAGAGGCGGGCCCTGGTTACTGTGCCAGGAAGGTACCTGAGTGGTAACTACTCATCCCCTGAAATAATTTTTTTCGCAAAAGAATCACTCTGTTGTATCAGGCGAGGCTAAAGTCTTACTTGCGAGGTTTTATAGCCCCGGCAAAAGGCGGGCTTTGCGAGCCTGAATTTTCCATACTCAACTTTTCAGACTCAATGGCATAATCCATCATCTTTCCGTAACATGCTTAATTTTCTGTGGTCTGCGTATCCTCTGCGGTAAATTTGTTTGTATCCAGTGAGTGAGTAGTTACCCTGAGTGTATTGAAAAAATCTAATACGTGCAGGCCATTTACAAAGGTGATGTACTGCCGGGGCATATGAAAAGGATACTCAGCATTTAAACCTAAAAAAATCAGCTGACCGCACAATAGTGGCGTAAGTGTCTGATAATATTTAATATTATCAGATGTTGCAGATCATCCATCTGGTGAATATGCTGCGCCCTGAATTGCACCTCTGGGAGCACGCCTGGCTATGTCAAAAACACGCTCTCCTGCTCCTGCAATCGTGATATTAGTGCATCCCTGCACGTCCACGCTCCTTTGCATCCTGCAACCACGATATTAGTGCATCCCTGCATGTCCACGCTCCTTTGCATCCTGCAACCACGATATTAGTGCATCCCTGCACGTCACTCGCAAGCGAAGGACTGGGCCATTCACGTCTTTTTTGACTACGCCAGCTGAGCGCCTGAAGGCATACTTCCAGGTGCTCAACTGATCTTTTTAGGATAATAGAATTAAGCGGGTACTTTTGCAGAATAATTGCATAAAATATCAGGACAGACCCATATAGATACATCTAGCAGTGAGTGAATGGCCCAGCCCTTCGCGCGTTTTTTGACATAGCCAGGCGTGCTCTCAGATGTGCAATTTGAGGTGTAGCGCCATCACCGAACGGGTGAATAGCGAAGCCACAAAATATTCAATATTCTCAATAACTTACCGTACTATTGCGCGGTCAACTGATGAATTTAGGTTAAAATAGGCGAGCACGCTGATAACAGCTTCTGTTACTGTTTCATTAAGGAATACTTCTGCATCGGTTTTAAGCGAGCGTATGATTAAAGAGGATAAATCTTCGGGGCGAAAAGTAGAGCTACCAGGTGCGTACTCTGTTATTCGATCCCATATAACGTTTAAACAGTGAGAAGGTCAGGTGTGGGTGGTGAGTAGTCGCTCTTTTGCTACTGCGCCTATGAGGATATCCGAATTGTCATCCAGACCAACGACAGAGGGTGTCATATTCTCACCATGTGCATTGGAGATAATAATGGCTTTGCTACCATCCCAGTATGAAACCAGACTGTTAGTGGTGCCTAAATCTATACCAATAATAACGGCTCTTTTCTGCCGACTCATTAGTATGTGAGAGGATATTGCAAAAATCAGGTGTCATACCCCAGGTTAGGCGATAGCCAGCGCTCGGCTTCGGCCAGCGTCATGCCTTTGCGCTTCGCGTAATTCGCTACCTGGTCGCTGTTAATTTTCGCTACCGCATAATATTTTGCTTCCGGGTTGCTAAAATACCAGCCGCTCACGGCGGCGGCTGGTAACATAGCAAAACTTTCGGTAATGGTAATATCGGCGTTTTTATCCGGCCTGATTAATTCCCAGAGTTTTGCTTTTTCGGTATGATCCGGGCAGGCGGGATAACCTGGGGCCGGGCGTATGCCTTTATATTCTTCGGCAATCAATGCGGCATTGTCCAGATTTTCATCTTTTGCATAGGCCCAGTATTCTGTGCGCACCTGTTTGTGCATGGCTTCTGCAAAGGCTTCTGCCAGGCGATCTGCCAGCACTTTTAGCATAATGGCCTGATAGTCGTCGTGATCCTCTTCAAAGCGTTTTACATGCTCGTCTATACCAATGCCAGTGGTGAGGGCAAAGGCTCCGATGTGATCTTTTAATCCGCTTTTTTTCGGTGCGATAAAATCACTTAGACAATAGTTTGGTCGCCCCGGAGGTTGCTGGGTTTGCTGGCGTAAAAAGTTAAGTGTTGTTAGTACTTCACTGCGCCTCTCGTCAATGTAAATTTCAATATCGTCATCGTTTACGCTGTTCGCAGCAAACACACCGACAACGGCTTTCGCCTGCAACCATTTTTCATTGATTATTTTATCCAGCATGGCCAGTGCATCTTTGAATAATCGTGTGGCCTCTTCGCCTTTTTCAGTATCGGTTAGTATTTTAGGGTATCGCCCCTTGAGCTCCCAGGCAAAAAAGAACGGTGTCCAGTCAATGTACTCTTTTAGTTTTTCTAACGGGTAATCATCAAATACTTTAATGCCAGTAAATTCAGGTTTTCCAATATCGCTGTTATCCCAGTCTATTTTGGCCTTATTTGCGCGGGCAGCCTCAAGACTTGCCCAGTTGGTTTTTTTACGCCGCCCTGCATGGTTTATGCGGACCTGTTCATAATCTTTGCGTAGTTCATTAATAAAATTTTCTTTTAAGTCTTCTGAGATTAAACTTTGTGCAACACCCACTGCGCGTGATGCATCTTTTACCCAGACAGTGGGGCCATCGTAGTTTTGTTCTATTTTCACGGCGGTATGGGCTTTGGATGTGGTCGCGCCACCAATCATGACGGGGATATCCATTTTTAAACGCTGCAACTCTTTTGCAAGGTGTACCATTTCATCCAGCGATGGGGTAATTAATCCGCTTAAACCGATGATATCTACATTTTCTTCTTTTGCCGTTTCCAGTATTTTACTGGCGGGTACCATCACCCCCATATCCACCACTTCAAAATTATTACACTGCAACACAACGCCGACGATATTTTTACCGATATCATGTACATCACCTTTTACCGTAGCCATGAGTATTTTTCCATTAGACTGCGTCTTTCCGTCTTTTCCAGCTTCAATGAAAGGGATAAGATAGGCCACGGCTTTTTTCATTACCCGGGCAGACTTAACCACCTGGGGTAAAAACATTTTACCATCACCGAATAAATCACCGACAACATTCATGCCTTCCATTAACGGGCCTTCTATCACCTGTATGGGCCGTTCAAAACTCAGGCGCGCCTCTTCGGTGTCTTCTTCTACATAGGCATCAATACCTTTTATTAAGGCGTATTCGATTCTTTTGCCAACGCTCTGTTCGCGCCACTCCAGGTTTTCTTCTTTTTTGCCTGTGCTGCCATCGCCTCGATATTGATCGGCGATATCCAGCAGGCGCTCAGTTGAGTCATCTCGTCGATTGAGAACGACATCCTCTACGTGCTCGCGCAGCTCTTCGGGAAGATCATCGTAGACGGCTAACTGGCCGGCATTGACGATGCCCATGTTCATACCGGCTTTTATGGCGTGGTACAGAAACACTGCATGGATGGCTTCACGTACCGGGTTATTGCCACGAAATGAAAAAGATACATTGGACACGCCGCCAGAGATCATTGCATGGGGGCAGGCTTTCCTAATTATTTCAGTGGCTTCGATAAAGTCCATGCCGTAGTTATTATGCTCTTCTATGCCGGTGGCTACGGCGAAAATATTGGGGTCAAATATAATGTCTTCGGGGGGGAAGCCGACTTTTTCGGTAAGCAGTTTGTAGGCGCGAGTGCATATTTCTATTTTGCGATCCCGGGTATCCGCCTGGCCGGTTTCGTCGAAGGCCATTACAATGGCGGCGGCACCATAGCGACGAATGAGTCTGGCGTGTTCAAGAAAAATATCTTCGCCTTCTTTCATGCTGATGGAGTTTACGATGCCCTTGCCCTGGATACATTTGAGACCGGCTTCGATAATGTGCCATTTTGAGGAGTCGATCATCACTGGTACGCGGGAAATATCGGGCTCGGAGGCGATCAGATTAAGAAAGGTGACCATGGCTTTTTCGCCATCGAGCATGCCCTCATCCATATTGATATCGATAATCTGTGCGCCGTTTTCAACCTGCTCCCGGGCTACACTGAGGGCCGTTTCATACTCTTCTTCAAGCACCAGGCGTTTAAAACGGGCAGAGCCGGTGACATTGGTGCGCTCGCCGATGTTCACAAAGAGGGTGTTTTCATTAATGGTGAGAGGTTCAAGGCCACTCAGGCGGCATTCGGTTTTCACCTGCGGGGTTTTCCTGGGGGGATATTTGCTCACCGCTTCGGCAATAGCGCTAATGTGTGCAGGCGTGGTGCCGCAGCAACCACCAATGATATTGAGAAAGCCGGACTTTGCCCATTCTTCTATGCCAGCAGCCATATCCTGCGGGCTTTCATCGTACTCACCAAACTCATTGGGCAGACCGGCATTGGGGTGTGCATTGATATTGCAATCGACAATGGCAGACATTTCTGCCACATACTGGCGCAGCTCATCTGCACCTAACGCACAGTTAAAGCCGAAACTGATGGGTTCCACGTGGCGCATTGAGTTCCAGAAGGCCTGTGCTGTCTGCCCGGAGAGGGTGCGCCCAGAGGCATCAGTGATGGTGCCCGAGATCATAACCGGAAGTTTTATATTATTTTCATCAAAATACTTAAGCACCGCAAATATGGCCGCTTTGGCATTTAATGAGTCAAATACGGTTTCTATCAGTAAAATATCTGAGCCGCCTTCGACCAGACCCCCGGTGGCCTCCAGATAGGCTTCAACCAGTTGATCGAAGGTGACATTGCGAAATCCCGGGTTATTCACATCTGGCGAGATGGTGGCTGTGCGGTTGGTGGGGCCAAGCACACCGGCGACAAACCGAGGTCGTTCGGTGGTTTCTACTGCATCAGCGGCCTCGCGGGCGAGTTTTGCACCTTGCAGGTTTAATTCATAGGCCAGTGCTTGCATTGAGTAATCGGCCATGGCAATCGTGGTGGCATTGAAGGTGTTGGTTTCAACGATATCGGCACCGGCTTCGAGGTAGGCGGTGTGAATATCGCGAATAATCTGTGGCTGGGTGAGGGTGAGCAGGTCGTTATTGCCCTTAAGGTCTGAGGGCCAGTCGGCAAAGCGCTCGCCTCGATAATCCTCTTCTTCCAGCTTATAGCTCTGGATCATGGTGCCCATACCGCCATCCAGTATGAGAATACGCTGCTGAAGAGCCTGTTCTAGCTGTCTGGTTTTTGTTTCAGATCGAGTGCTACTACTCATTTTCTCAACTCATAATATCAATAGCCGCGCATTATATCACTGTTATAGAGTGGTGTGGTTTAGTGCTGTGTCTGAAATCGAGTGCAGGGGTTTCTGGGGTCAGGTCTATAATTTAGACTCTTTTATGTTTGCTTTTCAGGTCGTTAGTTAAACCTGAATTAATCAGTTGATCGCGCAATAGCGTGGTAAGTGTTTGAGAATATTAAATATTTTCAGATGTGTAACGACTCGTGGTTTTTTATTATGCCCCATGTTTATGAATATGGCACTCTCAGAGGCGCACTTTAAGGTGTTCAGCTGATTTTTCCAGGTTGAAGGTAAATAATACGGCAGTTCTATCTGTGAAGGATTTTCAGTCCATAGCGGTTGAGTAAGAGTCTAAATTATAGACCTGACCCCGCTGAGTCTGGCCCAAAAAAAAGAGCCGATCTGCACCTTGTGCCGATCAGCTCTTTACTCCCCCCCAGGAGATTCATAAAGACGGAGATTGCTCTCAACGTCTTGCTATGAATGAATCATAGTTAATTCCGGGTGCTCAGGTGTTGATGTAAATCAATAAAAAAGGGTTTGTGTTTTATTGCGCGAAATATTATGTTTCCAGGTTAAATACTAAAATGCTACAGGCTTAAACCTGCGGGCATTGCGATCAAACTAGCTGCCCATTTCTACCCACCGCTCATGCTGGAACAGTTCAAGTGCATTAAAATTACGTTTGTATTTCATTTTGGGATGGTTATTAATCCAGTATCCCAGATATACATGGGGAAGTTTATAAAGCTGAGCCAGCCAGATTTGTTGCAATATTGCAAACGTGCCCAGACTGCGTTTTTTTTCTTCCGGGTCGAAAAAAGTGTAAACGGCAGATGGCCCTGATGCCAGTACATCAACCACGGCAACGGACAGCAACCGTCCATTTTTGCGTGACTCAATAAATACACTGGTGTTCCAGTTATTTAGCAGGAAACTGGTGCAGTCTTCATGGCTCGGATCTGACATGCTGCCGCCCTTGTGTCGTGTGTTCATATATCGGCAATAGAGCGCATAATATTCATCCGTAATTTCGGCATTAACAATGTGAGTAGTCAGGTCACGACTGGTTTTCAGGCAGCGCCGCTGATTACGGCTGGGCTTAAAATTCTGTACATTAATACGACAGGGGATACAGGCTGAGCACTGATGGCAGTGCGGTCGATACACGAACTCACCACTGCGCCTGAAACCCTTGCTAATGAGCAGGCTATATAGAGTCGCATTCATCTCTACCTGTGGATCAGGAATTAAATTCGCCGTTTGTCTGTCGTCATAATAGCCGCATTCGTGCTCAGCGGTAATATACAGGCTCAGATTTTGTGAGTTCATAATGTTATCTGGGGAGGTATCCTATAGTCATTTATACTGTATGAATCGTTGTTTTTTCTAATATAATCAAACGCTTAAATGCTTAACTGGCCAGGGTGGCTGATGTTGACTGCCTGTCGATGTATTCATTTATTTTGTATTGTATATACAACACCTGAAAAATAAAGGTCATTATTCCCCCCAGATAACAGCCACTGAGCACATCCGCTTTTGTCATCTGGTGAATACGGTTTCTGACAGCAAACACCCAGTAAATACTGCTAATACTGTAGAAAATACTGGTTATATTAGAGGCCATTGTATAATTCATATTAGAAGGCTCCAGCTCGCTTAATATAGAGATACCAATATTTGCTGCTAACAGAATAAAAACGATATATATCAGGGACGGTGGGATTTTATGATAATGCACCTGATTAATGATTTTTGTCCGGCTATATAACCACCATACGTAGTAAAGTCCCATTGTAATAATTGCAAGTCCAAACACGGCCCAGGCTGAAAATCGTGGAAAAGCCTGCATGATCTGAGTTGGGTCATTCAGTGCCGTTTCATTTTTCAGAACAGCAGTGGGCGTGCTGTATGGGTCTGTATCGGATGGTTTCATCTGTTCTTCCTGATAAGCTGTTGATTTTTCTCTTTCGCAATAATACCATGCATAATCTCGGAAAAATTAACGGGGTGCAAAAAAAACGGTGTAAATTCCGTAGCTAACCCCCGCAACAGAGTATTTCCCGTGCTGGCCGTTTCCCGGTAAAATACAGCATTTAACACTAATTTAAGTCAGGCTGTCATGAGCGTAGAAGACGATATCACCGAAAAACTACAGGCCCTGCTGGCTCCCTTATACCTGCAGATCAGCAATGAGAGCCATATGCATAATGTGCCTCCCGGCGCAGAATCACACTTTAAGGTGGTTGCCGTATCGGATACATTTAATGGAAAAATGCTGGTTGCCCGCCATCGCCTGATTAACAAAGCACTGGCCGAAGAGCTGGAGGGCCCCATACACGCACTGTCGCTGCACACAATGACCGCTGATGAGTGGGCTGAAAAAGGTGAGGCACCTGAATCCCCGCCTTGTCTTGGGGGGGGGAAATAGACCGCTTAACACTTATTTTTAACGGCTATTTAATGTACACTCCTAATTCTGTGGTGAATACACCAGCACAACTATTGCGAGCGCTATGAGTACTACACCCGTTAAGCTATCGGCATTAAAAACTGCCTGTAAAAATTGTAACTTACATGACCTCTGCCTGCCCCTGGGGCTGGATCTGGAGGATATCGACCTGCTGGATGACATTATCAAACGCAACCGTCCCCTGCAGAAGGGTGAGCACCTGTTCAGTACCAGTGAACGGTTTACCTCCATTTACGCCGTACGCAGTGGCTCGATTAAGACCTTTACGGAAAATGAGCAGGGTGATGAACAAATTACAGGGCTTTACTTACCCGGTGAGCTTATTGGGCTGGATGCGATTTATGACGAAAAGCACCCCTGCTCTGCCGTGGCCCTTGAAACCACCAGTCTGTGTGAAATTCCATTTGAGACGCTGGAAGGTCTGAGCACACAAATTCCAGAGCTGCATCGCCAGCTGTTTCGCATTATGAGCAAGGAAATTGCCAACGATCAGTCTCTGCTGATGCTGATGGCTCAGAAAAGCGCTGAAGAGCGGCTGGCCGCATTTCTGGTGAATTTATCCACTCGGCTGCGTGCGCGTAATTTTTCTGAAACTGAGTTTAATCTGAGCATGTCGCGCAAAGACATCGGTAACCTGCTGGGCTTAACCATTGAAACCATTAGTCGCACCTTTAGCCGTTTTCAAAACGAGGGTATTCTTTCGACTCAGCGCAAGTATGTTAATATCCATCAGTTGAATACGCTAAAAGAAATGGCTGGCATTTCAGCTCATTGCATCGCCAATGATTAGCCCGTTAACGACAACCAGGGGTAATCCCTGCTCTGGACATTAACACAGAGTACTGCGCCGGTGTAATACGGGTGCATAATACTGGCACAGATGTCCGTTATTTTATGCAGTGTAACCCGTATTTTAAAATTAATTTCCATCTCATAAACGCCCAAGTCTCTGATTTTTTTAGGGCTACTGAAAATCAAGCTTTTTTTATTAAAAATAAATAAATAAAGTTATTTTTTCCGAGCCATGTTGAGAGTAATATAAGTCGTCCGCAGAAACGGATAACAATATGCAACTCGGACCCTACTCTCTCTTATCACCTGTATTTCTCGCGCCTATGGCGGGCATTACCGACAGACCATTCAGGCAGTTGTGCCGTGCAATGGGTGCCGGTCTGGTGGTATCTGAAATGATGACCAGTGAACCTCATTTAAGAAACAGTCGAAAAACTCAGCAGCGCATGGACCATTCGGGTGAAAGCGGGCCGATTAGTGTTCAAATTGCAGGTGCTGAAGCCAGTAAAATGGCCAGTGCAGCAAGATACAATGTTGAGCACGGCGCACAAATTATTGATATCAATATGGGTTGTCCGGCTAAAAAAGTGTGTAATGTGGCGGCGGGTTCTGCATTAATGAAAGATGAGAAACGCGTTGCAGACATTCTACACGCGGTTGTCAATGCCGTTGATGTGCCGGTGACGTTAAAAATACGCACGGGCTGGGATCAGCAAAATAAAAATGCACCACAAATTGCACGTATCGCTGAAGACTGTGGCATACAGATGCTCAGTGTGCATGGCCGAACACGCGCCGATGCCTACCGAGGTGAAGTGGAATACCACACGATTGCCAAAGTTAAACAGCAAATTACCATTCCACTGGTCGCCAACGGCGATATTACTTCACCACAAAAAGCGCAATACATAATGCAACTAACGGGGGCCGATGCCGTGATGATTGGTCGAGCTGCTCATGGTCGTCCGTGGATTTTTCGTGAAATAAATCATTTTCTGAAAACAGGCAAATTGCTGGCTACACCACAAATTAATGAAATTATTCAGGTTTTATCTCAGCATTTGACTACACTCTATGAGTTCTACGGAGAACGGCGAGGGGTGCAAATTGCACGTAAGCATATTAGCTGGTATTGCACTGAATACTGCCATACTCAGCTAGTTGGGTACAATGAGCACCTGGCCGCTTTTCGACAGCATATAAATAAAATAACGGATGCGGAACAGCAACTTGAACATGTTCTCTTATTTTTAAAACAAACAACAAAAAACAGGCCAATTGCAGCATGAATAATAGCAATGTCATCAATTTACCCAATATCAGGAACGAAGCTCAAAGCACCGGGCTCAATAATGCCATACGCACGTCGCTGAGCCAGTTTCTGGATGATCTGGACGGCGAAAACCCTGGAAATATCTACGATATGGTTCTTCAGCAGGTGGAAGCCCCTTTACTGGAGCTTATTCTCCAGCATGTAGACGGTAATCAGTCCAAAGCGGCAGATTATCTGGGGATAAACCGTGGCACACTGCGTAAAAAACTGAAGGCTTATCAGCTAATAGAGTAAACCGTTTATTTTTCAGCTCACGAGCACTTTCAGTGCGCGCCCTGTTGCTGCACACTATTGTGCAGCCAGCTAATTTAGGATGAAACATTCGAGCTAATTAGTTTATAATTCACTGCTTTGTAAATGACTGTGGATTGCAAAGCGTATGAGTAATGATATCCGTCCTGTAAAAAGGGCTCTGATGAGTGTTTCAGATAAAACCGGCGTTGTTGAGCTAGGCCAGGCACTGGTGGGTGCTGGTATCGAGATACTTTCAACCGGTGGCACCGCCAGGTTACTCGCTGAGCACAATCTACCCGTTACGGAAGTATCTGAACATACGGGCTTTCCAGAGATTATGGATGGTCGGGTAAAAACCCTGCACCCGAAAATTCACGGTGGCATACTGGCTCGCCGAGGCATTGATGAAGCGGTGATGCAGGCCAGTGATATACAGCCCATTGATCTGGTTGTGGTTAATCTCTATCCGTTTGCAGCCACCATTGCCAGAGATGACTGCACACTGGAAGATGCGATTGAGAATATTGATATCGGCGGGCCAACGATGGTGCGCGCTGCGGCGAAAAACCATGCCTTTGTGAGCATTGTGGTTAACCCGGAAGATTATGGCCGGATTATTGAAGAAATAAAAACCGGCGGTATTTGCAAAAACACCCGTTTTGATCTGGCGGTTAAGGCCTTCGAGCACACCTCAGACTACGACGGCGCGATTGCCAACTATCTTGGCACGATCAATGCCGATGGCAGCCGTGATAACTTCCCACGCACCATTAACCTGCAGTTTAATAAGGTGCAGGAAATGCGCTACGGCGAAAATCCTCATCAGCAGGCCGCCTTTTACAAAGAAAGCCAGCCCGCTGAAGTATCGGTTGCCAGTGCCACCCAGGTTCAGGGCAAGGCGCTCTCATACAACAATGTTGCTGATACTGATGCGGCGCTTGAGTGCGTGAAGACGTTTTCTGAAGCCGCCTGTGTCATTGTTAAGCACGCTAACCCCTGCGGTGTTGCAATTGCTGAGAATGCAATGGATGCTTATAACCTGGCCTATAAAACCGATCCGACATCGGCTTTTGGAGGCATTATTGCCTTTAACCGGCCACTGGAGGAGACGGTTGCTGCTGAAATTATTAGTCGGCAGTTTGTCGAGGTTATTGTTGCGCCCTCTGTCAGTGATGTCGCAAAAACGGTGCTGGCAGCAAAGCCCAATGTGCGCGTGCTGGAATCGGGCGAGTGGCAGAGTGCTGTACCCGGCCTTGATTTCAAACGGATTAATGGCGGCCTGCTGGTGCAGGATCGTGACCTGGGTGCGGTGGGCGTTGAGGATCTTCAGGTGGTGAGCGAAAAGAAACCCACAGAAGAGCAGTTGCGTGATTTGCTGTTTGCCTGGAAAGTGGCGAAATTCGTTAAATCCAATGCCATTGTATATGTGAAAAATCAGATGACCATTGGTGTGGGTGCAGGTCAGATGAGCCGTGTTTATTCGGCTCGCATTGCCGGCATTAAGGCGGCGGATGAAAACCTGGTGGTTAAGGGTTCGGTCATGGCATCTGATGCCTTCTTTCCTTTCCGTGATGGTATTGATGCCGCCCATGAAGCAGGGATTAGCGCTGTTATTCAACCAGGTGGGTCGATGCGTGACGAGGAAGTGATTAATGCCGCCAATGAACATGGTATGGCGATGGTCTTTACCGGCATGCGGCATTTTAGACACTAATATCTGCGAGCAGCGAGTTTCCCCGGAGCAAGTTTTCCCGGAACAAATCTCCCAGGGGCAGAACAGTTAACCGCGCAGAGCGCGCAGCAAAACACAGAGTTTTTACAACGTTTCAATACCGCCAGCTCGGCAATACCCTCTGTATTACAGGATTTATTTTAGATTATGAATATACTCATTATTGGCGGCGGTGGCCGTGAACATGCGCTGGCCTGGAAAGCTGCCCAGTCTGAGAAAGTTGAAACCGTTTATGTTGCACCAGGTAATGCCGGTACTGCGCGGGAAGACAAGGTGGAAAACATTGACATCAATGCTGAAGACATCGATGCGCTGAAACAGTTTGCCCTGCAAAATAACATCGAGCTGACCATTGTTGGCCCCGAAGCCCCGCTGGTAAAAGGCATTGTTAACGAGTTTCAGGCCGCAAATTTAAATATATTTGGCCCCACACGCCGTGCCGCACGCCTTGAAGGCTCAAAGGCCTTCGCAAAAGATTTTCTCTCAAGCTATAACATCCCCACGGCCGCCTATGGCAAATTTGTTGATGAAGCCGAGGCCATTGCCTACATTAAACAGCAGGGCGCGCCTATTGTGGTAAAGGCCGACGGCCTGGCTGCGGGTAAAGGCGTTATACTGGCACAAACCGAAGAACAGGCAATCGCTGCGGTAAAAGACATGCTTTCAGGCAACCGTTTTGGCGAAGCAGGTGCACGGGTAGTGGTCGAAGAATTTTTACAGGGTGAAGAGGCCAGTTTTATCTGCATGGTAGATGGCAAAAATATCCTGCCCATGGCGACATCCCAGGATCACAAGGCGCGTGATGAGGGCGATACCGGGCCTAATACCGGTGGCATGGGGGCCTACTCGCCTGCACCTCTCATTACCGATGAAACGCATCAGCGCATTATTGATGAGATTATTCGTCCCACCGTCGAAGGCATGGAAAAGGAGGGCAACCCTTTTACCGGCTTTCTATATGCGGGCCTGATGATTAATCAGGGTGATATCAAAGTGCTCGAATACAATGTACGCTTTGGCGACCCGGAAACCCAGCCCATTATGATGCGCATGCAATCAGATCTTGTCGAGCTGTGTCTGGCCTGTGTGAGTGGCGAGCTCGATCAACAGGGTATTCTCTGGGATTCACAATATGCATTAGGCGTAGTGATGGCAGCTGGGGGGTATCCCGGCAGTTATAACAGGGGTGATATCATTAGCGGGCTGGAAGGCCTCGACACACATAACAGCAAGGTTTTTCACGCAGGCACGGCACTGATTGATGAGCAGGTGGTTACCCACGGTGGCCGCGTACTTTGCGCCTGTGGCATGGGAAACAGCGTTGCCGAAGCACAGAAAACGGCCTATGATATTGTTAGCAAAATACAGTGGGACGGTGTGTATTATCGTAAAGATATCGGCTTTAAAGCGTTATGAGTGGTGAGTAAAAAGCACAAGGTCTATAATTTATATTCGCTATATCACGAAGCGGTCTAAAATATAGCTCCCAATGCCACATCAGAAAGAGTGATGTTGGGCTGCGTGCCTTAGCCCAGCAATATCGGGCATTTAATGCTTAACTTACTGGCTCCGCTTTTCTTTTTCCTTATGCGCAGATGCACAAAAAGGTCGTTATGCAAAATAATCACTACTCCGTCATTATCAGCAAAAACAGCGAAGCTTCTGAAGAGGCGATTAAGCAGCTCGCCGAGCTGTTTAAAATCGCCACAGAAAAAGCCCGGAAAATCCTTCAACAGGAACACTTTACGGTAAAAAAACAGATTGATAAAAAAATGGCTGAAAAACTTTATAAAGCCATTACGACTACGGGCATAAACTGCCGCATTGAAGAAATCACCGATGAAGAAGACAGCGAACTGCCCAGCATAGAAGAAATAGATCGCCCGGGCAATGTAAAACCACTGCTCGACATTACTCAGGCCGAAATCACACCACAGTATAAAGAACAACTCAACCTCAGTCTCGTTGCGGGTCCGGTAGAAAAGGCATCATCTGATACCGATGAAGACAAAGCCATTGAAGATATTGACCCGGAAAAATTCTGCCCCAACTGTGGCACCATCCGTGCCAGCGCAGATTCAAACTGCGTTCATTGTGAATACGACCCGTTGAAAATCAGAAAAGATAATATTCGTTCAATCATAATAAAAAGTTTGCTGGGCCTGCTTGTGCTGGGTATTGCCGGTTTTCTGGGCTTGCCTTATTACCAGCAATACAGCCAGCAGCAACGGGTAAAAGATGATTTAAAGCTCGCGTTTGATACCCGCAACACTATTACCGAATTTATACTGAGAACAAACTTCTGGCCTAATCAGAATATTGATGCTGAACTGCCAAAGCAGCTTAGCAACCGCTCAATCGCCTCGATAACTGTCAGCGAAAATGCAACCATCACGGTTATTTTCAAAACACAGGCCACGAACGGCCCTGCATCCGATGGCAGCGCACAAACACTGATATTTCGCGCCAAAATATTAAATGGTAATATTGTCTGGAATTGCCTGAAGGGGAGTTTAGAGAAAAAATACCGGCCCGGTATTTGCAGGCGACGTGTCGTTGAAGAGTAGACTTTCAGGGAATTGAAAAACGCTCATACACCACACGCCCTTCATTTCTGAGCAATTTATTTAATCTGTAGGCTGGAAAGAGATACGAATTCCAGTGCCATCCGGTTAAGGCCCTGATTTATTCATGTGTTTAGCATACCCTGTTTGCAAGATGGGGTGGCGTATCCTATATTTATATATGGGCATGCCGTTATCATGCGTATCAACAAAGGATAAACTGCGGCTCTGTTTTTATTGGCCTGTTGTCAGGAAATGATGCCAGGGAGCCGTCTCAGAGAATAATCTGGAGAGTTGCCTGCAAGTGGCTGCTTATATATATAAATTTTTTCCCATAAAACTACATATATTGTTGAGTGCCTGCTTATGCCAGTTTTCAGTGTCAGCACAGGCGGTAGAAGACCTGCTTGTCTTTCCAGAAGTGCGGGCGGTGAGCGCTAATGATGTGGCCAGTTCATCTGATATTTTCGCCATCATCGATTTTTTTGGCTCTGCCAGCTATGGTCAGTTCAGACTGTTAGGTGAGGTCGTTCTTACAGAAGACGATGTAGAAGCTGAGCGTTTGCAGCTGGGTTATGAGTTTTCAGGCGCAGCAACCGGCTGGTTAGGTCGATTTCATAATCCCCTCGGCTTCTGGAACACACAGTTTCACCATGGCACTTATCTGCAAACATCCATTAGCCGACCAGAAATTGCTAAACTTGAGCATAATGGTGGTTTGTTCCCCAGCCATATTACCGGGGTGTTGCTGGAAACAACACAGAATTTAAACGATGGTGCTTCCCTTGATTTTTCGTTTGCCGCAGGCACAAGCCCGGAGCTACGAGCAAACACAGGGCAGACGGTGGACCTGGTATTGCACCCAATGGAGGTGTTTAACCCCAAAAAAGGCGATCACCGGCTTAATTTAACGGCACAGGCCGCTTATCGTTCAGGCGGCACTTATAATAATCAGCTGGGTACGTTTATCAGCAATGTTGAAATTAGTGTGGCAGGCAACAGTGTTAAAAAAATAGATCTGTCGATTGCCGGGTTGTTTGCTTACTGGGAAAAGCAAAATTTTAATGCCTATAGTGCGTTGTTTTTTGCAAAAGACCGTGTTGAAACTGGGTTATCTACCCGCACGGGTTCTTTTAGCAGTGGTTATGTGCAACTTGATTATCTATTGCAGGATAGCTGGGTGTTGTTTGCGCGTGTGGAGGACACTTTTGGTGATGCAGGGGACCCGTATTTTGAGCTGATGACACAGTTTTCACCTGAAACTCAGGTGGCCGGTATTCGTTGGGATATAACCTATACACAATCATTAAAATTTGAAATATCATCCAGAGAAAGCACGGGTATCAATGCAGGGGAAAGCTATACATCAACCCTGTTGAACTGGTCAGCGGTATTTCCATGAGGTATACCGGTTTACTGTATGTTCCTGTGCTACTGCTGGTGCTTACAGGCCTGGTTTCTGTGCCTGTTCAGGCCCGTGAGGGCAGGAACATGGCGCTGGTGTTAATTACGGCCAGTGATTATCCGCTTGAGAAACTGTCGGCCAGTGAGGTGCGTAGATTGTTTATTAATGAGCCGGTTGTATTGAAGCAGCAGAAAATAACGCCATTAATAAATACCAGTGATGAACTGCAATATGAAATATTTTTGCAGAAAGTTGTCTATATGTCAGAGCGCTACTATGAACGCATGCTTATTTCAAAAACCTTTCGCAGAGGGCGAGCAAGGCCAGAACGGTTTTCAGATAACAACGAATTAGTGAATGCATTAGTATCAATATCAGGATCGGTAAGTGTAATGTGGCGTGAAACAGCAGAGAAAGAAAAGCGAATACGTATTGTACAAACACTTTGGAAAAAACAACATTGATTCAATATTTTTCAACCTTAACCGGGCGCTTCATACTCTCCGCATTACTTATGTACCTGCTTATGGTTCCACTGCTATTTTTTGGTGTGTTTTATATAGTGGAAAGCAACTACCAGAGTAATTTTGTTAACCAGGTGCGCAATGATGCATTTGTTTTCTCATCATTCACAAACTCAGAAAATAGTTTAAAGTACCATAGAATAATAATAGAAGATGCTGTTTCAAGTGGACGTCTTCTGTCGGCGCAAATAGTCGATGAGAATAAAAAAACAGTATATACCTGGGGAGCAGAACCGGCACTGAATGCGCAGGAGGAGGATTTTTTCTTTGGTGAGCATAATGATAATGTGTTTAATATTATTGTGCCCAGATTTGATGTCAATGGAAACCAGGTGGGGGCATTTGTTTTAAGCTACGATGAGCAATCTACACGAGAGCAGATATATCAGGCATATTACTATGGTATTTATCTGACAATTGCCTATATAGCGATTACATTTACGCTTACAATGCTACTGGGTCGGCAGGTAACTCAGCCTATTCATGAACTACGTGAAGCCTCTCATGAGATATCAATGGGGCAATATAAAAAAGCGTTAAATGTGAAAACGGGTATTTCTGATATACAGCAGCTGGCCAGCACGCTTGAGTTCATGCGCCATGAACTGGTAAAGAAAAACAGTGAAATGCAGCACCAGGCCATGCACGATAGCTTAACGGGTTTGCCAAACAGGCTGTTTCTGCGCCAGAAAATTGATCAGATTATGCCCGAGAACGGCGAAAATGAACAAACCATAGCGCTATTGTTAATTGATCTGGACCGTTTCAAGGAAATTAACGATACCCTGGGGCATCTGGTGGGGGATGAAGTATTAAAAATTTCTGCTGAAAGACTACAGTTATCTGTGCGTATGTCTGATATGGCGGTACGCCTGGGAGGCGATGAATTTGCAGTTGTTCTGCCCGATATTAACCGTGAAAACGCAATGAATATTGCGCAGAAAATATCAGTGCGCTTACAGGAACCTGTATTGACTGGGGAGCATTGGCTGCAGGTGGGTGCCAGTATAGGTGTGGCCCTGTACCCTGAGCATGGTGAGAATTTTAAAGATATTATGCATTGTGCTGATGTTGCTATGTATGCAAGCAAGCGTAAGCAGGAGGGCGGTGTTACAGTGTATTGTGAAGAAATAAATTAACAGAAAAAAGCAGTTGAATCTGGAAAAAATAGCTGACCACAAAAAACATGTGAGTTATGAAGCGGCTGGAGATAAACACGACTTTCATGTCGTCAGGTGAAGCAGTGAGGTGTAGAAAAACAATCCGACTAACGGTATATGTATTGATTGATGATTATAGACAAGTCCTGTTTTTTTATTGTTCTCTATAAATAAACTTGCAAACTCAGGAAACTTTCCTATGCTCAGTTATGGGTACACAACTGGGTTTTAAAGTGGCTTAAATAAAAATATTGTAATTGATGATTGAAAGCCATGGCGAGGAGCAATGTAAAAGGTGGCATCAGGCACAGGAATGTGTTTGTATTTTAATATACAGAAAGTAATTTTCGGTGATGAGATGGCAATTTTAAATTAAGGGCGAGTTATGAGCTGGTTTCATTCTATATCAATACGCTATAAGATTTTATTTATTGTAGTGCTTTCCATTCTGGGTTTTATTTTTAATCTGGCCTACAGCTATCAGGTGACGAGCCAAAACACGCTTCGTCTGAATGATGTGAGTGGAGTATATTATCCCACGCTGGAACTTCTGGATACTAATATCGTCAGGTTTGATAATGTAAAAGAGGCTTTAAATGGAGCCGGTGGAAGTGGAGAAATGGATTTTATTGATGATGCAGATGAGCTTATTTTAAAAATGAACGAGGATTTTGACAGGATTGTTGAAATTGACGATAAATTAATGAATGATATAAAAAATTTGAAATCATTACTTAAATCCTATTACTCTACAGCACGTGAATTAACTGTAGGCATGGTGGATGGCAATATCGCACAGACTAGAGCCGCAGCACTGGTAAAACTGATGCAGGTGCAGTTTAAAAAAACTAGCAAATCGTTGGGCGGGTTGCGCCAGTCAGTGCATCAGCTTTTTACTGAAAAGTTGCAGCAGACGAATAATAGTTCAGAGTTTGCGCTGAAAGTAGGTATGAGCAGTGGTATTTTAATTGCACTGGTGGTTGTAGCTTCAGGTGTGTTTATTAGCAATGCGGTTACCCGAAATATAAACACTGTGGTGAAGTCGCTTGAAAAGATGGCCAGTGGAGAGGGCGATTTAACCCGGAGGCTTGAATCTGAAGGAGATGATGAAATAGGCCAGCTAGTTACACAGTTTAATGGTTTCGTAGAAAAACTACAGGGTATCATTGAGCATATTATGGGCTCAATGACGCAACTGGCGGCGGCAGCGGAGGAGATGTCACTGGTTTCGGAAAACGCTAACCAGAGTAGCTCGCAGCAGCAGAGCGAGGTAAACCAGGTGGCTACGGCGATGAATGAAATGTCGGCAACCGTGCAGGAAGTCGCGAGCAATGCCTCTCATGCAGCACAGGCAGCACAGGATGCAAGCTCACAGGCCGGTGAAGGGCTGGGTGTTGTTGACCACACAATAAGTAGCATTAATGCCCTTGCAAGCGCGGTTGAAGAAGCCGCTACGGTGATAAATCAGCTGGAGAGTGATACAGGTAATATTGGCGTAGTGCTTGAAGTGATCAGGGGAATTTCTGAGCAGACCAATTTACTTGCACTCAATGCGGCAATAGAAGCGGCTCGTGCGGGAGAGCAGGGGAGAGGATTTGCGGTGGTCGCAGATGAGGTGCGCACACTGGCCAGCAGAACGCAGCAATCAACACTGGAAATTCAGTCCATGATAGAAAGTTTGCAGACTGGCTCAACCCGGGCGGTTGAGGTAATGAACAAGGGCAAGGAGCAGGCGGTGGTGAGTGTCGGGCATGCACAGAAAGCGGGCGAGTCTCTACATGGGATTACCCAGGCAGTTTCCTCGATAAGTGACATGAATACCCAGATAGCAACAGCTGCCGAAGAGCAGACAGCCGTAGCAGAAGAAATAAACCAGAACATCGTAAATATTAGTCAGCTGGGAGAGCAAACAGTTTCAGGTGCGCAGCAGACATCCACTGCGAGTGAAGAGCTGGCGCGTTTATCGAATGAATTGCAGATGATGGTTGGGCAGTTTAAGGTTTAATGCCGGTGTCAGTAAGTTAAGCCCTGAAACAGTTAAAAGGCATGATGATCTATCCCGGTTCAAAAAATGTAATGAGAATCAGTATCTAATAGCTCCGTGGCGTGCAGAGCAAAAATGACTCGCACAGGGTTATGGTCTGATGAGGTAACGCTCAGGGTTTCCTCTGAGATCACTTCCAGCCCTCTGTAAAATACATGATCCAGCGCATAGCCAAATATTTTCACCCGATTATGGTTTTCATAAGCGAGTTTTTTCAGTGATAGTTTTTGAAACGCTGTCGTTATGACTTCATTGCGGGCGGCGTTCCAGCTATTGAAATCGCCTGCAATAATCACTGGGCCACTATGCTGGCTAATAACAAAGGTCATAGCCGATAGTTGCTCAGCATAGGTATCGGTTCCCAGGGTGAAATTAATGCCATGCAGGTTAGCCACCAGTAATGCCTGCTGGCTGTTTGCAATGGGGTATAAATTGATCAGTACGGTTTTGGGTATTCGAATAAGGGGTTCAACTGTGCGTATGCCACAGCTAAAAATGGCAGGTGTGGATGAGGCGGTTAATACACCGGTTTCGCGACCCTCATAATAAAATCCGGTATTTAGTTGCCACCAGGGTTGCTGCTGTCTGAGCGCTGATGTAACTTCAGGGCGGTTTATCGCCTCCTGAATCAGTACCAGGTTCTGTTCTTTTATCAGTGTTCTAAAGTCTGCTGCCCAGTTTTCTTCCTGGGCTTTATATATATTCCAGTTAAGAAGGGATATATGCCGGGGGTTGAGTGCTGGCACAGCGCTTACTGGTCGGGTGCCCGGTGGTAGCTGCGCTTTAGTCATGCTGCACTCTATGGGGGTTATGCCAGCAGAACCCTGAGAGATAATTTTAGTCCGGGATGGAATCGAGACACAGCTGGGCGCTAACAGTAGCAGGAGCAGGCCCGTGATGGTCAGGGCAAAAATAGAAAAACGCCTGGACATGGATGAGTAAGAGGTAAGAGTTAATACAGGTAAGATTAATTCTAATGCGTATAGTTCAACCTGGAAAAATCAGTTGCATAATGGAGGTCATGCATAATGGGGGTCAGGTCTATATTTTAGACTCACACTCAGATGAATTCATTTAAGCCAGAGTCTAAAATATAGACCTGACCCCCATTATGAAATCTCACGATATATGATGGTAAATACAGGTTTGTATGTATCGAAATAAATAAAAGAAAGCGCTTTGACTGGCATTAGACGAGTTGCATATGTTATCCACAAAAACTGTGGATAACTCTGTGGATGGGCTTGATAATATGTGCTGATATGGAGATATGACGGAAATGTTATCAAATTGTTTAAAAAATAAGCATTTTTAAAAATACTATATAAATCAATGACATATGAATAATTGACAAGATAAAGGCCGCTGTGATTCGTTTGAGTATGCGTCTGGGAGGGCTGGGGAGATGATCTGTGTCGCTGTGTATAAGTAACCCTGTATAACACAGCTTAAAGCATAAAAACATATTTATTTACAGTGATTTAGCGGCCATTTATCTATTATTATGTCTGGTTTTATGATCTGTATTATGTACTATGTTTTATACGCCCATTGAGTGCTATACGGATGTTTTGCAATTTGGCTTTCTACCCCGGTTTTTTATCCAGAATTTAAGAGTACAGGTTCACGTTTTGACCCATTATGATTCTTCATCTATTGTGCGCAGCAAAGCCTGCTGCCTGCTTTATAATGCGGATTTGCTCAGGCAGCCGCGGCCCTGTTTTTTAAAAGGGGATGTTTTTCAGCAGGCGAGTCATTATCAGAAAATTAGCGTGGGGGGGCGAGGGCAGGCATGGTTTCTGGAAATTGCTGGTCTGTCGGCAGTATTACGCAGTTATCAGCGGGGCGGGCTGGTGGCAAAGTTGAACCGGCAGAGTTATCTGGGTATCCAGCCTGAAAATAGCCGTGCATTTAAGGAATGGAGGCTGCTGCAATGGATGTTTGATCGCGGCCTGCCGGTGCCTCAGCCCGTTGCCGCATCGCTTAGCCGCTGGCCGTTTGCTTTTAGCCCTTTCTACAGGGCACATATATTGCTTTTGCGGCTGGAAAATACGCAAACGCTGGATCAGCTGCTGGGGCAGCAAGCGCCCGATGACAGGCTCTGGTCGTTAGTCGGGAAGTGCATCCGGCAATTTCATAATGCGGGTGTTTGCCATGCGGATTTAAATGTGAATAATATTCTAATAGATGACCAGCTGCGGGTGTATCTGATTGATTTTGATAAGTCTGCGGTGCGAACCGGTGCATTGGCGCAGGTGATAAAGAAAGATAATCTGTCGCGTTTAAAACGCTCTTTGCGAAAGCAGCAGGGGCTTGCTGAACGGTATTTTTTTACGCAGGAAAACTGGCTGGCGCTGGTTGCGGCTTATGAGAAAGCCGGTGGCGGGTAGTGCTCAATGCCAGCAAGTTAAGCTAGATTAACTGATTTAGCTGCGATAAATACTGGTTCAGTATATTTGCTTGCTGTTCAAGCGCTGCTCTGGCATTTTCGCCCATCTTTTTACGCTGCTCGGGGTGTTTTAGCAGGTCATTAAATACGTGCTCCAGAGTGTCTAAATCCTTAATCTGAATACAGCCCCGGTGTTCAAGTAACAGTTCAACTTCGTCTTTAAAGTTAAACATATGCGGGCCACAGACGATGGCCCTGCCTTCTCTGGCGGCCTCCAGTAAATTTTGCCCTCCATGTGGAATTAATGATCCCCCCATAAAGACTATTTTTGCAGCAGCGATAAAACTCGTGAGTTCGCCCAGAGTATCGGCAAGGTAAATATCTGTGTTATGACTTATGTTGTCCTGTTTGCTGCGTACAGCGTAGTGAATGTCGAGTTTATTTAGCTGCTTCTGTATTTTCTCGCTGCGCTCAGGGTGGCGGGGCACAATAACCAGCAAATCTTCGCTGTTTAATTTCTGCCAGAGTTGAGACAGTTGGCGTTCTTCATCGTCGTGTGTTGAGGCCGCTACACAGTATGTTCGGTTGCTCAGGTTTACAGGTGGCGTGTGAGCGCTTTTGTCAGCGATTGTGAATTTTAGATTGCCACAAACATACAGCTGCTCATTCGTTGCGCCCAGTGTTTTGAAATTGTTTAACTCCTGTTCTGATTTACAGAGAATCCTGTTTACCTTTTTAAAACTTTCCCGGTACTGTTTTTTTAACCATTTTCCGGCAGTTAATGTGCGATGAGACAGGCGGGCATTAATCAGGGTGATTTCAATGTGCTGTCGGGCGCAGCAGCTGTAGAGCAGTGGCCATATTTCTGTTTCCATAATCAGGCATTGTTGTACCTGCCAGGCATATAGAAAACGATTTATTGAAAAAAAAGATTCTACCGGGAGGTAGCAGTGCTGTGTGCGTTCGGGGTTATGCCGTGCTACGGTCTGAGCCCCGGTAGTGGTATTGGTGGTGATAACAAACCGGGATTCTGGAAACTGCTCTAATAGTTTGTGTAATAAGGGCATCAGCGTATTGACTTCGCCAACGGATGCACAGTGAATCCATATATGCCCTTCGCTTTGCTGAGGGTAGGCATGTCCCAGACGTTGTAATAAATAGCGAAGTGATTTATCCCTGATGGCAATTTTTACGGTGTAAAGAAAAAAAATAGGCCATATTAAAATGGTGAGAAAAAGATAGTCCATCGCTATTTGTGTCTGGGGGGGTAAATAGCGGGTTCACCTTTGGGGCGGTTTTTATAGCGTTTGTGAAGCCATAGATATTGCTCGGGATTGTGCAGTATTAATTCTTCCAGTGTCTGGTTTATTCTGAGTGCATCTTCCTCGTCGTTGCCTGAGGGAAAATTTTCAAGTGGTGGCAGTATAACCAGTTTATAGCCCTTGCCTTTGGGTTTGCGTTTTATATAGTAGGGCACAACCGGCACTCCGGTCATTTTGGCCAGTCGAGCGGGTGCGGTGAGTGTGGAGGCCGGAACACCAAAAAAAGGTACAAAGATCATGTCCTTGCCTCGAAAATCCTGATCCGGTGCATACCATGCTGCATTGCCTTTTTTAAGTCCTCTAATCATCGCGATGGGCTTGTGATAGTCCACCACAGCTTCATATAAACGTGCGCGGTGGTAGTACATAAAAGAATCAAATAGTTTATTGTGGGCATGCTTGTACATGACCTGAAAAGGCACAGGCAGGTGGTGTATGAGTGTGGGGCCGGGAATTTCAAGACAGGTAAAGTGTGCACTGAGTAATATAATGCCTTTGCCTTCAGGAGGAATCAGGTGTTCGGCACCTTCTATTTCACATAGTTTTAATAAACGATCACTTTGCCACCAGTTAAGCGCCTGCTCAAAACCGCCGATACCCATGTTTTTAAAGCAGCTTTTTATTAGACGTTCAATTTCCTGGTCGCTGGCTTCGGGAAAGGCGATACGCAGGTTATCTCTGCTATGCGCCGACGTGCGGGAAGAATAACATAGAGTAGTTTACCCATTAGCATGCCG
>UOFG01000217.1_pt1 | contig 33758 bp, 27 predicted proteins | sample 1988411 | NCBI WGS metagenome assembly UOFG01 (sample SAMEA4712194, study PRJEB27164) | hydrothermal vent metagenome | biome: marine basaltic hydrothermal vent biome; feature: marine hydrothermal vent; material: mineral | place: Pacific Ocean | collected 2011-06-14/2011-07-23 | depth 1689 m
GCCGACCACAACCACATCGGCCTCTGTGTATCTGGTCATCATCCCCAGCAAAATACTCTTACCCACACCCGTGCCAGCAAACAGGCCCATCCGCTGGCCTCGACCAACCGTTAATAATGAATTGATCGCACGCACGCCCACATCAAGCGGCTGCTTAATCGGATCACGCATTAAGGGATTTATTGACCGGCCTGACAGCGGCATATCTTCTGCCAGTTTATGGTTAAGTTTAATAATGCCTTTACCATCCAGTGGTCGGCCACGGCCATCAATCACCCGACCAAGAAACCCCTCCGAGATTTTTATGGTACTGGAATGACCAATCGGAATAACTCTGGCATTTGGCACCAGCCCCCGGCTTTCACCCATCGCCATCAGATAAGTTTTATCGCCAGAGAAGCCGACCACTTCGGCCTCAATACTATGATTGCCTGGCGCAATAATATTACAACTCGTGCCTACCGCAGCTTCACAGCCAATCGCCTCCAGCGTTAACCCCACCATACGCGTCAGGCGACCTTCTACTATCGGCTCTGGCGCATTGATAACCGCCAGCTTTCTGGCCATACTTTCACGCCACTGCAGAAAATGCTCACGTTGATTCATCGCCACCCATATCCTGATGAAGATTCAGCTGATCAATTAACTGTTGCACACGCGTTTCTACACTTGCATCAACATGGGATGTATCCGATTCAATGATACAACCACCAGCCGTCACTGTGTTATCTGCAATGCATTGCCAGGTTTGTTTGTCCGTGTCAATTTCTGCCTGAGTCATCAAATCAATATCCTGTGGGTTCAGGCGCACCCGTATATCACGGGTTTTAATGGGTAGATAATCAAGTGAGTCATGCACTAATGCATAAATATGCTGTGCATCCAGCGCACTTTCTTTTTTAAGTAACTGCTTTGCCAGCATAATCGCCAGATCTGCTAACTGATGTTCAACCTGTTTATCCAGCTCATTTAAAGGGTGTTGTAAAAAATTAAAAACAGATTGCAGCTCTTTTGCTTTTACTGCCATCTCTTCCAGACCTTTTTTAAAGCCCGCCTGTCGAGCCTCTTCATAGGCCTGTTGTTGTAATGCCTCAATTTCTTCTACCGTTTGCGGGCGTAGCGCTTCATTTTGCATACCCACAATATTACCCGTAAGCTCAGGCATCACATAATGCTGTATCTCGTTTTCAGGCACTGATATTTTTTTTGTCATAGCGCTACGAACACCTGCAAAGAGCTAAACAAACTCTTCACCACCACTGCCGCCCAGCATTATTTCGCCTTCATCAGCTAATCGGCGTGCCGTACTAATAATTTCTTTCTGTGCCGCTTCAACATCGCTTAAGCGAACCGGACCACGTGCTTCCATGTCTTCACGCAACATTTCAGACGCACGTTTTGACATATTTTTAAGAATTTTTTCCTTAAGCCCCTCATCAGCACCTTTTAATGCCAGAGTTAAGCTATCTGTTGATATTTCTCTAAGCAGCGCCTGAATACCCCGATCATCCACATCATTCAAATTATCGAACACAAACATTAATTCTGAAATACTGTCCTGCATTTCCTGATCATGCTCACCAATAGCATCCATAATCGCACTTTCAATCGAACCTTCCATAAAATTGAGTATATTTGCTGCGGCTTTATACCCCCCCATGCTGTTCTGACTCACATTCTGACTTCCGGAAAACTGTTTTTCCATAATTTTATCCAGCTCCTGTAGTGCAGAGGGAGGAATGCCTTCTAATGCAGCAACGCGCATTAAGATATCTGGACGGGCACGTTCAGGTAACATTTTTAAAACCTCAGCCGACTGATCCGGTTCAAGGTATGATAAAACAATAGAAATAATTTGCGGATGCTCAAGACGAACCACCTCTGCAACTGAACGAGCATCCATCCACTTTAATGATTCCAGCCCCTTGTTCCCACTGCCCAGCAGAATTCGATCAATCATATTATTTGCTTTGTCTTCACCTAAAGCATCGACCATCATTTCTCGAATATAATCCTCAGAGCCAATACCCACAGATGTCTGGTTACTCACCTCGTTAATAAACTCATCCATCACGCCAGCCATGGTTGGCTTATTTACATTCTGCAAGTTCGCCATCACTGCGCCCAGCGACTGAACCTCTTTGGGGTTTAAATGTTTTAGCACCTCCGCTGCATTTTTCGAGCCCATTGCCATTAGTAGCACGGCGGCTCGTTGTATACCGGTTAAGGCCTGCGAAGTTTCACTCATTATTGGCACACACTAACTAGCAAGTTATCAGGGTTGTTCATCACCAATCCAGCCTTTTACTACATTAGCCACTTTTTTAGGGTCCTGCTGTACCATTGATCGTGCAAATTCAACTTTTTCATCGTGATCTGTTGGCAGCGGAATCACCCCCCCGCCAGGCTGATGTTCGAGTTGAGCCGCACCCTGGCTACCTGCTGTACCACCCCCACCTGCACCATCCTCTCCAGCTACAGGTGCAGCAAGCACAGGTGCTGGCGGCATATAACTGGTCAGGCCTTTAATAGAAGGTTTAAGAATGGTCAGTATTAAAATTAAAATCAGGATAAACGGCCCCAGCCATTTCAATGCCAGTTGTAGCCACTTATTATCCATAATAGAAGGCTCGGGCAGATCTTCAACAGCTTCAATCGGCGTAAATGAAGCGTTTATCACATTCACCAGATCTCCCCGTGGCTCACTAAAACCAATGGTTTGCTGAACCAGTGTTGTAATGCGAGCAATTTCCTCATTCGTCAATGGCGTACGCGTTGTTTCACCATCCTCCAGCACAACTTTATCGTCCACCAGCACGGCAACGGTTAAACGCTTCACAATACCACTGCCCTGGCGAGAATGGCGTATTGTTCGATCAACTTCATAATTGCGCAGCGAATTTTTCGAAGAATTCTGCACGGGTGCATCAGGCTCGACTTCACCCGTGCCGCCAGCCCCCTCTACCAGTTTACCACCTGCAGGCGGCTGGTTTGCCAACGCGCCCGGCACACCGCCACCCTTCCGGTTAGATCTTTTTGATTCTGATGACTGTTCACTGCGCACTGTCTGATTAGCGTTATTAAATAACTCCTCTGTACTCTCCTGTGTCGCAAAATCAATATTTGCATTTACCGTAGCGCGGACTTTGCCCGCACCCATTATCGGCTCCAGCAAATGCTCAATGCGTTGCTCGTAATTGCGCTCAACGAGGCGAACATAATCGAACTGCTTTGCCGTTTTCACAACATTGCTGGATAAATCCCCCGAAGACAGTAAACGACCATTCTGATCCACAACCGTAACATGCTCTGGAGATAAACTTGAAACACTGGACGCTGTCAGATGCACAATGGCATTCACCTGTCCTGGCTCAATAACGCGCCCCCCATAAAGGTTTAATACGATTGACGCACTGGGTTTAGTACGCTTGCGCGCAAACACCGAGTTTTTAGGAATCGCCAGATGCACTCTGACAGATTTCACATTGCGCATAGTACTAATCGTTCTGGCCAGTTCGGTTTCCATAGCATGATGATAACGCGCACTTTCAACAAACTGAGAGGTACCAAAATTTTGCTCCTGCTGCAACATTTCAAAACCAGTTGCCGTACCTCTGGGCAAACCCTGAGAGGCCATCTTTAATCTCGCCTCGTGTACCCGACCACTTTCAACCATCACAGAACCCGAAGCGGCATTCAATTCATACGGTATTGCCGCGCTCTGCAATGCGGCGACCACTTCTGCGGTGTCTGTGGGCTCAAGCCCATTATACAACGAAGAAAAACTCGGCGCTGTACCCCATGTATATATGCCTATGCTCACCAGAACAGTTACAACCACACCCAGAATCGCACCAATAAAACGTGGGACTGGAATCATCATTGTCGCTGGAGAAACTGTCTGTTCTGCCATTTATAAACCTTTCAAAAAGTCGTTAGTTGTTAGTTGTAAGTTGTTAGTCGAGACATGCTAATAAGTCAGCAGAAAAAGATACCCCTGGCAAAATAGCTGGCGAGTAGCAACTTAAACAGGCATATTCATTATTTCCTGATATGCAGTTAATAATTTATTACGGACCTGAGTCATCGCCTGAAAAGACACACTGGCCTTCTCCATATTAATCACTAACTCAGCCATCGTGATATTCGAGTTTCCTTTTTCAAATTTTGTCACCATCTCACCGGAGTTCATCAATGTTTCATTCACTGAGTTAATTGAATTTGATAAAACCTCTGCAAAGTCAGTTCTCTGTGGCGATTGCGCTTCATCCACTGAAATAACATCGGTATTAATCTGAGACTTTGCCTGCGCTTCAAGCACTCTCATTTGTGCTAATACCTGCTGTACATTTATATTACTCATAACTTTTCTCTATTACCTGCTCTCTGTAATCCCACTGCATTGCATTTATCCCACCTTACCGGTTAAACAGCAATACCTGAATCACGCATTCTGGCCAGTTTATAGCGCAGTGTTCGTGGACTTATCCCCAGTTTTTCTGCCGCATATTTACGACTTCCATTTCCAGCCTCCAGTGCTTCAAGAATAATTTGTTGCTCTCTATTTTTTAAACCATTCACTAATTCTGACTGGTGCGGATTATTTTCACAGGCAGTTTCCAGAATAACAGCCTGCTCTTCATGCTCATCAATCTCAAGATGAATATGCTGGCTGTGTATTTCATCTCCATCCTTAAATATTAATGCCCGTTGCATTACATTATCCAGTTCTCGCACATTACCTTTCCAGGCATAGCTCAGCAGTTTTTGCTGTGCACTCATACTTAATGTCAACGCTTCTTCTGGAAAACCCGCATGTCTGTTAAGCAGCTTCGTTGCAATAGGAATAATATCGGCCACTCGCTCACGTAGCGGCGGCATCTGCATGGGAAAAACACTCAATCTATAAAATAGATCCTCACGAAACCGGCCTTCCTTTACTTCGATTTTCAAATTACGATTAGTGGTCGCCAGCACTCGCACATTGAGCTTAATCATTTTATCTGAACCTAATCTCTCAACCTCTTTTTCCTGTAACACCCTCAGTAACTTGGCCTGCAGTGCTGAGTCCATTTCTGAAATTTCATCTAATAAAAGCGTGCCATTCTGAGCCTGTTCAAATTTTCCTGCTGTTGCCTGATACGCACCAGTAAAAGCGCCCTTTTCATAACCAAACAATACCGCTTCAAGCATATTTTCTGGAATCGCAGCACAGTTAATTGCCACAAATGGCTGCTCTGCACGATTTGACTGATAATGAATAAACTGCGCGAACACCTCTTTTCCTGAACCACTTTCACCATAGAGCAAAACAGTAACATCACTTTGAGCAACTTTGCTGGCAAGCAATTTAAGTGAATTCATTTTTTCATCCACTGTAATCAATTCACTTTCATGTGAAATTCTTCTATTTTCAGATATTTTATCTACTCTTACTAGTTCTACTGGTACTGATTCTACTGATAACAATCGACGAATAACATCCTGCAAAGCCTCAACCTCAAATGGCTTAACCAGATAATCTGCCGCACCCAACCGCATAATATCTACCGCTTTTTCTATGCTGGCATACGCGGTCATTACAACCACCGGGAGCTGTGGATATTTTTTTCTGATTTTCTGTAATAACTCTATACCATCCATAGGTTGCATCTGCACATCCGTTAACACCAGCTTAAATTTAATTTCATTAAGCTTTGCTAATGCCGAAAGTCCATGCTCTGCACAGATAACGGAATAACCTGAAATTTCACAGGTATCACAAATCGCTTCACGCAATTGCGCATCATCTTCAACAACAAGTATATCAACAGCTTTTTTACTGTCTGGCATCATAGTCTTCTCCATTTATGCATTTATCAGGTAAGCCTTCATTCAGAGTGTGCAGACTCGCACGACTCTCAGGGCCACTTGCAAGGAATTGTTCATTTCGGTTTAACGGCAGGCACACATAAAACACTGATCCACTGCCAGGTTGTGATCTAACCAGCAAATCACCATGATGTGCCTGAACAATGGACTGAGCCACCGCAAGGCCAAGGCCCGTGCCGCCTTCACGCCGAGTAAAAAATGGCTGAAATATTTTTGACTGCTGATCAACACTTAAACCTGGGCCATTATCATGCATTGCGAGAATCAGATAATCGACCTGTCGATAGCCTTCAAGCCTGAGTTTACATATTTTTTTATCACAAACCTGTATTGCATTCTCGGCAAGGTTTATTAACACGCTCACCAGAACATCTACACTTCCTGTTAGCTTAATATCTTTTAGCTGGCTACTAATAACGAGCTGTGCCTTACTCTGTTTTAACTGATGTTTAATGCGTGTATTAAAAGTGACCAGTAGCTCATCAAGTAAAAACTGATGTTCTGAAAACTCCCCACCCTTTGCATACATCAACATATCATTGATCAGTTTTTCGAGATAACGCAAACAGGTCGCCACTTTATCAACTGCTTTTTCCTGTATCCTCTGGTTTTTATCGACACTATTACTGCTTATCTGACTGAGCTGTGAGGCATACAATATAGCTGAGGCCAGTGGTGTGCGTAACTGGTGTGCAAGACCCGCTGCCATCTGCCCCATTGCAGCGAGTCTGCTTTCACGGCTTGCCAGGCCTTCAAACAGCCGTTGCTCTGTAATATCATCCAGCAGAATAATTTCACCCTGCTGGTTATCCAGATTCTGTTCCTTTAATGACTGGCTTTTAAAACTTAAAATACGCCCTGAATTTAAGTGCAAATCCTGATCAGACCGCTTCGCAACACTGCGTGTATAAACTTCTCGCCACCGCTTACCGCCAAGCTCATATTCGAGCAACCGCTCCGCAGCAGGATTGGCGGTTTGTATTACACCCTCATCATCAACCAGTAAAACACCCGCAGGCAATGCATTTAACAGGGTTTCAAGGTGATGTGCCAACTGCTCCTTTTCAGCCAGCTGCTTCAGACGCTCACCCTGTGCAAATGCGAGCTGCTCGGTTAATTCTGAAGCACGTTTATCAAGCTCACTATATGACTGCTGAAGTTGATCGGATAAACGACCAAACTGCTCAAATGCCGCCACCAGCTGTACCGGGTCAGCCAGCTGCTGATTAATATCTGTTTTCTGGATCTCATCCGTTATTTGATCCTGTCTGCTTGCCAATTGTTGCATGTCGTGATTGTGTCACTGTTGTTACTCGTAACCGTAGTGGAGCATTATTTATGCCAGAATTTTTTTCTTATGTTTTTCAACAAGATAGAGAATGGCGGCAAAATTTTGTCACTGTTTTATGCTGACGGCAAGAGTTTGCCTGTATTAAAGAAGCCCTAAGTCCTGAGTCTTACAATTTTTTTATGCTCGCACCGTAATGAGCAACAAATGAATAATACCTTATCTACAAAATCGAATAATATTCAATATTCTCAACCACTTATTAATGGACCAGTAAGAAAGGATACTCATCATTTAAAGTCGTCTGCCGCAGGGATGTGGATGCCGAGCTTACAGGGAGGTATTCACGGCGGCTTGTGAATAATGGGTATGCATTTCATGTGCCTCAGCAGTACATATCCAGCTAATAAATTCAGGTTAAACTGGCGGGTTCTTCTTACGACTTTTTTACATCTTTATCTCATATTTCTTAAGCTTTTCAACCAGTGTCGTTCTACGCATCTTAAGCAATTTAGCTGCATGAGCCACGACCCCTTCGGTGGTTTGCAGGGCCTGCTTAATTAATTTAACTTCGAGATTAGCCAGGTACTCTTTTAAGTCCATGCCCTCTGCGCCCAACGCCGGTAACAGACCTTCATTGCCCACTGCATTTACTGCCTCATTTGCTGGAGCGCCACCCGATTGAGGCTGAGGCCGAGACTGAATCTCTGCTTCATCACTATCAGGGTCAGCAAACATCAGCACTGGATTAAAAGGCGGTTTTTCAGTTGCCGCCCGGCTTACTAAAGTAGACATCTGCACCTGATATTTGGGCGGTAAATGCTTATCATCCACAACACTATCAGGGTAAAGTATTGATAAGCGCTCCAGCAAATTGGATAGCTCTCGCACATTTCCCGGCCATGAATACTGGCTTAACATTTCCATTGCTGCGGCGGTTAAACGCACCGAGCCTCTACCCGCTGCATCCAGTTTATCAATCTGGTCCTGCAACAGTGCGGGAACATCTTCAAGGCGCTCTCTTAGTGAGGGTAATTCAATGGGGAATACATTCAGGCGATAAAACAGATCTTCTCGAAATTTTCCATCATTGATACTGGTTTCAAGGTTTCTATGCGTAGCCGCAAGTATTCGAACATCCGCCCGAATGCTTTTATTACTGCCTACCCGTTCGAAGGTCCGCTCCTGAAGTACACGTAATAGTTTTACCTGCATCGGCAGGCTCATATCACCGATTTCATCAAGAAACAATGTGCCCTTTTCTGCCAGCTCAAAACGCCCCTGGCGTGCACTAATCGCCCCGGTAAATGCCCCTTTTTCATGTCCAAACAATTCACTTTCCAGTAATTCAGCTGGAATGGCTCCACAGTTAACCGGTACAAAATTTTCTTTACAGCGATTAGATAAAGCATGAATGTTTCGTGCCACCACCTCTTTGCCGGTACCTGATTCGCCAAGAATCAACACGCTGGCATCCGTTTTAGCCACCTGCTCAATCATGGTTCGTACATATTGAATAGTTGCACTATTGCCCCCCAGCTTTGGAATACGGCTGACCATTTTTTTTAAGCTCGCCGCATCGCTGTCTGGAATAAAGGCATCTGCCTGCTGCAATGCACGTGATAGCCCATCATACTTTAAAGGCATATCCAGGTGAGCGACAACCCGATTAAACTGACTGCGGTATTTTTCTAATAATGCCTTGTCCAGGTTAAACAGAATCACCGGCAAACCTGTTGAATCTACCCGTTTGAGCGCCTCAATTCTGGCACACTCCCCCTGAAATCGCCCCAGTAACACCGCACTAAACGCAGGGCCATTCTGTTCATCAGAAAAACGCTCAAATACACCATTAAGTGTATCCATATCATTAACATAGACGGTGTCATAACCGACAAAGCCCATTAACGCCTTAATTTCATTAAATATCTGGGGAGCATCTTCGACAAGAAGAATACGTTGCTGGCCTGGGGTTACGGGCATGGAGTTCCTGCTGAAAAATAAAATCTAATAAGCAGATTAAAGCAGAAATTTTACAAATGTCAAAAAACTGGCTTTTGCATATACTAACGGGTTGATTGCCCCTTCAACGGGAGAAGGGCTCCCAGGCCCGATAGAAAAAACCAGAGACGCGAAACATCCGGCCTACGACATCCGCCATTAATCTCTTACGACTTACTAATGAGCCGGTAAGATAAACCTGAATTCATCAGTTGAACGCGCAATAGTGCAGTAAGTTATTGAGGCTATTGAATATTCTATTGTTTCGTTACTCACCCGTTCGGTTTTGTGCAGAGATGCACGTCCACGCGCCTTTGCATCCATGCAACCGCGATATTAGTGCATCCCTGCACGTCCACGCTCTCTTGCTCCTGCAACCGCGATATTAGTGCATCCCTGCACGTCCACGCTCTCTTGCTCCTGCAACCGCGATATTAGTGCATCCCTGCACGTCACACGCAAGCGAAGGGCTGGGCCGTTTTTGCGTGTAAAAATGACACGCTTTATCGCGTGCCAAAGGCACACAACCGTGCAACGGCTCCTTTTTTGACTACGCCCCATATATAGACAGGGTGCTCTCAGAAGCACACTTTGAGGCGTTCAACTGATGATTTCAGGATTAAAGATACTCATCATTCAAAACCGTCAGCTACAGGGGTGCGGATGTCAAGCTTACAGGGATGATTTTACGGCGTATTTTGAATGGTGAATATCCTTTCTTTATGTCGGGGTAGTATGTATATGAGTATAAGCCCTGATGGCCTGACGAGTGCCCGAGATTTTTTTCACCGCATCCGACATTTCTGCCTGATGCGCTCGTCCCCTGTTAATTAACCGTTGGTCACTTTGCAGAATTTGCTGGATACCCGCAGCAACTTCCTCTGCTTCTTTAAGCGAAACAGGTACAGCGAAAAAATCCTCAAGCCCTGCCTGGCGTCGAGCTCCCAGCTCATTCATCGCCTGCCAGCTCTCATCCACAGATAACTGCTGCAATTGCTCTGTCATTTGCAGTATCGCCTGCCACTGGTGCTGGCGTGCTATTGAATCCATGGTTTCACTCAATTGATAACGCTACATTAAGACATTACACGCCGTCTTACTTCGGGTGGCGCTGTTCTACAGGAATCGCCGTCCAGCCAGATCTAATTTCATTCATTAATGATATCACTTCATCAATGTTTGATGGCTTGTTTGATACCGTAACATCCAGCAACTGCCGCTGCATATATTCATAGAGAGACTCCAGATTTTTCGCAATCTCCCCGCCCTTTTTCATATCCAGTGAGGAGCGCAAACCATCAATAATTGAAATGGCTTTGCTGATACTCTCACCTTTTAAGCCCACATTATTGTGCTTAATGTGCATTTTGGCTGTATTTAACCGCTCAACGGCACCATTAAAAAGCATTAATGTAAGCGTATAGGGATCCGCATTGTCAACGGATGCCTGAATATCCACCCGTTTGTACTGACTCATTGCTGCTGAATTGTGCATTGCCTGTTTCCTTATTGTTGGCCGGCTAACAGGCCGGTCGGTTGGTTGATCGCTATCCATTTAATGTATATAGCAGAGTACATACAATAAATGGCCTAATTATTACCACCAATTGTCGGTAAAGCGGCCAGTTGTGTGTCAAGAAAATTACTTGTGTTCTTTAATGTGCCCAGCAAAATATCCAGTGTGGTAAATTGCTTTCTAAAGCGTGTTTCTATTTGAGTCACCCGTTCATCCAGATCGGTTCGTTGTACTGTAATATCGGCAATCTGGTCATTAATACTGTCTGTTTTAGAACTTAACTGGCCATTACCTGCGAGAAATCGGCCAAGCAATGAGTCCAGCTTATTTGCCAGCCCCTGAGAGAAGCGCACACTGCCCAGATTACCCGTGGCATTTCCGGTGATATCAAGCACTAAACCTGATCCAGATAACTGTTGCCCCAGCCCTGTGCCAGGTGATCCACCAATGCTACCTACGACATTAGTTCCTGTGCTGGATACCGCTGCTGCATCAAAACCCAGAGTCGCATTCTGCGTCGAAATACTCACATTTGAATTTTCGCCATAAGTAGAAGAGCTTATCTGAAATTCATTTGATGCAGAAATACTCACTGAGGCATTAACACCTGCCGCCAGTAATGCACCATCCGCATTAATCTGCTTTTCGATTTCCACTGCAAGACTCGCCCGATTATAAGTATTCTGACTCAGAGTAATGGTATTCGTAGAAATGCCATCAACGATTAATGAAAACGTATTATTAGTTGCATCAATTGTAAATGCATCGCCAACAGCTATGCCGGTTAACTGCCCCTGAGTGGCCAGTGAGCTTATTGATACACGATAGTCGTCATCCACTGCAACACTGGTATTGCTAATAAAATTAACCGTATTATCAGTGGGGTTACCATTTGCATAGAACAGCTGCGCCACAGAATCAAAATCTTCGTTTAATGCATCACTCAGCTCTGATGCATCCAGGGTAAGCGTGCCATCACGGTTTGTACTAATACCAATTGAACTCAGGCCATTAAAACTTCCCCCGTTATTTATAATGCCACCAAACTCCCGGCGAATTTGCTGCATGATATTGCGTGCGGTTGTATCTCCTAACAAAATACCGTTTTTCCCATCATCACCATCAAACTCGGTAAGGCTGCTGAATGTTGATGCCAGCTCATTAAACGTGCTTACAAAATTACCGATATTGGTCTGTGCTTCTGTAATATTATTATTCGATACCGTTACCTGAATGGGGTTGCCTGGATCTGCACTGCTTAAATTTAATGTCACCCCGGTAATAACACCGCTCACTGTATTGCTTTCACGACTCACACTCAGGCCATTAACCGTTAATAACGCATCATCTGCGGCCTGGGTTTGTTCAATATTGGTTGCATTAATATTAAATGCCAGCTGGGACAAACCTGTTGTATCAATATTATCCGCTGCCGGGCCACCTTCATCAACGGTGATTTCAAGGCTGTTATCCAGCCCCTGCAAATCCGAAGCAATTAACAGCTGAAAGCCGGAACCATTATCAACAATTGATGCCGTTACACCAATACCGGCCTGATTAATCGCATCACGCACACCGGAAATGGTATTATTTGTGTTATCAATCACCACCGATTTAGCCGGACGCTCCGTATTCTGTGTAAAACTTGTGTAGGTATCATCGCCCGTGGCAAAATCTGTACCCGGGTCATATACCGTAGTCCCAAAGTCAAATGTCAGTGTGCCGCTGCCAATCACATCAGTAAGATTATTAAAAGCAACAGATGCCAGGGCTTGTGACTGCGCCAGTTTTTTTACTTCTACGGTATAATTTCCTGCCTGAGCAATGCTTGATGTTGAAGCGCTCAGCACATCTTTATTACTCACATCAACACTACTGCTATTAAAAAATGTTGCCGATTTTAATTTACCCAGTGATGCCTGAAAGGTATTAACTGTAGATTTTAATGAACCAAAGGCGCTCAGCTCTGCCTGCAGTTTTGCTTCTTTAAGATTGAGGCGACTTTCCGCTGGCCCCCGCTCGGCAGCCACAATCTGTTCCAGAATGCCGGTTACATCCAGACCAGAACCAATACCGCCTGCGGTAATTGTTGCCATAAAAACCTCAATATAATATAACGGCTCGAACCTGTCTCTGATATAAAGCAAAGTACAGCATAAGCTGTCACACCTGTTTACACATTAATTGCAGTGCAGATTTAAAGATATATTACGTCACTGCAATTTAAAGGCCAGTTATGAAGATGTTTCAAATATCAGACCTGTAACATCATCCAGCTGATCCTGGATATTGCGAGAAATGCGCAATACCTCTTCAGATGGAATTTGCCTGACCACCTCTTCTGTCTCTGTATTCACCACACGCACGACTGTACGGCCACTGCTGTCATCAACACTAAACAGTAAGTCACGCTGAATCTGCTGTACGCGCTCATTCAATGTAATCACAGCTACTTCCAGCTCTTCTCTGTTAACCTGTTTATTCTCAGTCTCGGGCGGTAATGTTTTGCCTGTCTCTACTGCCGGCTCCTGCCGGTTCTGTAGCGAATTTGCCTCAGTCGGCTTAGCCGCTGTTAATAATTTTGGCACATCTTTCGAGAGCTGATTTGTAATAATATCATTAGCCATATTCTCACCATTTCCCGGTATTCATTAAACTGTTCGGAAACGACTGAAACACTGCCGGAAATTTCTCTCCGACCGTGTTTTCAGCATATACTGTTAACGCCATTTCCACTCGATTAACTAGTTTACTGAAGCAGGCTCAACACTAACTGGGGCAGTGAGTTTGCCTGTGACAGAATGGAAACACCCGCCTGTTGCAAAATCTGTGCACGGGTTAGTCTTGCCGTTTCTGCCGCGAAATCCGTATCCTGAATCCGGCTACGCGCTGCACTGAAGTTCTCTACGGCTGAATCCAGACTGGAGATGGTGGATACAAAGCGGTTTTGAATCGCACCCAGATCTGCGCGGATACCATCAATTCGAGCCAGTGCGCCATCGGTAATATCTATCGCTGAGTTGGCACCGGCTACTGTACTGATATCAATGGAGCTAACTGAATTATTAGCACTCGCCTGCAGGCTATCTGCATCGGCTCCAAACAAACTATTGGCCACTTCACCCAGAGATGAGCTTACACTAAAGCTGGTGGATACTGATTTGAATTCAACCGTTCCACCGACGACTGCAGAGTCACGAGTTGTATCATTTATACCACCTGTTTGCAGTATTGTGGCATTACCCGTGGCACCCGCAATATCCAGAGTAACCGCCTGATTCCCTGCCCCACCAGCGGCTGCTGAACTACTAAAGTCCAGGATACTGATATCTGCACCGGTATCTTCAACCAGGTTGATAGTAGCCTTATCAACACTCAATGTAGCGACAACACCCGTTGCACCTGATTTATCATTAATTGAAGTCGCCAGTGCAGACAAGTCTGTAGCGCTTACATTAGCAGCAATACTCTCTCCATTCAGACTAAATGAGGTAACACCATCCAGGCTTAAATTACTGAGCGTTGCGGTGGTCCGCCCTGTAGCAGTAACACCCGTAGTATCTGCAACCTGATTTATTTGTGCGGCAATTGTCTGAGCAGTAGAATCAGCCAGTACACTCACAGTTGCAGTCGCTTCGCCGTTTATGCTAAGTACCTGTGCAGCCGTATTATTACCTGCATCAACATTGGCAGAACCAAACGAGGTGAGAGGAGCGGCGGTACCTGCAGTGCTAATATTTAAAATACCGCCACCTATCTGAGTAAGTGAAGAGGTTAAGGAAAAACCATCCTGGAGTGCTACATCAATCGTCGCTATTTTAACGGCACTATCATTATTTGTTGCCTGATCTACACCCACTGCATCAGTGTCATCGGTTAATGTATTGCCATCAAACAAAAGCGTCTGGTTTACAACAACTGCATCAACAGTGGTTGCAGGTGTACCACCCTGAGATAAAATATCAGTTGCTCCCGTACCACCAGTAATAGCAGTATCTGCTGCGGCTATAACCTGAAAACCACCTGTAGTAGTTACTGTCCCATCGCCATTAACTGCCGAAATATCCAGTGCAGTTCCATTAACTGCATCAATGACAACAGAAGTTCCTGCTCCGTCTAGCGCAGCCGTAAAAGTGGTTCCAAAGCTGGCATCTGCCTGTAAAGTACTCAGCAAAGAAGCCGCTGTTGCTGCCTGATCACCATTAGTAAATGTAAATGCAACATTCGTAGTGCTCACACCGGCAAGATTGAAATCTATCTGGCCATCTGCTGCCCCAGTAAATGAACCGATTGTTATCGTCGCACTTTCAGCCACAGCGAAGTCAGTTATACCTATATCGCTGGCACCTGACAGATTCTCACTGGTAATAATTACTTCACCAGAAGTGGATGACAGGGATGCTGAAAAAGCAGTTCCTGTTGAAGGAACCTGAGAATTAATAGCAGACACCACCTGTGCTTCAATAGTAGCAAAACCGGCTGAATCTCGTGTAAAGCTAACTACATCCGTATTCGTACCGTCCTCCAGTGTAAACGAAATCTGATCATTATCTGAAACAGCGGTTAATGAAAAATCAAGTGTTACACTGTTAGTTGTAGAAATTGATGCCGTAGCACCCGTTAGGGTTGCATTAAGGCTGTCTCTAATTTCTACACTTGTATTGTCGGTAACCTGCAAACTCGCAGTCGTTGAACTTCCGTTAATATCAGTTGCGGTAATCACCTGGGCTGTAAGATTCGCACCGGTCGATGCTGTAAATGTCTGTCCTACTCGTGTGTCACTGGCTGTAACAATGTTTCCGCTATTAGTTGCATTGGAAATACCGTTTGTCGCGTTACTGGTTGAAACTTTGCTAATACCCAGAATATCAGCTGTTGCACCCTCTATATTAACATTGATCGTCTGATTCGCCTCTGCACCCACCTGGAAGCTTTGTGCTGTGAATGAACCATCCAGCAACTTCAGGCCGTTAAACGAAGACGTATTAGAAATACGATCCAGCTCAGACACCAGCTGATTAACCTCAGACTGCAAGCTTAAACGATCCTGTGCCGAGTTGGTTGAGTTAGCTGACTGAATCGCCAGTTCACGTACACGCTGGATAATATTGGTACTTTCAGACAACGCACCTTCAGCGGTTTGCGCCAGTGAGATACCGTCATTCGCATTTCGTGATGCCTGAGTCAGACCCCGAATCTGTGATGTAAAACGATTAGCAATCGCCAGACCCGCTGCATCGTCTTTTGCGCTGTTAATACGCAAACCGGAAGACAGACGCTCAAGGGATGTTGTCAGCTCACCCTGGGATTTATTCAGGTTACGCTGCGCATTCAAAGATGGAATATTGGTATTAATAATTTGAGGCATGGTTTGTCTCCAGTTCTTCAGTCGCTTTTCAGGCGATCTGAAGCAATTGTGCTTGTTTCAGCGAATTGGTTTAATTCGTTCTCAATCAGGGTATCGACCTGTCGGGAAATACCTTTAGCAAATATCTGAATTTTTTTAAGCACGCTCAGAACTGAGAGGTAAGTGATTGATTTTTATTATTAAAATACATATCCCTGTTTGGTAGAATGTAGGTTGGGGAAAGTGAACAGTGCGCAGATGACCAGTAACCTGGTGTTTGGCTTACTGGCATTGCGAAGGAACCCCAGCAATCTCCGCCAGTCATTTTCAGATCAATTTTAAAAAACGTTGGGGTTCCTTACGCAATGCTAGTCAGTTAAGCACTAAGTTTATTGCTAACCTGCACAAGATTCACTTTCCCCAACCTACGGTTCACGGCACTTTTAACTACCGTGGTATCAATAAAGGGGACAGAGCGCCGCAATAAATCAAAAGCTGCGGCGGTCTTTCCCCGAGGGATATGTACCATTGCATAACTACGGGTTGTAGCTAGCCGTGTGTCCGGCTATTCCTCATGCCTAAATCAGATCAAACAGATTCAGGTTCTGTATCCGTACAAACGTCTGTTGCGCTACCTGCAGTGCGGTGGTCTGAAACGTTAAATTACTGATCGCCTCAGCAAAGTCCAGATCTTCAATTTCTGAACGTATGGTTTGCAACTGCAAGGTTTTCGTTTCATTATCTTCAGTCTGACTATCCACTGAGTTTAATCTGCCACCAATACTGGTCTGAATACTGATAATTTTATCCATTGCGCGGTCAATATTGTTTAGCGCGTTGTCAATTTGCTGAGACAACTGAGCACGCGGGGGGGACCCCGCTAGAAATGCTGCATTATCTCCCCCCACTGAACCATCCAGTGTAGTTTGTGTGGTAACACTATTCCCACTGCCGGTAACATCCAGTACTGCATCTGCCGATGTGGTATCTATAAAATTATTCACCTGCACACTGTTCAGGTTTGCTGTGGTTCCACCACGGGTAATAAATTCAACATTATCCCCAACCACCCGAAACGTCACATCAACACCCGGCGTCGCACCCGCTACGGTATAGCTCCCATCAAGGTTCACCCCAACCCCTGCCGCCAGACCAATGGCATCCAGTGTTTTCTGTGCAATTATGGTATTAGTATCGCCCCCGGCCACCACAACAGATACGCTGTTTATGGGCGTGCCATCAAAATTAATATCAAATGTAATGGTATCCCCAGCATCAAAACCATTCGCCGTAAAATTCCCCCCGATAATGCCCCGCACATCCCCCGTTCCAGGTGCCTGCAAACTATTTACCAGATTATTCAGACTGGTAAATACATCCTGATTTCGACTCGCCTGTACAGTAAAAATATCACCATCCACCGGATCACCACTGATTTCAACTTCAATACCATTAAACGCAATAACACCACCGTCGTTATAGGCCGTTGGCCCGACGACGGGCGCAGCTGCACCCGTTGTATTATTAAAAATACTGTAGGTAAGAGACACCGGCACGGTTGCCGGGGTCACCTCATCAAATACAATTGAAAAATCCTGCGCCTGATAAGCGGCTGGCGAGACTACAGAGCCAGTGGATATTCGCCCCGACCCACCATTGGTGCTATTAGTGTCAACTGCAAAGTCGCCATTACCTGTGCGAATTAACTGGAACACGTCTGCGCCCGAATCACTTGATGCAACCTGGCGGTTTGGCCCAACCTGCAAAAACAGTCTGCCTTCATCGCCATTGTAAAAATAATTACCTGCGCCATCGGTGGTGAATGCCTGGGTTTTTGTCTGAAAACCAGAAAACACATAATCACCATTTTCATCACGGGTATTCGCATTATCGAATAACTCCGCCAGCCGTTCCTTTATTTCACTGGCAATGGCCTGTTCACTCTGCAAATCATTCACCCCGGTGTTCGCCGCCTGTATTGATAACTCACGTGCCCTTTGCAATATATTCGTTGATGAGTTGAGTGTATCTTCCTCAAGGTTTAGTCGCTGTGTTGCAAAGCCTGCATTCTCATCAAACTGGGTGATCTGGCTGAGCGCCTCATTCAAATCAATAATACGTGATGCACCACCAGGATCATCCGAGGGCGAAAGAATGCGTTTGCCCTCGGATAGCTGGTTCTGTGTTCTTAGCAACTGCTCCTGCCTGTCCAGTATGCTTTGTATACCGCGTTGTTGTATTAGTGCTGTTGATACTCGCATTTTCCTAACTCATTGTGTTAACCTAAATTCATCAGTTGACCGAGCAATAGTGCAGTAAGTTATTGAGAATATTGAATATTCTATGATCTCGTTACTCACCCGTTCGGTGATGATGCTACACCTCAAATTGCACACCTGAGAACATGCTTAGCTATGTCAAAAACACGCTCTCCTGCTCCTGCAATCGCGATATTAGTGCATCCCTGCACGTCCACGCTCCTTTGCATCCATGCAACCGCGATATTAGTGCATCCCTGCACGTCACACGCAAGCGAAGGACTGGGCCGTTTTTGCGTGTAAAGATGACACGCTTTATAGCGTGCCAAAGGCACACAACCGTGCAACGACTCACTTTTTGACTACACCCCATATATAAACAGGATGCTCTCAGAAGCACACTTTGAGGCGTTCAACTGATGATTTTAGGGTTAATCATTAAACCGCATTTAATAAGGCGTTAAATATTTCCTGCGAGGCCTGTATGACTCTCGCTGATGCCTGATAAGCCTGCTGAAAACGAATTAAGTCCGCAGCTTCTTCATCCAGATTTACACCCGATACACTTTCCCTTCTTTCCTCGGCCTGCCGCAAAATACTTTCCTCCACCTTTAAATTAATTTTTATCTGCTGTGTAACGACACCCACGCCGGTCACCAGCACATTATAGGACTGTTCCAGCGTTGAATTGCCATTATCCAGTACATTCTGCGTTTGAATACTGGCCAGAAATAACATATTTGTGTTATCACCCGCAGCATTGGTATTGTTTTGCACCGTGACGCTATCATTGGGTTGCGGCTGTCCACTTAACTGCAATTGCCAGCCGTTCTGATTCACCACAATGCCATCAAAATAAACCACATCATTCTGCAATACCGTGCCACTTACCTGATCAACAACATCAAAAGTACCTGCCGGGTTTGTCGGATCAAAAAACACATCCACTGCCCGGGTCAGATCGCCATCCAGTGAATCGGTTACACTCAACTGGCCCACTGAAATATCCCCAATATTACCGGCACTAACCTCCGCACGAATCGGCGCAGCGGCGGCTATATTTGCCGGGTTATTTATTTCTGTCTGAAAACTTACCGCGCCGAGTTTTGTCGCACTAATATAAAACGAATCCCCGAGTGCTGGTACACCCGTACCGGGTGTAATCTCAAGTCCATCCACTACAAAAGGGCCAGCCCCGCTATCCAGTGTCTGGTTGTCTGAGAGGCGAACCACATTGTAGTTTGCACCATCAAAACGCACTTCATAATCTGAAGTCGTTAGCGCATTGGCATCGATAATAGAATAATTAACCACATCGGTTCCTGTATTGTTCTGATTAGCAATAGCCACCGTACTCGGACCAGCAAATGTTGCAGGGTTACCCGTTGAAACCACACCTGCGGTTGTCGTTGTGCTACTCGAACCCAATGACAGCAGATCCAGTGTCGTATTATCGGTTGCACCGTCTGTAAGATTATTAATGGTCAGATTATTGCCTGACGGACTGGGCCCTCCTGCACTTTCAAATTTAATATTTGAGCCATATAACTCAAACGTCAGGCTCACACCAGGTGTAGTACCTGCTAATGTATAGCTACCATCACCATTGTCGGTGACATTCCCGTCCGCATCTATTCCCGTTGCACCGAAGAGTAATCCATCAGCAACATCCTGATTTGTATCCCCCAACAGCACAGTATAAGATGCGTTTACTACCTGCCCATCAAAGTTCAGATCAAAACTGATGGTCTCCCCCACCCCCAGACCATTGCTTAGATAATTCCCACCAAACTGCCCCTGTAAACGGCCGGTGCTAACAGTACTGAAATAATTTGTGCCAAAATTTCCATTTAAGTCATAACCCTGAACCTGCTGCACATTAAACGAATCTGAAACAGCAATCGCCGTTCTGCCCAACTGGCTCTGAGCGGAGCGCAATAGATTCGTTCTAACATCCAGCAGCCCCCCCAGATCCCCACCAACCAATGAGTCTGTTATCGCAACACGGCTGCCATTGCTCTGTATCGCAACAGCGGTTAAGCCTGGTTGTGCAGCATCCTGCTGGGTGACGAGCGTAAACGATACTTCATTAGATACCAGCAGTTGCCCCGTACCCACCAGAACATTCTGTGTTCCATCCACCTGCTCAACCACATTCACTTTAATTTTTTCGGCGAGTTGTTTGAGTAATGCATCCCGTTGATCGAGCAGATCAGCGGGTCGGCTATTAACATTGCTAATACTGGAAATTCTACCGTTAAGCTGCGCTAGCTCTGTAGCAATTGCATTAACTTCTGCCACTTCTACTCGCAGACGATTATCAATTTCAGACTCAATTGTCTGTAGCTCTGTGCCCAATGAGACAAAACGCTGCTGAAGATTTTCTGAAGCCCCCAGCAATGCAACCCTGGGCGCATTTGCAGAAGGGTCATTTGCCACATCATTCAGGGCATTAAAAAACGTGTCCAGCGCAGGCTGTAAACTCCCCTGCTCATCAGCCAGCGCACTTTCAATGCGGGTTGCATAAAACTCTGAGATTTGCAGGCGCGAGGTACTCGATGTAGAGTCTCGCAGGCTTAGGGTATTGAAATTATCAATCACCCGTGCAACATCCGTTAACTGCACACCCTGACCAATAAAATTCGGCCCCTGGCGTATTGGCAAACGCGCATTTAACTCTACACGCTGGCGTGTATAGTTCTCATTACCCACATTAGCAATGTTTTGCGAGGTGGTGGCCAGTGCCCCCTGATAGGCAACCAGGCCACTTAACGATGTATTGAGTATACTGGGCATAATGCCTCACTTTCCTGTAAAGGCCACTGGCCTGTAGTGTCTACGGATTTAAGCCGCCTTCCTGAATAACGCTCCAAATCCCTTTCGGTGATATCAGGTTAACGGTACTTTTTATAAATTCTTTAGCTCAACTCTGCTTTGCAATATTTTATCACTGCGTATCCTGTTGATTTTATTCGCATATTCTGGATCTGTTGCATAACCGGCTTTTTGCAGTTCCCGCGCATAGGCCTCGCCATCATAGCCATATTCCAGCGCCTGCTGATAGCGTGGGTTTTCAAGTATGAAATTTGCATAATCATCAAATGCCTGTGAGGCAGATTCATAAACACGAAATTCAGCTTTCTCCTGCTGCATAGCGCCATGTCGATATTCTCGGGTCGCCACTTCAAGGCGTTCACCCTGCCAGTGCGAATCAGCTTTAATACCAAAAAAACTATGGCTACTCTCACCGTCGGCTTTTAGCGCCAGGTATTTTCCCCAACCGGTTTCCAGTGCCGACTGTGCAATTAATACCTCTGCATCAACACCCAGTTTTTCAGCCGCTCGCTGTGCGTAAGGCAGTATTCTGTCAATAAACTGCACCTGCTTACTGGACTTTTCATCGGTATTTTTCAGTTGTATTTTCTGCTCTTCCCGATCAGCAAGCACTGTAGAAAAACGCGGGTGCTCTGGAGCGATAACCTGATTATCCTGTGTTGCCCTGCTTTTCTGAATAACCTGATCAACACCCGATCTTGCCCTCACAGGCCTCGCCAGATAATCGCTCGGCAACCTGCCCTCAATATCACTGTCCACATCACCGCCCAGCTGTCGTTCAATCACTTTTGCAAGCCCAATACCTCGACCACTGGAGATATTCGCACTGAGCTGTTTGTCATACATTTCCTGATACATCTTCTCGGCGTTGCTGCCAGACAACGCATTCTCCGGTACCGTATCACGCATACTTTTCAGCATCATCTGTACAAACAGCGATTCAAATTGCCTGGCCACCTGTTTTATCGCTTCAGGTGATTTCTCACGCGCACCTTTTTTCAAACCACCCAGGGCCTGAAAATCGTTATACATGGCTGTAGATGTTTGCATAATTAAATGACAATTAACTCAGCACTTAAAGAGCCGGACTGTTTTAGCGCTTCAAGCATTGCCACCAGATCCCCGGGAGCTGCACCCACGCGATTAACCGCATCCACCAGCTCTCTTAAACTAATGCCAGGGCGAAACAGAAACATGCGCGCATCCTCCTGCTCGATATCAATTCTATCGCGCCCAACCACCGCCGTTGTACCACCATTAAACGCCCCCCCTGGCTGGCTAACAATGGGATCTGCGGTAACACTCACCACCAGATTACCGTGTGCCACCGCCGCACGTTTTACGCGAACTTCATCGGTAATAACAATGGTGCCCGTGCGTGAATTTATAATAATGCGTGCCGGTGCCTTTCCAGGGGATACGATTATATTTTCCAGAAATGAAACGAACTCCACTTTCTGTGTCGTTGTAGGTGGCGTGAGTACCTGTATCGACACCGCATCCTGTGCATGTGCGCTGTCCGGGCCGAGTATATTATTAATCGCCTCAACTACACGCTTTGCCGTAGTGAAATCTCCACGATTTAAATTTAGAACGACTTTTTCCATATTGGCAAACGGGTTAGGTACTTCACGTTCAATGATTGCTCCACTGGGTATACGCCCTACACTGGGCACATTTACCGTCACTTTTGATCCATCGCTACCCGAGACACCAAAACCACCCACAACTAAATTACCCTGTGCTAGCGCATAAATTTTGCCATCAGCTCCTTTTAAAGGGGCCCTTAATAAACTGCCACCCCGTAAACTTTTTGAATTACCTAATGAAGAAACCGTTATATCAATTTTCTGCCCTGTTTTACCAAATGCAGGTAAATCTGCATGAATGGCAACAGCGGCAACATTTTTCAGCTGTGGTCGGGTGCCTGGCGGCACAATGATGCCGTATTGCTGCAACATATTATTAAAACTTTGTATGGTAAAGGGCGTTTGTGTGGTCTGATCCCCTGTTCCATCCAGCCCAACCACTAGCCCATAGCCCACCAGCTGATTATCTCTGACACCGGCAACTGAAGCGATATCCTTGATACGCTCAGCCTGTAGATCTGGAGAGATAAATAGAATAAATAAAGCAATACAGCGCCAGAACATGGGGGTTCTCCAGATAAATGGGGTTCTATCTGTAAATATTGCAAGAGTGGGGCCAGGTTTTAGGTTTTAGGTTTTAGGTTTTAGTCGTGCACTCAGGTCATGCGCTGATATCCATGAACATTAACCGCGCAATCCCCCCTGCTACCAGATATCGCACCTGTGTCGGGTTGAGAGCCCTGAAAACAGTTCCCAGAGTACTTTGTTTCATACGCCCGGGATTAACTCAAATCAGTCAAATTGTCTTCTGAGAAATAGATATTTCACAACAATCTCTAAAAAGGCCACCATTTTCCATTCAAAAACTGGCTAAACCAGCCCTGATTATTCGCATCCGCAAGGAAGCCTTCGCCGCTATAAGAAATTTGCGCATCCGCAAGCTTTGAAGACTGTATAGTATTTTCCGGTGTTACATCTAACGGCCTGACTACACCAGCAATACGGATATACTCTTTCCCCTGATTCAGAATAAACCATTTTTCACCCTGCACAACCAGATTGTCATTGGGCAATATATCAACCACCGTAACGGTAATTTCCCCGGTTAAGCTATTGCTCTGTGTGCTGTCTGCCTCACCGGTAAATTCACGCTCTGGCACAATATTCATATCAAATAGACTGTTTCCCTTAAACGTGGGTGTTGATCCAAAAATAGTCGGTGTCGCTATGCTAATGTCATCTTCTTTTTTAGTGCTGGTTTCTGCAGACTTGCTCGCACTAGTACTTTCCTGCAGCAATACAGTTAGAATATCACCTATCCGGTAGGGTTTTGGGTCTTCAAAAAGCGAAATACTGCGTTGCTGATAAATCGAACCATTATTATACGTGAGCGGCTTTGGTGCAACAGGCCTGACAATTGGTTCAAAATCATGCAGCTCCTGCGGTGTAGTTACACAGGCAAACAACGACTGGAATAGTACCACCAGTAGCGAATATTTTATTAACGATGATTTAATCATTCTATTACCTTTACTATCTTTACAAATTATTACTCACATACTGCAACATCTGGTCAGCGGTTGAAATTACTTTGGAATTCATTTCATAAGCACGCTGTGTTTCAATCATATTAACCAGTTCTTCAACAACATTTACATTGGAAGTTTCTACCGCACCGCTTTCCAGAGTACCTAAACCTGTTAAACCAGGTGTACCGGTAATGGGTGAACCACTGGAGGCGGTTTCAATAAACAGGTTATTACCATCCGGTTGTAAACCGGCAGGGTTTACAAAATCAGCCAGCTGAACAGTACCAATTTGCGTAGGGCTGGTATTATTTCCGGTTAATACACTCACCGTACCATCCTGACCAATCGTAATACTCTGCGTGTCTGATGGAATAGTTAACGAGGGCTGTATAAACTGCCCCTGGGAGGTCACGACCTGACCATTTGCATCAATCTGAAATGTACCGTCACGGGTGTAGGACGTTGTACCGTCTGATTGCTGTATCTGAAAAAAACCACGGCCCAGTATCGCCATATCCAGCGCATTTCCTGTTTGTGTTAAATTGCCCTGGGTATGCAGTTTCTGTGTTGCAACAATACGCACACCCGTGCCCGTTGAAAAACCCGATGGTGCTCGAGTGTCCTGCGTTATCTGACCACCGGCCTGGCGTTTATTCTGATAAATCAGATCCTGAAAAATCGCCTGATCTCGTTTAAATCCGGTGGTATTTACATTCGCCAGATTATTTGAAATTAAAGACAAACGAGTTTGTTGTGCATCTAAGCCTGTTTTTGATATCCACAATGCCGGGTTCATACTCTCTCTCCAGATACATTCATTTAGTTATTACGCAATAGTCTTGCAGATGCTTCATCAGTAGCTTTTGCTTCCTGCATCAGCTTTATGCTAGTCTCAAACTGACGTGCATTGCTAATTAGTTCTATCATCTGCCCCACTGCATTTACATTACTATTTTCCAGTACACCGCTTTCCAGTTTTACATCAACTGAGGCAGGCTGAACCAGGCCACTTTTCATATGCAAAAGACCGTCTGCTCCCTTGTACAGTTCTTTTACATCGGGATTAACCAGTTTAATTCTTTCGGCAACCACAAGAGCAGAAGCGGCCTGCCCCACGGGTACAATACTTATCGTACCGTCTCGACCTATGTCTATTTTTTCCGCTGGTGGCAATGCAACAGGCCCTGCATTGCCAACCACCGAAAATCCCTCCCCCGTTGTTAAACGACCAATACTGTCCAGCTTTAAATTACCCGCTCGTGTATAAGCCTCCTCGCCCTGGGCATTTTGCACAACAATAAATCCTTTACCGTTTATTGCTACATCCAGTTCATTATCAGTGGTTATGATTGAACCAGGTGTTAAATCAATATCATTTGCATCCTGTTGATTCATCACCCTTGTATTCAACCCGGGCCCACTTACATGCCAGCTGGTGAAGGTATTTAAATGCGACTTGAACCCCAGCGTATTTGCATTTGCAAGATTATGTGATATAGCTGTTTGCGCCTGCATTGCCTGCCTGGCACTATTGGTTGCGGTATATAACATTTTATCCATGAGTACAGCCTTCTCATCTACTAGTTAATATTAATAATGGTTTGTGTAATGGTATTCGCGGTTTCAATGGCTTTTGAGTTTGCCTGGAAATTACGCTGTGCGGTTATCAGATTAACCAGCTCTGCGGTCAGATCGACATTTGAGGTTTCCAGCGCACCGGACTGTATAAGCCCAAAATTACCCGCACCCGCTTCGCCACCAATCACCGGCCCCGATTCAACTGTTTCCACCCAGGAGGTATTACCTGTCTGGCGCAATCCCTGAGCGTTATCAAATCGGGCCAGCGCAATTTTACCCAGCGCCGTTGTCTGACCATTGGTAAAGCTTGCACGCACCAGGCCACCATCATCAACTTCCAGCCCCGCCAGACGACCGGTTGAAAATCCGTCCTGGCTTAAAAACTGTACTGAAAAACTCCCCTGTGCTTCCTGGGTTACTGTATTGCCCTGGTTAGTAAAGTCGATGGTGATATCCAGTGCAGCTGCCCCATTGGTTAATGGAAAAGCATCAAAATCCAATGCGCCTGCACCGGTAGAGTTAGCTAAATTAAGCACTCCTGTCGGGTCAAAATCAAGTGTCGCAGGTGATAAAGCACCGCCGATCTGCATTGGAAAACCATCCAGTGTGGAACGCACTTCCCAGGTATTCGTCAATTCACCTGTCATTACATAATACATTGACAGAATATGCGAATTACCCTGAGAATCAAACAATGTAGCTGAAGTCGAATTATTATAATTTGCTGTGCTGGGTGTAACCGTTGAAACTGGCACGGTTGCAAGTGCTGCATTAAACTCATCATCAATCCCCCCCACCGCTGCTGGATCTATCTCAGGGCTCAATCCCGCAGGTAAATTCAGATTTATATCCAGTACAGTCGATGCCTGCGGGCTACCGACGGTATTGGGCACCGTGAGTGGAATCGTCCCCGTTAAGCTGGTTGTGCCGACAATACCGGTTAATGGATCCACAGGGAAAACCTGTAAAATTTGCCCCGCACTGTTTGCCACCAGACCATTCTGATCCACCTGAAAAGCACCCGCTCGTGTATAGGATAATTCACTGCTGGTCTGGTTTGGGCGCATCACAAAAAAACCTTCACCCGTCACTGCCATATCCAGTGTGTTTTCGGTAAAATTCAGATTCCCCTGACCAAACTGCTGAGAAACTGCTGCCAGCTGAACACCCGAACCAATGGCATTGGATGTGGTGCCCAGGGCCGATGCTGAAAACACATCTGCAAACTCGGCACGAGAGCCCTTAAAACCTGTTGTTGCAACATTGGCAATGTTATTGCTGGTTACATCCAGATCCGCTGATGCGGCGTTTAAACCACTGAGTGATGTACTAAAAGTCATACTTAATTCCTCGTTTAAAAATTACTGAATCTGATTAACCTGATTGAAATTGACCGAACCTAAATTTGTTAACTCAACCTGCATTTGCTGACCAGCCCCTGCGAGTGTCAGGCTGCTCACCGTGTCCAGCACCTGGGGTGTTAACGATTCGGTTATGCCACCAAAATTAGCTTCTACTTCAATTCGATAGCGCCCCGAAGGCGCACGCTGCCCGGAAAAAGTTGTCCCATCCCAGTTAAACTGAACTAATCCCGCAGGCTGAGCACCCAGCTCCACTCGGCCCAGCACCTCACCACTGGCATCAAACACATTAACCGCCACATCCGATGCACTGGAATCAAGCTCTACGCCACCCAGCAAGGAGCCATTTTGTGGCAGATAGCCCTGATCGAGATTCACCAACACCTGCCGACCAATTAAACTGGAAGCCTCCAACGCCTGAGAAGACTGCAAACTTGATGATAAATCCTGGAATGAACTTAACAGCTCGTTAATGCCATTCACTGTGCCGAACTGTGCAATCTGCCCCATAAACTCACCGTTTTCCATGGGTTTGAATGGGTCCTGATTCGCCAGTTGCGTGGTCATCAATTTTAAAAATTCATTCTGACCTAACTCAGTTCGTTCGCTATCTGGGCTCGTAGAATTCGCAATCGTACGCAGCCCCGGTATATTTTCAAAATCATTAATTTCCATGATCTAACCCTGCCCCATCTGTAGTGTTCTTAACATCATTTCTTTTACAGTGCTTAATACTTCAATATTATTCTGATAACTGCGCGAGGCTGAAATCATATCCGCCATTTCAGCAATACCATCTATTTTCGGGCTAAAAACAAAGCCTTCATCATTGGCCAGTGGGTGATTCGGGCGATATTGCGGAATGGCCGCTGCATCTTCAAATGCAATTTCACGTACTTTTACCATCGCCACATCATTAGCGTTTTGAAAACGCCCTACATCCTGCATCACACTTTCAAACACAGGATGGCGCGCTTGATAAACATCATTCTCATTGCCCACAACGGTATCGGCATTGGCCAGGTTTGAAGCCACCGTATTTAGCCGCAGCATCTGTGCACTCATACCTGAACCGGCTATATCAAAAACTTTAAAAACTGACATATTTATTTTCCTCTAACACTATTTTTAACCCATTGAATTTTCGGGACATTTTTTACTCCCCTCTAAACGCTGTTTTCAGCCCACTTATTTTGCGCGACATAATATTCATAGTGGTTTGATAACGCATGGAATTCTCGGCAAAAGCAGCCTTTTCCCTCTGTAAATCAACAGTGTTGCCATCCGCCGCACTCTGTTCTACCTGGCGAAACTGCACATCACCGGAAAATGCCTGTGCAGGTAAACTGATATGATTTTTTCGCGTTCTTGTCATTTTTAATGTTTCACTGCGCGTGTTTTGCAGCACCCGATCAAAATCTATATCCCTGGCTTTATATCCAGGTGTATCTGCATTGGCAATATTTTCTGACAAAATCTGAGTACGACGTTCAAAAAGCAAAAGTGCATCATCGTTAATTCCAAAGGCATTATTAAAATTTACAACCATCTGTATTTCCTCATGCAGGATATAAAATTCACCTGTTGAAGAACATGTTGCAAAGCTGATGCCAACTTGCATATTTCTTATTTTTCAGTAAGTTAGAAGGTTTCGATATAGGTATTCTACAGACAGTACGGCAATTGTTGCCGCTGGGGGGGAAAAAGTTGTTAGTCAGGTGTCAGATGTCTCGCGCCTTCGGTTTTTTCTATCGGGTCTGAGAGTATTTCTCCTGTTGAGCCTGAAATCATCAGTTGAACGCCTCAAAGTGTGCTTCTGAGAGCACCCTGTCTATATATGGGGCGTAGTCAAAAAGGGAGTCGTTGCACGGTTGTGTGCCAGAGCTCTGCTTTTGACATAGAACACAGAATTTTATTTATACCTTAAGCCGGTAAACAACCCCGGTGCTAGCACGCACCATCTCAAATTTATCAGAATACTGAGCAATCGATTCAGATGCACCCAGCATTAAAAAGCCTCTGGGGTTCAGAGATTGTGCCATTCGATTAAGGATATCTTTTTTAGAATCTGCGGAAAAATAGATCAGCACATTGCGGCAGAAAATCGCATCAAATTTTCCTAACGAACTATAGCTCTGCAACAAATTAACCTCACGAAAATTAATCCGTGCGCGTATATTCGCATTCACCTGCCACTGGTTTCCTGCAGGCGAAAAGTACTGTTGTTTTCGTTCTTCTGAAAGCCCTCTGGCCAGCGCCAATGCATCATATTTTGCCTGTTTGGCCTCACTTAATATTTCCTGTGATATATCCGTTGCGGTTATCTCCACTTTAAACGAGAAATTCTGCCTCGCATACTCATCCGCAATCATGCTTATAGAATATGGCTCCTGTCCACTTGAACAGGCCGCTGACCAGATACGTATTGAGCTTTTTTTCTGTTGCTTGCGATCTTCAAATATCGTTTGAGAAAGCACCGTAAAGGGGTATGTATCCCGAAACCATAAGGTTTCATTTGTCGTCATCGCTTCAATCACTTTTGTACGCAATGCCGAGCCAGTACTCTTATTTAAGGTATCAATCAGCACCTGTAGTGAAGGAACATTATTTTCCTGCATCAGGCGATTTAATCGGCTCGACACCAGATAATGCTTATTTTCACCGAGCACAATACCACAGGCCTTTTCCAGAAAAATCTGAAAATTTTTATACTCTTCAGGTGAAAAATTATCCGTCATATTTATTTTTTATTGTTTACTCAAAAAAATTAACTTGCTGCTGAAGCCATAAATTAATCATCAGATATGTTTTCCATCCCTTCCGCTGGGTCTTTGTTATTCACAATATTAATCACCGAGTGTGCCAGCTCATTAGGTTTGAATTTGGGTATAAAATGATTTGCACCAACTTTTTCAACCATACTGTTATTAAATACACCGCTTAGTGAGGTGTGCAGCATCACATAAAGCCCCTGTAATCTTGGGTCCTTGCGTATTTTTGTTGTGAGAGTGTAACCGTCCATCAGTGGCATTTCTATATCCGATATAACAAGAGATATCTTTTCATCTATTGGTATGCCATCATCAACCCATTTTTCAAGCACATCCAGGCCTGCCTGCCCATCATTTGCAAGAGTACACTCAATGCCCACTTTCTGTAACACCCGTTTAACCTGATTTCTGGCGACAGATGAGTCATCAACCACTAGCACATGCCGAGGTTTCTCGTTACCTGCATCAACTGAAACCTCCAGCACCTTTTCGGCAACCTCTTCTGTCTGCCCCATGACATCTGCAAAAACCCGCTCAACATCAATAATCTCTACCATTTCTTTATCAATATGCGTAACTGCCGTCAAAAAGCTTGCTGCACCGCTGCCTTTGGGTGGGGGTAGAATATCCTTCCAGTTCATATTGGTGATTCGGTCAACACCTACAACCATAAACCCCTGTATGAAACGATTGTACTCAGTAACGATTACAAAGCTGTTTTCTCGATCCTGAATCGGTTGATTGCTAATGGCCAGCCCCAGATCCATCACCGGGATCGTGCGATTTCTCAGGTGTGCAACACCCACAACCTTACTGTCTGATTTAGGCATATGCGTCAGTTTGGGGCAACGAATAACTTCCTGCACCTTGAACACATTAATACCATAGCGTTGTTTGCCTTCAAGCCTGAACAGCAGTAACTCCAGGCGATTATGTCCCGCTAGCTGGGTACGACTATCAACACTGTCTAACACACTGGCCATTTACGACTCCTGGTACTTTATAACTAAATAATTAAAGAATCTGCACACTGTCTATGCAAAGCCTCAGCTGGCAGCCAAAAAAACACCTTGAAAAAATAACTTCATTTATCAATTTCGACCATACTTATTATGATACTAGTCCATATATAATGAATCGCCAGAAAATATCACTCTACTTGATAAACCAGGCCCTGTCGCCAGAAAGCAGAACGGCTTTTACATTCCTGTTTTTATAGTCTACATTTAAGGGAGCCACTTTATATTCATTATTATTCAGGTGAGCGATACGATATACACCCGTTATTATAAATGCATAGAATCGTTACACAGGTAGTAATCTGCCAGAGAAATGTATGTCCAACCCTCTAATTCTGACCCGACTGGCCATTCCAATACTCCTGGCCGCACTAAAAGCCGATGCGAAACAACTGGATAGCCTCCGCAACAAGCACTCCAGGTCAGCCGAAGCTATGGATAAAGCCATTACAACCATTGAGAACCATAACAGGACACTCTGCGATATTGCAAACTCAGGGGTTCACTCACTTGCCGAAACCGGTAAAATTCTAACCCGAAGCCTGCAACTGCAACAGGAAACAAATAACATCAGCGATGCCATTACCAATGTTGCAGCCGCAACGGAGCAAATGGCCGCCTCTGCGGCTGAGGTTTCTCAGTCAGCAAATGCTACCGCTGAACGGGCGACTGAAAGCTACGCCAAAACCGAATCCGGCAATATGGCGATTTCTTCCATGATGGGCGATATGGATGCACTGGAAAATGCGATGACCTCCATGTTTAATGAAGTGCAGAAATTTGCAGGCTTTACCGATGAAATAAATAATTTGACCAGCATTGTCAGAGGCATTGCCAACCAGACCAATCTGCTCGCACTCAATGCGGCTATTGAGGCGGCTCGCGCCGGTGAGGCCGGCAGGGGCTTTGCTGTAGTAGCCGATGAAGTAAAACAACTCGCCTCTAAAACAGAAACGGCCACCGTGGAAATTGAATCGGTGACCAGCACAATGAACACACTGGTCAGTGAAATGGGCGATTCAATGTCCACCAGCAAAGATCACCTTGGAACCAGCATAGAGAGCCTTGAAACAGTCGCGATTGCACTGTCTGAAGTCACCTCCGTTGTAAATGATGTGACCTCTCAGGTGCAGAGCATTTCCACATCCGCTAATGAGCAACAGTCCGTTTCAGCTGAAATGGCTGCAAAACTCAATAAAATCACCCTTGCAGTACAGCACAAAAATCAGCACATGGATGATATATCACTTCATGCCCATGCATTAAGTTCATCTATTTTAAATCAGTTTAACCACCTGGCCTCCCTCGATCAGGAACAAATTTTACTGCAAACCGCTAAAACAGACCACATCACCTTGAAAACTCGCCTGACCTGCATGGCAATGGGTGGCGATGCTATTCCTGAAAATGAACTCAAAAATCATACAGAATGCCAACTGGGACAATGGTATTGCAACGAGGGTAAAGCGCGTTTTGGCCATAATAAGGCTTTTCAGCAAATGGAACAGCCCCATGCTCACATTCATCAACTTGGCAAAGAAATTGCTACGCTTACATTACAGGGGCAAATAGATGCAGCCTGTCAAAAAATTGTTGAAGTGGAAGATTACAGCGAGCAGTTGTTTGCTCATATAGACGCATTACTTAATGAGGTGAATTCACCATGAACCATAAATCCGCCATAAGCAGCAGGCATTCTTTCATTTGCCTGTTTTTTCTCAGCAGCGCATTATCCACCAGCACAGCATTCGCAAAGCCCGCGCCTCAGCCTCCCGCCATTGAAAGCCACTCACACATAATACAGACATCCAGACAGTTTCTTGATGCGAATATCGATGCCTCCGCTTACTCCCGCGTTGAGATTAAAATGGGCCACCTTGACCCACGCCTCAGACTCACTAAATGTGAAGTGCCCCTCACCACCTCCCTGGCCGCCGGTAGCCGATTTGCTGGCAAAACTACGGTGCATATCCGTTGCAGCGGAGCGGCCCCCTGGACTGCTTTTCTAAGCTCGCATATTCGACTTTATGCAAATGTGATTAAAACCGCTCAGCCACTCACCCGGGGGCACATTTTACAGAAAAGCGACCTAATTGAGGGCGAGGAGAACCTGGGGCAATTAAAATATGGTTTTTTCACCGAAACACAGAACTTGCTAGGCAAGCAGCTCACACGCCGCTTGCCTCAGAACAAAATTATTAAAGCAAATTATATAAAGTCCCCCACATTAATCAAAAGAGGCGAACTTGTGTCCATTATTGCCGAAAATTCGGGATATTCAGTAAAAATGACGGGAACGGCCATGATGAATGGTGCTCGTGGTGAGCGTATTCGAGTCAAAAATCTGTCATCAAAGCGCATTATTGAGGGTATCGTTAAAGCATCCGGAGTCGTGAGCATTAACTGATAAAGCCCCATGAATTTATAAATTTTTCAAAATAACGCTAAAGTAATCACGAAGATGGCCGATACAGACTGTGAGAGAGTACCATCATCAGCCATCTGACATCTGGAGCACACAATGACTGACCCTGTCAACCTGTCCGGCAGATCCTTAACAGGATCTATTAGTAACAGCACTGGCCGATCTGCGGCTAAAGCTAACTCCGCTGCGAGCCCAGAAAGCAGCTCATCTAATAGCCTGTCAGGGGCTACTGCCAGCGCTGAAGACACGGTTAGCCTGTCAGCAGGATCGCAGCAGGTTATAGAGTTGCAGCAACAGCTGAAAACGGCAGCTGAAATTGATCGCACTAAAATTGATGCCATTAAACAGGAAATTGCCAATGGAAACTATC
>UOFG01000240.1_pt1 | contig 32388 bp, 29 predicted proteins | sample 1988411 | NCBI WGS metagenome assembly UOFG01 (sample SAMEA4712194, study PRJEB27164) | hydrothermal vent metagenome | biome: marine basaltic hydrothermal vent biome; feature: marine hydrothermal vent; material: mineral | place: Pacific Ocean | collected 2011-06-14/2011-07-23 | depth 1689 m
ATGCTCACATTTTTCACCTCGATCTGGAACCCTGGTGGAACAACCTGAGCCGTTATTCACCGAGACATAGATTACTACATCAGAACCCCAGCTCTTCGTTAGAAAAATGGACACATACACTTGTATGCTCACATTTTTCACCTCAATCTGGAACCCTGGTGGAACAACCTGAACCATTATTCCTCCGAAATACAGATGGCTACACCAAAATCCCGGCTCTTCATTAGAAAAATGGACTCATACACCACTAAAGAACAACCTGCCCCATCAATGCCCCTGACCTACAGGTATTGACACTGCCCCCAAAAACACAGAATATACAAACACCACCACCGATACAGAACTAACAGGACAACATTTATGGGCGACAGCACTGGCCTGAACATTAAAATCATGGATAAGGACTACAGCGTAGCCTGTCCTCCTGAGCAGCAGGCATCGTTAAGAAACTCTGCTGAGTTTTTAAATGAGCGTCTTAAGGTTATTAAAAACAGGGGTTCAATTATTGGTAATGAGCGAATTGCTATCATGGCCGCGCTTAACCTGGCCCACGAACTACTGAGCAGCCAGCATTGTGAGGGTGAGCTGAGTGATATAGATCTCAGAATGCTCAATTTGCAGAAAAAGATTGATATAGCTCTCAGTGAAATTGATGTCGCTTAATTTATACTTACATTATGACTAATGGCAGGGCATTCCTGCAATTAAGCATTTGCGGGTTACATCATAAAAGAGTATAACTGTACATGTAGCACTAAATCACATTAGTCCGGTGCTAGAGATAAACCGAGTTGTGATAACGGCTCAGCCTGCTCCTCCAGGGGGGCAGATCAAAGCAGGAAAATGTGAACATATATGTATATGTGTCCATTTTCCAGCGAAGAGATAAACCGAGTTGTGATAACAGCTCAGCCTGCTCCTCCAGGGGGGCAGATCAAGACAGGAAAATGTGAACATATATGTATATGTGTCCATTTTCCAACGAAGAGATAAACCGAGTTGTGATAACGGCTCAGCTTGCTCCTCCAGGGGGGCAGATCAAGGCAGGAAAATGTGAGCATATATGTATATGTGTCCATTTTCCAGCGAAGAGATAAACCGAGTTGTGATAACAGCTCAGCTTGCTCCTCCAGGGGGGCAGATCAAGACAGGAAAATGTGAACATATATGTATATGTGTCCATTTTCCAACGAAGAGATAAACCGAGTTGTGATAACGGCTCAGCTTGCTCCTCCAGGGGGGCAGATCAAGGCAGGAAAATGTGAGCATATATGTATATGTGTCCATTTTCCAGCGAAGAGATAAACCGAGTTGTGATAACAGCTCAGCTTGCTCCTCCAGGGGGGCAGATCAAGACAGGAAAATGTGAACATATATGTATATGTGTCCATTTTCCAACGAAGAGATAAACCGAGTTGTGATAACGGCTCAGCTTGCTCCTCCAGGGGGGCAGATCAAGGCAGGAAAATGTGAGCATATATGTATATGTGTCCATTTTTCAACGAAGATATGCCCCCCTGGAGGGGTAAGCTGAGTCGTTATCAGGAGAGTTTGGGTGTTTCTGTGGTGTTCGAAGCTCACTTATATAACCCTTGAGCCTTACTCAACGACCCCGGGAATGAGTCTGCCGGTGCTGTGTGCATTACCGTTTTATACGGGAAGCCTTATACATCGACGCGAATTCCCACCTGGACTTCTGGTTCAAGGTTCGTGAGAAGAGCTACGGCATTTGCGGAAACACCCACCTGACACAGGCCCTGCGTTGCAGGGCTTTTTTTATGCGCGCAGGAAAAATCGCCCTGAAGAATCTTCCGGGAAATTCTGCTTATTGAAAAATTAACAAACCAATAGACATCATGCTGGATTAGATATAGATTCATTATATGGACAGTAAAACCAGGCAACGACAAGCACTGCGTCAGGCTTTGCGAAAAAAACGCAGGTCCCTTAATAAGGCAACTCAGAAGGCTCACGCAAAATATCTTGCCCGACAGTTACTCAGGTGCAGCCTGTATAAACGCAGTAGACACATTGGTGTTTATCTTGCCGCAGACGGTGAAATTGATCCATTACCATTCATCCATAAGGCATGGCAACAAAATAAAAAAACATACCTGCCTGTGCTTGCGCCCTTTACTGCCAGCCTTTATTTTGCACCTTACACACCCCATAGCAAAATGAAATTAAATCGTTTTCAGATTGCTGAACCGGATGTACACCCGGGATGCTGGCTAAAACCCCGGCAAATGCAATTAATTCTAACGCCACTGGTAGGTTTTGATATCATGGGTAACCGACTGGGTATGGGCGGCGGTTTTTATGACCGCAGCCTAAGCTTTACCCGGCACAGGAAATCCGCTCATGCACCATATTTAGCGGGCCTGGCACATCAGCTGCAATGCGTAAAACAGCTTCCTCTGCAGGCTCACGATATTCCCATGAAAATGATAGTAACCGAACAACGACTTTATGAAATTTTTTCTGTTTAAACTTGTTTTAATGATTACCGCCAGAATACCTCTAAAATGGGTGCACAGGCTCGGCCGCCTTATCGGCAAACTCACGTGGATAACCAGTAGCCGCATCCGTAGAATTGCTGAAAAAAATATCCAGCACTGCTTTCCTGAACTCAATGTAGAGCAACAAACTGATCTGGTACGAAGTATTCTGAATGAAACCGGCAAAGTTATCCTGGAAACAGGAAAAATGTGGTACGGCTCAGCAGAAGACGCACTTGCGCTGGTAAAAGAATGTGAAAATGTGCATTTAATTGTACAGGCACGGCAACAGGGGCGTGGTGTTATTCTTGCCACACCGCATTATGGCTCATGGGAAATGGCCGGGCTGTACTGCGCGAAGCATTTCCCGCTAACGGCCATGTTTGCCCCCCTGGGGCGGCCCGAATTAGATCATTTAATACACCAGGCCAGGCAACGTTCAGGCTCAACACTGGTACCCACTGACATTAATGGCATTCGCGCCATGAGCAAAGCACTTAAAAACGCTGAACTGGTGGGTATTCTGCCAGACCAGACACCCGGTGAAAAAGGCATATTTGTACCTTTTTTTGGCCAGCCATGCTACACCATGAGCCTGTTACCCAAACTGGCAAAAAAGACTAACGCTGTAGTTGTATACACTTACGCCCAACGCCTGCCAGACAGCAGCGGCTTCCGGGTGATTTTCCGTGAAGGCAAAGATCTGGCAAAAATGGAACTTGAAGAGGCCTGTGCTGAAATGAGCCTGAATGTGGAAAAGCTGATACGTGAAACCCCGCATCAGTACCAGTGGACTTATAAGCGCTTTAAGCGCCAGCCTGAGGGTGCGCCTTCGGTCTATTAATCCTGAAAAAATCAGTTGAACGCATAAAATTAGCATACGCCATTGAAAAATATTAATTAATTTCCCGCCTTCTAACTCGCCAGAAAGGTGAGTGATGCTTCACCTCAAATTGTACACCTGAGAACATGCTTAGCTATGTCAAAAAACTCGCGAAGGACTGGCCATTCACTCCTTTTTTGACTACGCTAAACATGCTCTCAGAAGCACACTTTGAGGCGTTCAACTGATGAATTTAGGATAATAAAAACTCAGAAGTCAAAAACAGGAGCTCAGCTTTTTTAAAATTTCAGTTGTATCATTGACAAAATATGAAAGGTTTACGGATTACCCTCCTCGCCCGCGCCAAGAAACATCCGATAAGCTTCATTTTCACTCTCATCCCACCCGCTATAACCCAGTTCATCAAGAAACTTTTTAATTTCTTTGCGCTCATCTGGCGGTATTTGCAAACCCACCAGCACACGGCCATAGGCTGCGCCGTGGTTGCGATAATGAAACAGACTGATATTCCAGCGTTTGCCGATCTGCGCCAGAAAATCCATTAACGCCCCAGGCCGCTCAGGGAACTCAAAGCGATATAACACTTCATTTTCAATGCGGCTGGCATGCCCCCCCACCATATGGCGAACATGCAATTTAGCCATTTCATTATCGCTCATGCTTAACACGGGGTAGGCTCTGGCGGTTAGTTTTTCGATCAGATCATTCAGTTCCGTTAAGCCCTCTGCCAGCTGAATACCAACAAATACATGCGCTCTACTACTATCTGAATAACGATAGTTAAATTCAGTAATGCCTTTTTTGCCTATCAACCGGCAAAAGCGCAGAAAACTACCGGGCTCTTCCGCAATGGTTACACCAATCAGACCTTCGCGTTGCTCACCTAACTCGGCCCGCTCAGAAACATGGCGCAGGCGATCAAAATTGATATTCGCACCACTGTTAATCGCGATTAGCGTCTGATTTTCTACCTGCTTTTGCGAAACATATTTTTTTATACCCGCAACACCCAACGCACCTGCTGGCTCCATAATCGAGCGAGTATCATCAAAAATATCTTTAATGGCCGCACAAATCTCATCGGTGCTCACGGTTATCACCTCATCCACCAGCTGCTTTGCCACACGCCAGGTTTCACGGCCAATTTGCTTCACCGCAACACCATCGGCAAATAACCCCACCTGGCTGAGCTCCACACGGCGGTTTTTTTCCATCGCCGCAGCAAAACAGGCGGCATCTGCCGGCTCCACCGCAATCACCTTTACCTCAGGGCGCAGATATTTAATAAATGCCGCCATTCCAGCGATTAACCCCCCGCCTCCCACAGGGATGAAGATCGCGTCAATCTCTTCAGGGTGCTGACGTAAAATCTCCACTGCTACCGTGCCCTGCCCGGCAATCACATCGGGATCATCATAGGGGTGTATATAATGCAAATCGTCTCTGTCAGCCATCTCGTTGGCATAAACGGCGGCTTCATCGTATGTGTCTCCCATCAGCACGGCTTTTGCGCCATACGAGCGTACAGACTCGACTTTTATACTGGGCGTGGTCTTCGGCATTACAATGGTGGCTTTCACCCCCAGTTTGCTGGCTGCAAGCGCCAGGCCCTGCGCATGATTACCCGCAGAGGCGGCAATAACGCCTTTTATCTCAGTGCTGCGACTCAGCTGATATAATTTGTTATAGGCTCCGCGCAGCTTAAATGAAAAAACAGGCTGCATGTCTTCACGTTTGAGCAAAATTCGGTTGTTAAGCCGTGCACTCAGGCGTTTGGCTGTATCGAGCGGGGATTCTATGGCTACGTCATATACACGGGCGCGAAGAATTTTTTCAATGTATTTTTGAGTCATGGGCACTAAAGAGTTACAATTACGGGTTCTAATTTATCGGCACAGCATTTCGATGGTCAGCGCTGATTAATCAGCACGGCATTTCGATGATCCATGCTGATTAATCAGCACGGCATTTCGATGATCCATGCTGATTAATCAGCACGACACTTCGATGATCCATGCTGATTAATCAGCACGACACTTCGATGATCCATGCTGATTAATCAGCACGACACTTCGATGATCCATGCTGATTAATCAGCACAGAATACTATGACCGTGCTCCAAAAGAAACACAAAGCTACAGAACCGGAAATAAAGACCATGACACAAGATGAAATGAAACGCAAAGCAGCCGAAGCGGCAATGGAATATATTGTAAAGGATGAGATTGTCGGTGTTGGCACCGGCTCCACGGTGAATCACTTTATCGACTGCCTGGCAGAAATTAAAAATGAGATCAAAGGGGCGGTGTCTAGCTCAGCGGCCTCGACTCAACTAATGGAGGCGCGCGGCATCAAAGTGTTTGATCTGAATAATGTAGATTACATCCCCGTCTATATTGATGGTGCGGATGAGTCAAACCATGGCCTGTCGTTAATTAAAGGCGGTGGCGGCGCACTGACCCGTGAAAAAATTATTGCTGGCGCGAGTAAAAAGTTCATCTGCATCGCCGATGAAAGCAAGCTGGTTGATGTGATGGGCAAATTCCCGCTGCCGGTTGAAGTCATCCCGATGGCCAGAAGTTATATTGCTCGAAAACTGGTGGCACTGGGTGGCAGACCCGTCTGGCGTGAGCGCTTTATCACCGATAATGGCAATGTTATTCTCGATGTACACGATATGGATATAATGGAGCCGATTAAAATGGAAGATGAGATTAATAGCTGGGCCGGTGTAGTCACCTGTGGGCTGTTTGCGCGAAAAGGCGCAGATGTGCTGATTCTGGGTACGCCTGATGGGGCTAAAACGGTTATGCCGAAATGATTCTGTTTTTATCTGCGGGCCAGAAATAGCGCTAGCAACTCTTATGTATGCCTGATATGTTCAGCGGTTTTACTGGGCCTCTCTCCCCGGATCGCTCCCTCCCCCTGCCCAATATCTCCCTGGCGGGAGAAAATGCGCCAGCTCTTCTGAAAATCAAATAATTTCAACGAGCCTGCTCTTTAAACCTGAAATCATCAGTTGAACGCCTCAAAGTGTGCTTCTGAGAGCACCCTGTCTATATATGGGGCATAGTCAAAAAAGGAGTTGTTGCACGTTTGTGTGCCTTTGGCACGCGATAAAGCGTGTCATCTTTACACGCAAAAACGGCCCAGTCCTTCGCTTGCGTGTGACGTGCAGGGATGCACTAATATCGCGGTTGCAGGATGCAAAGGAGCGTGGACGTGCAGGGATGCACTAATATCGCGATTGCAGGGACGCAAAGGAGCGTAGACGTGCAGAGATACACAAAACCGAACGGGTGAATAACGAGACCATAGAATATTCAATATTTTCAATAACTTACAGCACTATTACGCGGTCAACTGATTTTTTCAGGATAAATTCAGGTTAAAGCAGAACCCGCTCAATTCCACCCTGCTTCACTTTCTCATAGAAGTCTTTCTGCCACTTCTCACCCAGTTTAAATTTTGCAAGCTCTACCAGAATATAATCTACGCTCATCTGCGTGTCTTCACTGTAACGATCCAGACCCTGCTGACAGGCCGGGCAGGACGTGAGTATTTTCACATTATTATCCAGCGCCTTTTCATGCCCACTTAAGGCTTTAATGCCCAGCTGCAACTCTTCGAGCTTCCGGAATTTTACCTGGGCAGCCACATCGGGCCTGGCCACCGCAAATGTTCCCGATTCACCACAACAACGATCCGACAGCGTCACCTCCTTACCCATCAGGGCACTGGCAACGTCGGTTCCATTGTGTTGTTTCATTGGTTTATGACAGGGCTCATGATACAGATACCTTGTCCCCCCCACGCCTTCCATCGTCACGCCTTTCTCCATTAAATATTCATGAATATCCAGCAACCGACAGCCTGGAAATATCTGCTCAAACTGGTATTTTAGTAACTGATCGATACAGGTGCCACAGGACAGCACAACAGTTTTTATATCCAGATAGTTCAATGTATTTGCCATGCGATGAAATAGCACACGGTTGCGCGTGGTTATCTGCTGGCCTTTTTCAATATCCCCTGAAGCGGTTTGCGGGTAACCACAGCACAGATAACCCGGTGGCAATACGGTCTGTATACCCAGCTCATAAAGCCAGGCCAGTGTTGCCACGCCAATCTGACTAAATAGCCTTTCCGAACCGCAGCCCGGAAAATAAAATACGGCTTCGCTATCCAGCGTGGTTTTAGCCGGGTCGCGTATAACCGGTATGGTTTTATTATCTTCAATACCCAGCACGGAACGCATCGTACCACCAGGCACATCCGCCGGCATGGGCTGGCTAAAAAACTGAATCACCTGCTCTTTTATTTCAGGCCTGCCAGTTGTAGATTTGGGTCTGCGTGTTTTGGGTAATACACCCGGTATAACTTTCATTACTTTGTGCACAGAACGTTGCGCAAAATAACCCGCCTGAATAAGCCCGGCACGCATTACTTTTACCTTGCCAGGGGACGTCATATTCAGATAGGCCATTGACATTTTAGTGCCGATATTCTCTCTGCGCTTTCCCTGTGCTTTTAGTATGTGGCGCATTTTTATCGTCACAACCCCAAAATCAATATTCACCGGGCAGGGACTCAGACAACGATGACAAACCGTGCAGTGATCCGCAATATCATTCATCTCATCAAAGTGGCGAATCGAAACGCCTCGCCGTGTCTGCTCTTCATACAGAAACGCTTCGGTTATCAGGCCACTGGCTAATATTTTATTGCGCGGAGAGTAGAGTAAATTAGCCCCCGGAACATGCGTGGTGCAATCGGGCTTGCATTTGCCACAGCGCAGACAATGTGAAATTGCATCATTAAGCTCACCCAGCTCACTTTCTTCAAGAATCAGCGCTTCCTGCTTTAATAAACGCAATGACGGCGTGTAAGCCGATTCAAGACCACCTGTACCACGCTGCAATTTACCTTTATTAAAACAGTCTTCAGGATCAGCCTGTTTTTTATAGGCCGCAAACGCATCTATTATTTTATCATCGAGATATTGCAACTTGGTAATGCCAATACCATGCTCGCCCGAAATCACACCGTCAAGTGATTTTGCCAGCGCCATCACCCGATCAACCACTTTTTCTGCCTGCTGCATCATATTGTAGTCATTGGAGTTGACCGGAATATTGGTATGCACATTACCATCACCTGCATGCATATGCAGGGCAACAAAAATCCGGCTGGATAATACCTGCTGGTGAATTTCATCAAAGCGTTGATGGATATACCGTAACTGCTGACCACTGAATAACTGCTTTAATGGCTGCTCTACTTCTTTTTTATACGATATTCTGATATGCGCATTGAGTATTGCCTGAATCACCGTTAACTCAGCCGGATGCTCACTGTCGCTCAGCTGCCGCTTTTCTTCATCCAGCAAATAACAGTCCAACAGCTGAATATTACGCTCAAAATTATCCAGCATGGCCTGCCAGCGCAAGCGAGCCAGCCCAATGATCTCTATGGCTCGGGTAAAATGAGGAACAGCATACTGCCCGGCTTCATCCGCAGCCTGCGTTTCAGAACTTTGCAGGCGTTGAATTTCTTCATCAATATAAGCACTCAGTGCATCGAGCATGGCCAGTTTATTACTAATCGACTGCTCTACATTAATGGTTTCGGTGCCTTCAGTATAATCCGCCAGGCGCGACAGCGGGATAACCACATCTTCATTAATTTTAAAGGCATTGGTGTGTGCCGCAATGGCAGCGGTTCGGCTGCGCTCAGACCAGAACCCCTTACGCGCCTCAGCACTCACCGCAATAAAACCCTCTGCATCGCGCGCATTGGCCAGACGAACCACCTGCGAAGCCGCTTCAGCCACTGCCGTTTCATCCTCACCCACAATATCCGCCACCAGCAACATTTTGGGCAGACTCCCCCGTGCGGCTTTCGGGCTATAGTTAACCGCACGAATATAACGATCGTCCAGGTGCTCAAGCCCCGACAGCATCACCTGTGGATTAGCATCCAGATAATCTTTAATTTCAACAATCGCTGGCACACAGCGCCTTAAGTCCTGACCATAAAATTCCATTGCCACGGTACGAATCTGCTGTGCCAGGGTATGCAGGATAAAATATGACGAGGTGATTATCCCATCGCAACCTTCTTTCTGCACCCCTGGCAGCCCACCAAGGAATTTATCTGTAACATCTTTACCCAGACCCTCCTTTCGCAAAGACGCGCCTTTAAACGTAAGGATCTCAGGCTCAGCGACTGGTTTCTGAGTACGTGAATCAAATCGACTTAAACGGAACTGCACTTCTTCCTGTAAATGTATTTTACCCAGATTGTGATTAAGCCGTTCAACATCCAGCCAGTTACCATCTGCGGTCACCATTCGCCAGGACAGTAAGTTGTCCAGCGTAGTCCCCCACATGACCGCTTTTTTACCGCCGGCATTCATCGCAATATTACCGCCGATGGTGGAGGCATCCTGCGAAGTCGGGTCAACCGCAAACACATGGCCATTGCGTTCTGCCAGCTCTGAAACACGCCGTGTCACCACACCCGCTTCTGTGCGCACCACGGGAACACTCTGCTCAACACCTGCGATTTTTCTGTGCTCCAGTGTACCAATGGCCTGTAATTTTTCTGTATTAATAATGGCCGTATTCTGATACAGCGGCACAGCGCCACCGGTATAACCCGTACCCCCGCCCCGGGCAATTAACGTTAAGCCCAGTTTAATACAGCGGCGCACCAGCGGCGGCACTTCCTCTTCGCTGTCCGGGGTGAGCACCACAAACGGGAACTCCACACGCCAGTCCGTTGCATCGGTTACATGGGAGACGCGCGCCATGCCGCTGAAATCAATATTGTCTTTGCGGGTAATTTTCGACAACGACTTAAGCGCTTTTTCACGCAGGGTGTTTTGTGTATTAAACCAGTCCGCGAAGGTTTTTACGGCCCTGCTGGCATGCTGCGCCAGCTCAATGGCCTTTTCATTGCCATCCGCACGGCTGATGATTTGTTCGATGCGATGATTCAGCGCTGAGATTAACTGCTTGCGTCGCCGACTGTTTTCCAGCAAGTCGTCCTGCAAATACGGATTGCGTTGCACCACCCACATATCCCCCAGTACCTCAAAGAGCATACGCGCAGAATGCCCGGTACGCCGTTCACCCCGCAGCTCATTGACTAGTGCCCAGATGGGTTCACCAAGAAAGCGAATAATAATTTCGCGGTCTGAAAAAGAGGTGTAATTATAGGGGATTTCGCGGATGCGGGTACTGGCACTCATTGCGGGGATTTTAACATAAAAAAAGCCCCTTGTTTTTGGCTAATGCGTGGATTATTTCAGTATTGTTCTGCACCGAAACAGAGGCGGCTCGTATGATTGACATGCCTGGGGACAGAGCGGAAAAGCACCGGTCTGTCCCCGGGTCAAAGCAGGCAGATGAGTAATAATTCTGCAATTAAGGGACTCCATTTTAAAATATTGCAAGAAAAGCCGCTTAACACGGCACTGAAAATGAATCTTGCGTAGCTTCACTACCCCGATTAACTACCCTGATCTCAATAGCCATTAAAGGGATTCCCCCCCCCTTCCTCCGCTTTCAGCAGACGAAAAAAAACGGAGCCCGAAGACTCCGTTTTTTATGCATTTCAGACTAAATAAAGCTTAGAATGAAACCTGATACTGAGTCAGGATTGCATCGTCTGTAAAACCACTCAGACCTGTGTACGCTGTACCCGTTGGGTTGCTTGTACCGTTCTGATCGTCACCACCCGCAAACACATAGTTCACCTGAATACGACCATTGGTCTTATTACTACCTGTAAAGAAGTTAACACCCAGGAAAGTATTATTCAGATCAGTGTCAGAATTACCCGTAGTAGAAGACGAACCGGCATAGTAGCGAACCACTAGCTCAGTGCTTTTATTCAGCATGTGACCGTAATGAGCAAACCATACTGTTTCATCAGTGCCATCTACACCACCAACACTTGTACCATCGATGTATTCAAACTTGGCTGTGCTTGGGCCACTCTTGAATCTGAAACCAAAGTCAACAACTGCATAGTCATCAGTTCCAGGACCTGTTGCTGATGTTTCAGCAAGGCCATAACCCAGCTCTACGTGCATCATTTTGCCCATATCATAACGAACATTCAGTGCTGTAGTTGTTTCACTACCTGTAGCGGCAACAGGATCCGCTGCACTACGACCAACAGGGTTACCGTAGAATACGTCATAGCCAAAACCACCACCAATCTTACGACCACTGATCATAGCACCCACACCACGTTCGAGCACCAGCGACTTCTCCATACCACGCTTGGTAATATCCAGTTTTTTACCTGATGTATTAAAATCCATACCTACAGGGGTTTTAAACTGACCCAGACTGATTTTAGCTGCATTGCTAAACTTCCAGCCAACGACGATGTCCTTGATGATTTCAGGCAAGGTACCATTTTTTGGAGCGCTATTATGGTTACGATTAAGATCCGCCTGTAATTTAGCGAAGAAGTTACCGTCTTTTACTTTAAAACCGAAACGAACACGGTCAGCACCGAAAACAAGACCATCATTGGGATCATCTTCACTCACAGCACTGGCCGTGATCTGCGCAAAACCAAACCATTTTACTTTTACTTCTGCCTGAGCAGTCATTGTGGTAGCTGCCAGGCCAGTAGCGATGGCAGCCGCGAGGAAACGTTTTTTCATTATGCAAGACTCCTGCATTTGTTGTTTATTGTCATAGCTATAACTTTTAGTGTGGTCAAACAAAAAAATCAGGTGTATTAATCAACATTTTGAACCTTAAGTCAACCTTTTTAATCAAACTGCTAATAAATTAACACTATAATAAAAGCCTTTTAGTACATTTTTCCTGTTTTTTCTGAAGCTCCTTTTAAATTTATTCTATCCTCGGACTGTATTAAATTTTTATCATTAAATTTTTTAAAGCTATACAAAAAAATATTGATTGATCGTTTTTTATACAATTTCACCCGTAGTTTACAGACCGCTTCAGCAGAAATGTCGCCCGGTATTTTCATTACCGTCATCACAACCTCTTCACCTCTGGACAGTACAATCTGGAAGCACTCTCAGGAACAACGCACTGCAATCGTCCGCTACACTCCATCCTCAATAATATGGCTTTCATGAGTTTTAACTGCCAATACCATCTATTTCGACTCTTTTATTACGAATATTAAAATATTATAAAATACTAACTAATGAGCAGAACCCTGCATTAAAAGCATGGGGCTCTGTTTTTAACACGCATATCTTCTGCGCAGCAAACACAGGGTCTAATACCAATAAAAAAGCCGACCAGGAGTCGACTTTTCTATCGGCTAGCGCCTGGGACAAACCAGGGCAGGCAACGTATATAACCGTTTTAGCGCTTGGAGAACTGTGTAGCGCGACGTGCTTTACGCAGCCCCACTTTCTTACGCTCAACTTCACGTGCATCACGGGTAACAAAGCCCGCTTTGCGCAGCACAGGGCGTAAGGTTTCGTCATACTCCATCAGTGCGCGCGTCACACCGTGGCGAATAGCACCCGACTGGCCGGTTCCACCACCGCCTGAAACCGTAATATGGAAATCGAATCTGTTCTGCATACTGGTCACTTCCAGCGGCTGCTTCACTACCATAATGGCGGTTTGACGACCAAAGTACTTCTCGATAGGAAGACCGTTTACCTTGAATTCACCACTGCCAGCGCGCATAAATACACGGGCACTTGATGTTTTGCGTCGGCCAGTTGCGTAATATTGAGTTTCTGCCATGAGATATCTCTACTGATTAAATGTCCAGCACCTGAGGCTGCTGAGCTGTGTGATTATGTTCTGGGCCTGCGTAAACTTTCAGCTTACGATACATTGCACGCCCCAGTGGATTCTTTGGTAACATGCCTTTTACCGCTTTTTCAATCACCATTTCTGGCTTTTTCTGAATCAGCTTGTCAAATGATATCGACTTGATACCCCCTGGAAAACCGGTATGGCTGTAATACATTTTATCTGTTTGCTTGTTGCCCGTTACGGCTACTTTTTCTGCATTAATAACGACGATGTAATCGCCCGTATCGACATGTGGTGTATACACAGGTTTGTGCTTGCCACGTAGTCGACGGGCAATTTCAGATGCCAGTCTACCCAGCGTTTTACCGTCTGCGTCTACTACATACCAGTCACGCTTTACCGTTTCAGGTTTGGCACTGAATGTTTTCATGTTGTTAAATCCTAAAAAGTTCGTACTCTACGAAAGGCGGCACATGATACAGAAATACACCTGCAGTTACAAGCTGAACCACTTAAATAATTTTAGAGCCGCAAGGCACTGGGGCACTCTATCTATGGCAGTGGATTCTAACAGCAGCACCTGGGGACAGGCAACTTTATTATTCATTACATCTCATTTCGGTATAATCTGACCGGTATAGCCTGTGACGCAAGCAGTACTGACAAGGCCTGGCGGTTTATCCTCCGCACCTCTTCAGTATGCCGCCCTTCCCTGGGCATAAAAAAAGGCGTAGCAGGGGATGCTACGCCTAAAAGTTCCATTCCAGAAGAATAAGGAGGTTCATGCAAGAGAAATAACAGAAAACTCTAAATCTGTAATATAATTATATTCTAATATAAAGAGTCGAGGGATGCAAGCTTATTTTTTTTCTCAGTCGATTAGCAACCGGCGAACCATTCTATTTTCAAGCAGGTGCTCTTTAATTATTTCATCAATATCGGCTTCGCTCTGATAGCTATACCAGGTTTCTTCCGGGTAAATAACCAGCACCGGCCCCAGGCCACACCGATCAAGGCAGCCCGCTGTGTTTATTCTAATCTGCCCTTTGCCCGATTTATCCAGTGCCTTAATTTTTGCCTTTGCATATGCCCTTAAGCCACTTGCCCCGGACTGCTCACAACATTTTCGGCCATCATCACGCTGATTTGTACAGAAAAATACATGATGATTATAATAAGACATTAATATTCTCTAAATTTAGCGGGGATTACATTATACTATGACCGCCAGATTAACTACCTGGTTCTAAACTGTACCTGAATATTTTTTCTAAAGAAGTATTTTCCAAATAAACAGCGGAAGCCCTGCCAGTCACGATGCCCCCCCCCTCAAAGCTATCCGATACTGATTTATGCGTTATGTGCGGCATGTGCCTGCCCCTGTGCCCCACCTACCAGCTTTACCAGTCCGAAACAGAATCACCACGAGGCCGCATCGCCCTGATGCGAGCCATCGACAAAGAAAAAATCAGCGCCACGCCCACCGCATTACTGCATATAGATCACTGCCTGGGGTGCCTTAACTGTGAGTCTATCTGCCCTTCAGGGGTGCCTTTTGGCAAACTGATTGATGATTTCAGAGATCAGTTCAGCACGTCTATCAAAAAAAGCTTTTTCAGCGAACAACTGCTCAACCGCGCTCAAAACCCCGGTGGCATTGACAGGCTGAGCGCCACCGTGAACCATCCAGTGCTAAAACCCTTATTACACCCGCTGTTACGCCTGAGCTCAAAACTCGCAGGCATTACAGAGCCATTAACCGAAGCCGCCTCCGCTGCAAACATCAAGCCCCTCTATCCTGCCAGTATTTCAGTAAATAGCATGGCGCATCAGGGCGCAGTATCCCTGTTTACTGGCTGCACCGGCAAATCCCTTGATGCTACAACCCTTCAATCGGCAATTACCCTGCTCAATCAACTGGGGTTTGATGTACATATTGCCGCACAACAGTATTGCTGCGGTGCGATGCATCAGCACAATGGACAACTGGATATTGCCGCCACGCTTTCGCAGCACAACGCCGATCAGTTTGCACACCCCTCCCACAGAGCCATATTATTTTTTAGCCCGGCCTGTGGTGCGCAACTGCTCAGGCACGTCACGCCGCAGAGCACGCCTACTGTAGAGGATATGCGCTCATTTATTTACACTCAACTCCAGAGACAGCCTCTGCACTTTGCACCGACCACACAACCCATAGCCCTGCACGAAAGCTGTAGCCAGCGAAATATGCTCAGTTTAAAATCGGCAAACACCGATTTATTGCAACTGATCCCCGATATAGAGATCATTTACTCTGATCAGCCCGCTCTGTGCTGCGGGGCAGGTGGCTTGCAGGCACTCAACTACCCACAGCAGGCGAAGGCTCTTTTACAGGCAAAACTGAAGTCCTTTGACTGCTCTCAGACAAATATATTGATTAGCGATAATATTGGTTGCACTGCGCATATGAAATCTGCAATAACGGCGTATAATCCGATTATAGAAATTCTCCACCCTGTGAGTTTTCTGGCCCGACAACTTGTAACAACCACTCAGCAAGGTTCAGATGAGACATTTTAGCCCAATCGACCAGCTTATTATGCAGTCAGACCACGCGCTGCGCACGATTTTCGGCAGACCGATAACCACTGAACGCACAAACCCCTGCGCCGATACCCCCGAGAATGAACTCTCTGAGGCAGAAAGAAAACATGCGGCGGGTTTAATGCGCGTTAACCATTCAGGTGAAATATCTGCTCAGGCCCTCTACCAGGGGCAGGCCCTGACGGCACGGCTTGATAAAGTGCGCAAAAGCATGGAGCGCGCTGCATTAGAAGAGAACGATCACCTGGCCTGGACCGAACAACGGCTCAATGAGCTCTCTGGCCAGAAAAGTATACTCAACCCCTTATGGTATGCTGGATCATTCGCTATCGGCGCAACAGCGGGCTTGCTGGGCGACAAATGGAGTCTGGGGTTTGTTGCCGAAACAGAGCATCAGGTGGTCAGGCATTTGCAGAAACATCTGAATAAACTGCCTGAAAACGACATTCGCAGCAGGGCCATTTTAAAACAGATGGAAATTGATGAGGCACACCACGCCACCGTGGCACTTGAAGGCGGGGGTGCAGCACTCCCTCTGCCCGTAAAAAAACTCATGGTAGCCATGTCTAAAGTAATGACAGGCTCGGCTTATTACCTGTAAAAGCGTCCGCCACAGAGAACAGGACTGAATACAAAGCCAATTTTTCAGTTTTATACGATTGAATCACAGAAACGGTAGATATTGGCTATAGCCGATATTAATAGCAATTTCAGGGCACATACAATGCAAAGCCAATCAGGTGCCGCTGCTTAACTGGCGACTAAAAACTACTGACTTTTTTACCTTACCCTGCTTCCACCCATGTAGAGTCTGGCTTTTCAGGCTCAGATACGGGTGGTTGTGGCTTTTCCACACCCACTTCAGCCGTCCAGTGACTGATTTTCCCCAGCAACAGGCCTTTTTCCACCGGCTTTTGCATATAATCTTTAGCGCCCAGCTTCAGCCCCCAGGCCTTATCAGACCCCTGATCCGTTCCACTGATAATGATGATTGGAATATGCCCTGTATCTGCCTGCCGGCTTAGATATCGAGTGGCCTGAAAACCATTAATTCCTGGCATTACGATATCCATCAGAATCAGATCAGGCTGCACTTTCCTGGCCATTAATATGCCCTGCTTGCCGTTTTCTGCGGTAAATGTTTTAACCCCCTCTGCATTCAGCATTCTTTCAAACGCGTAAAGCTGAGTACGTGAGTCATCAACAATTAAAATAGACAGGCCGTCGCGTAGCACGACTTTAGACAGATTTGACGATTTGCGCGATTGTCCGAACCAGCGACTTAGAAGTTTGTTTTTCATTTTAGATACAACTTAAACTTAAAAACAGGCTCAGATACTGAGCGGTTATAAATATTTTACACCGAGTGAAATACGCCCAATGCACGATTATTTTACTGGAAAACTAATAGTAATAACAGGTCGATTGTGCTCGTCTTTATGCGCGCTTAAATGCAGATTAACAGGTTCTGGTTGCCTTTGTCCATGTAATGCGCCGTTCATTACACGATAAATTCGAAAATCATACTGTAGATCCTCTACTCTGCCATGTAGCGCACTTGCAGCCATAAACAACACATGCCTCAGACGCTGCAATACCGCCAGATCATCATAACCCTCTCCCTCTCCCAGCTGCAACTCAACACAATCGGCCCATACACCTGAGGCCATATACACCGGGCGACGGAAATTAAACAGACGAGCGGTGCTGGTAACGTCGCGAAGATCAGCGCTTTGATCATTGTTAAACGGTACGTTATCAGTCTGCATAATTGCGGCTCGGCTACTCATCAAGGTGTCTTATCGTAATCTGGGACGGGTCACCAGAAATGGCTACCAACTTTAACATAGTTTTTTCGGGTCTCTGCGCCTTGCCATCATTTGGCACGCGATGAATACTAAATTCACATTCAGGGCCAGACATGCGCCCATGTAATGCCGTAGAGGCCATAAAAAGTACGTGCCTGAGACGCTGCAATATCGCCAGCTCATCCACATTTCGGCCTTTAATATCCGTTAGTTCAACACAATCTTTCCATACACCCTCTGTCATGTAAACCGAACAGTCGAAACTAAACAGCTTTGCCGTGCTGCTCACATTTCGCTGAAACGAGGGCGCATCCTGGCGTTGTGTATTACTCTGCATGGAAAAAATCACCAAATACCTCTACATTAATTTAGAGTGTAATGTCCTGTACACCGAATCACTGTTAATCGGGTCACAAAATAGTCAAATTTTAGAATATTTATTAATACTCTATAGCTTAATTATTTAAGTATTTTTATTAGCTTTTACAAGAAATTCAACACATAATTTTCCTGTTTCTGATAAGCGGTAAGCCATTATAATCCTGCAAAATTCCACATCCTCGGCCCATTGCCTTTGTCAGCCGCCTGTCGCCTGTATCTGCTACTTTTGCTTATGCCCCCATAACTAATCTACACACTGGAAATCTCTATTTCTTCGTGTACCTCACGCCCTTGCAGTATTGCCTCCAGCACTTCACCCAGCACCACCTCTATGGCCTCACTTTCCAGCCGCTCTCGATTCACATTTTCCACCCAGCCATATAATGAAACTTTAAGTTGCTGAATATCATATACATATCGGTTTATATCAAAAGCCAACCGTCTGTACTCTTCTAGTGTTGGCGATATATCCATTTTACCAAATAATTTCTGTATCGCCGGCAACCAGCCACTATTTTTTTCATCCAGCCCAAGCACCGCCGCTGATATACCCCTGTTCACTTCATCGACACACCCCACCCAGATACGAAATGACTGACACTGTAGCGAATGGTAGAGCGGCTCATCCGATATCAGAAAAACTTTCAGATTAAGCACATTTGCCTGAAACTGCACATCGCTATAGCGCCAGATACCCGACTGAATGAACTCATACAGCCGTATATGATTTAAAAACCGCGTTTTATGTAACTGATCAAGAATTAAAATCGTACTCTCTGCCTCGCTTTGCGCGCAGGCCTCCGTCAGAATACGATCAAAATCGCCAGGCGGGGGTTCTTCAGAAATTTCCTCGCCTTCCTGCAAACGTATCACCTGGGGCAGCACTTTATCCTTGCCAAATTCGTAATACAGAATTTGCCCTGCATCCAGCACGTTCGCCAGCGCATGCGCAAATGCCGAGCGCCGTCGACCGCTGTCCCCATCCACATGCAGGCAACGAGTTTGTGTTGCTGGGCTTTCCAGAAAGCAGCGAACCCCGTGGTCGTAACTGGCCGTGGAGTTAAAACCATAGCTGGAAAGTTTTTCTTTTAGTGGGAAGTACGGGTTCATTTGTTAAAAATACCCTGAGCTACGAGTTACGGTAAAGCGCCTGCGTAAATCGCGCAGCACAATAAACAGCCAGGGCCACAGAATTGCGCCGAGCAAACTGGGCATAAAATACAGGCCCAGGCTGGTTGACTGACCCACAATACCGGAAACCCACAGCACCAGCACCTGCTTTATCAATAACAGCAATAGCACTACAAGCGCCTGCTGAGCAAGTGAAAACACTCTTATTCTCTGATATTCGAGCTGTATAATAAAAACCACAATCACCATACCCACCGCATGCTGCCCGAGGATAGCCCCCTGAGTCACATCCAGCAACAGCCCGGCAACCCATGCAATCGTGACACCTACCTGCTCCGGGATAGCGAGTGCCCAGTAAATAAGCACCAGTGTTACCCATTCGGGCCGCAGGAACGTCATCCACTCGGGCAAAGGCCACATGTGCAGCATTAAGGCCACAATCAACGATGGAAACACCACTCGATAGCATCTGGCCTGCTGCATTACCGTTCACCCTCTGATGGTTTCACGCTGGCTGAGTTTGCACTTCTGGGCTTACTGTCCGTTTCAGACTCATTTTGATCTGCTGCGGTTTCTGATGCCTCGGCTTTTTCTGGTTTCTCTTTTTCTGGTGCATTATGCCAGACCAGTAATACCTCACGGCTACGACTGAGGTGGGCAACGGGTTCCGCCAGTATCTTTGCAAAAGATTCACCTGCCGGGCGCTCAATAGACACTACTCTGCCTACCGGGTAGCTGGGTGGGAAGCGCCCGCCCAGCCCTGAGGTATTAATTTCATCGCCTACTTCCATGTCGGCATTATGAGGAATATAGCGCAATTCCAGTAGCAGAGATCGCCCGGTACCAAACGCAATACTGCGCAGGCCACTTCTATTTACCTGTACAGGTATTGCATGACTGGGGTCCGAGATTAGCAGAGCACTTGAAGAGTGTTCGCCCAGATGTACCACCTGTCCCATTACCCCCCATGCATCGATGATTGGCTGACCGATATAAACATCACTGGAGCTGCCTTTATTGAGTATCACCAGTTGTTTATAGGGGTCGATATCCAGGGAGAGAATTTCTGCTACCAGCACTTGCTCGCCTACTTTGGGCTGAGCACTGAGCATTTTGCGCAGGCGATCGTTTTCTTTTTCCAGTATGCCCAGTTTTTGCAGGCTGACCTGGGCACGCAGTTGTTGTTCGCGTAATTTTTTATTATTTTCCAGCAGCAGCTGATGAGAGCTGAGTGACTCATCTGTCCAGTCCACCAGTGTTGATGGTAAATTAATAGTATAGCGCAAAGGATAGATGATATAGCTTTCGAGGAATCCGCGAGCGGACTCCAGGTGTCCCCAGCGATGATCGGCCATCATTATGACAATAGACACGATCACCAGCAAAATGGTGCGCAGAGTAACGGAAGGGCCCTGTAAGAATAACGGCTGCATGGATAACTATTAAAGCCTAAAAAATAAAAAGTATAGTACTGGTGTGTACGGTCAGACCCAACGGGTACATTCCCTGCCATCCTGGTATTAACTAAAGGGGACAGAGCACAAATCAATAGTGTCGCGACCTCAAAACCTGTAAATCACGGCTCAGATTGCCTCTGCGGGGTCTCGTGGCAAGGCGGACAAATGGTGAGTTTACACGCGTAAATGACCATTTTCCAACGCCGCCACGGGGCTCCGAAATACATCAGCCCATACGCTCCAACAACTAGAGTCGCAATCTCAACGTCTGTAAATCACGGCTCAGATTACCTCTGCGGGGTCTCGTGGCAAGGCGGACAAATGGTGAGTTTACACGCGTAAATGACCATTCTCCAACACCGCCACGGGCCTCCGAAATACATCAGTCCATATGCTCCAACAACTAGAGTCGCAATCTCAACGTCTGTAAATCACGGCTCAGATTGCCTCTGCGGGGTCTCGTGGCAAGGCGGACAAATGGTGAGTTTACACGTGTAAATGACCATTTTCCAACGCCGCCACGGGGCTCCGCAGAGGTAATATGAGTCGTGATTTTATTCTATTGCGAAAAAATCGCCCCCATGCTCGTCTATTAACTCAAGGACACGCCCTCCTCCCCGGGCCACGCAGGTCAAAGGCTCCTCAGCCATAATAACAGGCAATCCGGTCTCCTCCATCAGCAGCCGATCCAGATCCCGCAGCAGCGAGCCACCGCCGGTCAGCACAATCCCACGCTCAGCCACATCGGCCCCCAGCTCAGGCGGCGTCTGCTCCAGCGCCGTTTTAACCGCACTCACAATACCATGCAAAGGCTCCTGCAATGCCTCAAGAATCTCATTACTATTCAAGGTAAAGCTCCGGGGAATCCCCTCGGACAGGTTACGTCCCTTCACCTCAATTTCCAGCAGTTCCTTACCCGGATAAGCCGAACCAATCTGATGTTTAATACGTTCAGCCGTCGCCTCACCAATTAATGTACCGTAATTGCGCCGAACATAAGAGATAATACCCTCATCAAAGGTATCCCCCCCTATACGCACAGAGGCAGAATAAACAATGCCATTCAGGGAAATAACCGCAACTTCAGAGGTGCCCCCCCCAATATCCAGCACCATAGAACCCCGCGGCTCATCCACCGGCATACCGGCCCCTATGGCTGCCGCCATGGGCTCTTCAATCAGATAAACCTTACGCGCACCGGCCCCCGCCGCAGATTCCTTGATTGCACGCCGTTCAACCTGGGTCGCCCCACAGGGCACACAAATGAGCACTCTTGGGCTGGGGCGCAGCAAAGCACTTTCATGCACTTTACGTATAAAATGCTGTAGCATCTTCTCGGTCACATGGAAATCGGCAATCACCCCATCACGCATGGGGCGAATGGCGGTTATGTTCATGGGTGTGCGTCCAAGCATGCGCTTGGCTTCATGGCCATAAGCTTCAATCGCCTTGGCACCGTTGCCACCCCGGCTCTGGCGGATTGCAACTACCGAAGGCTCATCAAGCACTATGCCACTGCCCCGTGCATAGATCAGCGTATTAGCTGTTCCAAGGTCAATAGAAAGGTCGTTGGAAAACATGCCGCGAAAGCGTTTTAGAAACATTCGTGTATTAACTCATTATATGTGTTTTATCATTGGTAACTACTCAGCCCACCCCTGTGCAACTCCATATTTGCATTAACCAGACCTGAATACAGGTTAATAAATTAAGGGGCTTACACCTGTAAACTCATATTTTCCATCCTGTGCTCCGACCTCACATTTTAAAAATATATGCAGACAAAACGGTTACAGACAAGTACAGAATAGTTACTATGCGTGGTTGAAAAGATTATAGTACTACTTCGACCATAACGGAAATTAGCGGTACTCTAACAATGCACGAACATTAGAGCAAGCTTACTAGTGGTTTCAACGTGTATAATATGCTAATTTTGAGCGGTTTTTAACGCATTTTGTAAAATAACGAGGCCATCGCAGGCATTTTTTGCATTTCAGACCCTGCCTGGCACCCACTCCCACGGAGAAATTTATGTCACTGGGACACGATGAAGTAAAAAATATCGCGCATCTTGCGCGAATAGACATTGAAGAGAAAAACATTGAGGGATACGCCAGTAATCTCTCAGGCATTCTGCAACTGGTTGAACAAATGAACTCTGTGGACACCGAAAATGTAAAACCCATGGCCCATCCAATGGATGTTTCGCAGCGTCTGAGAGCCGATGAAATACTGGAAGAAAACCAGCGCGAGATATTCCAGAAAGTTGCACCTGAAACTGAAGATGGCCTGTACCTTGTGCCCCGGGTTATTGAATAAACACCTCTGCCCACTCAAAACTGCATTCAGAAAACTACTACCTTAAGAGAACCGGACAATATGTACCACACAAAAACATTGAGCGAGTTATCCGCCCTGCTTGAGGCAGGGGATGTCAGCTCAGTGCAACTCACCGAGCACTTCCTGCACCGCATAGAACAACATGATGAACAGCTAAACTGTTTTATAACGATTACCCGGGAACAGGCATTAAAGGCTGCGGCACAGGCCGATGAAAAACGCAAAGCAGGAAATGCCGGGGCACTCACCGGCATCCCCATCGCTCACAAGGATATTTTCTGCACAAAAGATATTAAAACCACCTGCGGTTCAAAAATGCTGGATAACTTTGAGTCTCCTTACAATGCAACGGTGGTCGAAAAAATGAAACAGGCGGGGGTTATTATGCTGGGTAAAACCAATATGGATGAATTCGCCATGGGCTCCTCCAATGAAACCAGTTACTACGGTGCGGTTAAAAACCCCTGGAACACCCGAGCGGTTCCCGGCGGTTCATCCGGCGGCTCCGCTTCATCCGTTGCGGCACGGCTCACCCCCGCCGCCACCGGCACCGATACCGGCGGCTCAATTCGCCAGCCCGCTTCGCTGTGTGGCATCACCGGCCTCAAACCCACCTACGGACGCGTTTCCCGCTATGGCATGATCGCCTTTGCCTCCAGCCTGGATCAGGCCGGCCCCATGGCACAAAGCGCCGAAGATTGCGCCCTGCTACTCAATGCCATGTCGGGCTTTGATGCAAAAGACTCCACCTCACTGGAAAAAGACGTACCCGATTACACCGCCGATTTAAACAGACCACTGGATGGCTTAAAAATTGGCCTGCCTGAAGAGTACTTTGGCGAAGGGCTCAACGCAGACATCAAACAGATTGTAGAAACCGCCATTGATGAATATAAAGCCATGGGCGCTGAAATTATCAGTATCAGCCTGCCCAATACCCATCTGGCGGTTCCCGTATATTATGTGGTTGCCCCTGCGGAATGCTCATCAAACCTTTCACGCTTTGATGGCGTACGTTTTGGCCACCGCTGCGAAGCCCCAAAAGACCTGGAAGACCTCTACAAACGCTCGCGCAGTGAAGGCTTTGGCGAGGAGGTCAAACGCCGCATCTTCATGGGCACCTATGCCCTGTCTGCGGGCTACTACGATGCCTACTATATCAAGGCACAGAAAATACGCCGCCTGATCGCCGATGATTTCACCCGCGCTTTTGAAAAAGTAGATGTGATTATGGGCCCGGCATCACCGGAAACCGCCTTTAATATTGGCGAGAAATCGGACGATCCCGTCGCCATGTACCTGTCGGACATTTACACCATTGCGGTTAATCTGGCGGGCCTGCCGGGGATGAGCCTGCCCGCTGGCTTCAGTAATAATATGCCGGTGGGTTTACAGATTATTGCTAATCAGTTTGATGAGAGCCGACTGTTAAATGTGGCTCATCAATACCAGCTTAAAACCGACTGGCACAAACAGATACCCGAAGCATTTAGATAGTTGACGAATATAAAACACAAATCGTTATAAAAATACCAGAATAAGAGGCATTCTTTATGGAATGGGAAACCGTAATCGGTTTAGAAATACACGCGCAACTGCGCACTAAAAGCAAAATATTTTCATCCGCATCCACCGCCTATGGTGCCGAACCCAATACCCAGGCCTGCGCAGTAGATTTAGGCCTGCCGGGGGTTTTGCCGGTGGTGAATGCTGAGGCGATTCGTATGGCGGCAAAATTTGGCCTGGCCACCGGCTCCAGAGTCTGCAAGCACTCCGTATTTGCACGCAAAAACTATTTTTATCCTGATCTGCCCAAAGGCTATCAGATTTCGCAGATGGAGCTGCCGATTGTGGCGGAGGGTAATATCGATATTGAGCTTGAAGATGGTAGCCGCAAAACCGTTGGCATTACCCGCGCACACCTGGAAGAAGATGCTGGTAAATCACTGCACGAAGACTACCACGGCATGACCGGCATTGATTTAAACCGCGCCGGTACACCGCTACTGGAAATTGTCTCCGAACCGGATATGCGCTCAGCAAAAGAAGCCGTCGCCTATATGCGAAAAATTCACTCGCTGGTACAGTACCTGGAAATTTGCGATGGCAATATGGCTGAAGGCTCTTTTCGCTGCGATGCCAATGTTTCTGTACGCCCCGTTGGCCAGAAAGAGTACGGCACCCGCGCCGAATTAAAAAACATCAATTCTTTCCGCTTTGTAGAACGTGCTATTAACCTCGAAGTAGAACGCCAGATTGGTCTCATTGAAGACGGTGAAGAGGTAAAACAGGAAACCCGCCTGTATGATGCGGACAAACATGAAACCCGCTCGATGCGCTCAAAAGAAGAAGCCAATGACTACCGCTACTTCCCCGACCCGGATCTGTTGCCCGTTGTGATTGATGATGAGTACCTGAGTAAAATACGCGATAGCCTGCCCGAGCTTCCGGCAGAAAAAGCCGCACGTTTTGTCAGCGAACTCAGTTTAAGTGATTATGATGCCAGTATTTTAACCGCCTCCCGTGAACTGGCGGATTACTTTGAAGCCCTCGTCAATGAATCGATTGATGCAAAACTGGCTGCCAACTGGATGATTGGCGATGTCTCCGCCCGTCTGAACAAGGAAGACCTGAGCATCAGTGAATGCCCGGTTAGCGCAGGCCAGCTGGCGGGTATGTTAAAACGCATCGAAGACAGAACGATTTCCGGAAAGATTGCCAAAGATGTATTCAATAGCCTGTGGGCCGGTGAAGGTGATGCCGATGTGGTCATTGAGCGCAAGGGCCTGAAGCAGATTACCGACGACTCCGCCATTGAAGCGATAGTCGATGAAGTAATCGCCAACAGCCCGAACCAGCTTGAACAGTACCGCTCAGGAAAAGATAAATTACTGGGCTATTTTGTAGGCCAGGTCATGAAAGCCTCACAGGGTAAGGCCAACCCGGCACAGGTTAATGACATGCTAAAACGCAAATTAAGCGGTTAGCATGACTGAGGAAGACACATTACACCGTTTTATTCTTGAGCATACCCGTGTGCGGGGTGAACGGGTACAGCTCAATGCCACCTGGCAGGCCGTGCTGGAACGCTATAACTACCCGGATAATGTAAAACGCATACTCGGAGAGGCCTTCGCCGCCTGCGCATTACTCTCGGCCACCCTGAAATTTGAGGGTTCATTAATTTTGCAGATCAGAGGCGATGGCCCTTTGCACCTGCTTGTAGTTCAGGCCACTTCTGTGGGCACATTACGGGGTCTGGCCCGATGGAAAGGCGATGTACCTGAACAGGGATTGAGTGCTGTATTTGGCAGGGGCCAGATGGTGATGACCATTGAACCCCCTCAAGGCGAACCGTATCAGGGCATTATTGCCTTGCAGGGTGAGCACATAAAAGACGCTATCGAGGGCTATTTTATCCAGTCCGAACAGCTAAACACCCGTTTATGGCTGGCCTGCGACCACCAGCAATGCGCTGGTTTTTTATTACAGGAACTTCCACAGACATCATCCCACACACCCTCAGAAACAGAGAGTGAAAACAGCTGGGAACATGCCGTACACCTGGCAGACACCATAAAACCTGAGGCGCTGCTCAACCTGCCCACCCGGGAAATTCTACATCGGCTGTTTCATGAAGATGATGTGCGACTATTTGATGCCGAGCCACTGAGTTTTAGCTGTGCCTGCTCACATGAGCGTATCAGTAAAATGATATTAGCGTTAGGGCAGTCTGAAGCCAGGGACATTATACATGAGCAGGGGAAAATTCAGGTGGACTGTGAATTCTGTAATGCACAATACTGCTTTAACCCGCAGGAGACTGAAAAACTATTTTCTGACAACGAGAACACCTCGCCGTCAGCCACACGCCACTGATTCTGAAAAATATAAATGCCAGAACACATACCAGAACAACAGGATCAGCCATTTTTACAACAGGCCATTGATCTGGCCATTCGCTCCGCAACGCATCAGGGCGGGCCATTTGGTGCCGTTATTGTTAAAGGTGGTAAGGTCATTGGCAAAGGGCACAACCAGGTGACAGAAGCCTGCGACCCCTCTGCTCACGCAGAGATTATGGCGATTCGGGATGCCTGCAAAAACATCAATGATTATCAACTCACTGAGTGTACACTTTATGCCAGTTGCGAGCCCTGCCCCATGTGCATGTCAGCCATTTACTGGGCACGTATTCCCCGGCTGGTATACGCCGCCACCTCAGCCGATGCGGCACAGGCCGGATTCGATGATCAGTTTATTTACAATGAATTAGCAAAACCACCCGCACAACGGCGCATTAGCATAAAACACCAGCCGCATAAACTGGCCACTCAGTCGTTTGAGGCCTGGCTGTCGAATACTCAGCACAAAGAGTATTAAAAATACCCCCATTAATCATTATAAACAGGTATTTTTAAATAATGCTGCCCATTCGATTCTGCTTCAGGTAACTGCCCGGCCGTTAAATTTATCTGCACACTGGGGTAAATTAATTTTGGTAACGACAACTTACTATCCCGTTGTTGCATAAAGGCCACATAATCCTCTTCACTGCGCGAGGCAGGCAAATCAATATTCGAGCGTTTGCTCTCGCCAATCGTGGTAAAAAACTGCAACTCTCGCCCTTCAGGGTAATCGTGCGCTGGAAACACCCGGGTTTCATCAGGCAACGTATAGAGTTTTTGCGTAACCGAGCGATATAAATTCTGCGCACTGCCCTGTGGAAAATCACAACGCCCGGTACCAATATCCGGTATAAAAAGCGCATCGCCTGTAAACACATTGTTGTCTATTTTATAACTGGTACAGGCAGGTGTATGCCCCGGTGTATGCAGCACTTCAATTAAAATTGAACCGGCACTTAACTGATCGCCATCCTTTACCAGCTTATCGAAAGCAGCACCACTGGTATCAAAATCTTCTGGCCGATTAAACACCCCCTTAAAGGTGCTTTGCACCACCGTAATCGCTGCATTAATCACCAGCGGCACCCCGTATTTTTCTTTCAGGTACTGCATGCCACTCAAATGATCTGCATGAATATGCGTATCGAGCACATAATGCAGTTTTAAAGCATTCTGAGCGATAAATTCATGCAGGTTTTTTAAACTGTCGGTATAGGTGCGCCAGGCGATTTCATCCAGATCCAGCACCGGATCAAACACCACCGCATCTTTTGTAACTGCATCATAAGCCAGATGAGTGAATGTTGAAGTTCGTTCATCAAAAAATGTTTTTATTTCCAGCATAAATATTTCCTGTAAAAATTAAGAATGTCTTTATTAACGTCCAGTGTTTATTCTCACGAAGCAAACCAGCCAGATACTCTATCCAGCAAGATATCTGCATGCTCACGATGACTAAAAAGATGGTCGGCTTCATCAATCTGAAAAAGTGTTGCCGGGCCTGATGTCAAACTCATAATCTGATCCGCATCCTCCGCCCCAACCAGCGCATCACGCCCTGCACGCACCGCTAGAATCGGCAAATGACAGCTCCGCATCTGTTTATCCATATTATAGCTGCGAATATTCTCAATAAATCCCGGCACAACAGGAAAATCCTTCCCTGCCACCCTGATTTCAGCATTCTCGCCTCGCTCTAACTTCAGCAAAGCCGAACCGAAATGATGCAAAACATGATCGGGATGCGCTGGAGAGGCCAGGGTCACCAGGCGACTTACCTCAGATAAGGCACTGCAACCATTCTGAGAAGCTGCGAGACAGGCCGTGCCGCCCATACTGTGCCCAATCAATGCACTCGCAGGTTGATAATTATCCGACAGAAAAGCGCCGGCACTCTCTATATCCGACACCATGCTACTAAAATGACTGGTTGAAAAATCCCCACCACTCTCACCCAGCCCGGTAAAATCCAGGCGCAACACCACAAACCCCGCCTGCGCCAGCCCACGGCTCAACCGAGCGGTTGTCAGCGTCTGCTTATTGCAGGTGAAGCAATGAGTCATAATGACACACTGTACAGGCTCAATACCCACCAGATAGTCAATACTCGCCGCCAGCTGATACCCAGCAGCGCTCGAAAACATCACATTACGTGTTTTAGCTTTATCGTTATTCATCTCTCATCTTATATTCCACCGTTTATCCACTACAGGGCATCTCTATTAACAGAGGTGCCCCTATAATTCAGATAACCTGTAAATATTATTTTACCTTTTATATCAATAGCTTAACACCCACCACAGACAACTTCATTAAACTTTTCTGAAATAAGTAAATTTTGCCTGTGAATTGCTCTGCCGAGGATTTTTTTCAGGTAATGAAATGGCATGATTATTAATAAAAAGATATCGCTGAAAAACTGATTAAAAACCCGAAGCTGTTCGCCCCCGTGCAATCAACGACGACAAAATGATCCCGCCCGGCACATCAACAGTAACCACTGAAACAGCAGAACGAGACTACACTTTTTTCAATAAAATCAATATCCCCCTTAAACCTGAAGTAATCACTGCCCGAGCCTGATCCCCTGGAATTTCGCTAAACATAATAACATCCAGTACTTTCATGCCTGCCGTGTAATAACATGTAATATATTTTATTCCCTCCTGTAGTATATCTATATTGGTAAATTGCAAAGCTCATTGTGGCTTATACGCCTGATCGCTAACAGGTCTTACCGAGTGTGGCGTTGTTGAGCAGACTTAAAAAAATTTTCTCGGCTTGAGGAAAAATATAAATCATTGAAAACAAACAATAAAAACTGAGAATATAGAATAACTCAAATTTTCCGTTTTTTTATAAAGCCTCGTTGAGAGTCCAGAAAAACCTCTCAGCTTAATTTTCAGCTGATTTTTTGTCTCTGAAAGCGGTCATAAACAGTATATGTTCTGGACTCGGAATTTAAAAAACAAACCTGTTTCACAGGTCATATTTCGCAGGTCATATTTTAACTATTTTTCAGGCTACAGGTTATCCTACAGCCTCATTAGGCAAGTTACAGAGGAGAGTTGCCTGATGTATCTAAAACATCCTCAAACAATCACAAGGGGTAATTTATGGGTATTGCAACAAACAGTTCTAATCAATTAGCTAATGACTTCAAGGAGCACTTCACAGGAAAGCTAGACGAAGATACTATGAAACGTACGATAAATACGCTTGAAACAATCACAGAACCACAGCTGAAAGCTGCTACTTCATACGGAGCGAGCGGATCACTTGCTAGCCTGGTGCTTTACGTGAAAGCGCAATGTAATATAAATGGTGGAAAATCATTCAATGGTAGCGCCTGGGGTATAAGCTTTCCTGGTGGAGGTGCTTTATTTGGTGATGTTTATTTAGCGGACGCATCTTCATTAGATCAACTCTACAGTGAAACTACCCGTTTCACATTCACCGCCACACCAGTTTACACTGCGTTTTATTTCTTTGACTCAAAAGATAATTTACTTGGACACTTTCAGGCTGGTTCAGTGTCTACTGTAGCTGGGGCAGGTAGCGGATCAGGGAGCTGGTCCTAATAGGCCTGGTTGAGGAATGAAATCACCACAAAGCAAATAAATATTGATCATTGATGCTGGGGTATTTTTCCTTAATCAGGCTCAAAAAAATTAATACTTAACCGAAATCAGGTAAGAGTAAACAGGAATAGCCAGGGACAGAACACGTTTGAAATTATAAATTGATGATTTTTAGCGTAGCTTGTCCCTGAACTACCCCCACAAAAATCACCCACATAATACTGATTTCATCTAAAAGGTAATTTTATACGAAAACACTCTAGCCGTTTTATAAACAACAACTGAGGCCTGTTTTGACAGGATGCCTGCGATTTTCACCGGACACTGTTACCTTATTGGTGATGATCACTTTTTTTATATCGCTATATGAATCAGAGAGTTGTGCAGATTTTTATGACTCAACTGATTTTTACAGAATTATCATTTAAATCACAGTTCTGAATTGAAATGCCAGCTTATAATCTATGAGTAACACCAAAGGCAAATGCCACATCCGGTCCATTATCAAAATTAACAATGTTTTCAACCAGGCCTGCTTCATATGTATTTTTATCCGTGCGCCACTTATAACCAAGGTGTATTTCATGACTTACCCTGCCCAGTGCACCCAGGTTCTGCAATACACCTTCGCTAAACAGATACTGCACAATAAATGCCTCGTTTTCTGTTACGCTAAATTCATACCCTAGCATGCCTGAAAACTGTTTTTCCGACAGCGGGATAACCCCCAGTGTTTTATCTGAACCGAAGCGAGTATAAGATACATTTGCAAAGTAATACCCCGATAACTTTTTTTCTGCCAGACTCAGTTGCAAACTATAATCAAATGCACCCTTCTCTATCATACCATCAGACAGTGTTTCTATACTGGTATTGAGAATAACAGCAAGCGCCGGCCACTCGACACTTTTATCAATTAACACTTTCTGTACTGACAAGCCTATTGTCTGTGAAAAAACACCATCCAGATCATTAGAAAAATTTGCAGAATACCCTGGAATAATAATACGGGTTTCATTCTGATTAATATCACGACCATTCTGATCAATACCGAAAACATCATGGAATGCCTCAACAAACTCATCAAGATACAGATTCTGAATACGCCGATCACTAAATGACAGCTCTGTGGACCAGCCACCTTTAAAACCATGGTTAACTGCAATGCGTGTATCAATAAAATTAAAATCCACCAGATAGATACCCGGCGACTGTAAAAAGACACTTGCCGCAGCCATATTAAACTGAAGCTCTGTTTTGCCTTCGGGCAAGCCATAGGGGGAACGGGGTAATGGGGCTAACCGCAGTGCCTGTCCAGGGGACATGGAACGAATATTTAATGGCCCTAAAGTACCCTGCCAGTAAGGCTCAGGTGCATAGTTATCGGCCTGTATACGAGCAGACAGAATGAGCAATAGCACAAAAATAACATATTTTATTGAAATTAATTTAATAAAATATGCATACCGTATATTATTTAAAGAACCACCCAAACTTTCGTACATATCATTTCTCACACCATTAATTCCTTTATTTACAACAAGATACAATTTTTTATATACCAAATGAATATATGAATTTACCTTGAATACCTTAGAGAAAGATAATAGTCAGACAATCGTATTAAAAAAAGTGGAATTTTTTGTATGTTTCGTTTAAAATATTTGAATGAAATTAACACTGGACGCATTACTCGTTCTGGACGCAATCCACCAGCAGGGCAGTTTTGCTGCGGCGGCTGAAGCGCTGCATCGCGTTCCTTCGGCGATCACCTACAGTATGAAAAAGCTGGAACAGGATCTGGGTGTCGCATTATTTGACCGTGCCGGTCATAGAGCCAAATTAACCGAATCAGGACAATTTCTCCTGGCTGAAGGTCGCCACCTGCTGAATACGGCTACAGAGCTGGAAAACCAGGTTAATAAAGTATCAAAGGGCTGGGAGGTTGAGTTAACTATTGCAGTTGCAAATATGCTGCCTGTAGATGGGTTTCTACAACTGATTAATCAGTTTTATCAGCAACAAAGTGGCACTCACATTAAATTGCTTTCGGAAGTATATGGAGGCACATGGG
>UOFG01000154.1_pt1 | contig 32322 bp, 29 predicted proteins | sample 1988411 | NCBI WGS metagenome assembly UOFG01 (sample SAMEA4712194, study PRJEB27164) | hydrothermal vent metagenome | biome: marine basaltic hydrothermal vent biome; feature: marine hydrothermal vent; material: mineral | place: Pacific Ocean | collected 2011-06-14/2011-07-23 | depth 1689 m
AGCCCGGTTTCAGGGAGGGGGTTATTTCGCAAGTTTTTTCAACAATACATAAACAGCACCGGTGCCGCCATCCCCAGGCAGGGTGCTTACAAATGCCAGAACCGCCGGTATATTCTGTAACCATTTGTTGACCATGGCTTTTAACACCGGCTGGCCATCTCCAGAGTGGTGGCCCTTGCCATGCACGACCCTTACCAGCTTATATGAAGCCTGCTGTGCGTTATCAAGAAAGACTAGCAGGGCTTTACAGGCATCCTCTCTATGGTAACCGTGGAGATCCAGGTGGTCTTCTATCTCTATTTTACCGTTGCGAATCTGTTTCAAACAGGCTTTCTGGATGCCAGGGCGCATAAACTCCAGAAAATCACCACATTCCGGCACAAAGTCGTCACTCAGCGTGTCCTTAATGTTAGGCTCGGGCATGTCCGCGCGCTTCTGTATGGCTGCGGGGGTTTTTTTCAGGCTGGCTTTATCCGAGCTGAGCGGACTTACGTCCTGCATGGCCTGTGTGAAAATTGAGTTTTTGTCGTCCTTATTCATGGTATCTGCCTGTGAATATCCGCTGAAATTATATACTATGTACATCCTTTCCTTCGAGTAATTTTTTGTGCGAATCTTATTAAGTAATGATGATGGTCACCAGGCACCGGGACTTAAAATAATGGCCGCCTGTCTTAGAAAGCTGGGGGAGCTTACCGTGGTTGTGCCAGATCGGAATCGCAGTGCGGCGAGCAACTCTCTTACATTATCACGGCCACTGAATGCTCGGGTAACCGATAATGGTTTTTATAAGGTTGATGGAACCCCCACAGACTGTGTTCATCTGGCTATTTCAGGTATTATGTCTGCTGAGCCGGATATTGTTATTTCCGGGCCCAATGATGGGCCAAATATGGGTGATGATGTATTGTATTCAGGCACGGTGGCTGCGGCCACTGAAGGGCGTTTTCTGGGCTTGCCGGCGATTGCTGTTTCTATGGTGAAGTCTGTTGCCCATGCAGAACCTGTACATTTTGAAACCGCCTGCTGGGCGATTGAAAAGATGATTGCCGGGTTGAAGCTCACGCCGCTTACCGAGGATACGATTCTTAATGTCAATGTGCCGGATATTCCCGCCGAGCGGATTAAAGGCTTTCAGAGCACTCGTCTGGGTAATCGACATAAATCAGAGGGTGTGATAAAACAGGTTAACCCACGGGGTGAGTCTGTTTACTGGATAGGGCCTCCGGGTGCAGAGCAGGATGCCGGTGAAGGAACGGATTTTTATGCGGTAAAAAATGGATTTGTTTCAGTTACCCCTTTGCAGATTGATTTAACACGGTATGATAGCCTGCAAAATCTTAATCAGTGGTTAACAACACTTTAGCCACTATTTTTTCAACTTACAATCCAGGCCATATTATTAGTGAATTTATCTGACCCCCGAGTGCAGGGCATCGGCATGACATCCCAGCGAACACGCGACAGACTTGTAGCGCGCCTGCGTGAAAAAGGCATACACGATGAAAGGGTGCTTGAGGTGATGCGCTCCATGCCCCGGCATCTGTTTGTTGATGAGGCGATGAGTTCCCGTTCATACGAAGACTCCTCTCTGCCGATTGGGCACGGACAAACCATCTCACAGCCCTTTATTGTGGCGCGTATGACGGAGGTGTTACTCAGCCGAGGCATACCCGAAACCGTGCTTGAAGTAGGAACCGGTTCGGGCTATCAGGCGGCGATTTTATCTCAGCTGGTGCCCCGCGTTTACTCGGTAGAGCGAATTATTGCTTTGCAGAAGAAGGCGCGTGAGCGATACCACACACTGGGTATCCATAATATAACACTTAAACACTCAGATGGTTCATGGGGCTGGCCAGAGTTCGCACCCTACAAAGCGATTATTGTGACCGCTGCGCCTGAAAAAACCCCGGAGTCTCTGCTTGAGCAGTTAGCTGTTGGTGGCATGATGGTGATTCCCGTCGGCAGCCAGCAAGCGGTACAGAAATTACTGCTGATTACCCGCGAAGCGGATCAGTTTGTAGAAGAGGAGCTGGATGCGGTGAAATTTGTTCCGCTGTTAAATGGAGCCGTTAATTGATTTTTTCACATTTGTATGCACGTTGTATGAGCTGGGCCGACCACCCTCATCGAGAGCGTTATCTGGTTGGCGTAAGCATCTTTGAATCTTTTCTGTTTCCGATTCCCACGGCACTGCTTATGATACCCATGGTGCTGGCAACACCGGATAAGGCTATTCGTCTGGCCACCATCACAACCCTGATGTCGGTTCTTGGCGCGGTGATTGGCTATCTACTGGGCTGGGGAGCGATGAGCGTGATAGAGCCCTGGATTGATAAAATGGGCTGGCTGGATCAGCTTGGAACCGCTCGGCAGGCATTCCAGGAGTACGGTGTTCTGGCGGTGGGGATTGGGGCGTTTACACCAGCGCCCTTTAAAATATTTACCATTACAGCCGGTGCATTGTCGATGTCATTTGTGCCCTTTCTGCTGGTATCCCTTGTAGGGCGGGGCGCACATTTTTTTCTGTTTGCACTCTTAATGGCCTGGGCGGGTCCAAAAATGGAACCAGTAATAAAAAAATATGTGGAGTGGTTAGGCTGGGGTGTGGTTGTGCTGGCGGTTGCTGCATTTATTATTCATAAATATCTGTAGTTCTATGATACTAAAAACCTCAGGTGTGTCTTTCTTATTGAGCCTGTTTTTTCTGGCGGCCTGTGGAGGGGCATCCAGCCGCTGGGACCCGCTGGCCTATACGGTTCGCAAAGGTGATACCCTTTACTCTATTGCATGGCGCTATGAAAAAGATTACCGGCAGGTTGCTGAGTGGAACAATATTGGCGCACCTTATGCTATCTACCCGGGGCAACGTCTGACCATGCAGCCCTCGAATCAGAATGGCTCTGCTCCTGACCGGAGAAGGCCCCAGGTTTTACCCGAAACGAGCGCCGGGGAGGTCGTGGTTATAGATCTCCCGTCAGAAACCAGGCGAGAACCAGCAGTGAAGAAACAGCAGCTTGTTGTGCAGCAGGATGAAACACTCTACGCAATAGCGCGGCGCGAAGGCTACAGTCATCACCAGCTGGCAAGATGGAATCGCCTGAAAGCACCTTACTTTTTAAAGCCTGGACAAAAGCTGCGTTTAACCCCGCCACCCGGTTCACTGGGCGGTGCACGACAGCATCTTGCCCTTGCCAGAGCAGAGCCTGCGAGAGAGGCGGTGGTTGCACCGCTCACGCGCACACAAATTAAAGCCCGGCCAATCACATCTTCATTGCATTCATCTGCCCCACTATCAGGGGCAATACCTTCAAAGCCGTTACCCAATAAGGTCGGCCGCTGGCACTGGCCTGTGAAAGGCCCGGTTGTGCAAACCTTTAAAGCCTCTGACACAGCAAGAAAAGGCATTGGCATTCGTGGAAAATCAGGGCAAATGGTGAATGCAGCGGCGGCGGGCACGGTTGTATACAGTGGCAACGGTTTAATTAACTACGGCAATTTAGTGATTATCAAGCACAGCCGTTCCTTTTTAAGTGCCTATGCCTATAACCAGTCGCTGCTGGTAAAAGAGGGGGATAATGTGAGCTCAGGTCAGGCGATAGCAAAAATCGGCCAGCGTGGTGCATCAAAGCCGCTGTTGCACTTTGAAATTCGACATAATGGCAAGCCGGTTGACCCATTGGGTTATCTGCCCAGATCATAGCCTTGCTAAACCTGGAAAAAGGATTGCTCTCAGATAAAAAAACACTCAGTAATTGTGTGTTTTAGCTTTCAATTTTAACGTATTCATATATTAGTATGTTATAAATTTGCTGTAAGGGTTTACCCTTTATGACTACCCAAAAGGGTAAGTTGTCAATGAAAAATATAAAAAATATGACAAAATATTGAAATAAATCATATTTCTACTTGTTTTAATATTAATTATGCATTAAAACGTAATAAGCAAGTTGGCGAGTACCAATGACTTATCATTTTTACTAATATAATAAGGAGCTAATAAATAGAATTTCGGTATACATAAATAATAACCAGCTCACGTGGGGAGGGCTAAATTATGAGTGCAATCTGTGAAAAGAAATTAGCAGGGAAATTTGAGAAACAGGCAGTTCGAGTGGACGGAGACCAGAACCGTTTTCTGGATGATGTTGTAAAAGACGATGAACTGGAATTAGCGGTTGTCGATAAGGCGGAAGAGGTCAGTGCTAAAGCTGCTGGCAAGAGCACGACGAAAAAGAAATACAGTTCCAGCACCAGTGTTAATCGCAAGGAAATGGATGCCACTCGATTGTATTTGCGTGAAATTGAATTTTCACCGTTATTAACGGCAAAAGAGGAAGTTTACTACTCAAGGCTTTCGCGCAAAGGTGTTGGCTCGGCGCGCAAGAAAATGATTGAGTGCAATTTAAGACTGGTTGTCAAGATAGCGCGACGCTATATGAACCGTGGCCTGGCCCTGCTGGACTTAATCGAAGAAGGTAATCTTGGCCTGATCCGGGCGGTAGAAAAATTTGATCCTGAAAAAGGCTTCAGGTTCTCAACTTATGCGACCTGGTGGATACGCCAGACCATTGAACGTGCATTAATGAACCAGACCCGTACCATACGCCTCCCCATTCATGTTATTAAAGAGCTTAATGTTTATCTACGAGCCGCTCGTAAGTTAGAGCAAACCATTGAGCATGAGCCAACGGCAGATGAAATTGCCAAACTGGTCGACAGGCCTGTTGAAAACGTCGAAAGAATGATGGGCCTGCGTGATCGTGTAACATCTGTTGATGTACCGGTCGGTAAGGAGAATGATCGGCCACTGCTGGAAATTATTCCGGATCAGGCCAACCCTGAGCCCTCTTCAATCCTGCAAAATGAAGATGTGATGGCGAATCTGGAAGTCTGGTTAAACCAGCTGGAAGAAAAACAGCGTCAGGTTGTGGTTCGCCGCTTTGGTCTGCATGGTTATGAGCGCACAACGCTGGAAGTCGTGGGTTCGGAGCTGGGTGTAACACGTGAACGTGTGCGCCAGATTCAGATGGATGCACTGCGCCATTTGCGTAAAATCCTGGAAAGTCATGGTTTCTCAGAAGAGCTATTGCTCAACAATTAGGCTTTTTCGCCGATGTTGATAAAAGGGGGGGCATTGCCTCCCCTTTTTTTATTTTGTGCCCAACTGGTTTTTTTAAAGAATAATCCCTGCAAGCACCCTGCGCTCTTCAGATAAAAGTACATTATACGTTCTACAGGCGGCTCCTGAGTCCATAAATTCAACTCCAATGCCCTGCTCAATCGTTGGCGCATAAGATGAAGGGTGGGGGAAGACAAGCGTTGAGCCCGTGCCGATTAGAATAACCTCCGGTTTATCCTTTATGAGTTTTTGCCAGACCTCATGGGTCATCTGCGTTATATGACTAATACCCCAGTCGGCATCCAGATGGTGTTTGCTAATTACCAGACTGTTTTCATAGCATGTGTTGTTTATTTCAATTTTGTTATCGCTAAAAGCACGTATTATATAGCTTCCAGAGGCGTAATCTTCACTGAATTTCATTAACTTGAATACTTAAGCATCTTAATAATAGCCGTTATTATACACAGAGTTACTGTTTTATGTGCATACAGGGGGGCTAAAATATAGACCTGACCCCAGGCGAATATAGGTATGTTAATCTGTGTCATTTCACTATATCATTCCTGACTTACAAAATTCTAACTGGCAGCCAGTGTTCTGGCAAAGCGGAGTAAAAATACATGCAACCCGTCAAAATCGGTTTAATGGGCCTGGGCACTGTGGGTGGTGGTACGGCGACAGTCTTATTGAGAAACTGCGAAGAGATCGCGCGCCGTGTTGGCCGGAAGCTTGAAGTGGTTCATGTAGCAGCGAAAGATATAACAGAGCAGACAATTCTCGACCCTGCGAAGGTTAAACTGTCGGATGATGCCGCCTCAGTGGTCAATGACCCGGATGTTGATATTGTTGTGGAGCTCATTGGCGGCTACTCACCGGCCAAGGAGCTGGTGCTAAAAGCCATCGAAAACGGCAAGCATGTCGTGACCGCAAATAAAGCACTCATTGCCATTCACGGCGCTGAAATTTTCAGAGCCGCACAGGAAAAGGGTGTAATTGTTGCCTATGAGGCGGCGGTTGCCGGGGGAATACCCATTATCAAGGCGATTCGCGAAGGCCTTGCTGCAAACAGGATTGAGTGGGTGGCGGGCATTATTAATGGTACGGGTAATTTTATCCTGACAGAGATGCGTGACAAGGGGCGTGATTTTAACGATGTCCTGGCTGAAGCGCAGGCGCTGGGTTATGCAGAAGCTGATCCGACGTTTGATGTTGAGGGTATTGATGCGGCACATAAGCTGACTATTCTCGCCTCTCTGTCCTTTGGGATTGAGTTACAGTTTGATAAAACCTTTACCGAAGGCATTAGCAAAATCACCCGGGAAGATGTCAGCTTTGCTGAGGAGCTGGGCTATCGTATTAAGCATCTGGGTATTGCGCGTAAAACGGACAGGGGTATTGAAATGCGAGTGCATCCAACGCTCATACCCGCAAGCCGTCTGATTGCCAATGTAGACGGGGTTATGAATGCTGTACTGGTTAAGGCTGATGCCGTAGGTGCAACACTTTATTATGGTGCGGGTGCAGGGGCTGAACCCACGGCATCGGCTGTGGTGGCTGACCTGGTGGATGTGGCTCGGGCAATGAATGTGGACGTAGAAAATCGGGTGGCAGCGCTGGGATATCAGCCTGAGTCGCTTGAAGAAACCGTGGTGGTTGCGCAGGAAGAATTTGAAACGGCTTATTATGTGCGTATGCTTGCAGATGACCGTCCAGGTGTACTGGCCGATGTAACCCGTATATTTGCAGATAATGAAATTTCCATAGAAGCGGTCATACAGAAAGAGCCGAAAGATGGGCAGCACAGAGTTTGCCTGATAATGATGACCTCTCAAATTATTGAGAAAAACATGATCGAGGCATTGCATAAAATAGAAGCACTGGATTCGATAAAAGGAGAAGTGGTCAGGATTCGCCTGGAGCATCTGGGGTAGGGAAGGTTGCTGATGGGGTAAATTAATTTTATTAACAGGAGGTGTTCATAAATGTATGTGATGTTATTAGTCAGGCATTCTCAATTATTGAAATGTGTTACTGAAGCAGAGGAGGGGTATGTGTTATTCAGGGATGCGGGTACCGAGCTTACAGCGGATACATTTGCGGCGACTTTTGAATAAAATTAATAAGGCCTTTTAAATCGGTTTGCCCATCGGCTTTTACTAGTCTACACCTGGATGTTCAGCATGTTAATATTATGACAGGTGTTATGAGACATGGTCTGATAAAGCAGTTTTTTTGCATTGCCATTGCTGATTGTGATATGACTGGATTTGCGCTATTCAGCAGCTGTACTTAAATTCTGAAAAACAGTTGACCGTGCAATAATTTTGCAAGTGTCTGATAAAATTTAGTATTATCAGATGTTGCAGATCGCCTGTCTGGTTTTGTGCGGGGATGCACGTCCTTCGCGAAGGGCTGGACCGTTTTTTTCGTGTAAAGATGACACGCTTTATCGCATGCCAAAGGCACACAAACGTGGAGCGATTCACTTTTTTATTATGTCCCATATTTATAAACATGGCACTCCCAGAAGCACACTCCAGGGCGTTCAACTGATCTTTTCAGGTTAATGAGATAAGATGTTATTTAATTCTATAGATTTTATTGTTTTCATATTAGTGTTTATTCCGCTCTATTTTATAACAAAGTGAAAAGCGAGGCTGTAGCTATCTTTAGGGAGTAGTTATCTTTTTTATGGATGGTGGGACTATCGTTTTTTGCTTCTCATTTCAGCATTAACTGTATTTAATTTCTGCTGCGGTTTAAATATTTCGAGTGCAACTAATTAAAGGATAAATTATTTTTTTTGTTAACAAGTGTTGTTTTCTCACTTTCGATTCTGGGGGTTTTTAAATATTTTAATTTTTTCAATGGCTTATGCTAATTTTATGTGTTCAACTGATTTTTTCAGGTTCAATCAGGCGAGAATTTTGTTGTGATAATGCGCAGTATAACCAGCACACTAATTACAAAAACATTCATAAAAACTTCACTTATTGCGTATTCGCTATACCAGAGGCTAATTAATTCGCCAGTTAATACCACCAGTGCAACATCCAGAATAAAAGTTACTTTTACCCTGCCCATTAACAGATAGGCCTGAAACACACGAATAAGCTCAAGTGAAGCCAGAAGAATAACTGCGTCCTTAATCATTACCTCTGCCCCATGAGACCAGTTGTCAGGGTAGGAGTGATACAGATTTAACACTAAATTAATAAACCCGGATGCCATCCAGAGGTAAATGGCGATCATTAGAATACCTGTACAGAAACCTGTAATGCGAGCATGCCACTCATGGCTGAAGATAAAGGTTCTGTATATCGGTAGCGTTGTTGGTGTGTTTTCAGGCATAGTTCGGGCCAGTAAGGGGAAAACTATATAATATAGTGCTAATATTACATAACTATTAAGATGAGCGATGGTGATATTGAACCTGAAATCATCAGTTGAACGCCACAAAGTGTGCTTCTGAGAGCACCCTGTCTATATATGGGGCGTAGTCAAAAAGTGAGTCGTTGCACGGTTGTGTGCCTTTGGCACGCGATCAGGAATGCACAAAACCGAACGGGTGAATAGCGAGATTATAGAATATTCAATAGTCTTAATAACTTATCGCACTATTGCGTGGTCAACTGATGAATTCAGGTTGAAGGGATGATATGTGCAGGATGTTTATAAAGCCGAATATAAAGCCCATGTGGCAATCTGCCGCAGGTGATAAATTTCAGTTAACGGGGTTATGTAATATACTGGGCATTTCAGGGCTCCATGCAGTAAGGGTGAGTGTGATTAATGTGTTGTCGTACAGATTGGGGTTTTTCTGTCTGTTTATGCTTCAGTTCAGGATAAGGCTTCAGGCTGTTATCAAAGGTCTTTTAAATTTTTATTATGGTTATGCATTTACCGTTTTTCGAACAAAAAAACAGCCAGGCCCATAATCTCTATCGTCTGTTTGTTTTACGTAATCTATTAATTATTGCGTTGTTCTGTCTGTTTTTTTACCTGTCATTTGAAAATGAATCCTTACCGCTCATTTATACAGGTATTGTTATTGGTTTTCTTCTACTGTTTAATCTTCTTACGGGGTGGTGGCTGTATAGTAAAAAACAGGTAACGGACAATACATTGATATGGCAGTTGTCTGTCGATGTTGTCGCTTTTACGGGGGTGTTTTATTTAACAGGGGGGGCAAGCAATCCTTTTGGCTGGTTTTATCTTGTGCCTATATTTATAGCCGCCACCCTGGTCCCCGGGCGGGCAGTATGGCTGATTACCGGGTTTAGTATTGTTGGGTATACCGTATTGATGTTTTTTTACCTGCCCATTTCAATTACGCCTGCACATGGTGAGTTTATGCAGCACACGTCAGATTTTCACCAGCACACGCCCGGTTTTCATCAGCATATTATTGGCATGTGGCTGGGCTATATGATGACGGCGGTCCTGGTGGCGTATGTGGTTGCGCGGATGGCAGGCAGCCTGCGGGAGCGGGATCAGTTTCTGGCTGAAGCACGTGAGAATGCATTGCGCGATGAGCGGCTGGTGGCACTGGGAACGTTGGCAGCGGGTACGGCGCATGAGCTGGGAACACCATTGTCCACTATAGCAATCCTGATTAAGGAAATGCAACTTGTCTGTGATTCAGCGGATAATGCTGAGCACCTTGAGATAATCCGTAATCAGGTCGATCGTTGTAAGTCAGCTTTAAAAACACTTTCTTACAGTGCAGGTGAGGAGCTAATGAGCGGTGGAGAGATGTTGCCTGTTAAGCAGTATATTACTGCTGTGATTAAACAGTGGCAGGAGCAACGTCCATCAACCGAACTGGTTCTGGACAGTGATCTGGAAAAGCTTAATTCGCAGATTCTGGCAGAACAGACCCTGTCTCAGGCGCTTATTAATATTCTGAATAATGCTGCGGATGCATCACCGAAGAAAATCACACTGCATGTTAAAGAGAGAAATGGGCAAGTTATAATCAGTGTGATGGACAGGGGGCTGGGGCTGGATGCTATGGCACAGATCCATGCGGGCAAGCAAGCCTATTCAAGCAAAAAGCAGGGTCTGGGCTTAGGGCTGTTTCTGGCCTATGCTTCAATTGAGCGACTGGGCGGAGAAATTCTTCTGACAAACCGGGAGCAGGGTGGGGCTGTGGTTAAAATTATATTGCCTCTGACACAACAAAAGGTGGACGTAAATAATGACAGCTGATAATCAGGGCGTGAATGTGGATTTTCTTCTTGTTGATGATGATGAAGTTTTCTGTATGGTATTAACCAGGGCAATAGAGCGCAGGGGCTATTCTGTGCTGAGTGCAATAAACTCTGCAGATGCAATGAAACTGGCTCATTCACACCGCCCTGCATATTCTATAGTCGATTTACGTATTGGAGATGAGTCCGGGTTATTATTAGTTGAAAATCTGGTGCAGTTTAACCCTGATATACGGATTGTAATGCTGACCGGCTATGCAAGCATCGCAACCGCTGTACAGGCGATTAAACTGGGGGCCACACATTATTTAACCAAACCCGCAGATGCAGATGAAATCATTGCCAGTTTTGAATCGGACGGTATTAAACGACTGGTTGAACCCGCTGAAAATCCCCTCTCTCCAAAACGCCTGGAATGGGAGCATCTGCAAAAAGTATTGATGGATAATGGCGGAAATATATCGGCTACAGCAAGAGCGCTGGGAATGCATCGGCGAACCTTGCAGCGAAAGCTACAGAAACGTCCCGTCACGAAATAAATTTTATCTGCGTGTATGCGCGCCTGATTCTTTTTATCGCCTGCATAAAAAAAGTGAGACAGATTAATTACAGCTGAGCTTAATTAGGCTCAGGCAATCTACCTGTCTCACTTAATGCACTTCTGAATGAGGTATACGTCAGTACGTCATGAATACTAACGCTTTATTCTGCAATAAACAATGTGGCATAGTGACACGCGACAATTTGCCGCACCTCTGTAAAAAAACAAGCGGTGGGGGGGCACAGAGTGGTGTTTGCCCTGAAAATAGATTAAGTTATTGAATTTAATAAGAAAATATCAGTTGCTCTGGTTCTTTTGCACTTTGAGGAGAGGTGGTACGTTGACTCAGGCTGGTTTGTTCCTGCGCCTGTTCCTGCTTCTGAGATGCTGCTGTATTTAACCCCTGTCGAGTAAAAACTGCTGGAATAGTGCATCCCAGTTCGTTGGCATATTAATATCTGTTGGCTGTTGCAGCGTTTTAATATACGCGTTACGTGGAATCATCCGCGCACCCAGGCTTTCCAGGTGAGGCGTATAAACCTGGGAGTCAATGAGTGTAAAACCGTGATATTGAATAAATCGGCACAGTTGTACCAGGGCTATTTTAGAGGCATTGTTCTGGCGACTAAACATGGATTCACCACAGAAAACCTGCCCGCTGTGAACACCATACAGGCCGCCGACCAGTTCATCACCCTCCCAGCATTCAACACTGTGTGCATAGCCAAGTTGATGGAGGCTGATATAGGCCTGTTTCATATCAGGCGAGATCCATGTGCCGGGCTGTCCTTCTCTGGGCTGTGATGAGCAGTTTGAAATGAGCGCATCAAAGGCGGTGTCCATGCGCAGGGTAAGGCTGTTGTTGCGCAGATTTTTAGCCAGGCTGCGAGAAATTTTTATGTGCTCGGGCTTTAGTACAAAGCGTGGGTCAGGCGACCACCATAAAATGGGCTCGCCTTCGCTGTACCAGGGGAAAATGCCCTGCTGATATGCATTAATAAGGCGCTCAGGGGAAAGATCTCCACCAGCGGCTAATAAGCCATTGGGTTTGGACAGCGCGCTGTTCAGCGCAGGGAATTTAGACGATGGGGCTGCATCCAGCCATTGCAATGAAATCATAACTCTGCTTATTCAGGCTTCAGTAGGTGAAAATCATGTTTTGCCTCACGGGTAATTTTAAACGGTTCACTGGCAATCAACAACCATTGTTCCTTATTTTATCAACCTGTTGTTCTGCACAGGTGTACACCAGCAGGCTCGGTATACGTGTCTCTGCGAAGCACGCAGGAGCTGCTACACTCATTTTTAACACACTTGTTGAACAGGTATAATACGATGTATGGAAAATCTTTAGCTGATTTATCTGTATTGATGGTTGAACCCTCTAAATCTCAGGCTAAATTTATACATAGAGAGCTGAAAAAAGCGGGGATTATAAATTTTGACATAGCAATTGATGGGCGCTCAGCTATTGATATGATGTCTCAGTTCAGGCCCGATCTGGTGATTAGTAGCATGTATTTGCCGGAAATGACCGGTGCGGATCTTCTGCATGAAATGCGTGGAGATGAAGAATTAAAAGATGTTGCCTTTATGCTGATATCCAGTGAAACTGGATTTGAACATATCGACCCGATTCGCCAGGCAGGTGTTACCGCTATACTGCCCAAACCATTTGACTCTTCTCAGTTAAAGCGTGGGCTGTACAATACACTGGATATACTCAATCCAGCGGTCATGGAAGCGGATGATTTTAATGCTGAAGATCTCAGAGTGCTGGTGGTTGATGACAGTTTAATGGCGAGAAATCATATTAAACGGGTGTTAAAAGGGCTGGGTATAGAAAATATAACCGAGGCAGACGATGGGGCAAATGCGGTGCCGATTCTTGAAGCGCATTTTTTTGATTTTATCGTAACGGATTACAATATGCCGCAGATGGATGGCAGAGCGCTACTTAATCATATTAGAAGCAACAGTAACCAGCGTTCAATTCCGGTGCTGATGGTGACTTCAGAAGGTGATCAGGGTAATCTGGCGGCAGTCGAGCAGGCGGGGGTTTCAGGCATTTGTGATAAGCCTTTTGAAGCCGATACGGTGCGTGAAATGATACGGATTATGATGTCGGATGTTTGAATTTTCTATATGACGCAGATGTGTGGTGCGTAGCTTCTGCAGATTTTAAATTTCAGCTTTCAACCTGAAAGAGATACAATACCGCTCCTAATTTCATGTAAGAAGTAAATAACCCCATTTATGTATAAGCATATCAGGCATTCAGGCCGCTGGCTGATTTCCCATAAAGACTGGAAAGCGAATCTCATATTTATGCTGGGGGGTGTCGTTGTGGGGATGGTTGCTGTGCTGATGGCGGTGAGCAGCGAGTGGGCGAACCATAGTTTTTTTAATATGGTTGGGAGATATGAATACATTCCCTTTGTTATATCGCCTTTGGGTCTGGTATTTATTGTTTATTTAACACGTAAATATTTTCCGGGTTCGGAAGGTAGCGGTATTCCCCAGGTGGTTGCCACACTGGAGCTGGGCCATGAAAAAGAGCGCAGTATTTTACTCACTATGCGCATTGCATCAGGCAAAGTTTTACTTTGTATAATGGGCCTGCTGAGTGGTGCATCCATTGGCCGTGAAGGGCCGACGGTGCATGTGGGTGCGGCAATCATGTTTTCATTGCGCCGATTTGTGCGCTTTCGTTTATACGATATGGACCGAGTGCTGATTGTTGCAGGGGGGGCTGCGGGTGTGGCAGCCGCATTTAATACGCCCCTGGCGGGTATTGTATTTGCGATTGAGGAACTCAGTCGCTCTTTTGAGGTACGCACACGAGGGCTTATGCTGGCCTGTGTCATGATGGCGGCGATTATAGCCATTGCAATGCTGGATAATTATAGTTATTTTGGTGAGATCAATGCCGTTATTGATGTAAAGGATGCCGTGGTACCGGTGCTGGTTTGTGGGATTGTCTGTGGTGTGCTTGGTGGGGTGTTTAGTCTGGCGTTAATTCAGGGCAGTCGCTGGATTACACCGTATCGAAACCAGAATCCCTATATTGTTGCGGGTCTGTGTGGTCTGGGTATAGCTATTATTGGTTATTATTCGGGGCATTTAACGTACGGTAGTGGTTATGAGCAGGCAAAGGCCATTGTTGAAAATACCGGTGAAATTGGTATTGAGTATGGATATCTTAAATTGCTGGCGACGATTGTTTCTTATTTAAGCGGAATACCCGGTGGAATTTTTGCCCCCTCTTTATCAACCGGTGCCGGTATTGGTGCTCATATTGCTGAATGGCTGGTGAATTATCCGTATGGTGTGATTATTTTATTTGCGATGGTCGGGTATTTTTCAGGTGTGGTGCAGGCACCTATTACCGCCTTTGTGATTGTGCTGGAAATGACGAATCAGCATGAACTCATTTTACCCCTGATGATGACGGCTTTTCTGGCCGCAGGTTTATCCAGATCGGTGTGTAAAACGCCAATTTACAGTACATTGGCAGATAATTTTTTGCCGGAGGATAAAAAAATTCATATCAGGGAGAAGTGAGGAAGCGGCTGATTTCAGCTTTTAAATGGAGAGGCCGCATTCAGCTCTTTTCCGTACTCTTCAAGTGCCAGGGATTCTCTTTGCAGGTGTTGTTGCAATACACGGTTGAACTCCGGGTGCGCCACCCAGTGCGCAGACCAGGTTTTTACCGGTAGAAAGCCTCGGGATATCTTATGCTCACCCTGAGCGCCGGGCTCAAAGGTTTTAATACCATGTTTTATACAGTATTCAATGCCGGTGTAGTAGCACACTTCAAAATGCAGGCTGTCATATTCTTCAAAGCAGCCCCAGTGCCTGCCGTAGAGAGTGTCTTTGCCGATAATACAGATAGCGCCGGCAACTTCCTTATCGTTACTGCAGGCAAAAACAACCAGCAACTGGCGGGCGATGGATTTAAAAAAATCGAGGCTAAGAGTTGCTGTGCCTGATTTTTTCATAAAGGTAATCTGGTAAAAATAGTATATTTTTTTCCATTGCTCTTCAGTTAACTCAGTTCCATTGAACGTTTTGATCTGTATATTCTGCTCTGAAACTTTTCGTCGCTCCTGACGGATATTTTTGCGTTTTTTAGACGTGAGTTGTGCCAGAAAATCATCAAAATTAAGGTAGTTATGGTTTTTCCAGTGAAACTGATAATCAAAGCGCTGTAAATGCGTGTGTTTTTTTAAAACATTAAAGTCATCGGGCAGATTGAATAGCCAGTGAGTGCTGGAATAGCCTTTTTTTTCAGAAAAGTCCAGAGCGAATTTAATTAATGTGGATTTGATTTCTTCGCTGTTATTTTTAGCTAAAATTCTCGGCCCCTGACAGGGCGAGTAAGGAATAGAAATAACCAGTTTTGGGTAATAGTTTAAACCTGAGCGTTGGTATGCATCTGCCCAGGCCCAGTCAAATACAAATTCACCATAGGAGTTATGTTTTTCATAGGCGGGCATGGCACCGATAAGCTCGTTTGTGTCATCAGTATGAATTAAAAAATATTTTGCCTGCCAGCCATAGTTATGCAGGCACTGGCCGGTTTCAAATGCCAGTAGAAATGCATGCTGAATAAAAGGGTTGTCGCTTCCCGTCAGCGCATCCCATTGTTCGGCGGGGATATCGGTTAAGGATTCAACGATGCTGAGTTTTGTCATAATAGTTTGAATGTGTTTAGCTTTGCCATTGTTTTTTAGCAGAGTTAGGGCGTAATGAAATTATTAATTCCCTAAATTGGTGGCAACAATAATTTGGGGGTTTAATTTTATCGCGAATCTGGCTATAAACAGGAATATCGACATCTTCTATTACTCTGATTGTTATTTTACCTTAAACGATAGAGGAGAAATACATAGAAATTAGTTTAACATACCAGTAAACGCTCAGTTTGCCTTTGTGAGGTGTCAGATCGAGGTAAAAAATATGGGTTTACAGATGCAGGCGTCCATTTTTTAACGAAGATACTGCCGGTAGCACATGGAATGGATACTCATTATTCAAAATACGTCGTAAAACCATCCCTGCAGGCTCGACACCCACATCCCTGCGGCTGACGATTTTGAATAATGAGTCTCTTTTTCTGGCGACTGATGGGTATGGAAGTATGGTGTTATGCAGGACAGGCTGAGTGCTTATTGCTCGTCCAGGTATTTCTCGGCATCTAATGCTGCCATGCAACCAGCACCAGCGGATGTGACAGCCTGCCTGTAAATCTGATCGGCCACATCACCCGCAGCAAAGATCCCCGGAATGGATGTAGCAGTAGCATTGCCCTTTACGCCTGTCTGAACAGTGATATATCCGTTATCCATATCCAGCTGCCCTTTAAATATGCTGGTGTTAGGTGAGTGGCCAATGGCAATAAAGACACCAGCAAGCTCAATATCTTTAGTCGTACCATCTTCAGTGTTTTTAATGCGAATACCCGTCACCCCGGTGTTATCCCCCAGTACTTCATCCAGATTATGGTTCCATTCAATGGTGACATTGCCTTTCTCTGCGCGGTCTTTTAAGCGATCGGCGAGGATTTTCTCAGAGCGGAACTGGTCGCGTCGATGCACGACGGTGACATGGTCTGCGATATTGGCCAGATACAGCGCCTCTTCAACAGCGGTATTGCCGCCGCCGATTACGGCTACATTTCTGGCGCGATAGAAAAAGCCATCGCAGGTCGCACAGGCGGAAACCCCTTTGCCCTTAAAGGCTTCTTCAGATTCCATACCCAGATATTTTGCACTGGCACCGGTGGCAATAATCAACGCATCACAGGTATAAGTGTGGGTGTCACCAATAAGCTTAAAAGGGCGCTCATTCAGTTCTGTGGTGTGAATATGGTCAAAAATGATTTCTGTGCCAAAACGCTCGGCATGGGCTTTCATGCGTTCCATAAGCTCTGGCCCCTGCACGCCTTCATTGTCTCCCGGCCAGTTATCAACGTCTGTCGTTGTGGTCAACTGGCCTCCCATTTCCATGCCGGTGACCAGCACGGGGTTAAGGTTGGCGCGGGCGGCATACACCGCTGCGGAGTAACCTGCAGGACCAGAACCGAGAATTAATAATTTACAATGTTTGCTGTCAGTCACAATTTATCTCCTGATGCAGCCAGAAGCTGCGGCTAAGGCTGCTGATATAAATCTGAAAAAATCAACAGTTTGAAATTTGGCGCTATTCTATCAAATCTTTGCCTGTTAAATGCACAAAAAATTAAGGATACCCGCTATTCAACGGTCGTCGGGCCCCCCTGCTGGTTCGGCACCCGCATTCATGTGTTGAGGGCTTTGAATGATGGGTAATCAATCTCGAAAATGGGCTGAACAGCGGCCTCAGGGAACGACATACAGCAATATAGCAAAGTAGTGCGATATACTGCCGAGAAGAACAAATATGTGCCAGATTGCGTGGTTAAAGGCGAGTGTCTCCCATGTGTAAAATACCACGCCCAGTGTGTAGGCCAGCCCCCCCAGAACTAGCAGGTATAGCCCTCCAGGTGCCACGCTCTCAATCATGGGCTGAACCGCGACAATAATAATCCAGCCCATTATCAGGTATAAAGCCAGTGCGGTGCGCTCAAATCGTTTTTCAGGGATGAATTCAAGCAGCACACCGGCTAGCGCAAGCGTCCAGATAACGCCAAACAATGACCAGCCCCACGGACCTCTCAAACTGACCAGCAGGAATGGGGTGTATGTACCGGCAATGAGCAGGTAAATTGCAGCGTGATCCATTTTTTGAAGAAGCGCTTTAAGCGAGGGGTGCTGAATGCCGTGATACAGCGTTGATGAGGTGTAAAGCAGGATGAGCGTTGCGCCAAAGATGGCGGTGCTGGTAATATGCCAGACATCACCATTCATATTGGAGAAACCAGCCAGTACCGCAAGACCGGCTATGCTCAGGAGCATTCCCAGCCCATGTGTCACCGTATGGGCTATTTCTTCTGTAACGCTATAAGGTGTATCAGCAATAGTAGACATGGCGGGCCTTTTTTCAATCGGAGTTTCGCGTGTTCAGTCCCGTAGGGCGCGATCTGAAGCCTGCATCTGCTGCCTTGCGAGCCCAGGCAATGGAATAAACTATTATACTGCGGCCCGCACCTTGAAGCTAGATGCTTCAGATCACGCAGAGGGCATAACCAGTTAATAGCGATGCCCTTAGGCTAATGTGCCCTGCATTACATATCAGAGGTGTTCTTTAGTGAATAATTCAGTTTTATTCCTGATCTATGTGTGCCAGTCAGTGTTCATATTGTACCAGGTGCACACAGTTTGTCTGATAAAGGAGAACATATGATTTCTATCGGTTTAATTTATGCTCGGCTTATTAATATCCGCTATGCCGTTATTCTGGTTGTGCTGGTTATTGTAAGCAGAGATGCACATGCAGATTCTACTCAGATTATGCGGCTAGCCTTTGCGGGAGAGAATAATCAGCAGTTGCAGTCACAGTGGCAGGCTTATGGGTTTGGTGATATAGCCCACACAGATTACAGTCTGGTTGCTGATAGTGGGGGTGTTGTACTGAAGGCAAGAAGTGAAGATTCTGCCTCAGGCCTGATACACCATATCCGCTTTAACCCGTATGAATATCCTTATATCAGCTGGCGCTGGAAAATGCTAAAGGCACCGGCTAAAAGTGATGCGAGAGCAAAGTCTACAGATGATTATGCCTTACGGCTGTACATTAACTTTGACTTTGATATAGATAAACTGCCCTTTGATGAGCAGTTTGCAGCGCGCCTGTACCAGAAGCTAAAAGGTGAAAAAGCACCTCTGGCATCATTAAACTACATCTGGGAGAATAATTTATCGAAGGAGACCGTTATTGCCAGCCCTTATACTGAGCGTGTACAGATGCTGGTGCTGCAAAACAGGTATTCAGAAGAAGGGGTGTGGAATTTTGAGCAGCGTAATATTGTTGATGATTATGTAAAAGCATTTGGAGAACCACCAGCCGATGTTATCAGCATTGCCGTTATGACAGACAGTGACAATACGCAGGGAAGCTCGCTGGCTTATTATGGGGATATTGTCCTGTCAAAAACAGCAAGGTAAAAAAGTTACTGGTCATCAGGGCACTTCTATTAATAGAGATGCCCGTGAGCCAGAAGCAGGCCTGTTGGTGCTGGATATGGATTAATAAGCCACTTTTTCAAATTCGAAGTTCTGATTGAAGTTTGCCTGCCATGCTTTGAAATCTGAACGAACATCCATGCGCTCTCGTAGCACGAGAATGGCCTGATATTTCCCCTGTGTTGATGGCAGCCGCCAGCGTATATTGCCCGTGAGATTATAACTTCTATCACTGTTGTCCATGCTGACAGAGATATCAAGTACGGAGTCAATTTCAACAGGGTGCTCCACCTCCAGGCGTATGCTCTTTGGCGACATCTCAATAGCGGTTGTTCTGACGGTGTTGCCTAATAAAGACGGATTTTCAGAGGAGAAAAGAACTTTTATTTTTGTGCCCCTGGCAGAAGCAAACTGCTCTTCAGCTTTATTGTTTCGAAATAGTCTGGTTATTTTATTCATAGTGCCCTGCCTGATGAGTCAATGTCAAATGTATTCTTCTAAATTCATTTAGGGGAACACTCCAGTGTAATTTACCAGGGTATCGCGCTCTTGCGCCATTCCATTTTTACAAGTTTTATCACCCGAATGAATCATAGTCCATGATTTCTAATGAGCAGTGCCGTTAGTCAAAAAGTGTGAGATAAATCACCAAACAGGGTATGTGTGCGGGATGTTTAAGATAAGCGGGGGGGGGAAACCTGGAAAAATCAGTTGAGTCATGAAAGTCTGCACAATTTCCTGGCTCGTATAGCTGGTGTTCGTCCAGAAATGCACTTTTTTTGAAAAATAGAACTTTTAACTTATTGATAAATAAAGAATTAATTTTCAAAAAATTGCAAATTTTGCTATTTATGGATGGGCACTAGCTATATGAAAAAAGTGCTCATCTCCCGTCGCTCCAGGGTGTTAACGCCCAATAAGGTGGTAGAAAACTGCTCCTGCATTTTCTATATACCCACCTTTCGTGGTGGTAACTTCACATTTTTTCATTACGCTATCCAGATCAATGATTGGCACATTTTTTCGCGCCCAACTGATTAATCCGGGGTTAAGGATGATCTAAAAAATCTTTAAATACAATGAGTTGAGATCAATATCTATATCTATACTTTAGGGCACAATCAGTTAATGGAGGTGCCCTTTAGTGTTTGTTCAATCAGTTCAATCCAGTGTTTAACGGGAGTTGCGGCTTTTGTGTCAAGGTGCATCTGACAGCCGATATTAGCGGTGGCAATGACTTCAGGTTGCTGCGCTTCAAGTGCCAGTACTTTATTGTCCAGGAGTTGTCTGGCGAGTTTGGCCTGCAGAATAGAGTAAGTGCCTGCTGAACCGCAGCAAAGGTGTGCGTCATTAATCTGTGTGAGTTGATATCCGCATTGAGTTAACAGGTTTTCAACAATGCCATTCAGCTGCAGGCCGTGCTGCAGTGTGCAAGGGCTGTGAAAAGACACTTTTCTGTTTCCGGGAGATTTAACCGGCAGTGGCATTTCCTGAGTTAGAATTTCGCTAATATCTTTAACCCGTTGACTAATGCACTGAGCTTTCTGAGCATAGTCTCTGTCATCTGCAAGTAGTCGGCCATAGTCTTTTAACATCACGCCGCAGCCACTTGCGGTGCTCACAATGGCCTCTGCACCCTGCTCTATATATGGCCACCAGACATCAATATTCTGTTTTAAAAAAGCGAGGGCTTCGTTGTTTGCACTAAGGTGGTGGCTTAGCGCTCCGCAGCATGTGTCATTTTTTACGGGTATAAGCTCAATGCCCAGGTGGTTAAGTACATTGGCTGTTGAAACATTGGTTTGTGGTGTGACAACCTGTTGTGCGCAGCCAGCCAGCACCAGCATTTTTCGTTGATGTGATTGCTGTGGCCAGTTTCCCGATGCCTGGCGAGATGGAATTTTTTTGCGCAGAAAGCCGGGTAAAAAAGGTTTAAATATCTGGCCCATTGTGAGTAAAAATAAAAATCGTCGGTTGTAGGGAATAATCCTTCTTAGCAAATAACGCTGTGCGGAATCAAAAATATTGCGTGGCACCTGTTCTTCCACAATTTTTCGGCCAATATCAACAAGCTGTGCATATTTAACACCTGAAGGACAGGTGGTTTCGCAGGCACGGCAGCTCAGGCAACGATCCAGATGTGTGCGGGTTTTTTTACTCGGTTTTTCACCTTCCAGTACCTTTTTTATAAGATAAATGCGCCCTCGGGGGCCGTCCAGTTCATCGCCAAGCAGCTGGTAGGTGGGGCAGGTGGCGGTGCAAAAGCCACAGTGTACACATGAGCGCAGTATGCTCTGTGCCTGCTGGCCCTGGGGTGTATTTAACAGTGCTGTTGTTATACTGGTTTGCATATTGTTTGAATAGCGCTCAGTGATGCTCTTTTAAAGTGGATTTTATATGCCTGAGTACATGCGACCAGGATTAAAAATATTATGAGGGTCAAAAGCATGTTTAAGTTGCTTGTGTAGTTTAAAAATACCGCTGCTTAACTCATGAAAGGGTTCCGTTAGCGAGGCGGTGTGTTTAAACAATGTTGCATGCCCCCCCAGTGTTTCGAGCTGCTGGCGAATTAAATCGGCTGAATCTGCGGATTTTAACCAGCGTAATGCGCCGTTCCATTCAATCAGTGTCTCGCCCTGTAGTGCCAGAGGTTCGCTACTGGATGCCAGTGATAAGCGCCATAGCGGTTTATTACGGTTGCTGAAAAACGCGTGTTGATGCTCTTTTAGCTGAAGCCAGAAATCATCAGCAGCGCTTAAACTGTCGCCACCGATGATTTTTCCTGTGGCATTCAGAGCCGATTCGCTACCGGATAAACGAATATATAACCTGCCGTTATTAAAGCAGCTGGCAGAAATGGGGGTCATGCTACGAGTCCAGTGGTGCAGTTTTTGCAGTGCCTGTTTCATGTCGCACTGTTGTACCAGGCTGATTTCAGCTTCAGGTTTCGGCACGACTTTGAGTGAGATATCCAGTAAGACACCGAGTGTTCCCATTGCACCACACATTAAACGGGAAACATCATAACCCGCTACATTTTTCATGACTTCGCCACCAGAATGGATGACTTCAGCTTTGCCATTAATGATGGTGCAGCCTAAAACAGAGTCTCGTGCTGCACCACTGGAAGCACGACGTGGGCCAGAAACATTGCAGGCAATGGTGCCGCCCAGTGTGGCATTTGCGGAGAATCCAGGGGGCTCAAATGCCAGCATCTGATTCTGTGCCGCTAATGCTGATTCAATGTCTGTAAGGCGTGTGCCGGCTCTGGCGGTGATAACAAGCTCAGATGGCTGATAATTAATAATGCCCTGGTGGTGGGAAATATCGAGTGTAGCGGCCTGTACCGGGTGTCCGTAAAATTGTTTGCTATTACCTCCCTGTATATTAAGCGCGCTTTTACTCTCAACGGATGTCTGTACCTGTGAGAGCAGGTGCTCGGTTTGATCTTCTGAATGCCTGGCTGACATAGTGCTTAAAATCGTTCCAGTTCGGGGTGAGAGAGTTTTCCGTGGTGTACGTGCATGGCACCAAACTCGGCACAGCGGTGCAATGTGGGCACCGCTTTACCGGGGTTGAGCAGGCCCAGTGGATCAAAGGCGTGCTTAACGGCGTGGAACTGAGTCAGTTCATTAGCACTAAACTGCACACACATCTGGTTTATTTTTTCTATCCCCACACCATGCTCTCCGGTGATGCTGCCACCGACTTCTACACATAACTGGAGTATCTTTGCACCAAACTCTTCAGTGCGCTCCAGTTCCCCGGCTTTGTTTGCATCGTATAGAATCAGCGGATGCAGGTTGCCATCGCCGGCGTGAAACACATTAGCTACAGGCAGTTCATATTCAGCTGACAGGTCGGCAATACGCTGTAGAACCTGTGGCAGGTGTTTGCGGGGAATGGTGCCATCCATGCAGTAATAATCCGGTGATATTCTGCCCACAGCCGGGAATGCCGCTTTGCGGCCTTTCCAGAAAGTGGCGCGTTCAGCCTCATCTTTTGCCCGCCGGATCTCAGTGGCCCCGCCTGCGGCAAGAATGGTTTCAACACGGCTAATGTGTTCATCGACTTCTACCGCATTACCGTCCAGTTCGCACAGCAGAATGGCGGCGGCATCGGTGGGGTATCCGGCATGCACAAAATCTTCGGCGGCCTGAATCGCCAGGCGATCCATCATTTCAAGCCCGGCGGGAATGATGCCGGCAGAAATAATATCGCCGACTGCTTCACCGGCTTTTATCAGATCATCAAATGCGGCCAGCACCACCTTTGCAGACTCAGGAATGGGCAGCAGTTTCACGGTTACCTCCACGATAACACCCAGCATACCCTCTGAACCATTCATTAATGCCAGCAGATCATAGCCTGGGCTGTCCAGACCACTGCCGCCCAGGGTGAGCATCTCCCCCTGCATGGTGATTATTTTCAGCTGCTGTATATTATGTACGGTGAGTCCGTACTTCAGGCAATGCACTCCCCCAGAGTTCTCTGCTACATTGCCGCCGATGGTGCAGGCAATTTGGGAAGAGGGATCTGGTGCATAATAAAGCCCATGGGGTCTGGCGGCATCGGAAATAGACAGATTACGCACACCGGGCTGAACACGGGCCGTTTGTTGAACAGGGTCGATATGCAGAATGTTTCTGAATCTGGCAAGGCTAAGCAGCACACCCTGGGCATCGGGCAATGCGCCACCCGATAAGCCGGTGCCTGCGCCACGGGCAACCACAGCGACTTTCATCTCACTACACAGTTGCAGAATCGACTGCACCTGTGTTATTTCATTCGGCAGAACGACGACAAGCGGCAATGCCTGATAAGCCGACAGGCCATCGCATTCATATGGGTGCAGGTCTTCTGTCTGATGAAGCACAGAGTCTTCTGGAAGAAGTTGTTGAAGGCGGCGGATTAACTGATTTTTATCAAAATTCAGAGCAGGGGAGGAGGCCATTGATTTCAGGTGTCAAACTCGGCATTGTGATAAATGTTCTGCACATCATCGTTATCATTCAGTGCGGCGATAAACTTGTCGAACATTTCAATATCTTCGCCTGTAACAGGGGTAAAGGTCTGAGGTGAGAAGGTGATTTCGTCAATTTCGAACTGGAGTTCAGGAAAGCTTGACAGCAGGGCTGTGCGGGCATGATTAAACTCGGTGTTGGGTGCAAGAACGCTAATCATGCCGTCTTCATTTTCAATGTCGCTCACATCGACATCCGCCGACATCAGGGCATCCAGCACCGCTTCTTCATCATCGTGCTTAAACGCGAATATCGCCTGATGGTCAAACATGTGCGAAACCGCGCCCGGGGCACCAATTTTAGCCTCGTTTTTGATAAAGCACTGGCGCACATCGGTGTATGTACGGTTATTGTTATCGGTCAGACAATCAACAATAACCATGCAGCCGCCGGGGCCAAAGCCTTCATAGCGGGCCACTACATAGTCTTCACCTGCACCCCCAAGGGCCTTTTCAAGTGCCTTGTCGATAACATGTGCCGGCACCTGCTCTTTTTTGGCTTTCTCGATTAAGCGCCGCAGGGTGAGGTTGCTGTCGGTGTCGGCTCCGCCATTTTTTGCGCAGACATAAATTTCCTTACCGTATCTGGAATACAGTTTGGCCTTGGCTCCCTGGGTTTTTGCCATGGATGCTTTGCGGTTTTCAAAACTTCTGCCCATTAAATTCTACTCTTATGGAATATGCCCCTGATAGTGTTCATATTTATAAATTGGGGCAGGTGGATGAAATATAGGAGGGATTTTAACTGTATAGAGGCCAGGTTTCCAGTCTGGAGAGGGGGTAATGTCAGTAAGTTAAGTTATAACGCTTTGACTGTATTTGAAAAAGGGCCTTTTTATCCTAAAAAAATCAGTTGAACGCATAAAATTAGCATAAGCCATTGAAAAATATGAATTAATTTCCCGCCTTCTAACTCACCAGAAGGTGAGTGATGCTTCATCCAGAATTACACCCTCATGCGCACACCTGACTCTGTCAAAAAAAAGGCGAAGGGCTGGGCCATTCACGTCTTTTTTGACTACGCCAGCTGAGCGCCTGAAGGCATACTTCCAGGTGCTCAACTGATCTTTTCAGGATTAATGGATTATGCCTTCTACGTGATCTGAAGCATGTAGCTGCAAGGCAGCGAGCCGCAACGTAATGGTTATTCCATTGTAAGGGCTCGCAACGCAGCAGATGCATGCTTCAGATCGTTAATTAAAGAGGGGTTCGATTTTATATTACATGGCCCTGCTCAGGCTCTGCGTTACGTTTTCTAACTGATGGGCATGCTGACAAAAACAGGCCCTGGTTCTGAACAGGGTTCAGTCTATTGCCATGGGCCAGAGGGTGCATGAAATGGAGCTCCATTATTCTGATGCGCCTGAAATGGCGGGCTGACTTTCGACGGATGACTTTTCTCCGCTATTCATCAAGCAGAATAACCTCAGCCTCTGCGGTTATTTTATCAATTTTCAGTTGAATTACGCATTGTTCTCTCTGTGTGTCCATTGGTGCAGGGTCATCGGAGCAGCTACAGCCAGCGGTAATGCCGGTGTAGAAAAGCCCTGCTTTAATTATGAGTGTTGTGGGTGTTTCGGATGTGCTTAGAATCATTGCACTAATGGGTTCGTTGCTGACCGTGCTGCTTTGAATGAGCCCTTGTTGCAGTGGCAGCAGGTGATGTTCCAGCGTGGCCATTTCAGCTTTGAAAATACACCTGAAATTGCCATTATTCAGATTTTCAGGGGTACAGGCTTTCATTGTTTCTGGTAGTTTGAGCATATTGCAGAGCGGGAGCCGAATATATGAGCGTTTATTCTAACTGATTTAACCCTTTTTACCCAGTTTCAAAAAACCATATTACGGGCACATATTATCGGGACGCATTCCAGTCGACTCATTAAATGTGCGCTGTAATAGTAAAGATACATTAAGCCCCGGCACGGGTGGCATTACTCTTCAGGGCACAGGCAATTAACAGGGTTTAATATATGGTTTTTCTTTTCTCAGCACGAACATCACTGTGTATCCTTCCAGCCCATATCCATCGGAGATTTTAACCAGATCCATAAATGCCGAAAAAAACCGCGCTTGCGGATTTCTGGCTCCTCAGGTGGCGTTGCCTCAGCCGCCTGTTCAATGGAGTGTTCAGTGGGGTTAATAATTTCTTCAACCTCTTCTACAATCTGAGGCGCACCGGAAAGTTCGATACTTTCGTACAGCATGGGCATTTCTTCAATGGATTTTCCGGAAATAAAATGATCGTAATTACCCTGTAAGTCGGTCTGAATTTCTGCAAGCAGCTGTTTCTGATCTTCTGAGCAGGTGCGGTTGCGCATAAGCTGATTGATGTCATTCTGTAAATCAAGCATATTCGTTTTAATGACTTTACGGCAGGTATCTTCTTTATGGTTGAGGGAAACGATCTGGTGTTCAATAAAAGATTCAGGTACCGGTAAGTTAAAAGCGGAAACGATAACATTGCGGGTTTTTAAGGCGATGCGCAAGGTGATTGATGTTTGTGATTTTTTTTTAAAGCCATTAACATATTCATGATAGTCATCTTTTAATACATCAACAAGCTTTTCGCCACTGGCTCCCAGCTGCTGCTCAAGCAGTGCGTCACTTTTCTGGGAAATTTCCAGCACATGTTTAATGTCGCGTTGAATCTTCCGGTCAGTTGCTGTCAGGGTGTTTTGCAGTGTATCAATCGGTTTGTCTTTAAGGCCTTCACTTAATGACTTGAACTTGTTGATAATTTTTTCAGGAATTTGTGCGGCTGAGCGTCCCATTAATATTACCGATTGCAGGCCCTGATTGAGGCGGTGCAGTGTGCTGGTGAGGGACACCAGCTTTTGCAATGCGACGCGTTTTTGCCTGATAATTTCAAGCTCTGTTGTTGGGCTGCTTCTGCTTATTCCACCCTCTAACTGGGCCATACTGCTAACTCATTGCGACCTTATCGTAATATGAATATAGTCCAGCAGGGGGGGTTGTGTTGTGTTTTCTGTGTTTTATCCTGGAAATAGCGATCAAAAGGAAAAATATTGAGGTCAGGTCCTGTAATCAGGCATATGTTCTGTGGATGAGTCATGATTTGCCGGGTATTGTAGCCAATATGAAGGATGATGAACTGGCTTCAACCTGAAATCATCAGTTGAACGCCTCAAAGCGTGTCATCTTTACACGCAAAAACGGCCCAGTCCTTCGTTCAGTATAAATTTGTCCCGAAAGAGCTAATTGTTCTGGATGCATAAAAAACATGTATCCCCGGATGGAGCAAAGCGCAATACGGGAACCATTAAACCAGTTGCAAACGCAGTATGCCTTCCATCTTTTCAGCGGTTTCCGATTTGCCAGTACGACTGTCACCCACAAGGGCAATGGTTACGCTAATGTCTTCATTTTTGTTTTCCAGCTTCTGGTGTTTATCCAGTGCGGTGCTTTTGATCAGGTCGATTAAATCATCGGCTAATCTGATCGGCCCCTCCTGCTCTACTTCATCCCGGTCGGTAAAGTTACACCGTGCGAGATCTTCATCGCTATTTCCCTCATACACTCCCGCCATCAACTGGCTGTGTGCAACGCCTACTTTGAGCTCACCCCGGTTAATGAGTATGCTCATATCACCAATAAAGCCTTTTTCATTTTCGGTGAATTTTTCGAAAAGTGCGGGGTGTAGTACTACATCATTATTGTCTTTCAGCAATGGGAAGGGGTTGGCCCAGTAACTGCTTTCCTTGGCACCCCGGTGTGTCTGTGTAGAGCCTGCTGCAACACGTTCGCCCAGACGGAAGTGCTCCAGTGCTTCTTCTATGTGCATATTGGCTTTTATGGTGCTTTCGCCGTTTTCAACCAGCTGAAAGTTATTCATGTAAAGTAGAATGTCCAGTGGGTCTTCCCGGTAAAGCTCATCAACTTCGGTGACGGGCACAATCTGGCGGGCATTTGAGCCAGTGTCCTTGTTATAACCCACTTCACGACCTGCCATCAGCAGTTTCGCCTGTTCGCTAAAGCCATCCAGGCAGGCAAATGCGCCGGTTTCTGTGCCGCAGAAAATCGGCCGGGTGGTTGGGTCGTCAGGTTTCTTTTTGAGGCTGATCTTGCCCATATCATCTGCTTTTATCAACATTTCAGCGATATAGGGTTCATTGTTTTCATTAAAACGCACGATATAGCGGGTGCAGCCACAGTGCAGCGGCAGATCACCATTTTGTATGGCAAGCACGTTGTGCAGGGTGAGTATGGGTTTTTTGGCATAACCAAAGTATTTCAATTCGTCAATATTGGGCACAACGCCAACTAATAGCTGGTTCTCTTTATCGCAGAAATAACCCAGATCTTTTTCACGGGTTTGCGGGTCGCCAAAGAAAAAGATGCCATCGGGACGGCGGTTACTGGTGATATCTTCAATTTTCGCAAAGGGGAACAGGTTGAGCAATCCGGGCTCCATCTCGATGCAGCCTCTGGATTTATGGATAAAGGTAATGATTAATGAGTTACCCACCTGAAGTGGTACGGAAACCCAGTGATCAACATTGATATTACCCAGCTGTAATGGATTGTGCTCTAACTCAAAAAAAGGTTTGGCGCGCTTATTGGATGGGGTTGAGTAGTCGACACCGGTTTTCATATCGGCGGCAATGGTCAGAGGAATTTGTGCCAGTAGAGAATAATCGGCAGGGTAGTTAAAGTAGTGTCCTGAAATTTCACCAGCGGTAATGTTTGGCGAGGCATCCATTCCCGGTGTACGCCTCACGCCTTTATCCAGATTAACCCTGTTGAGCAGCTGGCGGCGTGTTTCCAGTATCAGGTCTGAGAGACTCTGAGCTTTGTCTGTTACCTTGTCTTTAACTGTTTGAGTGGTTTCGAGACCACTGGAGACAACGGCATTTTGCAGGCGTACCAGGCGGCTGTAACCTGAACCCCGGTAGTGGTGAAAGGCACCATCTATAAAGCGTATTAGCTCACGGGCTTTTTCCTGTTTTTCATCGGCTTCAAAATCGCTGGTTTCAAGAATTTTGATCAGATCCCGGGTGCTGACCTTTTTGATAAAGTCGATTTTGTGATCAGCTTCCTGGCGGCGTTTATCAGAACGGTTTTCCAGATCGGTTATGAATTCCTGCTTGTATATCTTGAGGAAACGGGCAAAGGCCAGGCTGCGTAATAATTGACCTGGGGAGTTACAGCCATCGCGAATTTCAAGAATCTGTTCCATTAAAATGCCAGTGAGTGATTAAAAACGGCGTAATAATAAACCTTATTGAGGCAATGTACCAATTAACGCGCTTGAGCGAGCTATTAATTTAATTGCTGGTCAGATCGAACTATCCCTGCATTTGCTGGTAGTATTGGTCTGTAAATGCGTTGCGGATATATTTAATTTATAACTGACTGGTTTGTCTGGTCGGATTTTGAGGTGTGGAAATATGACAGAGAAAAACACCCCGTTTTCTTTAACAAACGGTTTAATGTGGCTTAAACATTTTATGGCAATTGAATTCGATTCGGTTAGCCATACGGAAAAGCTGGTTTCTACGCTGGGGGGGATACTGGGAATTACACTCATATCCTTTATCAGTTTTCACATAACCGGTGCCAGTGGCTCTGCTCTGATTGTGCCCTCTATGGGCGCTTCTGCGGTGCTGGTATTCGCAGTGCCTCACGGTAAACTGTCGCAACCCTGGTCATTAGTTGGTGGGCATCTTGTATCTGCTGTAATTGGCGTTGCCTGCTTTCAGCTCATTGGCCACCCTTTTATTGCGGCGGGTATGGCTGTGGGGCTGGCAATTGGCGCAATGCATCTGCTGAACTGCGTTCACCCACCCGGGGGGGCGACGGCGTTAGCGGCGGTGATTGGTGGCCCCGCTATTCATAGCCTGGGGTATTCCTATGTGATTTCACCGATACTGTTAAATGTCAGTATTATTTTTATTACGGCCATTGTGTTTAATAGCCTGTTTGCCTGGCGGCGCTATCCTGCGGCAGTGATGATGCGCTTTACGGATCAGCCACCGAAAGCGGATGAATATCATGCCGATCTTGTGGATCGAAAAGCGATCGAATGCGCGCTGTCTGATATGGATCTGGTGATGGATGTGACCGTGGAAGACCTTCAGCGGGCTATCCAGCTTAGTTTATACCATTCCCGTCATCTGCGGCTCAGTACACAGCAGATTAAACTCGGGCACTATTATACAAATGGCAAACATGGTCAGCAATGGTCGGTGCGCCGTGTTATTGATGAGTCGAGTTCTCAGAAGCCCGAAAATGATATGGTGATTTATCGCGTGGTGGAGGGCAATCGATTCAATACGGCAGACAGTTGTACGCGTGAGGAGCTGGCACAATGGGCGGTACGGGAGGTTTTTCCTAATGAGGGGGATATGAAATAGCCTGAAGTAACGGCTGATTCGGGAATAATGTCTGATTTTACGCATTTCTTGAATTAAGTTTGAAAAATAAGGAGTTAAATTTATATAAAGAGGTATTTAGCACAGAGCCCCGGTGAAAATGAGTAGATAATGCAGGAAGCGTACACGTAATTTACATAACAATTGACAGGGGTACATAGATGAATAAAACAATAAAAATGAGCAGTATTATAGCTGGAGCGCTATTAACCACGGCCGTCTCTGCCCATGATCTTGGCAGTGCAGGTTTGCCGGTGTGTCTTGAAGCTAACTTTATGCTTGCAGATGCGATGAATAATAATCCACCGGTTTTCCCCCCCTTCTCAAGCGCTAATGGCCCGGGCCGTGTGCTTGAAATGAATATTTTTACCGGTAAACGAGGTATTACTGTTAACACGCCATTTAGTGCACAAAATGCAGATACCGTGGTTTGCCCTGAGGGAGTCGTCTGCCCAGGGCCCTGGAAGCCTACCGGGGTTTTATCCGGTGGATTAAATGGTCATGCCTTTATTACCAGTGCCGGTCAGCATGCTTTAACTGAGCTGCATCGGGACGGCACACCTATACGCAGTGTTAAACTGCCAATGGATGATGATCCACGTTTCGGCACAGTGCCCCGATTGCTGGGCACTCAGATGATGCCTAATGGGAATATTATTCAGAGTGTCTGTGATGCCAACTTCTTTAATGCTGTGAACTCGGATCAGGAAGCAGGATTCACTGATCCGCTAGGTGGCAGTAATGATTCTTTTCGCTATTTTCCGCCGGTGTATACAACAGAACAACGCTCGCAAAACAGCCGTTTACTGGTGATTGACCAGGAAACCCTGGAAGTCATAGATGAGTACAGTGCGCCAGATGACCCGCGCTGGACCTGTGCTGCGGGGATTGTTTTCTCGGATGAAGGCATGTTTGTGAGTATGTTTCATGGTGGTGCAGTTTTTGTGGTTGACTGGAAAAAAGGGGTCGATAAACGAAGCTGCGGCGTTGGATGCAATAAGAAGAGCCGGAAGAGGCACCATAAGCAGTTTAAATTTGGCAGGCATAGAAATGTCGCCAGCGTTATTCGTGTCATCGACCTGCTGGGGGCTGATGCCGCGAAGGATGATCCGAATCGCCGCGATTCTCTGCGAGCCATCAGCTTTGATGAAGGGGGAAATATGTATGCAACCAACCGTGTACGTTCCAGACCCTGCATAAAAGACGAAGCCGGTTGTAACCCGAGTGTGTTTCGCCAGCGCATTGATATCGTACCCCTGGGCGAGGATTATCCCACACGCACTATTGCGCTTGATCCGGGTGTGAATGTGATTGCCGGAATTCGTACCAATCGTATGTCGGGTCCGGGCTGTGATTTTGTAACGGCAGAGGCGATTGCCAATGGTGAGCCTGCCGATGATGTCTGTGATGTAGAGACGCTACTGGTTTCAGCATCGGCAATGAATCCGGGATGTGATAAAGATAATAATGGCGAACCCGGCCCGGGCCATCCAGCGAACCGTTGTTTTGTACCTGGCGGGTATGTGGCAGAATATAGAATTGATCTCGACCATGTAGATGGTGCCACAGGGCTGTGTACCGGTGATCCAGCCGATGGCTGGGGGGCAGGCGAGGGCAATGAAGGTTGTGCACTACCCATTGCTACTTTCTTTGGTGAGGTGAATGGCGAGGAGAACCTTGATCCGCGCATGTTAATGACAATACATGAAGCCTTTATTCAGTAGCATGGCAGGCAGGTGAACCTGAAAAGATCAGTTGAGCACCTGGAAGTATGCCTTCAGGCGCTCAGCTGGCGTAGTCAAAAAAGAGGTGAATGGCCCAGTCCTTCGCGTTTTTTTGACAGAGTCAGGTGTGCGCATGAGGGTGTAATTCTGGGAGAAGCATCACTCACCCTTCTGGTGAGTTAGAAGGCGGGAAATT
>UOFG01000089.1_pt1 | contig 32263 bp, 34 predicted proteins | sample 1988411 | NCBI WGS metagenome assembly UOFG01 (sample SAMEA4712194, study PRJEB27164) | hydrothermal vent metagenome | biome: marine basaltic hydrothermal vent biome; feature: marine hydrothermal vent; material: mineral | place: Pacific Ocean | collected 2011-06-14/2011-07-23 | depth 1689 m
CTCTGCCGCAAGCAGTATGATTTTAGAGCGTTCAAGTAACCGTATAGATGTTTTGCAGCTTTTTACATTTTTCTGTAGTTGTTTTTCTTCGTCAGGTGATAATGTTATTTTAACTTGAGCAGGCATTCTGGTTCAAATACTCTATAGAATAAGAGTGTTCATTATATCAGCATACAGTTCAATACACTACATTAGTATATTATAATTATAATCGGGCAGAATGGCAACAGGCTATCCGGTCAATGGGTCTTTCGGTTTAGTCCAGGTATTGCTTATTTTTAAAAATGTAGAAAAAGCAAGTTACATGTGAGTGAAAACTGTGAAACGAATCTAAAGAAAAAGGCTCAGGTAAATAGCTTTTTGACTTTTTTAAATAGACAGGGTAAGCTGTGACATCAAAAACAAATCTATTGGCAAAAAGTTTTGTAGGGATTACTAGCATGAGTCAAATTACCCAGAAAAATCGTACAATTTCCCTGACAGCACCCCTGGGTGATGATGAATTGCTGTTATCATCTATGTCTGGTACAGAATATATATCGGAGTTGTTTGAATTTCAGCTGGAAGTGCTGTCAGAAAACCAGTTATTGAAAGCCAGAAAAATCATTGGTAAGTCCGTAACGGTAAATATTCATGACAGCAATGGTCGTTTTTTTAATGGCTATGTAAGTGAGCTTCGTCTGGGAGGTATTGTGCCTACCGGTGATATAAACTTGCGCCAATACAACCTGACTATTGTTCCCTGGCTATGGTTTCTATCTAAAAGAAGCAACTGCAGGATTTTCCAGAATAAAACTGCGGTCAACATTATAGAGGAAATATTTAAAGAGCACGACATTATTTCGCAGTTTAAAATGAATTTAAGTGAGAAATATAAAAAGCGGGAATACTGCGTACAGTTTAATGAGTCAGATCTGGATTTTGTGATTCGATTAATGGAAGAGGAAGGTATTGCTTATTATTTTGAGCACGAGAAAAAAAAGCATACCCTGGTGATGGTCGATCAGAAAAATTCTTATTGTGATTGCAGAGAAAAGGAGGTTTTGTTTACCCGTGGTGGCTCAGACCGTGAGCATATAAATAGCTGGGATCATCAATATGCTTTCTGTGGTGGTAAACGCACTCAGCGAGACTATAATTTTAAGAACCCTGAAGATAAACTGGAATTTAGTACGCCTACCCTGGTTAAGCTGCCGCTGAACGCTAATCTTGAGCAGTATAATTATCCCGGATATCATGAGATGGCTGATCAGGGCGAGCAGCGCACAAAGAATCGCATGTTAGGGGAAGAACTGGCACACAGTGTTATTGAAGCATCCAGTAATTGTTCCAGTTTTTATGCTGGTGGAGTGTTTGAAATTAAGGAGCATGAGTGTGAGTCGGAAAAGGGGAGGTACATCCTGGTTTCGGTGTCTCATCATTTTCACGATGACAGTTACTATGCTCAGGATGCATCAGGTGCAGATTATAATAATAGTTTTATGTGCATTCCCGGGAATGTTCATTTCTCACCTTTGCCCAGCATGATAAAGCCTGTGATGAAAGGCCCGCAAACTGCAATTGTAGTGGGTTCCAAAGGCGAAGAAATTGAAATAGATAAATATGGGCGAGTTAAAGTTCAGTTTCACTGGGATCGAGAAGGTCGCTATGATGAAAAAAGTTCCTGCTGGATACGGGTTGCGCAGGCTTATGCGGGAAATAAATGGGGTACGCAAATTACCCCACGCATTGGTCAGGAGGTTATTGTTAGCTTTCTGGATGGTGATCCGGATCGGCCCATTATTACCGGGTCAGTTTATAATAATGACAATATGCCGCCCTATCCGCAGGCAAAAAAAACTCAGCATGGCATTAAATCTCATTCAACCCTGAGTGGAGGGCCTAAAAACTTTAATGAATTACGGTTTGATGATAAAAAAGGTTCAGAAGAAGTCTTTATACAGGCTGAAAAAGACTATCGACGCTTAATTAAAAACGATGAAAAATCTGAGATTAAAGCTAATCATTATATGAAAGTGGCTAAAACAAGCAAAACGAAAGCCCAGTCTGTTACGATAGAAGCTACTGATTTTATAGAGCTTAAAGTTGGAGGCAGCAGCATTAAATTAACATCTACAGGGATATTAATAAAAGCGACTAAAATAGATGTGAAAGGTAGCGCTATGGTGGTAGTCAAAGGTGGGCTGATAAAGCTTAACTGATCTTTTTATGACTGATTTATTTGTTTATGGAGCGAGTGGCGTGCGTGCCACTATGGCATCTGATAACAATCTGCAAACAGCAGGCCTGAACTTATGCAGGGAGGTGCGGGTACAGGAAGGGGCGTATATTACTTATAATGTTCAGGTTCAGGCGGGCTGTACAAACGCGACATTGGCAGGAATTAGCTATGGCAATGAGTATGAGAAAAGTTGAAGTAGAAAAAGCAAAAAGTATAACCCAGCACTTTGAGTTTATTGATGAGTTTCAACCTGCGCTGGATGATGAGCTGCCGCCGGCCGAATATATACAGATTTTGACAGATAATGAACATTATCAGGATGCAGTGACCTTTCTGGCACACGCTTTGCCTGCGCGAGAAGCTGTGTGGTGGGCCTGTGTATGTGCTCGGCATCATATTGATAATGCTGATGAAAAGTATCAGGTGGGCTTAAAAGCAGCTGAGGCCTGGGTTTATGATAATTCAGAAGAGAATCGTCGTGTATGTGAGAAGCATGCAGAAAATGGTGAGTATTCAACGGTAGCAAGCTGGGTCTGTGCGGCTGTTTTCTGGAGTGGAGGGAGCATAGCGGCAGCGGATGAGCCAGTTATGGAAGTTATGCCTTATATCTATGCTCATGCAGTCGCGGGTTCAATTGTTTCGGCGGTTAGTTTCTCTCAGCCTGAGCCTGAAGAAATCACTGAGCGCTATAAGGAATATATAAAGCATGGAATAAATATTGCGAACGGTGGAAATGGGTGAGGGAAAGAGTGAAACATGCCTGTAAACAGTACCTGGCAGAAAGCCTGTAATTAATAGAGGTGCCTACAGGTAAATCACCGTTTCTGGTGGTGCGCTATGATGAAGGCTTAGTTGTTTTGTTGTGCGTATATTAAGGGCTAACGTCCCTGGGCAATGATTTTATAACAGAAAAGGGGGTAAATCAGTATGGGGAGACCCGCAGCACGAACAGGTGATATGCATTTATGTCCAATGGTTGCACCCGGGCCCTGTCCTCATATTGGGGGGCCTGTGGCTGCAGGCTCGCCAAATGTTATAACCGGTGGTATGCCTCAGGCTCGTGTAGGTGATAAGGCTATCTGCTGCTGCCCACCTGATACAATTGCAGCGGGTTCCAGCGGGGTAATCGTGAATGGCAAAGCGGCGGCAAGGATGGGTGATTCTACGGCGCATGGAGGGAAAATTATTCTTGGCTGTATGACGGTTTTGATGGGTGGCGGCGGTGGCGGTGGTGGGCAAAGCGCTTCTGCCAGTGGCTCATCCGCTATTGAGGGTATGGAGGCTGGCTCTGAAGTGGGAAAAACGGTTGTATACGGGCAAAAGCCAGTTAGTACGTTTGCACAGTCCTTACAGGAAGCAGCAGGAAATGGAGAGCCGTATGCAGAATTGTCTTTTTGTGAAGTTCCAGACAGATTAACTACAAGAGCCAGTGATGGATCCGCTACGTTGATTACAACTAAAACCGATAAAGAGCTTAGGGAGTTAGTGGCTCTTTCTCGTTCAGACGTTGACGGTATTGATATTGGTCGATCATTTACCAATCTCCCTGGTAGTGTTCGTAATTTTCCTGGTGTACAAAATAATAAAAATGGAACTTTTAATATCACCGATAGAGATGCATTTATTAATCAAGTTGATACGCTGTTTAAGAGTGACGGGAATCGACTTAATCCAGTAATAAGGGACCGTATTGTTAATTTCATAGGAAATGATGCAAGTCGAGTTTTTCCTGTGAAAGGTAGAGGTCTTCCAGGCTTACATGCTGAGGTTCAAGCAGTAAATGCGGCCTTGAATAAAGCTCCAATCGGAACATTACCTCGAAATATTAACGTATCAACAATTGATCTGTTGCCGGGTAGTAACCAAGGTCTAGCGTTTCCTGCGTGCAATAATTGTGGAGGGATTCTTCAGGGCTTTAATATTTTAACGGGTGTTAAATAATGACTCTACGAGTAAGTTTGTCTAGTCTCTCAGTTGAAGGTAATAGGTATTATTTTGGCGATGAGTTATTTTCTGGAATAGCTATTGACCGTTCTGATTGCAAAATTACAAAGCTGATTAAGGTTGCTGACGGTAACTATGAAAAGCCTTATGAGGGTGATTTGTTAAAAATAGAATCTAATAAATCACTAATTGATTTTTCTTGTTTGGAAGAAGAGGAGCATGGAGTAGACGTTCCATTTTTATTTAACGGATCAAGATTTAGCGGTACTGCGTTTGAATTTGATGGTGCTGCTTGTGTCGGGGAGTATAAGTATGAAGATGGCTGGGAGCAGAATACTGTAAACTATTTTATATCTGGTGAATTGTCTAGTTTTGATTTAATGGATGATGACTTTTCGCAAAAGGTAGAATTTTACGAAAATGGTTTATTGAAAACGATATATCTATTTGAAAGAAATTTATTTCACTCTACGTTTTCGTTTAATGAAGAGAGCAAGGTAACTGCGATAAATGTTGAAGGCTCTTATTTTGAAGAAATAGGTAATCATCGAAAAAAACTTTATCATGCTGCGTTTGACAAAAGAAGCTTCATCGATTTTGAGGGTGATGAATGGGTAAAAATATCTGGTACAGGTATTTCTGATGAGCAGATAAAGCATCTTTGTAAGTCAGGTTTGGTCAATACTACAAAACTTTGGTTGTGGCGCACTTTAGTAACAGCAGATTCTATTAAAATGCTTGTGGCTATTGAGGGGTTGAAAGAGCTAAATGTTGAATCTGAAATAATTACTCTTGATGAGATGCTTAGTTTTAAGTCTCAAAGACCAGAGTGTTATGTTGAGTTCAATCGTTCTGAAGTGACAGTTTAATCTTTCAAGGCTTTGCGTACTTCTTGATCCGCTTGCCGAGTCGTTTCTGGCAGGCGGTATTTAGGTGAAAGCTTCAGCACCCACTCACAAGCGGTTGCTAATGAAATGCGATGACCAATTGAAACATAAACAGGCTTAACATTGTTCTGAGTTCGAAGCACATTGCCGATGACTTCAGTATTATCAACAAGGGGCGCGGTCGCGCCCCTTGTTGTATCTGGCTCTATATGTTCGCCAAGTAGTCGGGTTTTTCCACAACCAATTGTTGGCACATCAAATATCACGCCTAAGTGACAGGCTAATCCAAAACGTCGAGGATGAGCTAAACCTTGTCCATCACATACAATTAAATCGGGAGTGTGCTCTAGTTTTTCAAAGGCTTTAACTAAAGGCGGTAACTCACGAAAAGAAAACAAACCTGGGATATATGGGAACTGTGCAACATCTTCTGCTGTAGCTGCTTCAATAATATTTAATGTGTCCGCATCCAGAATAACAACGGCTGCCACCAACTTGTCACTATCTTTTTTGTAAGCAACATCAACGCCTGCAATAAGTCGTATCGTATCAAATTGATCTTCTTTGATTACTTTAGCTGCGAGGTCTTGTTGTAGTTTTAATGCTTCACTTTCTGACAAGTTCCACTGGTGGCTAATAACCGGCTTCACTTTAAGTTTGCTGCTGAATCACGGTATCCAGCATATCCATCACAAACTTCTGTTTGGTTTTAGGTAATTGGCTAATCTGTTCTATCTGCTTTAGCAGCTTAGGCGCTGGCCCACGTTTTTTGTTTTGGGTTGTCGCTATGCCGATCAACTCTTCTACTGATACCGCCAGCACTTCTGCCAGAGTTGGCAACATGGATGATGGTACCTTCCTTCGTCCAGCTTCAAATGCCTGCATATATTGCTGGGATATCCCCAGAATCTCCGCCAGTTGTACTTGCGTGATCTGCTGCTCTTTGCGCAGGGTAGCGATCTTGTGTCCGAGTTCCTTAAAGAAATCGTTGTCGTTCTGAGTCATCATATCCAGATAGTGGGCAATCGTTAATGACATAGCATACCTCCAGTTTTTTAGATATCACGAATAGCTGTTGAAAATACTACTAATAGTAGTATTATGCAAGCGATGTTATTTTTATCAAAAAGCTATTGACAGGGTTTTGGGAGAAACGGCTATGGCACGGTTATCTGATCAATTAATAGGCAGGATTAAGCAAGAGGTCTCACTGGTGCAACTGGTTGAAGCCAAAGGCTTCAACCTCAAGCCCCACGGCAGTGATTACGTGATGTGCTGCCCGTTCCATGAAGACGACACCGCTTCATTAGTTATTACGCCAAGTAAAAACCTGTATCACTGTTTTGGCTGTGAAGCGGCGGGCTCTGTTGTTGACTGGGTCATGAAAACCGAAGGCGTCAGCTTCCGTCATGCGGTTGAGCTACTGCGAAATGAGTTTTTACCTTTAGCGGCTGAAAGCACAGACCAACCCAAAGTCATCAAACAAAACTCAACCCCAAAACTATCTACCCCGTTCACTGCTCCTGCGCATCCTGCGCCCGCTGCATTAGCACATCCCTGTGCGTCAGCTGCTAATGCAGATCATCAAGAAACCCTCAAATAAGTCATCGACTACTACCATGAAACCCTCAAGTCATCACCCGAAGCCCTGGAGTATTTAGAAACTCGCGGCTTAAAAAACGCCGAACTCATCGACACCTTCAAATTAGGTTTTGCAAACCGATCATTGGCTTACCGACTACCCCAAAAGAACCGCAAAGCGGGTGCTGAAATCCGCACTAAATTACAAGCCATCGGCATCTTGCGCGAGAGCGGTCACGAACACTTCAACGGTTCCATCGTGATCCCCGTGTTAGATGAAAACGGTTTAATCACCGAAGTCTACGGCAGAAAAGTGTTAGGTAAACGCCTACGAAAAGGCACCGCCATACACAGCTATTTACCTGGCTCCCACCAAGGCGTATGGAATAGTCAGGCCATAAAAGCCAGTTCTGAAATCATCCTCTGTGAAAGCCTCATTGATGCCATGACCTTCTGGTGTGCAGGTTTTAGAAACGTCACAACCAGTTACGGTACATCGGGTTTTACCGATGACCACTTAAAGCTGTTTATAGAAAGCAATACAGAAAAAGTATTAATCGCCTATGACCGAGACGAAGCCGGAAACAAAGCCGCAGAAAAGTTAGCCCTAAAACTTATTGAAAACGGTATAGATGTTTATCGAGTCCTGTTCCCAAAAGGCATGGATGCAAACGAATATGCCAGACAAGTACAACCCGCATCAAAAAGTTTAGGTTTAGCCATAAGAAAAGCTGAATGGGTGAGTTCCGGTCGTAAGGCGGCGTCGAGCACTGCTCGGCGAGGAACGAACGACCCGCAGGGATGCGGGGCCGGGGAACTGCCACAGGGAGGTGTACTTGAGACCCACTCAGACGAAGTGAAAAACGAAATAATTACAACAGACGTTCCCGCTGATGTGTCCGAACATGAAGTAGTGATGACGCTGGATAACCGTCACTACCGCATCAGAGGCTTAAACAAAAACCTAAGCTATGAACAATTCAAAATAAATATCCTGGTTAAAGAAGGCGATGCCTTCCATGTGGATACCTTCGATATTTACAGTGCAAAACACCGAGCCAGTTATGTCAAGCAAGCCTCACAGGAGCTAGCCATCAGTGACGATATTATTAAATGCGATTTAGGCAAGGTTTTACTAAAACTCGAAGAGCTACAAGACCAACAAATAAAAGGCACACTGGCGAAAAAAGAACAACAACCGGCGATGAGTGATACTGAAGTTAAAGAAGCCCTGGCATTATTAAAAACGCCCACGTTATTAGATCGTATCTTACAGGACTTTAATCGTTGCGGCGTCGTCGGAGAAGAAACCAATAAACTGGTAGGTTACTTAGCTGCCTGTTCAAGAAAACTAAATCAACCATTAGCTGTGATGGTACAAAGTTCAAGCGCTGCCGGTAAAAGCGCCTTAATGGATGCAGTGCTGGCCTTTATGCCAGAAGAAGAACGTATCCAGTACAGTGCTATGACAGGGCAGAGTTTATTTTATATGGGCGAACAAAACCTGAAAAATAAAATACTCGCCATCGCAGAAGAAGAGGGTGCAGAGAATACCAGTTACGCGCTAAAACTATTACAAAGTGAAGGCGAAGTGAGTATTGCAAGTACGGGTAAAAATGCAACCACTGGAAATCTAGAAACTCAGGAATACCGAGTGGAAGGCCCCGTGATGTTGTTCTCAACTACAACAGCTATAGATATCGACGAAGAACTGATGAACCGTTGCCTGGTTTTGTCCGTCGATGAATCCCGCGAACAAACAAAAGCCATCCATGCCGCACAACGAAAAAGCCGAACCCTGGAAGGCTTAAAATCCAAACGAGATAAAGCCAAATTAATTACCTTACATCAAAACGCACAACGCTTATTACGGCCCCTGGCCGTAATGAATACCTACGCCGATCAACTCACATTTTTAGATTATAAAACACGAACCCGACGAGATCATGAAAAGTATTTAGCCTTAATCGATACCGTTACTTTATTGCATCAATACCAACGCGAAATAAAACGCGAGACCTACGAAGGTGACACCTTAGAATACATCGAAGTAACAATCGACGACATAGCCATAGCCAATAAATTAGCCCATGAAGTGCTAGGCAGAAGCCTCGATGAACTCCCGCCACAAACCCGCCGATTATTACAAATTATTACTGACATAATTACCGAGCAATGTAGTGAGCAAAAAATAAAACAAACCGATTGCCGCTTTAGCCGAAAAGACGTAAGACAGGCCAGTGGCTGGACAGACTTCCAGGTTAAAAAACACATGCACCGTTTAGAAGAAATGGAGTACGTATTAATCCATCGGGGTAAACGTGGGCAGAGTTATGAATACGAACTGCTGTACCAGGATGAAGGAAAAAACCATGACATGTTCATGATGGGGTTAATTGACACTAAAAAATTACAGTACGACGAAAAGAAGAAGCCCCTAAAACAAAAGAAGGAGCCGTCAAGTAGCCCCCAGATAGCCCCTAAGTCGCCCCCAGGTAGCACCCGTAAAAATAACAAATATACTATAAATAAAGACTTAAATGAAAATAATATAAATAACACCGAAAAATGCACTACTACTAAAAACAACAACGCATCGCATCATAGTGACGTTTTACCTTTAGCTGCTAAAGCCGCAGAGGTTACGCCATGAGTTACGAGAACCTCCCCGAACAGTTCCCCCACATCAGTAATATGGCAGACCAACACGGCATGTATCAAATGGTGCAAAACTATTTGCAGTACATGGACATAAAAAACTACGCACAAACCACACGACAAAGCCGCGAGTTTTATTTATATACACTTTTAGAATGGTCAGGCCAACGTGGGTTAATACGCCCGAGTGAAATTACCAAACCGATACTGGAACGCTTCCAGCGTTACCTGTATCACTACCGTAAAAAAGACGGCGACCCGCTCACGTTCCGCAGTCAGTACAATCGATTAGTTGCGGTACGTGCCTGGTTTAAATGGTTAGCAAAAGAAAACCATATCCTCTATAACCCTGCGAGTGAAATCGAATTACCCAAGTTAGAAAAGCGATTACCCAAAGTCATCCTAAGTGAAAGTGAAGCCGAGCGCGTCCTCAATATGGTAGAGGTTGATAAAGTGATGGGCTTGCGTGATCGCGCAATTTTAGAAGTGTTATACAGTACCGGCATAAGACGCATGGAAGTGATTAATTTATTAGTACAGGATGTGGATCAGGAGCGCGGTACGCTTTTTGTACGACAGGGAAAAGGCAGGACAGACCGCATGATACCGATAGGCGAACGCGCATTACTCTGGATCGACAAATACCTGGATGAAACAAGATCAGAGTTAGCCTGTGGTAATGATGAAGGCCGATTATTTTTAAGTCGTTATGGCGAAGCCATCAGCCCCAATGGATTAAGCGCATTAGTTAGAAACTACATCGACAAAGCCAATATCGGCAAACGTGGAAGCTGTCATTTATTTAGACATACCATGGCAACGCTGATGTTAGAAAACGGTGCAGACATAAGATTTATCCAGGCGATGTTAGGCCATGTAAAACTCGACACGACACAAATTTATACGCAGGTTAGTATTAAAAAATTAAAAGAAGTGCATACGCTGACGCATCCCGCAAAAGCAAAGAGAACGAAGAGCGTAGACTGGGATGAAGGCAGCTCCTGTGCATCCATGCACCCGCTGCATACCGGTCATCCTGACCATAAACCCGCTGCAACCGTTGAAGACTTGATGGATGCACTGGAAGCTGAAGCCCAAATAGTAGAAGAGCAAACAGATTAAAAACGGATACAGCATCGCAGTCGGAACCGCCCGTCACGCCACTTGCAGCCACACGCAGCGCGTTCACAGCTCCTGTCCCGCTGTTCACCCATGCCGCAAGTCACACCTTTTGCATGTGGCGGCAAGTGCCGCGCCAGGCTAGGGCGGCCCATCCCTGGCCGTCATTAACAATTTTATTACTCCGTCGAACCACGCTCAGCGTCCCTGCTTACTTCGAGCGTCCTGCCCTGCGCCCTACGGGTCATCTGCAAAAAACGCAAATGTTCAAAACGCTCCCGGCGTTTTAGTCGCGGTTGAGCAACACCTACTTTTAAAAAACAAAAGTAAGTGCCGCATTTTATTTTTAATCTGGCAAGCAAACCACCTCGTTTAAAAAGCAAACGAAGTGGTTCACCAGAAAAGCCCCCCAACCCCCGTAAAAGGCCGGGGGCTGAAAGCGGCCAAGTAACATAACAGGGGCTTATGCACAATTAAAAAGCCAACTGTGCATAAGCCAGGTTATGTGTAAATGGCCGGTCGTAAAAAGCACTCCATAAAGTAAAACATTTTTACTCAGTAGCAACAGCGCTTGTTTATTAAAAGCAAAATCCCAGCCCAGGCCAGTCACCTAAAAGTGGCTCCAGCCACATAAAAAGCATGCGTCTTGCGCTGCACTTTTAGCTGCTTGTCCTCCCACCCTAAAAGCAAAAACAAAGGCAGCGGCAAAATAAAAAAGATTAAACCAATTTAAAGAAGAAAGTTTTTAATCAGAAGCACCTCCGTTCACCTGAAAAACAATCTGTTAGACCGTGCTCTCTGTTCATGCCGCCAGTCTAGCACCGTGCTCACCCCATCAAGGGCTGCGCAAGCGGTAAAAGGCAACCGCCCTTGACGGGTCTGCGCGCGGAGCCAGTCAGTCAGCATGACCAGAGACACTCATCTGGTTGTAAACAACCCAAAGGAGAAACCCCATGAAAAACCCTACAGATAAACCCATCTGGGAAATAGAAAAAATAATCAACGTAGCCAATGAATTGCAAAAACGAGGCAGTACAGGTGCCAGTACCGGCGAACAAATAGCCGCCGCGTTCGTCATCAACAAGATGGAATATTTACCCGCCAATTATCAGGATGTGGTTGAAGCCTGGGAAAGGTTAGATACCTGGCAACGCTACGTGAAGCATATTAAGCAGCATTATATGGATTTAATCGAAGAAGGGTAAACCAAAAGGCACAGCGTTAACACGCTGTGCCTTTTTATATTAAAAATTAAAAGCAGCAGCTAAAAGAAAAACTACCAGCGTTCAGGTTGCTTGCGGGAGGTATGAAATACGCGCAGGATCTCAATGCGTTGCAGGCGAGGGCGTACTCGATAGGGAACAATATAACGTATTTTAGGAATGACCAGCTCATGCGTTCCAGGGAGTCGGCCGGGATGGCCAAGAGAAGGGTTCTTAAGTAATAATGAAACCGTCTGCACAATCCGTTGCACGACTAGTTGTGCAGCTTGTGGGTCATCTTTAGCAATATACTCTGCTTCATCATCCAGATTTTGTAGTGCCTTGCGCAGCCATTTAACCTGCATTAGCATCCCACTTGCTGAATACCGCTTCAACGTCCTGATCGCTAGCGAAATCACCGGCATCGGCTTCCTTGATGGCTGCTTTAAGTTCCTGAATCTGCCACTCGTTCAGCTCAATAAACTCCCTCACGGCCTCAGAAGCCAGGAATGATTTACTGCGATGAGTGACTGAAGCGAGCTTATCCAGGCGGGATTTAAGCTCGGGCTCCAGGCGGATGGTCATGGTAGTTGACTGGGACATGGCATACCTCGTGTGTTCGTATGTACACAATTTAGCACAATATAGGTGATATTGTCTTGTGGCTGAGATAAAAGGTGCATCTAGGGCAAAAAAAGGTAAAATCATACTTCCCTAGAGGAAAGTTCTTTAATAGCGAGGCGGCATCAGGGGTTGCGGGCTATCAGTACGGTGGTCGCGTCGGGGGCACTTGTTGTTCCAAACCCTAAAGTTGAATCATTTACTACAAGTGCTGCATTTGATGGGAAGTTATATTCAGACAAAAAGATTACACAGCTTGTTCAATATCTAGATAAGCGTGGTGTATCTATTATGGAAACTAGAGGAAACCCAAGCTTTACGGGTAATTGGGATGGTACTGGAGTTATGAGACTGCCAGCTAATCCTACGGAATTACAGGTTAAGCATGAGTTGTCACATTTCATAGATTTCAAGACCCAAATTAAGCAGGCTCCTACTGTCAGAGAAGGGGTTCAAAACTTCGTTGATATGGGTAGGCTCGGTCGAGAGCAGTCAGTACTTGATCGGTTACAGAATAATAGAATCTGGAATCAATTGAATGATGCAGAACAATCGTTCTCAACGAATTACGTTGAGCGTTTAAAAATTGAGACGGGACAATGATCGAAGTGGATATCATAAAACAAGCTGAAGAGTTTCTAACGAGTCGTGATATTGGGTTTGTTCAGTCCGGTATAGTCGGCAGGAAAAGTGACGGGAAAGTAGAAGTTATTTTCCCTGTTCCTGAAACACTCGATCCTAACGTGGCTGTGGTTGAACCGCCTGACGTACGAGTATGGGTAAATGCTGAAAGTGGAGAGGTTGAGCTAATAAATCAGATGTAGGTTGTTCCAGACAAGTTTAACTCACAGCAGCTAGATCTTGTAACAAGTCATCCGAATGCTCATTCCTTGCGTGTCCATGGTGGAAGTGTCAGTGATGGTGATCTAATGCTCCGAGCAAAATCTGCTAAAAAGCCAAATGGTGATGTTGGGCCTTCGGTTCCACCGCTATCATCGGCATTCCATAGTGATGAATTGTTGGTATCTGCAGATCAGGCAGTTAGAAATAGCGGGGCATTGCAAAAAGCAATAGCTCGACAGCCCGGTCAGTCAGTAATCAGAGTAACTGTTAATGATGCAGGTGATCTAGGAACAGATTTTGGTAGAGGGTTTAAAAGGGTGTTGTCAGGCGGTAATAAAGCTAAAAACATAAAGATTCACGGTGCACCAGTTAAAGTTAACAACTTACGAAGTGTAGAAGGGTTATATCAATTTAATCCCAGTACAAAGGTTTGGGGAACTATAACTATTTTCCCTGCTCCTTCGCCCTAAGGCTTGAATTATGAAGTATGGAAACATCCGTCATATGCTCAGAACAGTTTTTGTTTCTGACTTTAGCTTACCTGAAGAAATGGCTATTAACATATATGTTGATAGCCTTTCTTCAAGTGGTAAATTAGAGGAAATGAAAAAGGAATTGCTCGAAGCTTTTAAAGATAAAACTATTTCCTGGCGTGATATCCTTGTGAATGATGAGTATGAAGTTTTAGATTTTGAAACAGAGGAAGAAGCTGAAGGATATATCAAAAGAGTGCTTTGGGAGCCTATTAAAATGGTTTAACGGGTTTAACGAGACACCCAGCGTAATGATTTAAAAATAAGAGCATCGGCATGTATTAATAAAGCTATCCCTGTTGTGGGTGATGAGATGGACACCCCTTGCAAAGCAGGTTACACCTTCAAATTGAATTATGCCCTCTGCGTGATCTGAAGCATGTAGCCGCCAGAGGACACAAGCAATTAATAGAAATGCCTACAGGTAAATCACCGTTTCTGGTGGTGCGCTATGATGAAGGCTTAAAGGATGGGTGATTCTACGGCGCATGGAGGGAGAATTATTTTTGGCTGTATGACGGTTTTAATTGGCGACGGTGGTGGCGGCGGTGGGAAAAGCGCTTCTGCCAGTGGCTCATTCGCTATTGAGGGTATGGAGGCTGGCTCTGAAGCGGGAAAAACGGTTGTATACGGGCAAAAGCCAGTTAGTACGTTTGCACAGTCCTTACAGGAAGCAGCAGGAAATGGAGAGCCATTTACAGAATCACCTTTCTGTGAAGTCTGTAATAAATAATATTTACAATGGCAGCAACAGGTAGAGTGAAAAGGGTATTATTATGATTCCAGCTGAAATGAAAACTAAAACATGTGATTATCTGTTTTCATTTACCAGGAGTCATCTGTTTGCCGTTATTGATGGTGCATCTGTTCCCGGGTTACTGGAGGCTATCAAAAAAAATAACACACAATACTGTTGTTTGCTTAGTGGTAAACTGAGTTCTGAGCTTGCGCAGGTTGCTCCATACCTCGTTAAGCTTGAAAAAAAATCACCGCTGACAGAGTGGCTACTGGATGGATGGGGTACGCATTCTGGTATTTACTGTATTATTGATGAGAGTGTGCCCTTTATGGATGTACGCAAACATTTTCGAAGTGTACAGATAGTTAAAAATTATGACAGTAAGTGTGTTTTCTTTCGTTATTATGACCCGAGAGTAATGAATGTGTATTTGCCAACCTGTACTAGTAATGAAGCAAAACAGATGTTTGGGCCAATAGCTATTTATCTGCTTGAAGGAGAGAGAAGCAATAGCGTGAAAAAGTATAGCCTTATGGAAGGCGAAGTGAATTTGAAAGAATATCTGTACATATCCTGATAGAGTGTGTGAAAAAAGATGGTGTGTGGGGGCAGGGGAAAAATAATCCGCAGTTTCTCTTTTCTGATCATGCGCTCGTTAAACATTCTACGGGAATTTATGATCCTTCTTATGGAGCAGGGCCAGAAGTGAATCTAAAATCATGGATAGATAAAGACATTGAAGGCCTGGGGGATATGCCACCTGTAGAGTTTTCTTTTAATGGAGACAGGCAGTATATAGCTAGCAAATGTAGCCCAGGCTTTATAAAACACACAATTACAACAGGTGAGACATTGGCAGGTATTTCCGTTAAGTATGGCATTGCCTCTGCATTAACGCTTTATAATCATAAATATAATTCATCATTTAAAGTAGCACACCCGGCACCCGTTGTTGTAAAATCTGGTGATATAATATTTATTCCACGAGAGATTTCAGGCAAAGCTGAAATATTAAAAATTGTCTAAAAATCATAAATTTACCTTTAAGGATATTGTTATTTTTTATAAAATAAACAGGCGATTATTCATTGCTTGTTTCTCCCGGTGTTCTTGCAGTTAGAGAAAAGGCGCTGGTCGCAGCCATCAGTCAAGCTGGTGGCAAAGCTCGTCAGCTGTTTATGGGGGAACACAGGTGGCATGGTGCAGCGCCTGTACAAAATTGATGAATTGTGATATCTGGTAATAGAGGCGACCTTGCTACTGAAACGAGTAGATAAGGATACCCACAATTGAAAAGTCGCCGTGAAACCATCCCTGTAGGCCCGGCATCCGCATCCCTGCGGCTGACGCTTTTCAATTACGGGTATCCTTATCTTTCCGACTTATTAGTAAGTCTTCAGGCAAATTCCTTCTTGTATCAACTCTGAAAAATCAGTTGATCGCGCAACAGTACAGTAAGCGGCTGAAAGTATTAAATATTATAAAATGCTGTAGATCACCGCTCTGAGTACGCTATGCCAGCCATGCTCCCCGAAGCACACTCCAGGACATTCAACTGATCTTTTCAGGTTAACAGCACCTGAACAGTATAAGAATTTTTCAATATCGAAATAGTGACCCCAGCGAAGGTGTTCAGTCCATGGTTGCTGAGTTATCCCATAAGCTATTTTTTATACCAGCGGCCAGATAATACGCTCATCACCTTATCTGGATAAACCCACGAGCCCAGGCTGCCATTATAACGGGCCAGCGCACGGCGAAGATTGCCTTTTTCCTTGTCCAGATAAAACCTGAGGATGGTGCAGCCCATGCGCAGATTCGTATCTATATCCATTAAGTTATCATCTCTGTGACCAATCTCTTTTAGCCAGAAGGGCATAATTTGCATTAAACCCTGAGCCCCGGATCTTGAAATGGCAAAACGATCAAAACGGCTTTCAATATCAATCAGTGCAATTACCAGTTCAGGCGGCAGGTTTGCTTTGCTGGCTTCACGGTGGATACTGCGCAACAGACGCAAACGGGTTTCAGAATCTTCCACTCGCACACGTAAACGCGTCGACATATCCAGCAACCAGACTTCAGCATGAAAACGATCATCAAAACTGTTTGACTGTTCTATGGCCGCAATCAGGCGCTTGCGCAGCTCAGGGTCAACGCGGGTATCCGTACCACCATATACACTGTTTATAGAAGTAAGCAGCACACAGGCAAGCGTTACCAAGCGTAAATAAAAAGCCTTATATTTCCCTGTGTGTTTGCGTAATTTAGCGTGCATTAGCGGGAAAAAACGTTTATCTTTTGCTCAGTAAAAATTCAATAATCTCGCCCAGTTCAATATCCTGTTTTTCTTTATCGCAACGCCCTTTGTATTCAATTGAGTTATTATCCAGGCCTCGCTCGCCCAGCACCAGGCGGTGGGGTATGCCGGTTAACTCAATATTGGCCAACATGGAGCCCAGGCGGTCTTTCTGATCAAAAAACAACACTTCCAGCCCGGCATCGGTAAGCTGCTGATAGAGTTTTTCAGCGGCTTCTTTTAAGCGTTCGGACTTCTGCATATTAATCGGCGCAAGTGCTACATCAAAGGGGGCAATGCTCTGTGGCCAGATAATGCCGTTATCGTCATGGTTCTGTTCAATCGCTGCCGCTACTACCCGTGATACGCCTATGCCGTAGCAACCCATGGTCATCACCTGGCTGGCACCGTTGGCATCCAGTACTTTTGCCTGTAGTTTTTCGCTGTATTTGCTACCCAGCTGAAAAATATGCCCGACTTCAATACCGCGTACAATGGACAGCGTGCCTTTACCATCGGGGCTGGCATCGCCTTCAACGATATTGCGGATATCGGCGGTTATGGGCTCTTTAAGGTCACGGCCCCAGTTCATGCCGCGAAAATGCTGCCCGTCTTCATTGGCACCGCAGACAAAATCAGCCATATGGGCTGCGCTGTGATCGGCAATCACCGTACAGCTTAAATCAGGGCCAACAGAACCCGGTGCACAGCCTGCTGTCGCTTTCACCTGATCTTCGCATGCCATGCGCAGTGGGGAGGCAACCTGCGGGAGTTGCTCGGCCTTGATTTCATTCAGCTCATGGTCGCCACGCAGCAGCAGGGCGACCACACTGTTTTCATCGCTGCCTTCAACCAGCAGGGTTTTAACGCATTGACAGGCTTTAATACCCAGGAATTCAGAGACTTCACTGATGCTGCATTTGCCCGGTGTTTCGACAGGTGTTTTTTCTTCGCTCGCGGGCGCGCGCGCGCCCTGTGGTGGTAATGCTTCGGCTTTTTCGATATTTGCGGCATAATTAGATTCACTGGAAAAAGCGATGGCATCTTCACCCGAATCGGCCAGGACATGAAATTCATGGGAGCCTGAGCCACCGATGGAACCTGAGTCGGCTATTACAGGTCGAAAGTCCAGCTCCAGACGGGTAAAGATATTACTGTAGGCCTGGTGCATTTCATCGTAGGTCTGTTGCAGCGATGCCTGGTCGATATGAAATGAGTAGGCATCCTTCATAATAAATTCACGGGCGCGCATAATGCCAAAGCGAGGGCGAATCTCATCGCGGAATTTGGTCTGAATCTGGTACCAGGTCAGTGGCAGCTGCTTATAGCTTGAGAGCTCGCGACGGGCCAGATCGGTAATAATTTCCTCGTGGGTTGGCCCAAGGCAGAACTCGCGCTGATGACGGTCTTTTAATCGCAGCAGCTCCGGGCCGTACTCTTCCCAGCGTCCTGACTCCTGCCATAACTCAGCAGGCTGTATGCCGGGCATCAGCAATTCGAGTGCGCCGACCCGGTTCATCTCCTCGCGCACAATATTTTCAACCTTGCGCAGTACGCGGATACCCAGCGGTAGCCAGGTGTACATGCCAGAGGCCAGGCGACGAACCAGACCAGCTCGCAGCATAAGCTGATGGCTAACGATTTCAGCGTCAGAAGGGGTTTCTTTCAGTGTTGAAAGGGGAAATTTTGATACGCGCATGGATGTTTCCGTGTGAATAGATAAAATGCCCTGATAAAAGGCCTGGATAATTGTCAGTGATTTTACAAAACTATTGTGGGCAGGTGAATAAAAATTTTAGTATGAAAAGAAATAATCATGGTTAAACGACTGATATTTTCGGTTTTTGCAGTGAATCTGCTAGGCGTATCATTATTGTATGGTGCAGTGGAGCCGGATATTGGCTTCGCTGGCCCTGATAGCAGCCATTTAAGTGTTGAGAAGTACATTGAACGAGCAAGGCAGCTAAAGCTGGCAGAGCAGGTGGCCTGGCTTAATCTGCTGCATTATAAAAAAACGGGTTATGGCGGGCTTGAGAGCCAGGTGGATGATGAAGCCTTTTATCTGGCAAAACAGGGTGCAGTTGATCCACAGGCGGAGCTTGAGGCCAGTTTACGGCGTTTTTTCAGTCATCAGCCCGCTGCGCATCCGCAATGCCGCTTTCCTGCACGCCTGCACTGGTTAAACAGACAGCTGGATTTTCAGCAGCAGCTACCAAGTGTTGACTGCAACAAGTTTAATCGCTGGAAGGAAAAATATCAGGTTAAACAGCTTACATTACTCTTTCCCACGATGTATCTGGATAACCCGGCTTCTATGTTTGGTCACACCTTTATTCGTTTTGACCGCGAAGATGGCAATCAGCTACTCAGCCAGACGCTAAGTTATGCGGCCGCTCATGGCGGATCAGATTCGGTATTGCTTTATTCCTGGAAAGGCATTACCGGCGGTTATGCCGGACGATTTTTTATTAACCCTTACTATGAGACTCTGGAGGAATACAGCGATATAGAGCAACGCGATATATGGGAGTACACGTTGAATTTAAACGCGCAGGAGATAGAACAGCTGGTTCGGCATATCTGGGAGCTAAGGGGAATGCACTTTGAGTATTATTTTTTTCGTGAAAATTGCGCCTATCGCCTGCTTTCATTACTTGATGTGGCCCGAGAAGGGATTGATATGAGCATGAGCTCGCATCCGCTGTACGCGATTCCAGTGGACACCGTTCGAGACATTGAGCGCGCCGGCTTAATATCGTCCAGGCACTATCGGCCATCTGCGAATAGCAAAATAGTGCAGATGTCTCAGCAGATAGACCGGCAGGGCAGAGAACTGGCTTTTTCTGTGGCGAATAAAAATGCACCGGTTGAGAGCATTCTTCGCCTGCCTGATCAGGCTGACATCATGCAGAGCCAGATATACCGCAGGCAGAAAATTTTACAGCTGGCCGATGAAATATTAAATCAGAAAAAAATAACCGGCGCTGAAACAGATGAGCTACAGTTAAAATTACTCAGTGTGCGCAGTAAATTACCTGCTGCAACACAGCAACAGATTTTTAACTTTGTAGCAGACGCGCCCGAGTCGGCTCATTCGTCGGCGAGATTGCAGTTATCTGCGGGTGAGCGAGCGCACCAGCGTTTTTATACGATAGGCCTGCGCCCTGCCTTTCATGACATACTGGATGCCTCCAGAGGGTTTAATAACGGCGCATCCATTAGCCTGTTTGATGCGCGACTGCGCTGGTATAAAGCAGTAGAAAAGCTGGAGCTTGCGCAATTGAATTTATTTTCCATGCGCTCACTTGTGCCCGTGGCATCCTGGGCAACACCTTTATCAAGGCGAATTTCGTTTCAGTTTAAAAGGCGGGATTTTACCCCTGAAAAACGCATCAGTGAAATTGAATCACAGCTGGCTGCGGGATATACAACGGGTGTTAGAAACTTTCTGGCCTATGCGATGCTGACGACTCAGTTTGATTACGCCACCGAATTAAAAAATAACCATGCCCTGTATGCGGGTGCAGATATGGGGATACGCTGGGCTCACAGCAGAAGCGGGCAGTCCCTGGCGGTGTCATGGCAGACTGAAATAAGTTATCAGAACCTGCAGCAACTGTCGGGAGAGGCCGGTGATATTCAAAAGATAAATGTTGGCGTTCAGCTTGATTTAATGCGCGATCATGCGATTAGATTTGAATATGAATACATTGATTATGCCCAGTTTGATGTTAGAGAAGGGAGGTTTAGTTATCTGGTTTATTTTTAGTCATTTTTCAATAAGTCGTGGCAGGGCTGGACATACCCTGCTGCCAGGCAGAGTGTGGCAACAGGGCAGTCACTAAAAACGGGTTATTCCAGGAAGGTGTTCTCTTTGTTATTTACAATGCTTTGAAAGCATTTCTCGCGATTGCCTCATGCGTTCTTCTTTCTGCTGTTGAGATAGAAAAGTGGTATTGCCTTCTTTATCCACGGCACGAATTCGACCCACTTCTTCCATTGTTTTCAGGCTCTTTTGAGCTTTCGCGCAGGTCTCCAGACGTTTTTTCTTTTCGGCTCTGGTTTCAGGTTTTTTTTCATCTACCGGTGCATCAGCGGGCTTTTCCCTGTTAGCACCTGCCGAGGCATCTTTCGCGCCTTTTTGTGTCCCTGGACGGTTATACGTGGAGGTGCTTTCCGGCGCATACCGCTGAACATCCATTTTTTCAGATGTTGCATTGGTGGGGCGCCGCTCTCCATAGTGGACATTGCCCTGCTCATCTGTCCATTTATAGATACCGGCATAGCTCAATGTGCTGCATAGAAAAACAGTGGTAAACAATACCTGCTGGGTCAGTCTGATGATATTTGCCTGATTTATTGCCATTGAGGTTCTCTTTAACTTTGTAAGGGCGGTCTTTTTAGGGTGTTTTTTATTTTATAGTAGATTCAATACGATATGCTATTGATTTATGCCAAAAATCATTGAAAAATCATTCAGCTGGCGTTTTTATCGCGTGCCTGTGCCACTCAGTCTGTTGCATTAGTGCGATTTAATCAATATATCGTAACATAATCTTTTCATATGGGCCGTTACCTTGTATCATTAACCCTCTTAGTGGTCCGTATAAGTAAATGTTATGGCAGATAGACGATTAAAAGTATTTCATACAGTAGCTCGGCTCCTGAACTTTACCAAGGCAGCGGATGCACTTCATATGACGCAGCCAGCGGTGACCTTCCAGATACGTCAACTGGAGGAGTATTTTAACACCCGGTTGTTCGATCGAACGCATAACAGGGTTAGTCTGACAGAAGCGGGCCAGCGAATATATGAATTTTCCGGCCGAATTTTTGAGCTCTATGATGAAATGGAGCACTCTATTCGTGAAATGACGGGGGATGTGAGTGGTGTGGTTACGCTGGGTGCGAGCACCACGATTGCAGAGTATATGTTGCCTTTTCTGCTGGGGGAATTCAAAAGAAAAAATCCGGATGTGAATATTCGACTTAAAGTGTCGAATACAGATGGCATTGTCTCGATGGTGGAAAATAATATTATTGACCTCGGCATTGTTGAGGCCTCTGTGAGTAATAAAAATCTTCAGGTGGATGTTTGTCGTATGGATCAGCTGGTGGCCATTATGCCGCCTAATCATCCGCTGGCGGGCTTTTCATCACTGACACCGCAGCAGCTGATAGCGCATCCGTTTATCTGCCGTGAAGAAGGCTCCGGTACCCGGGAAGTGATTGGTGAGTACCTGACTGAGGCGGGTATTAAGGAAGAGCCTGATATCTGTCTGGAACTGGGCAGCCCGGAGGCCATTAAAGGCGCTGTGGAAGCGGGTATGGGCATGTCTATTATGTCTTATTCTACGGTGCAGAAAGAGCTTAAACTGGGCACTTTGCTGGCAACGCCTCTGGAACCTGCTCTGAAACGGCCTTTCTCGTTTGTGCATCAACGGCATAAATTCAAGGCTCGCGCGATGGAAGAACTGCTGGAGTTTGCAAAGCAGTACTGCGAAGCTCACCCAGAATAAGGGGTAATGGCTCAGCTTACCCCTGTAGTACCGCAACTCTTCGTTGAAAAATGGACATTTACACCTGTAAACTCACATTTTCCCGCCTCGATTTGCGGCACTACAGGGGCAAGCTGAGCCATTACCCGAGTCTGACATTGGGTCTGGTAGCGCAACTCTTCGTTGAAAAATGGACATTTACACCTGTAAACTCACATTTTCCCGCCTCGATTTGCGGCACTACAGGGGCAACCTGAGCCATTACCCGAGTCTGACATTGGGTCTGGTAGCGCAACTCTTCGTTGAAAAATGGACATTTACACCTGTAAACTCACATTTTCCCGCCTCGATTTGCGGCACTACAGGGGCAACCTGAGCCATTACCCCGAGTCTGACATTGGGTCTGGTAGCGCAACTCTTCGTTGAAAAATGGACATTTACACCTGTAAACTCACATTTTCCCGCCTCGATTTGCGGCACTATCAGGGGCAAGCTGAGCCATTACCCGAGTCTGACATTGGGTCTGGCAACGCAACGCTGCGTTGAAAAATGGATATTTATTAATGAACGGGAAGGAAAGGATATTTATCATTCAAAATCGTCAGCCGCAGGGATGCGGATGTCGAGCCTGCAGGGAGGGTATTCACGGCGTATTCTGAAGGATGAGTGTCTTTTCTATTGTACCCAGTAATCTTTCTGTAAACGCAGACTATCAGCGTCGATTTGTGACACTAACAGGGGTAAGCTGAGTTATTATCCGAGTATTATGCTGTTAAATATATTCCGGCAAAAACTACTATCCTCGCTATAAGCTCCTCAAGTCGCTACAATACGCCTGTAAAATATAACTACTCAGGAGAACTTAGTGCCAGCATCCGCCAGATCTTTAGCCGATATTTTTGATGAACTGCCAGAGAAAGATCAGCATACGCTGTTTGAGTTTGCTGAATTTCTTAAATCAAGGGCTGTAGCGCTAACGCCTAAAATTACGCAGCCGTTAAATATTCCCCGCCCAGGTGAAGAAAGCGTGGTGGCTGCAATTAAACGCCTGAAGCAGAACTATCCAATGCTTTCGCAAAAAACACTGCTTAATGAAACCTCGGAATTTATGATGCAGCACATGATGCACGGAAAACCCGCAATTGAGGTCATCGATGAACTGGAAATTGTGTTTGAAACCCATTACACCAGATTTACGGGTGAAACCGAGTGATTGATGTTCTTCGTGGGTGGTACCATCGACATTTTTCAGATCCGCAGGCCGTCATTCTTGCGCTAATATTGTTTTTTGCTACAACGCTGATTGTTTTTATGGGCCGGGTGCTAACCCCGGTAATCGCCGCAGTGGTTATCGCTTATGTGCTTGAAGGTGTAGTGCAAAAATTATGTAAATTTAAATTACCACACGTGCTGGCGGTGAGCCTGGTGATTTTTGGGTTTCTTATCTCCCTGCTCATATTATTGCTGGGGTTGTCGCCATTGATTTATACACAGCTGAGCCAGTTTATTGTTGAAGTACCCAATATGCTGACGGCCGGTCAGAGTCTGCTACTGAGCCTGCCGGATGATTATCCTTTTATTTCAGAAGCACAAATTCAGGAAATAGTCCTTCAGGTAAACAATGAACTGGCATCACTTGGCCAGCTGGTGGTTTCGAAATCACTCTCATCGGTTATCAACCTTTTTACGGTAATGGTTTATATGGTGGTCGTGCCACTGCTGGTGTTTTTCTTTTTAAAAGATAAGGAGAGTATTCTTCATTGGCTGTGCCGGTTTCTACCTGAGCAGGGTGGGCTGGCAACAAAGGTATGGAAAGATGTCGATATTAAAATTGGCAGCTATATTCGTGGCAAACTTTTCGAAATTCTTGTTGTCGGTGTCGCAACATTTATCCCGCTAAAAATTCTGGGCCTGCAATACGCCGCTTTGCTCAGTGTGTTTGTGGGGCTTTCAGTTGTTATTCCTTATGTAGGGGCGGTTGCCGTAACTATACCTGTGGCACTGGTTGCTTATTTTCAGTTTGGTATTGGTTCTGAGTTCCTCTATATTATGCTGGCGTATCTAATCGTACAATTTCTAGATGGCAATCTGCTGGTTCCCCTGCTGTTTGCCGAAGCTGTTGATATGCACCCTGCGGCTATTATTATTGCGGTGCTGGTGTTTGGTGCGCTCTGGGGTGTGTGGGGTGTGTTTTTTGCCATACCGCTGGCGGCGGTGATACAGGCGGTGATATCCGCCTGGCCAACAGGTGTTAACAGTAAACCATGAAATTTCAGATTAATTTTTACTGTTAGTGCCAACCGGGACGGTTGTAGATGACTGGGAAACAAAAGCTTCTCGTATTTCCGGGTTCCGGTTAACAACCGATTTCTGGAAGGTTACATTTAACTCGGCAAGGGAGTCGATGCCAAATTCTTTTAAGGCCGACATAAGCTGCTCGCCCTTGATGTTTTTATTTCGAAGTTCAATAACAAATTCTCTTAATGTCTGGATTGCTTCCAGTACTTTGCTAATTTCTTTAATAACCGGCATCTGTGCATCTTTTAGCTCGGTGTATGCTTGCTGGCGGAGGCTATCAGATTCTTTGAAGATTTTAATGTCAGATTCAAATGTCGTTATTAATTCACCCCTGAAATCCTTTAGCTTTTCGGTGATTTCATCAAGCTTGTTGCTAATGGTGTGTTCATGCGTTTCACGGGCAGATTCAATTTCAGAGAAGGTATATTCAAGGCGCTTTTCATAATCGCCAAATTCATTAACAACTTTCCAGAGTTCAGCTACGCTGTTAACCGGGTAGTCTGCCTCATTTAGCATCCCCCATATTTCAATGCGAATGGTGTTAATGGCCGAAAATGCAGGCTTTATCGCCGCGACAGCAAAAACGCCCAGTACCGCATAAATTCGGTATTCATCCGTTATCCCCGGAACGTGCCCGCTCACATAATACACAAATACACCATTAATAATATGCAGTACAATGGCAACAATGGCGGCTTTATTTTTAATTCGTATAACCCGCGCAATATCACTCGTCAGATCAACGCTGTCGGGTTTTTCGGGGTGGTTCTGCCGTCTTTCAAGATAGGTTTGAGCTGCGCGGGCAATAAAATATGTTCCGCCAACAACAAGGCTCATCGTTGAGACATACCAGAGATAGACTGTGCCTGATATCCAGATATGGAAAGCCTGCTCGGATGCACCATATTGTATGCTTGCCCACCGGACAAGCATGATCAGCAAAACAGACCCAACTATCCAGCCCACCCATTCAAAAAAAGCACCTGTAATATACTTTTTGCTCTGTTCTCTTAACATTTCATTCATCTGTTTATTTCCTTTTATTTTTAGAGATATCTCTGATCTTTTCAGGTTGATGCTTTTTTGTCGCATTCCTAACGGCTATTTTCGAGCAATCTTAACATCTAATATATTGATTTACCTGATAAATTTAACAGTTTAGTCTGGTCAAATAGTGATTAGGCGTAAAATGCCAGTGCGCTTTTATCTACCCCTGTTCTCGGCACGTTTAAATACATCGTCGCCACACTGCTCGCACAGTGGAATTTCGCCGGTGGCATTAAACTGTATCATCTGCTCACATTTCACGCAGACAAGTGTGCCAGGGCCGGTAATTTCACCACTTCTGTATTTGTGCGCGGCGCTGTCATAACAGGGATGGGACAGTTGTTCCAGCTCAAGGCAAGTCCTGTCGGCAACAGATAAAAACAGCTCCAGTACTTTTTGCTCAATGAGTTCAATATCGAGCATTAGCCATTCGCTGAATTCATGGCTGGTTTCCATCAGGTACTCGGCGGCATCATTAATATCACGTTTGATGTAGTTGCCAATCTCATCAGCTTCCTCAGGGCTAACCTCTTTCAGGTGAATAGCCTGTTTTCTGGCATGCTCAATGGCTTTCTGGAGCGTAGGTGTGGGGTGTGCTTCAACAGAGTTGATACGGTCTCTTACTCGGTTGATCATCAAGTTGTATGCATCAATGAGTGATGAGCTATTCTGACTGTCTTTTAGTGACATAGACCTGCCTCTACTGCTTAAAATCCAAATCCTGAGTTTCCTATCTCACTGGTCTGTTGTATCCTTCCCCTTTTATTTATAGCCCATATTCACAATAACCCTGTGCAGTTCATCATATTGTACAGTCCACCATATTGAAGTCAGGTATTATGCAGGAAAACTACGATTCGCAAAAAATAGAGCAGGCAGTACAGGCATTCTGGCAGGAAAATCAGGTGTTTAAGGTAGTTGAGAATGCCTCGAAAGAGAAATTCTACTGCCTGTCGATGTTTCCGTACCCCAGTGGTCGCCTCCATATGGGGCATGTGCGTAACTACTCCATTGGGGATGTGATATCCCGCTATCAACGAATGCAGGGGAAAAATGTACTGCAACCGATGGGCTGGGATGCATTTGGCCTGCCAGCGGAAAATGCAGCACATAAGAATAATTCTCACCCCGCCAGCTGGACGTATTCTAATATTGATTATATGCGGAGCCAGCTGAAGCGCCTTGGTTTCGGTTACGACTGGGATCGAGAGCTGGCAACCTGTACACCTGAATATTATCGCTGGGAGCAGTGGCTGTTTACCCGTCTTTATGAAAAAGGCCTGGTATATAAAAAAAATGCAGTGGTTAACTGGGACCCGGTGGATCAGACCGTACTGGCGAATGAACAGGTGGTTGATGGTCGTGGCTGGCGCTCCGGGGCGCTGGTGGAGCGTCGGGAAATCCCTCAGTGGTTTATGAAAATTACCGATTATGCAGATGAACTGCTTAAAGAGGTGGATCAACTGGAGGGCTGGCCAGAGCAGGTGCGCACCATGCAACGTAACTGGATTGGGCGCTCCGAAGGTGTTGAGCTGCAGTTTGCAGTGAAGGGAGAGGAGCCTTTAACCGTATATACCACGCGGCCAGACACACTAATGGGGGTGACTTATGTGGCCGTGGCCGCAGAGCACCCGCTGGCGTTAAAAGCCGCAGCGTCGAACGATGCATTACTGGCATTTGTGAATGAGTGCAAAAATGTGAAGGTGGCGGAAGCCGAGCTGGCAACCATGGAAAAGAAAGGCATGGATACCGGGCTTAAAGCCTGTCATCCGGTGACGGGCGAGGAGGTGCCGATTTATATTGCCAACTTTGTACTCGCAGATTATGGCTCGGGTGCGGTGATGTCGGTGCCTGCTCATGATCAGCGCGATTATGAGTTTGCGAAGAAGTACAGCCTGGCGATTAAGCAGGTGATATTTCCTGCGAATGATGAGGCCTGTGATATTCATCAGCAGGCCTTTACTGGAAAAGGGCTGCTGAAAAATTCTGCACAGTTTGATGGTAAAACCTCGGCAGAAGCATTTGAGGCAATTGCGCAGTACCTGAGTGCAGAGGGCAGGGGTGAAAAGCAGGTTAATTTCCGCCTCAGGGACTGGGGCGTGTCGCGCCAGCGTTACTGGGGGACACCCATTCCGATTATTAACTGCGAACGCTGCGGTTCGGTGGCGGTGCCAGAGGATCAGCTGCCGGTGGTGTTGCCTGAGGATGCGGCTTTTGGTGATGATGTGGGCTCACCGATTAAAAAAATGCCGGCGTTTTATGAAACCAGCTGCCCAGAGTGTGGCGGCAAAGCAGAGCGCGAAACGGATACTTTCGATACTTTTTTCGAGTCCTCCTGGTACTACGCACGTTTTACCTGTCCGGATGCGGATAGTATGCTGGATGAGCGAGCCAACTACTGGCTGCCGGTAGATCAGTATGTGGGGGGCATTGAGCATGCGGTGCTGCATTTGCTGTATGCGCGCTTCTTTCATAAGCTGATGCGGGATGTGGGCCTGATTAAGGGTTCGGATGAGCCGTTTTCGCATTTGCTCACACAGGGCATGGTGCTGAAAGACGGTACAAAAATGTCCAAGTCGAAGGGCAATACCGTCGACCCTCAGGGCTTAATTGATGAATACGGTGCAGATACAGTGCGCCTGTTTACCATGTTCGCCGCACCGCCGGATCAGTCGCTGGAATGGTCGGATTCAGGGATTGATGGGGCATCGCGTTTTCTTAAGCGCCTGTATCGACTGATTTATACGCATGTGAGCCGCCGCTCGGATAATGCTGAGGTGTATATACTGGATAAATTGAGTTTAAGTGATGAACAGAAAAAACGCCGTTTAAAGCTGCACCAGACCATCGAAAAGGTGGGGGATGATATCGGGCGGCGTTACACATTCAATACCGCGATTGCAGCGGTAATGGAACTCAGCAATGAGCTTTCCAGGTTTAAGGACGATTCTGCGAATGGGCGAGCATTGATGCAGGAAGCGCTGGATGCGATGGTGCTGATGCTGTCGCCCATTGTGCCGCATTTCTGCCATGCCATGTGGGAAGCGCTGGGGCATAAAACCGTGGTGGTCGATGAATCCTGGCCGCAGGCAGATAAAGAGGCGCTGGTGCAGGAGAGCATTGAGCTAATGGTGCAGGTGAATGGTAAGCTGCGTGGAAAAATTAAGGTATCTGTGGATGCGGACAAAGAGAGCATTGAATCGCTGGCACTGGCAGATAGCCATGTGCAGGCCCATACGCAGGGAAAAACAGTGCGTAAAATTATTGTTGTGCCAGGTCGCCTGGTGAATATTGTGGCGAACTAATGCGCAAACGATATCCGCAGCCAGATCGAGTATTACCGGCACTGAAAGGCCTGTTTTGCCTGTTGCTTTGCAGCCTGTTTCTAAGTGGCTGTGGTTTCAAACTGCGTGGCGCTTATGTTTTGCCGCAGGTGATGCAAACAACCGTGATTGAGACGGCACAGCCCAGATCGGAGCTTATTCGTGCGCTTAAGCGTGGCCTGAAAGCCAGTGGCGTTAAACTGGTTGATGAGGCAATGCATAGCGCAGCGGTATTAAGTGTGCTCAATGAGAAGAGAAGCAAACGCATTGTATCACTGGACGCAAGGGGGCGTGCCCGTGAATACACCTTAACTTATGCGGTGAGTTTTAGTGTAAAAGCCCGCTTACAGGAATTTGAAATTAAGCAGCAGACGGTGCAGATCGATCGGGATTATGTATTTGATACCGAGGATGTGCTGGGAAACAGCCGAGAAGAGAAGAGGCTTTATCAGGAAATGGGTGGGGATCTTGTGCGCCTTATTTTATTAAGATTACAGAGCCAGGCTAAATAATGAAAGTTCGCCCAGATCAGTTAGTGCGGCATTTACAGAAAGACATGGCGGCTATTTATTTTATCTATGGTGATGAGCCACTGCAGGTAATGGAGTCTGCGGATTGCATCCGTGTGCAGGCCCGTAAGCTGGATTACAGTGCGCGTGAAGTGATGGATGTGGATGCGCAATTTGACTGGAATCTGCTGCTGGATGCGGGTAATAGCCTGTCGCTGTTTGCAGAAAAACGCATACTTGAGCTGCGTTTGCCCACCGGCAAGCCAGGTAAAATCGGCTCGAAAGTGTTACAGGAGTATGCACAGCGTCCGGCAGATGATGCCATTCTGATTATTAGCAGCGGCAAGCTGGAGAGTAGCGCAAAAAATACGAAATGGTTTAAAACGCTGGATCAGCAGGGGGTGATTATTCAGTGCTGGCCGATCAATGCCGATCAGCTTCCAGGCTGGATAAACCAGCGTCTGCAATCAAAAGGCATTGCGCCAGATACACAGGCAATCCAGCTGCTGGCTGATCGGGTAGAAGGTAATTTACTGGCAGCGGCACAGGAAGTGGATAAGCTGTTTCTGCTTTGTGGTGCAGGCAAATTAAGCGTTGAACAAATGGCATCTGCGGTTGCAGATAGTGCACGCTATAATATCTATGATCTGGTGGACAGCGCACTGGCAGGTGATGTGGTACGTACAGCCCGCATTGTTGGTAGCCTGAAAAATGAAGGTGTAGAGCCTGTGCTGATGTTATGGGCATTAAGTAGAGAGGTTCGCCTGCTTACGCGAATTGCGGAGGCGAATATGTCTACAGATGTGGCAATGGCGAAACAGCGCGTCTGGGATAATCGAAAGTCACTTGTTCGAAAAGCGCTGTCAAGGCACAGTAAAGCCCGCTGGCAACTATTTTTAAAGCGCTGTGCAAAAATAGATAAGGTGATTAAGGGGGTTGAAGCGGGGCGTGCATGGGACGAGTTGTTAATGTTGAGCACACAGATTGCACAGTAATTTTAGATAAAACACGCAAGGTCGCCGTTTCCTGAAGGTGTCCTGAATATAATAATCAGGGGTAAAAATATGAAAAAATATCACATATATGGTGTGGGCAATGCACTGGTCGATATGGAGTTTGAAGTTGAAGACAGCTTCTTTGAAAAAAATGGCATTGATAAAGGTGTCATGACACTGGTGGATGAGCCTCGCCAGCATGAGCTGATGTCGCACCTTGATGCCTTTGAGGGCAAAAAAGCCTCAGGTGGTTCAGCGGCCAACACCCTTATTGCAACCTGTTATTTTGGTGCTCGCTCTTTTTATTCCTGCAAGGTGGCGAATGATGAGCTGGGGGATTTTTATGTGGCTGATTTACAGGCTGCCGGTGTGGGCAGTAATGTGGGTGATGGGCGCAAAGAGGGCATTACCGGCAAATGTCTGGTCATGGTGACCCCTGATGCGGAGCGCACCATGAATACCTACCTGGGTATTACCGAGACCTTTTCAGTGGATGAACTGCATCCATCTGCGATCGCGGATTCTGAGTATCTGTATATTGAAGGTTATCTGGTCACCTCCGACACGGGTCGCCATGCAGCAATAGAAGCACGTAAAATAGCGGAAGAAAAAGGGGTTAAAACCGCATTAACCTTCTCTGATCCCGCAATGGTGCAGTTTTTTAAAGAAGGTTTGCAGGAGATGATTGGCGAGAAGGTGGATTTGTTGTTCTGCAATGATGCAGAGGCAATGAGCTGGGCCGATACCGATGATCTGCAGCTTGCCATTGAATCACTCAAACAGGTGGCGCGTAGTTTTGCGATAACACGGGGTGCAAAGGGCGCTGTGTTGTTTGATGGCCAGCAGATGGTGGAAATATCCTCTCACCCAATTAAAGCAGTCGATTCAAATGGTGCTGGCGATATGTTTGCAGGTGCCTTTTTATATGGTATAACACATGGACATTCTTTTTATGAGGCGGGTAATATAGCCAGTCTGGCGGCTGCACGTGTGGTCAGTCAGTTTGGGCCAAGGCTCACGGCAGATGAGCATAAAGAGATTTTGAGTATAGTGCTCGGCTAACTTTCCTGGTAGTGAGTTTGCCGGAATAAAAACGAGATCAGGTAAATGAAAAAAGTAGTTGTTCTACATATAGGTATCTTACTTTCAATATTTGTACAGGGTGTGTATTCTGCAGATGAAAGAGGTCGTTACTGGATATACGGGGTGGGCCGACAGGTCTGTGAAACCTATATGGAAGCTCGACATGAAGGAGGCGTTTCGGAAATTTCCTATAAAAACTGGATTTCAGGTTATCTAACCTCCAGCAACCGATCTTCTGAGCAAACCTATAACCTGCTAGGTGCTACTGACTTTCAGGGTGCCCTGATCTGGGTAGATTCGTATTGTAAAAAACATCCTGAAAATACCATTTATATGGCGGTGGCAAATATGACGGCCGTGCACTACTCGAAGCGACAGAAATCAAAATAACCGGTGCCTGTCTTCAAATACTCATAAAAATCAGAGTCTTAGATGCTGGTTCGTGTTTCAGGTGTTGTTGAATATACCCAGGGGCCGCAATACATTGATGAATGTAGTTGGAAAAATTTAGAATACGACTATGATTTTAGTGAATGTGTAAAATTAAAGTATCGTTATTTAGCATAGAGTAGTCGTTGTTCAGTGACCCCAGTCTGATTGCAGACCAGGGCAACGTTGGCTATTTGTATGCCATATTGCCGGAGATGTCTCCGGATGGGATAGGCACAAGGTGAGTGAAGATAAGAGAAAGCATCCTCGGCGCACAGCGCATCTTGAGGTTGAGTTGAGTTTTCCGTCAGGGGAGAAGAAGGTCGTCAGAACAAGGGATGTGAGTGAGAGCGGTGTGTTTCTCGTGCTGGATAAGTTGCGACGCCCGGTGATAGGCGAGGTGGTGACTGTTTTGCTGAATAACAGTGAGCAGA
>UOFG01000196.1_pt1 | contig 31218 bp, 22 predicted proteins | sample 1988411 | NCBI WGS metagenome assembly UOFG01 (sample SAMEA4712194, study PRJEB27164) | hydrothermal vent metagenome | biome: marine basaltic hydrothermal vent biome; feature: marine hydrothermal vent; material: mineral | place: Pacific Ocean | collected 2011-06-14/2011-07-23 | depth 1689 m
CGGTTCGAGACGGCTTTCTAATTGTCGTTCTCCTATGGGTCGGCCTGAGCCTGCTGGCCGCCATACCCCTGTTTCTTGGTACCGGGCTTTCCTACCATGACTCGATTTTTGAAGCGGTCTCTGCCATCACGACAACCGGTGCAACGGTAATTACAGGCCTCGATAATCTGCCTCCGTCGATTTTATTCTATCGCCAGCTATTACAGTGGTTAGGTGGCATGGGAATGATTGTGCTGGCCGTTGCTATTTTACCCATGCTTGGTATAGGTGGAATGCAACTATATAAAGCCGAAGCTCCCGGGCCTTTTAAAGAAGAAAAAATGACACCACGGCTAACACAAAGTGCACGTATCCTCTGGGAAATATATGTACTTATAACCATTGCCAATGCACTGGCCTACTGGCTTGCAGGGATGTCACCTTTTGATGCTATTGCCCATAGCTTATCCACTGTATCTACCGGCGGATTTTCTACCCATGATGCCAGCCTGGGGTATTTTAACAGCACTGCTATTGATAACATCTCTATTGTATTTATGTTGCTGGGTGCAATTAATTTTGGTGTACATTACGTCGTAATACAGAATAAGAATCCATTGCTGTATTTTAAAAATGAAGAGGTAACCGGCTTTCTTGTATTTGTAATATTTATTGTCCTGCTGGTCAGTTATATTTTATTTTCATCCGGCAGCTACAGCTCTTTAACGGAAGCCTTTCGCGACTCTGCATTCGAAGTTGTTTCGGTTGTTACCAGCACCGGCTTCGGCACAGTCGATTTTTCCCACTGGCCAGATATATTACCTGTTCTTTTAATTTTTATCAGTTTCGTTGGCGGCTGCGGTGGCTCTACTGCAGGGGGCATGAAAGTCATGCGAATTATGTTACTGATCCGCCAGGGCTGGCGTGAAGTACGGTTACTTATTCACCCTCACGCAATTATCCCTATAATAATCAGTGGCCGTGTTATCGAAAACCGCACAATCAGTACCGTGTGGGGGTTTTTTGCTGCCTATGTGGCAACTTTTCTGATTTTAATGTTATGCCTAATGCATACCGGTGTTGACCAGGTAACCGCCTTTTCTGCCATAGCAACCTGCATGAACAATATGGGGCCCGGGCTGGGGGATGTAGCTTATACCTTTACCGATATCAATGATACAGGAAAAACAATCAGTATGATCGCTATGCTGATGGGACGACTGGAAATATTCACTGTTCTGGTTGTCCTGACGCCGGAATACTGGCGTGGTTAACAGCTATACCCTGGCAGACAGAGACTTGCAGGACGGCCGAAAAAAACCACACAGGCATAGCCTTAACCAGATACCCAACTCAATAGCAGCCTGTTAATAAATAACTTATGGCTCCTCTATTCATTATAATACTCAGTGCGAAGTGCTACACCCGGTTTTCAAATATAAAGACCACCTCAATACTGAAATCCAGCACCATATGCACCGGTAGTTAATACTCCATTTTCCCCTCTACAGCAAAAAAGCAATGAAAAAAATTATTATATTAACATTGGGATATGATCTGAGGCACTCGCACCAGAGTAATAAAAAAAGCCCGCATATGCGGGCTTTTTTTATTAGGCTATTTTTAACTTATAGCTTTTTACACAAGGTATAATTAGCATCCAGATTATAGGTTGTGGTATTCGAGCTATTCTGGAACTCACCACCATTCCCATCACCATCATCCAGCTGACGATCCAGTATGTCTCCAACCTTACCCTGTATATCCTGCATACAGATAACATTACCATTAATACCATATATTGTATCTTCAACGCCTATCCGACCACCAAAAGCATGGTTGGGCAGGTTACTGCCTGTGCCAGCAACCAGGCCCGATTGACGTAAGTGCTCCCACAGTTGTCGACTTTCGGTGTTCGCATTACCTGAAAAAGCAGCTCCGCCGATCAGGCCATTACCATTACCTGACTGCACCGCACCACCCCAACGTGCCGCTGCATTTGGGTCATCACCTGGAAAGGCGCTGTAACGATCAAGATACGAGTAGATTGCCGCTGCAACACCATTGTAATCATTCGATGTGCGCTTAATTTTTGCATTGCTCATCATCTCCTGACCTTTTAACACACCCCCCAGCAACAGCCCAATAATAACCAGTACAATGGCTATTTCTATTAATGTGAATCCTGCCTGCTTTTTCATAACTGAATCTCCAGTAAATTTTCTAATGTAAGTTAAATTAATGACGTTAGCTACGACCATAACAGCGGATCATACAGCTGTTTTTACGCTGCGCCTGTCGCCTTTATATGATTTATAAGCACTTGCCATGCCATAACTATTAATTTCATATATTTCAATAACTTAACACTTTCAGTTATGAATTATTTTTTCTGCTCTGTTGATATTTCATCAATTAACAACTAGCTTCTGTTGATATATCAACAAATCTGGCTTCCTGTCATATATGATGCCTGGCGACTAAACTATGGGTATTTTTAAAGCGATCACTAAACTGGAGTTTGTAAATCTCGGCATGATGCTGCTGCTGCTGCACCTGGCATTAAACTCACAAAATAATGACCACTCGTTTGCAGTGGCTTTTTTACTCGCTCATTTTGGTTTTTTTATTTTATGGCAGCCTGCACTGGACACTCTTGATACCATACACTTAAAAGCACTGTTGCCTGTTTTTCTATTTAACTTTCTGCTGTATTTTCTGCTTGGTAACTGGTTTATTGCAATATGGATTATTCTCCTGATCGGCTTAACCAGTGGCAGCGCACTGGTAAATGGTGTTCAGCGTTCTTTATACGCGCTGGCCGCTGTTATTCTGTTTTTACTGCTCAGCCTGTCTCTTACTCCCAGGCTATTTCACCTTGCTACCCTTGATCGGCAATTAGATCAATTTATATTTTATGGTTTAATTGCTGCCTGTGCGATTATTATTTTCTGGCCCGGAAATAAAAAACGCACCGTTAAAATTGACTATCTGCATAGTCTGTTTATCAGCTTTGGCCTGTTCAGTTTCTATATTACGAGTATTCTGATTAGCTTTACTTCTGGCATGCACTATTTGCAATCATTTCTGGTTACGGCTTTATCAATTGGTGTATTTTTTATTTTACTCAGTATTATCTGGTTACCTCGATATGGTGTTACAGGCTTTGGTCAAATATGGGAACAGCATGTGCTTAATATTGGAAATCCATTCGAGACCTGGGTCAAACAAACCGCTTTGCTTGATAAGAATAAAAAAATAACACCTGATCTTTTTTTACATAACAGCATCGAACACCTGCTTACCCTTTCATGGATAAGTGGTATCCACTGGTCTGACAACAGCCTGGATGCACTCTATGGTGGGAAAACCCAATACCATATATCGTTTTCAGATAAAGATAAAGATATTACAATGTCTCTTTATAGCCATATACCAATGGGCTCGGCACTGAAATTACATGCTAATTTATTACTCCATCTGTTAATTTATTTCTACACCTCCAGATTGCATGAAATCACCCTGAAAAATCAGACACACCTTAAAGCAGTTTATGAAACCGGCTCTAAACTAACCCACGATATAAAAAATATTCTACAGTCGCTACAAACGCTAACAGGTGTCATTCAAACATCTGATAACCCGCAGGACAGTCATCTTTTAATGGAAAGACAACTCCCTTTATTAACGCAGAGGCTGCAAAACACACTGGACAAGCTACAGACTAAAACAGACACCGGGGTTCACTTTGTGCAGGTGAGCACGTGGTGGGAAGAGCTGCAAAGTCGGTACCATGGCCGAGACATTATATTTGAAGGCAATTCCGATATTGATCTTTCGATAGATACCGATGTATTTGACTCTATTCTTGAAAACCTGCTTGAAAATGCACGTAACAAAAGACGCAGTCATCCTGCGATCCGGATTACGGCTTCAATTAGTTTTTTGAATAACCAGGTTGTTATCCAGGTCTGCGATACGGGCATGCCTGTACCTGATTCAAAAGCGAATGCTTTATTTAAACAAATTCTTGAATCCGATGATGGTTATGGTATTGGGCTTTATCAGTCGGCTCAGCTAGCTGAGCGAAATGGCTTTAAATTACATCTGCTCGACAATACACAGGGTCATGTGTGTTTTCAGATATCGGCAATATAGCGCCTGGGCCCACTCACACTATGCGAGTATATCAGGTATTAGCCGATCTTCGATTTTGGCAATCATTTCTTTTAGCTTAAGCTTACGCTTTTTCAGACGCTGCAGCTGCATTTGCTCCATGCCACCGGTCATCTGCATTCGATGAATGACATCATCAAGGTCACGATGCTCAAGTGTGAGCTCGTAAAGCTTTTCGCGTAATGCTTCCTGATCTATTTCAGCCATTTGCAAACCTGCATATTTTTAAGCGATGAGAAGTTACATTCTGTATTACTACCCATACATATATATGGAAAGGATACTCATTAGTACTAATGAGTCAGGAAGATAAGGATACCCGCTATTCAGAAGCGCCAGCTGCATGGATGCGGATGCCGAGCCACAGGGATGTATTTACGGCGACTTTTCAATTGTGGGCATCCTTTATTCGTTTCAGTAGTATCTGTTTCCAGGTTAATACTACGCTTTTTTAAAATCAAGGCAAATAGAATTTATACAATAGCGCCGCCCTGTCGGTTGAGGGCCATCTTCAAACACATGCCCCAGGTGCGCATCACAATTCGCACAACGCACTTCCACCCTCACCATACCCTGCGAGCTGTCTCTTATTTCAACAATACTCTGCTCAGCAACAGGCTGCCAGAAACTCGGCCAGCCACTGCCTGAATCGTATTTTTCTTCGGATGTGAACAAGGGTGCATCACAGCAGATGCAGCTATACATCCCTTTTTCACTGTTCTGATAGTAGGCACCACTGAATGCACGCTCCGTTCCGTGCTGCCGGGTCACCTGCCAGACCTCTTCGCTAAGCTGCTGTTTCCACTCTTCTTCTGTTTTTATAATATGGCCCATCTCACTACCTTCGCTTTTTCTGAGTAACCGCTCAATTCTCCTCAGGATTCCATACTCATAGCAGACCGATTTCAAATACCCGTATTCTAAACGCATTTCTATTAAATTAGCACTGCTCCCAGGGCAGCCCTCTGTATCGCCAGCCCCCTGTCGTGCTTCGATGATACTCATCATCGCGCTCACCTTCAAAGCCTTCTGTAATATGGCACACATGATGAAAGCCCGCCTCGATTAACAGATTCCCTGCATCAACAGAACGCTTGCCGCTTCGACAAATAAGTATTATAGGGGGTGAGCTATCCCCCGGCTCACAAATTCCCCCTAACATTAGCTGACGGATGTCTTTTTCAAAATTCGGGTTCACGCACCAGTCAGGCTCATCAATCCAGGGCACATGTAACGCGCCTTTGGGGTGCCCTACAAATAAAAACTCCATATTAGAACGAATATCGATAAGCAACGCACTGGGAATGTGCATTAAGATTTCCTGAGCCTGCTCAGGGCTCAGGTGATTCAGCTGATTTATTTCCAGTAAGTTCAGGGCAATCTCTCAGTTTTTGCGGGTATCAGCAGGGTAGCATATATTCAGCTGGTTTTTAAATACACCGATAACATAACCCTCTATTAATTGATTATGCCCTCAAACGGCCTGTCAGTACGGGCGCGCACTCGCTTCTTTTACCTTTCTCATTTCCTGAAACACATCTTTAAATATATCGACCCACTTTTCACTAAATTGCACATCAGCATATTTGCCCAGCTCAATCGCGGCACGTAACAGAGGCCTTTTTAACAGCGTTGCATGCACTCGCTCATGTGTTCTGGCATCAACCGCATCGACTATGGCGAGTATTTTTGCACCTTCACATATCTCTCTTTCATTCAGACCATATGGATAGCCGTTTCCATCGACCTGTTCATGGTGCTGAATAACAATTAATGCCGCTTCTCGCCAGTTTTTCATATAACGCATAAGTTCATAGCCTGTTACGGGGTGTTCCTTCACCTGGCTGCGCTGCTCCTGAGTCAGCTCAGCCTCACTGTTTATCAACTCCATCGGCAGCAATGCCATTCCTGCATCGTGCATGTATACTGCCGCAGCAAGCTGGTTTGGGTCAACTGGACGTCCGGCTTCATCATTCATTTTTAATGCCAGCCTGAGCATTCTATGCACCCGGCCACGCCAGTAATTTTCCCTGTTCTCAAGGGGTTCAGATAACGCTCGAAAAAAAATAAAGTCATCACTTTCTTCAACTCCGTAAGCCGAAAGCTCTTCCTCATCGGGGCCGTCCTGTGAAAACAGGTTAATTAAAGTATCGCTCTGCGTAATACTGGTTTCTATGATTTCCATTCCGGGATCAAGTAAGAGCAGTGCATCCCTGATCACAGAATTCAAATGCATTTCATCGGCTTCGGCAATGGCTCCAATACTTTCACAAATTCCTGGCAATCGGCTCATTAGCACACATCGATCCGCGCCATCTATAAACTTCTCGATAATCATTTTTATATCATCAACCGCCAGCAACACCAGATCACTTAACAGGGTTTCAAAAACAAGCTGATTTAACCGAATAGCCTGTAGCAGTTTGTTTAAGCTGGCGGTTAACGGGCTAATCTGATCAAAGCCAATACGCTCTAAAGATTTCTGGATAGATACAATGTTTTCCTGCAACTCATGCAATAAAATATCGTCGTCTGGAGACAGCTCAAGCATCAGTAGCGCCTGCTCAATCTGCTGCTGCGAGGTATTAAAACCGACAAAAAAGCCCGCTAATGCAGGGGCACTGATTATTTCAAACTGATGGGCAAAATTTTGTTTTAACATTTCATCTCCCTTGCTGGAATCTCATCCATATAAGGTGTTATATACAACCTGAAAAATCAGCTGGGCACATGAATAAAATGTAAGCGATTGAAAACTATACGTTATTCGCACCTCACCTGCCCACCCACAGAGTCTGAAGTGCGACACGCTACCCAGGGTATCCAGATGATTTTTTAGAATCAGGATCGGCTCAATCGACTCTAAATATCCAGCGCCAGTAGAACTGTTACCAAGTATAGGTAATTCTTTATTTTCATTACACCTAATCTGACTAACGGGGGGTTTTCAGGGTTAAGCCAGGAGAAATCAGTTGCTCAGATATAACAAACGGCAGATAACCTCTATTTTATCTGCCTTTCACTCAATATCGGCACTCAGCTGTTCCAGCTCTTCAGATTTCACTAACCAGTTCTCTTCTGTCTCACCCAGCTGGCTGCTGGCCTCTGCTCGTTGCCTTGTTATCGTTTCCATACGCTGTCTGTTTTCTGTCTGATAGATTTCTGGCTGGGAAAGCGCCTGCTCCAGCTGCGCGATGTCCTGCACCAGTTTTTGCATCGTTTGCTCCAGCTTTTTGACTTCTTTTTTCAACGGACTTAATTGTTTGCGCTGTTCTGCCTGCTGCTGCCGCAGTGCCTTCTTATTGCCCCCCCTGACTGAGGCCGATTCTGCCTCAGCGAGCTCTGAGCCTGGTTTTGGCTGCATTAGCCAGTTTCGATAGGCTTCAAGATCATCATTAAAAGCGGTCACCTTACCCTGATCGACCAGTAAAAACTGGTCTGTTACCGCATTGAGCAGGTGCCGATCATGGGATACTAGCACCATCGCACCTTCATAATTTTGCAATGCCATAGACAGGGCATGGCGCATTTCAAGATCGAGGTGATTGGTTGGCTCATCAAGCAATAACAGGTTCGGCTTCTGGTAGATAAGGAGCGCCAGCACCAGGCGGGCTTTTTCACCACCGGAAAAGGGTGCCACCGGCTCCAGTACTCGATCACCATGAAAGTTATAGCCACCCAGATAACTGCGAATTTGCTGTTCTGTCAGTTTTGCATCCAGGCGCTGAAGATGGAGCAATGCACTGGCCTGTGGGTCCAGCTGCTCCAGCTGGTGTTGAGCAAAATAACCAGTCTTAAGCTCTGATGACAGGACAAAATCACCCGACAACGGCTCCAGCTCTTTCGCAAGTAATTTAATCAGCGTCGATTTGCCAGCTCCGTTATGCCCCAGCAGGGCAATTCTATCACCGGGCAACAGACACAGATTCGCCTGCTTTAAAATTTTGATATCGGCATAACCCGCATCAACATTATCCAGCGTAATTAAAGGATGGGGTAATTTTTCTGGCTTAAAAAATGAGAAATGAAAAGGAGAGTCAATATGCGCTGCCGATATCAGCTCCATTCGCTCTAATGCTTTCACCCTGCCCTGTGCCTGCTTTGCTTTGCTCGCTTTTGCCTTAAACCGGCGAATAAAACTTTCTATATGCTCTATTTCACGCTGCTGTTTTTCAAACTGTGACTGCTGTAGCGCAAGCCGCTCAGCACGCAATTTTTCAAACACACTATAATTACCAGTATAAAGCGTTAGCGCCTGCTGCTCTATATGCACAATATGGCTGGTTACCTTATCAAGAAAATCACGGTCATGTGATATTAACAATAAGGTTCCCTGATAACTTAACAACCATTGCTCCAGCCAGATCACCGCATCCAGATCGAGATGGTTAGTTGGTTCATCAAGCAGCAGCAGGTCCGACCGACACATCAAAGCCTGCGCCAGGTTTAGCCGCATGCGCCAGCCACCCGAGAAACTGCGCACCGGGTTCTGTAACTGCTCCATTTTAAAGCCCAGCCCAAGCATGAGCCTGCCTGCTCTTGACTGCGCCGTATACGCATTAATCTCATCAAGCCGCCCATGACACTGCGCCTGCTCATCCCCATTATCAGCCTGCTCAGCCTGCGCCAGTTGCAACTGGATTTTTCGCAGTTCAGAATCACCGTCCAGCACATAGTCCATAGCCGCTTTTTCAACCGCCGGGGTTTCCTGTGCAACCTGCGCAATTACCGTAGCCGGTGCCAGGATGAGCTCACCGGCATCGCTGTGTATATGATTTAATATCAACGCGAAAAGGCTGGATTTTCCGCAACCGTTTGCACCGGTAATGCCAGCACGGTTTCCACGATGCACCTTAAAACTGGCATGTTCAAATAAAAGCTTTGTGCCTCGTCGAATGGCCAGATCAGTTAATGTTAGCATGCTAAGACTTAAAAGCCTGGGCTAACGCATCCGCCATTGCTGAGTTGCCAATGCTGTTACCCGAAGATTTGTTTTTCGAGTTATTTTCTGTCGGTGCATGTCTGCCCGGGCGCTTCTGTTCTCGCTTAATGTCTTTTACAATATTTTTGCTCTCATCTTCCAGACGCATCGTCAACGCAATGCGTTTTCGCTGCACATCAATTTCCATAACTTTAACCTTTACCACATCCCCTGCTTTTACAACTTCACGAGGATCTTTTACAAATGTATTTGATAAGGCGGATATATGAACCAGACCATCCTGATGAACACCAATGTCTACAAATGCACCGAAGTTGGTTACATTAGTGACCACACCTTCCAGCACCATATCAGGGCTCAGATCTTTTATCTGTTCCACACCCTCTTTAAACTCAGCGGTTTTAAACTCGGGCCTTGGGTCGCGCCCCGGCTTTTCCATTTCCGCTATTATATCCTGCACCGTCGGCAGGCCAAATTTTTCATCCACATAATCATTGGCGCTGATGCTTTTTAGAAAACGTGTATCCCCCATAATCAATTTAATGGTTTTTCCAGATTGCTGAATAATTTTTTCTACCACCGGGTATGTTTCGGGATGCACCGAAGAGCCATCCAGCGGATTTTCACCCCCTGAAATACGTAAAAAACCTGCCGATTGCTCAAACGCTTTTGGTCCAAGCCGAGCCACTTTTAATAACTGCTGCCGATTTTTAAATGCACCGTTTTCATCGCGATACTGTACGATATTTTCCGCCATTACCTGCGATAGTCCTGACACCTGTGCAAGCAGAGGAGCCGATGCCATATTTACATCAACCCCAACCGCATTTACACAATCTTCGACAACCGCATTCAACTGCCGTGCCAGCCGCACCTGACTTACATCGTGCTGGTACTGTCCAACACCGATTGCTTTGGGCTCTATTTTTACCAGTTCAGCTAGCGGGTCCTGCAAGCGCCGGGCAATGGACACCGCGCCTCGAATAGAAACATCCACATCAGGAAATTCTTTTGATGCCAGCTCAGAGGCTGAATACACCGATGCACCTGCCTCTGAAACAACAATAGATGTTAGCTTTAATTGCGGATATTTTTTGATAACCTCTTTTGCCAGTTTATCTGTTTCCCGTGAAGCGGTGCCATTGCCTATGCTCATTAAACTGACATTATGTTTTTTAGCCAGCGCGGCCAGCACGGCGACCGACTGATCCCATTGATGCTTCGGTGCATGCGGATAAATAGTTGCAAAATCTACCAGCTTACCGGTTTCATTGACTACCGCCACTTTAACCCCTGTACGTATTCCCGGATCGAGCCCCATCGTTGCTTTAGGCCCTGCGGGTGCGGCGAGTAACAGATCATTCAGGTTAGATGAAAACACCTTTATGGCTTCCTCTTCTGCGGCTTCTTTTAATTTCATTTTTAGTTCGATATCAAGATGACTAAAAATTTTAATTTTCCATGCCCAGCGTACACTATCCTTTAACCATTTATCTGCTGCCCTGCTTTTATCAACAATACCCACATGATTAGCGATCATCGTTTCACAGGGGTGAGTACCTGACGGGCTTACCCGCTCCTCTTCATTGGCAATTTTTAAATTCATCTGAAGGATATTTTCATTGCGCCCACGAAACAGGGCCAGGGCACGGTGCGATGGAATTTTAGCAATGGCCTCTTCATATTCAAAATAATCGGTAAATTTGGCCCCTTCGTTTTCCCTGCCTTCAACAACCCTTGATTCAATAACCCCCTCTGTCCATAAATACTCTCGCAGACTCTGCAATAAATCGGCCTCTTCTGAAAATATTTCCATTAAAATTTGTCGAGCACCATCAAGTGCCGCTTTTATATCATCAATAGCCTTATCTGCATTGATGTATTTTTCTGCTTCACTTTCCGGGGTTAACTCAGGGTTTTCAAGCAGGGCGGTTGCAAGAGGCTCAAGGCCCGCTTCGCGCGCGATTTGCGCTTTTGTTCGCCGCTTTTGCTTATACGGCAGATATAAATCTTCAAGACGGTTTTTGGTATCTGCCTGCAGAATACTCAGTTTTAATTCAGGGGTTAGTTTTTCCTGCTCATCAATGCTTTTAAGTATCACCGTGCGCCGCTCTTCAAGCTCACGCAGATAGCGCAGACGATCCTCCAGCAACCGCAGCTGCGTATCATCCAGCCCACCGGTCACCTCTTTTCGATATCGAGCGACAAAAGGTACGGTTGCACCTTCGTCCAGTAACTCAATGGCAGCAATCACCTGTTTTTCATTTACAGATAGTTCTTCAGCAACACGTTGGGAGATAGACAGCATAGATCCAGGAGACTCGGCAGTTAATAAGACCCGTATTGTACCTAAAGCGCCCCTGTTTCACCTCAAATAATCCAGAAAAAATCCGCCCAACACGCAAATTAGCATTCGCCAACGGCGTTAATCGGGCTAATGCTCCAGCCGCCGCCTCAGATGCGCCGCCACTTTACCCAGACCCAGCTTAAGCCGGTTATCTGCTTCGATGATAATTGGCAGCATTTTAATCATCGCGCCCGCCAGCGCTTCATCACTGACCCGCGTGTCATCCTTTAATAAAGCATCCAGCAATTTCTGCAAATTAACATCTCCTGGCATGGGCATAGCCGGTGATTTTTTTATTGCCGCCTCAGGTGAGGCCACCTGGTAGAGTATAATTTTCCCGCCGCCACTTTTAACTGACTTTTTTAATGCTCTTTCTGCCTGTTCCATTAAATTTTTAAAGCTCACCCCCATACCCTCCAGGCCAGGAGATGTTATGCCGGTACTGAACTGTACATTAAATGTGTCTTTACTGGTTTTAAGCCGCAACCGTGACACCTGCTTACAAATTCTTTCTACTACACTTTGCGCCCCCTGCATACCAGAATGGGGTAACAGCAAACCAAACCGGGCAACACCCAGACGCGCAGCAACATCCTCTGTACGTTTACCCTCATTGATAAATGTGGCTACTTTTTCAAGTATATGCTCTCCCATTACCTTGCCCTGCTTTAGAAAAACCTGTGCAAAATGATCAATATCAAAACGCACCAGCGTCACTTCTGTGTTGTGGCGTTTAGCATACGCCAGCTGCTGCTCACACTGCTGATTAAATGCAGACTCTGTTAACAGCCCTGTCAGCCTGTCGCGAGCAATATTTTTTTCTAATGAACGCACTTCATTGCGATAATGTATATGCGTTGAGGCTCTGGATTTAAGCGAAATGGAATCAAAAGGCTTGCTGATAAAATCAGTTGCACCAAGCGCCAGTACCTTTTCTTTTGTTCCATCGGTTTCTTCTGCACCGGTAATGATAATCACCGGCATCTTTGCGAGCAATTCATCTTCTGAGCTTCGAATCTGCCCCAGCAGTTCAAAGCCATCCATATTCGGCATGCCCAGATCACTGAATACAACCGATATTCTGGGGTTACTCTGCATTTGTGCCCAGGCCTGCTCACCATCTTCAGCCTCAACCACATTAAATTCTTTTTCCAGAATTTTTACAGCTGCACGGCGAATGACCCGTGAATCATCCACAACTAATACCTGGTTTTCGTTGTTTTTTTCAGACACTGTCTTTGCTTACCCATATAAAGAAAACACCCATTGCGGCTGTTTTTTTGATTAATTTATATGAGTCTAGCTGATAAGTAAAAAATTACCCTCAAAACAGGCCGTTATTGAACCTGAATTAATCAGCTGGATACCTTGAAGTGTACTTCTGAGAGTGCGGTTGGCGTAGTAAAAAAGCAAGTGAATGGCCCGTCCTTCGCGAGTGACGTGCATGGATGCACTAATATCGTGGTTGCAGGGAGCAAGAGAACGTGGACGTGCATGGATGCACTAATATCGCGGTTGCAGGGAGCAAGAGAACGTGGACGTGCATGGATGCACTAATATCGCGGTTGCAGGGAGCAGGAAAGCCTGTTTTTTATATGCCCAGGCGTGCTCTCAGAGGTGCAGTTCAGGGTGTAGCGTATTCATCAAATGGGTGGCTTGCCGCATCTGATAATATTCAATATTCTCAAACACTTACCGTACTATTGCGCGATCAGGTGATTAGCTCAGGTTGAAATACGGCCTGGCTCCTCAAATAAGCCGGGCCGTGTCAGGACTATGGCACAGACTAACGAGTCTGCGCGAGAAGCCCATTAGCTGGCTTTAGGTGCACGTGATGCACGTTTGCGCTCATTTTCTGTCAGTAGTTTTTTGCGTGTGCGAATAAAATTAGGTGTCACTTCTACCAGTTCATCATCATCAATAAACTCAAGCGCCTGCTCGAGTGACATTTTAATAGCCGGTGTTAATGTCAGCGCTTCATCGGTTCCGGATGCGCGCACATTGGTCAGCTGCTTGCCTTTAAGCGGGTTAACGACAAGGTCGTTATCACGGGCATGAATACCCACCAGCATACCCTCATAAACTTCATCACCATGTTCAAGGAACATGCTGCCACGTTCCTGTAAGTTATAAATTGAATAGGACAGGGCCTTACCACTGCCATTGGAAATCAGCACGCCTTTACTGCGTTGCCCAATAACCGCATCCACTCTGGGGCCATAGCTATCAAAGTTGCTGTATAGAAGGCCATTGCCCGCTGTTGCTGTTAAGAACTCCGTGCGGAAACCAATTAGACCACGTGATGGAATAATGTAATCAAGGCGCACTCGACCTTTACCATCGGGCACCATATTTTTCAGCTCGCCTTTGCGTATGCCGAGCTTTTCCATCACCGTTCCCTGAGATTCCTCTGGCACATCAACGGTCATTTGCTCATAGGGTTCACATAATTTACCGTCAATCTCTTTAATAATAACTTCCGGGCGACCGACACACAGCTCAAAGCCTTCTCGGCGCATTGACTCAATTAAAACAGAAAGGTGCAGCTCGCCACGCCCGGAAACCCGGAATTTATCACCGGTTTCTCCCGGCTCTACACGCAGTGCTACATTATGAATGAGCTCCTGATCCAGGCGCTCTGAAATATTACGTGAGGTAACATACTTGCCGTCTTTGCCCGCAAACGGGCCATTGTTCACCTGGAAGGTCATGCTCAATGTTGGCTCATCAACAGATAGCGGTGGCATTGCTACAGTATTATCAGGATCACAGAGAGTGTCTGAAATATTCAGCTTGTCGATACCATTAAAACAGATGATATCTCCGGCCTGTGCTTCTTCTACTTCTATGCGCTCAAGGCCATGAAAACCAAGAATTTGCTGCATGCGCAGACCACTTCGTATCTTGCCTTCATGATCTATCAGAGAGAGTGGCTGGTTCCGCTTAACTCTGCCCTGCCTGATTCGACCAATGCCGATAACACCGACATAGGAATTATAATCCAGTGAACTCACCTGCATCTGGAAGGGCGCATCAATATCTACATCAGGTGGCGCAACATGCTCTACAATCGCTTCAAATAGCGGTGTCATATCGCCTTCGCGAGCCGTGTCATCCAGACTTGCAAAGCCCCCCAGGCCAGAGGCATAGATAACGGGAAAGTCCAGCTGCTCATCAGTTGCACCCAGTCGATCAAATAGCTCAAACGTCTGATCCAGTGCCCAGCCAGCGCGTGCCGCAGGCTTATCCACCTTGTTAATAACAACAATCGGCCTGAAGCCCATATTAAAAGCTTTCTGCGTAACAAAACGGGTTTGCGGCATAGGGCCTTCCTGCGCATCAACCAGTAACAGCACAGAATCAACCATTGAGAGTACACGCTCAACCTCACCACCAAAATCGGCATGACCCGGTGTGTCTACAATATTGATGCGGTAGTCATGCCACTTAATCGCTGTGTTTTTTGCCAGTATGGTAATACCGCGCTCTTTTTCCTGGTCATTGGAATCCATAACGCAGGTTTCCATGTCGCCGCGTGTTTCCACAGTGCCGGACTGTTTTAATAATTCATCAACCAGCGTGGTTTTTCCATGGTCAACGTGCGCAATAATTGCAATATTACGTAGTTTCATCTTGTATCGAGCTCCCAGGCACAATAAGGCCAGAACGCTGACCAGTCAAAAAGGCCGCAAATTATACAGCATATTAGTAATCGATAATGGTAAAGTTTACCGCTATTTTCTATAAAATTTCTTCTATCTTCCAGCAATTTCAGGATACTTACCCATCAAATAGCGCAAAAAGGCGATTAAACATCTGAAACAGGAGTGTTACAGCGGTAAGCCGAAAACCCTCCAGATGGGCAAGGTCATTACATCTCCAGGGAGGGGCTTGTTTACGTTTCAATGTGATCTATATCACAAATATCGAGCCATATTCAACAAACACGCTAGTGTGGCATATAATATTTGTGTATAAAATCAAATGATTAACGAATTAAACACCAGAGATAAAGCATCTATTTCTGGAAACCAAAGGCCCAGAATATGGAAAACAGAACCTATGTAATCGGTCGCCACGGCCAGATACAACTGTTCGATAAAACCACCAGTGCTCGACATGCCGAACTGACGGTCCAGGGCGATCAGCTGTATTTAACCGACCTTGACTCCACCAATGGCACCTTTCTGATGGAGCTGGGCAAGCGTAAACGCTTTACAGAAGGCTACATTAACCTGGATCAGACGCTTTCATTTGGACGGCATATCTGCTCTGTGAGAGAGCTGGTTGCCAGAGCCGCTATGGCGACCGTTAATTTTCAGCTTTAAGCGGCACAACTAATAAGTCGGAAAGATCAAGGATACCCACGATTGAAAAGCGTCAGCCGCAGGGATGCGGATGCCGAGCCTACAGGGATGGTTTCACGGCGACTTTTCAATTGTGGGTATCCTTATCTACTCGTTTCAGTAGTAAAAACCCACTTTTAACTACAAACCACCTGTTTATTTACATCATTCCTGGAAATACTCGGTTAACCAGGCCATTATCTATTAAGGTTAGCCAATTAAGACATCAGGGTAAAAAATGGCAAAAAATCCAGAAGATCTCGTCAAGGGTGTTGTTAAACTTATTTCCCTGCCGGAAATATATATTCGTATTACCCAGGTGCTCGAAGACCAGAACCACAACGCGAAACAGCTCGGTGAGATTATCAGTCACGACCCGGCATTGACTGCTCGCATTCTGCGCATTGTTAACAGTGCTTATTATTCACTGGCAACCCGGGTCGAACTGGTTAGCCGAGCGGTCTCTGTGATTGGTGAAGATGATTTGCGCAATCTGGTGCTGGCCACATCCGCCATTGACACATTCAAACGTATTCCCAACCAGCTAGTCGACATAGACCTTTTCTGGCGACACAGTGTACACACCGGCATTATTTCCCGGCTACTTTCCCGGCACTGCAATATTCTTCACGGTGAACGCCTGTTTGTAGCGGGCATGCTCCATGACATTGGCAAGCTGGTACTGTACTTTAAGGAACCCGAGCTTTCTCAGCAGGTGCTGCTTCATGCCTCTGAGTCGGATGGCCTGTTGCATAAGACGGAAAAAGAGCTGATCGGCTTCACTCATGGTGATGTAGGTGCTGCTTTAATCTCCGCCTGGAAGCTTTCTGACACACTAAAAGAAGTTGTGGCATATCACCATACGCCACTAAAAGCTAAAAAACACCCCATTGAAACCGCAATTGTACACACCGCCAACTGCATCGTGAATGCCATCAGCCCAGATATTGAACAAAATGAACACATGCTGGATGACTACCCTGAGTTTGAGCCAGAGACATTACAGATAACCGGTCTGAACCTTAAAATACTGCCCGATGTGCTGGAACAGGCCTGGGAGCAGGCAGCTGAAGTGCTGGATATTATCTGCCCAAGGGTGTGAGGCGGATGACTCAACACCTGCAGTTTCAATAATTCGAGACAGGGCTGAACATGCCCTGTATATGTCCTGCTTCAACCCGCTTATCTTTTTAATGTGCTCCATTATCGATTTTAGCTACTTTTTTACAAAAAAACAGACTATATTTACAAATGAAAAATGGTAGAAAACAACGGCTTACAGTCGGCGTTTCAAATAAGCCATTCACCAGTATTGTGAACTGGCTCACTAAATATGTCGCGCTTTAAAGCTAAATTACAGTTACGGAAATTGTGTAACTTTAGCAGCTTACATACCTTAAACCTTAAATGCTAAAAGCATCTGAAGGAACCACCTTCAACAGGAGATGCGCACTCACGCTAACGTCATCTGACTATCTTTGTCAGGACTGGCAAACTGACCTGGTGCCCATTAAATTAGCAACAGTACAGTAGTGAATGAATGTATGAGCGCGAGTATACATAAGATTAATAGTACAACACGAGATAACGGCGACCAGTACCGGTTACTGATTGAACAGATTACCGACTGTCTCAACGAAGAACTCTCTCTGCTAATCGGCCAGCTGTTTGATGGCGCAGATGACATGTTGTTTCAACTCGCTGAGAATGCCGACTCCAACGAAGATCAGACCCAGTACTTTGATACAATGCGCATGTTACGTGTCGAGCGTAAAACCATCGGCCAGAATTTTGCTGCCAATCTGAAAACATATCTTCAACCCACCAGCAAAGAAACATCCAGCACAAAAACACTGCCTGACGACGAACTCAGCCTGGTTGATCAGGATGAAATGGAAGAAATGGTTGCCGTGTCTGCAATGCACTCCAAAGCCATGAACCTGTATGGTGAGGCCGTTAACCACCTGGAAGCACGGATCGAATTTCTCTCCATGAAATCAACCATATTCGATAAGAAAGCACTGGAGCCCAAAAACATATGCGAATCTTTCAAAGACGCTCTGGTAGATGTTGAACTGTCTACGAACAATAAGCTGGTGCTCTATAAACTCTTCGACCAGGAAGTCATATTACACCTCGCCCCCTTATACCAGAAATTAAACCAGCTATTTATTGACCAGGGCGTACTGCCACAAATAAAGCTGGGTGAAACATATATACCCGAACAGAATCAACCGGCAGCAGAACCGGCAACCGATGCGGTATATACGGAAAACCCAACCTGTGACCCCATGCAGGCGGCGACCTATAATCGGGGGCAGCAGCGATATCATACGCAGCTCGCCTCCCCTGGCCAGCCCGGACATGGCCAGAACATGGGCCCGAACACAGGACAGAGCACAGGTTATGGCGGCGGAAGCTATGCCCAGGGTGGCGACCACCCTGGATACAACCCGGGCGATATGCAGGGCAGCAATGGTTATACTGGTGGAATGGGTGGGGGTAAAATGGCCAGTGGCGCACTCCTGCAATCAGACACTCAGCAGCATGTGCATAATGTTGTCAGGCAACTCATAAGCGGCGAGCTTACTGCGTCCGGCCCTGGCATCCCTGCCTCATTTACCACGTCAGGCAATGCTTCTGGCTCAGGCGGTGGCACTCAGTACTATGACCGTCGCGATGTGATGAAAGCATTGTCGAGCCTGCAACACAACGTCGCCCAGTCTTCAGCACCAATTGAGCAGGTTAATGCCGCCGACTTCAAGCGCGCCCTGCTGGCTGACATGGGCAGCCGCAGCGGCGGCGCAATTACCAAACAGGTTAATCAGGTTGATGAGAAAACCATCGACTTTATTGAAATGTTATTTGAAGCCATTGTTGATGACAGTAGCATCTCTGAGGCCGTCACCAACCTGCTCCTGCGCCTGCAAATTCCGGTCATTAAAGTCGCCATGATTGACAGTGACTTCTTTATTGATGGAGAACACGCCTGCCGAACCACCTTAAACCTGATTGCCCATCTGGGCCGGGGCCTGTCTTCACGAGATGACCAACTGTTCACCCAGCTAAATCAGGTTGTTGAGAACCTGCTGGATGATTTCGATATTGATGTCACCCGTTTTGAAAATGCAGCAACACATCTTGAAAATATTGAACAGAAAGAGCTGGAACAGGCCGCGAAAAAAGAGCGGCAAACACAGAAAAACGTACTACAGACACATGCACGTGAAGTTGTTCTGGCCGAGTTGCAATATCATGTTATGAACAAGGTGCTCCCCAGGGCAGCTCAGAAACTGGTATTAAAACACTGGTCAACGCTGATGTTTCACAACTTTATTAAATTTGGCAAAAGCAGCGAACAATGGTCTGCATCCGTTGATATTGTAAAGCAGTTAATTCGCTCACTTCAACCGATCCAGTCTTCTCAGACGCACCACTTTCTAAGCTGCGAAAAAGATCAGTTACTGGACACCATTCAAAACACGCTACTCGACACAAAACAACACCCTGTTGAGATAGAAGCCGAGATTAACAAATTATCCCTGATCTTTGAGCAGATGCTGGAAAGCAGCAAATTTAGTGCTGCTGCCCTGGCCAGAAAAGAAACCTACTTTGTTTCTGTAGAGGGTGAAAAAGAGCCTGAAGATGAAGAGCTGGAAGCACCTGTCATCGATTACCCGGAAACGACTATTGACCCGCTACAGGAAAAAGCAGATCAGGCCCGAGAAAAAATCGCCCAGCTGCCTGACAGCGTGCGCCCTGGCGTATGGTTCAAGGTTTATAACGGGGAAGATAAAGTTGCCCGGCGAGCAAAATTATCCGTCATCATTATGGAAGAGGCCAGACTGGTATTTGTAGATAGAATCGGCGTTAAAATAATAGAAAAAGAAGCAGATGTATTTAGTGAAGAACTCATCGCTGAAACATCACAGGTGATATCCGATCACTCTGCTTTTGATCATGCACTTGGGCTGGTTATCAACTCTTTATCAAATACGGACTAAAGGGCACCTCTATTAATTGACTGTGTCCTGAACTGTTTATGGCATTCTGAAAAACAAAATGCCATAAGCACCCATCAAAATGTGAAACTGGCAACCCGTTATTAAAACATTGATAACGATTAAGTGCGCCCACATTACTAATATGAGCGTTATTGATACATTGAGTTAATGGCTGTAACAAATTATGACCGACAAGCTATCTAATTTTATTACACACCTGTTTGATGCCATCAGCAGCGATCCCGCCATGCCTGCTGAATTAAAAATTTCATTGCTGCGCCTGCAACTCCCTGTCCACAAGCTGAGCCTGACAGACCCTTATTTTATGAGCAATGAAAAGCATCCCGCAAGACGCACTTTATTTATTGCCAGGCGGCTATCGGGAGCCGCCCAGAACGACCCCTCACTAATATCGAAAATTGACCTGGTTTTATCTGCACTGATTCAATCCACACCCAACTCAACAAATTTCGCACAGACAAACCAGCGCCTGTTGCAACTGCTAAAAGAAACCGCCTCAAGCACCCCCGAGCAAAAACCGGCACAGGCTAATACCACTACCGACACGCTTAAGCAACAATTTAATCGTAAAATAAAAATGTGCATTCAGGGCCATCAGATACCCAGCTCATGCCAGCATCTGGTACTTAAACTCTGGCCCAATGCTTTATTGCATTTATTTAAAACACACGGGGATCAGAGCCCACACTGGGCAAACTCAGTGACCCTGTTCTGCAAGCTGCTCGAATCCATTCAACCCATTATAAGCATTGATCAGTATCGCCATTTAAAAGATACGTTTATGGACACAGTACGCAAAAACAATAATACCTTATTGCGATACTATCAGAATAGCGCCATCGAGCCCGACATAAAAGCACTAATAAGCTACTACAATAATGTGCTTGGCAGCACTCATTATGCGACTGAGCACACAGCCGACACGTCAATGAGCCTGCTCGATAAAATTTCCAGCCTGCCTGCCGAGATAAAACCAGGAATATGGTGCGAGATATATATTGACGAGATTACACCCGCCAGACGTTTACGCCTGTCTTTAATTAACATAGAAACAGGCACATTAATATTTGTTAATCGTAAGGGCATTAAAAAAGTAGAAAAGGATGCCTTTGTCTTTTCTGAAGAACTAAAACATGGTTTATCCCGGGTGTATAATTATGATGCCCTGTTTAGCAAACCCTCCTCTAAAGCCGAATACCAGAAAATTGGTTAAATCTGTACAACTCATTTACAATACTTTTTAGCCTGCCTGCGCAATGCATCCATGCTCTTCTGCCTGTCCACATCTGGAATAACCACCCTGTTCCCATCACTATCAAGGTCATAAAGATAGCGCGCACGCTCATATCGCCTGAGCCGGTCTTTAGTCCATACACACTTGCGCTTATATTTTTCTTTCTTCTGCCTTTTTTTCTGTTTTTCCTCATTATCACGCGTACGATCCTCTTCAAACGCATCAATTAATCTTCTTCGTTTATTTTCCCTGGTCTGGCCTGTATTAATATGCCCCTTAGCCTCTGTATCCATCTCCATCTGCTGAGCATTATTAACAGGCTTATCGCCATAATGCGTCTTGCCCTGCTCATCCACCCATTTATATACTTCTGCCTGCACACTCAAAGATACAGCAAACAGTACCCCTATACATAATGATCTGCTCATTTGTAGCAATATAAGTTTAGTGGGGGGATTCACATTCATATCTTTGAACCTGGTGATGAGTCGGTAGTAAATTAATTTATCCTGAAAAACCTGTTATACAGACCTGTAGTTTAGCCTGGATTGATCCAGATTTACTAATAAACTGAAAAGATGAGGATACCCGCTATTCAAAAACGTCAGCCGCATGGATGCGGATGCCGAGCCTACAGGCATGGTTTTACGACGATTTTTGAATAGTGAGTCCCCTTTCTATTCATTTCAGTAGTCACCTGAAAACATCCATAAAAAATGGCCGATGCTCTGCATCGGCCATTTTGTTTATAGCAGCTAAACGCTGCTTGCACACCTGATGTTTTTCATCAGTGGCTATTTCATTGTAAACTCTGGATATGCCTCCATTCCACAATCCACCAGGTCCATGCCTTCGTATTCATCTTCTTCTGATACACGAATGCCCATCGCCCTGTCCAGGGCAAACCAGACCATAAAGCTGACACCAAACACCCAGATAAAGATGGTGGCTGCACCGGCTAACTGACCACCGAGAGTCGCACTTTCGTTAGTGATGGGAACCAGCAGCAAACCTAATAAGCCACAGGTTCCGTGCACTGAAATTGCGCCCACCGGGTCATCTATTTTAAGCTTATCCAGCGTTATAATACTGAAAACAACTAACACACCACCCACTGCACCAAACAGCGTCGCTTCAAGTGCACTGGGAGTAGACGGCTCTGCGGTAATCGCAACCAGTCCAGCAAGAGCACCATTTAGCAGCATGGTTAAATCAGCTTTGCCAAACATCACGCGAGCAACAACCAGCGCTGCGATCGCGCCACCTGCGGCTGCCGCATTTGTGTTTAGAAAGACCATGGCAACGGAATGTGCATTGGCAATATCACCCAGCTTGAGCACAGAACCGCCATTAAAGCCAAACCAGCCCATCCATAAAATAAACGTACCTAATGTTGCCATGGGTAAATTGGCACCCGGAATTGGGTTAACCTGCCCATTCGCACCATACTTGCCTTTGCGAGCACCCAGCAATATAACACCGGATAATGCTGCGGCAGCACCTGCCATATGCACAATACCTGAACCTGCAAAATCAGAAAAACCCAGGCCTTTAATAATTTCGCCTGAGGCAAGCACAATGTCATCTCTTAATGAAAACAGACCAAACACGCCAGTTTCACCCATTGAGCCTGCAACCCCACTGCCCCATGTCCAGGCACCTTCCATTGGGTAGATAAATGCGGTCATTACTACAGCAAAAGCCAGAAATGCCCAGAGCTTCATTCGCTCAGCAACCGCACCCGATACAATCGACATTGCCGTGGCTACAAACACAACCTGAAAGAAAAAATCCGACGCGCCAGAATAAATAGACCCCCCAGCAAAATTATGCTGGCCTTTAAGTGGCCCGTCTTCTTCGATGACTCTGTTTGCATAATCACCTAATACACTATTTACATCAACCGTCTGGATACCGTCGAGAAAAATTCCCCCACCATACATAATGGCATAACCACACACTAAATACATAATGCATGAAATCGCAAACAAAGCTACATTTTTAGTTAATATTTCTGTTGTATTTTTTGAACGAACAAGGCCTGCCTCTAACATTGAAAAGCCGGCTGCCATCCACATCACCAGTGCACCGCACACCAGAAAATAAAAGGTGTCCATTGCATACTGTAATTCAAATATTTGATTTTCCACTTAAGATTACCCCCAATAATTAAAGCGCGCCAGGCCCACTTTCTCGTGTACGAATTCGAATCACCTGCTCAACTGGATAAACGAATATTTTACCATCACCTATTTTACCCGTATCTGCCGCCCCACAGATCGCCTCAATCACCTGATCAACAATATCATCATTAATCGCGACATCAATTTTTACCTTCGGTAAAAAATCCACCACATACTCTGCACCTCGATACAGTTCAGTATGGCCCTTCTGCCGACCAAACCCTTTCACTTCAGTCACGGTTATACCTGTCACGCCGATTTCTGATAATGCTTCTCGCACATCATCCAGCTTGAAAGGTTTAATAATTGCAGAAATTAATTTCATTAAACATCTCCGGAAATGCCTGCTTTGCAGGTTTAAATTTAAACGATTGCTCGCTTGCTGATAGTTTTTTACAGATCAAATTCTTTACCAATAGTAATAACAAGCGCAGTACCATCCGTCGCTACATTTTTAATGTTGTTTTCAGCATCGCCATTTATTAAAGAAATACCAAACTCTATTTCATTCATTTCATGAACATAGCCTAATTCAAAATAAGCACCGTCAAAGTCATTGCCCCATACCCCATAGGTTGCCGCTATCCCCTCATACTCAAATGACAACGCCGTGAAGGTGTAGTCCTCGTCCACTCCATTGGGAACATCATGGGTTCCAGCCGAAAACTCAAAGCCGAACATACCATAACCCGCCCCGAGATTTATTTCTGAGTATTGTGTATCGAAGTCTCCTGTATAGGTATAAAGCGTATAACCCGCATCATAGGAAAAATCCTTCAGCTTGCCACGATAGCCAAAATAGTAATCAACCTCAATACCCAGAGGGTCATCATCCGCAGATGCTGGGTCGGCAACCTCATGCCCACCCACATTTGAACCCCAGACCCCGGCATGCAGGCCACTGTCATGGGTATAATCGACACCCCCCTGAGCGGCAGCCCCCGTTGTTTGCTGAACACCCCTGAAATAGTACTGGCTTGCTACTCCCAGATTAACAGACACACCAGCAACTGACACACCGCTCGCACCCATCATTACAGAAAATACAGCAGCACTTAAAACAAAACGACTTACTTTCATCATATACATCCCTAACCATAGTTTTTGATAAATATCCGGCCAGATAAAAAGACACCCATTATTCAACGCACCAGAAAACACAACCGTGCAAGCCTCAGATCGGCATACCCATGCTATACGATGCATCCTGTACCAATGGCTGTCTTTTTAAAATACCTCAGTAGCAATACCCCATTCATGCAGATACATTGACACTGGGGGACGCTTTTATTGATTAATGTCAATGCCCAGGTAATATACCAACAACTACTGCAACAGGTAAAGTATATTTATCCTTCAATAAACCACAGTAAATTAGAATATTTTAATATAATTATATGCTCCTTGCATTTATACACCATTCTGGGACATTTCCCTTCTGCATATTAATAAATATACTGGCCAGTTACAAATCATGTACACTATTGTCTTCACCGCACGAACTAAAAGCAGCCTGATGATTAGCAACCAGAATTTAAATGATCTCACAGAAAAGCTGACGGCTTTAATTCCTGATGGGGTTAAAGCCATTAAAATTGATGTGGATCAAAATATAAGAGCGGTTCTTGAAGCCGGTTTACGCCAGATGAACCTGGTCAGCAGAGAAGAGTTTGATGTGCAAACCGCGCTACTTGAGCGTACTCACCTGAAGCTAAAGGTGCTCGAAGAGCAGATTAAAGCACTTGAAAGTCGAAATTAACCCTTAGAAACCTGAAAAAAACACCCCTCGGAAAAGGAAGTCCATGTCACTCGCAACCATTAACACCCAGGCGCTTAACGGCGTTAAATCACTCCCCGTTTCAGTTGAAGTACATATTTCGACGGGTTTACCCGCCCTGTCTATCGTGGGCCTGCCTGAAGCCGCTGTGCGCGAAAGCAAAGACCGGGTACGCGCTGCAATTATTAATTCGGGCTTTGACTTCCCCATGCAGAAGATTACCGTAAATCTGGCCCCTGCAGATTTGCCCAAAGACGGCGGGCGATACGACCTGCCGATTGCCATTGGCATTCTGGCGGCCTCCAGCCAGATTCCTGACACTGACCTGGCCCGCTTTGAATTTCATGGGGAACTGGCCCTCAACGGGGATTTACGTGCTGTAACGGGCGCACTGCCTGTAGCAATCGGCTCAATTGAGCTGAAGCACACATTAATTCTGCCACAGGACTCTGCTTCAATCGCGGCCCTGGCCAGAGATGCGGATATTTACCAGGCCAGTCATCTACTGGAAATTTGCCGATTTCTACATGGTCAGAGCGAGCTTGAGGCACCTGAGCCTGTACAGCCTCAGGCTCGTTCTCAGCCACTGGATATGAGCGATGTGAAGGGCCAACATCGCGCTAAACGTGCGCTGGAAATTGCAGCGGCCGGACGGCACAATATGTTAATGGTTGGCCCGCCCGGCACAGGCAAAACCATGCTTGCCTCACGTCTTGCCACTCTGCTGCCCCCGCTTAGCGAACAGCAGGCGATTGCCAGCGCCGCTATTCGCTCAATTAGCTATCAGGGCTTTGATATCAATGACTGGATGCAGCGCCCTTTTCGTGCGCCTCACCATACTGCATCAGGGATTGCGCTGGTGGGGGGTGGCTCTATTCCCAGGCCTGGTGAGATTTCACTGGCCCATAATGGCGTGCTCTTTTTAGATGAGTTAACCGAATTTAGCCGGCATACGCTGGATGTATTACGTGAGCCACTGGAAACCGGCACAATTACCATTTCAAGAGCCTCGCGACAGGCGGAATTTCCGGCTAATTTCCAGTTAATTGCTGCTATGAACCCCTGCCCTCAGGGGTATAACTGCGATGGCAAATCCCTCTGCCAGTGCACACCGGACCAGCAACGCAAGCACCGTTCACGCATTTCCGCTCCTCTGCTGGATCGAATTGATATTCATATTGAAGTACCCGCCATTGATCGACGAGCATTAATGAGTGATTCAGGCAATAACGAAACCAGTGAAGAAATTATCTGTAGAGTGAATCAGGCCTATAAAATGCAGATAGACCGGTGCGCTAAAACCAATGCGGAACTCAGCAGCCGCGAAACCGAAACCCACTGTCAGCTGCACCCCGATGAAGTGAAGCTACTCGACCAGGCGATGCAGAAATTAAAACTCTCAGCCCGCGCCTATCACCGCATTCTACGCATGAGCCGCACCATTGCCGATCTGGATAACTCACACGATATTCAGGCCCGTCATTTAAGCGAAGCGATTTCCTATCGCTCGCTTGACCGGTTTATGGGGGGATAAAAAAAGTCAGACATCGAAAGCCATTTAATAGAGGTGCCTATATTTAAAAACTATCAATTACCGCATTGAGCGTAGCGCTCGGGCGCATCACCGTAGACACTTTCTTTTTATCTGAAAGATAATAACCACCAATATCTACAGGCCTGCCCTGTACCGCATTCAGCTCTTCAACAATTTTACTCTCATTATCAGTTAACTGTTTCGCAACGGGAATAAATTTTTCCTGCAATGTTTTATCTTCTGTCTGCTCTGCTAATGCCTGTGCCCAGTACATCGCCAGATAAAAATGGCTGCCACGAACATCCAGCTCACCCACTTTACGTGATGGTGACCTGTCATTTGCTAAAAACAGACTGTTGGCCTTATTTAAGGCCTCAGCTAAAACCTTCACTGCCTGGCTTTGCGTTTTCTCCGCCAGATCTTCCAGCGAAACGGCGAGGGCTAAAAACTCACCCAGTGAATCCCAGCGCAAATGGTTAGCATCCAGTACCTGCTGCACATGTTTAGGTGCAGAGCCACCTGCTCCGGTTTCAAATAAACCGCCGCCTGCCAGCAGTGGCACAATAGATAACATCTTCGCGCTGGTGCCTAATTCCAGAATTGGAAACAGATCGGTTAAATAATCGCGCAATACATTTCCGGTAACAGAAATCGTATCTTTGCCGGCTTTAACCCGATCCAGCGTGTAGCGAATAGCGTCTACCGGCGACATAATTTTTATGTCCAGAGCGGATGTATCATGATCTTTTAAATACATTTCAGCTTTTGCAATAATATTGGCATCATGCGCACGGTTTTTATCCAGCCAGAATATAGCCGGCTGCCCCGTCGCCTTTGCGCGATTAACCGCGAGCTTTACCCAGTCCTGAATCGGCAGGTCTCTGGCCTGGCACATGCGCCAGATATCACCTGCTTCAACTTTATGTTCTAACAGAGTTGTGCCTGAAGCATCCGTGACCTTTACCGTGCCATTGCATGGAATCTGGAAAGTTTTATCATGCGAGCCATACTCTTCAGCCTTCTGTGCCATCAGGCCAACATTGCTCACATTCCCCATGGTGGTTACATCAAAGGCCCCGTGTTTTTTACAGAACACAAACACCTCCTGATAAATACCTGCATAACAGCGATCAGGAATCATCGCCCGAGTATCATGGAGCTTATTATCCGTACCCCACATTTTACCCGAAGAGCGCAATGCAGCAGGCATAGAAGCATCAACAATCACATCACTGGGCACATGCAGGCTGGTGATGCCTTTATCTGAGTTCACCATTGCCAGTTCGGGGCGCGTCTGGTAAACCGCCTGAATATCCGCTTCTATTTCTTTGCGCTGATCATCGGGCAGGCTGGCGATTTTTGCATACACATCCCCCAGGCCATTACGCGTATCCACGCCTGTTTTTTCAAACGTTGCGGCGTGTTTTGCAAACACATCCTTAAAATAAACACGCACTGCATGGCCAAACATAATCGGGTCGGACACCTTCATCATGGTGGCTTTTAAGTGCAGCGACAGTAAAACACCCTGCGCCTTTGCTTCGCTCATCTGCTCTTCGAAAAATGCGCACAGTGCTTTGCAGCTCATTAAAGAGGCATCGATTACTTCGCCAGCCAGCACCGGTGTTTTTTCTTTTAGCACCTGGTGGCTGCCATCTTCGCCCAGCAGCTCAATTTTCACATCGCCTGCACGTTCAATAACAACCGATTGCTCACTGCCATAAAAATCACCGCTCGACATAGAAACCACAGATGATCTGGAATCGGCGCTCCACGCCCCCATAGAATGCGGATGTTTTTTCGCATATTCTTTAACGGGAGCGGCCACACGACGATCTGAATTACCCTCTCGAAGCACCGGATTAACCGCACTGCCCAGCACCTTTGCATAGCGGGCCTTAACCGCCTTTTCGGCATCATTCTGAGGAACTTCAGGGAAATCGGGCACATCATAGCCCAGCGACTGCAATTCTTTGATAGCCTCATTTAGCTGAGGTATTGAGGCGCTGATATTGGGTAATTTAATAATATTGGCTTCGGGGGTTTTTACCAGCTTGCCCAGCTCCGCCAGTGCATCGCTCTGTTTCTGCTCATCTTTCAAATTATCCGGGAAATTTGCAATAATACGCCCCGCCAGAGAAATATCCCGGACCTCCACCTCAATGCCCGCCACACGGCTATAAGCCTGGACAATCGGCAGCAGCGAATAAGTTGCTAGCGCGGGCGCTTCATCGGTCTGGGTATAGATAATTTTAGAGCCTGGCATTGGTATTCCTCTGATTTAGGCGTTTTTAGAGGGGGGTATTATATTTCAGATTGGCCGTGGATTCACAACTATCTCGCATGAAAACCGGCTTCATCGGCATACATTTGATTGTCGACAGTTGTTATTCTGATATACTGCCGTGCCTGTATAAGCATGGTTCGGCTGAATAGAACGCTGCCCTGCGGAGGCAGAGGTCACAGGTTCGACAAAATTGTCTGCAGCAATTTTGAGCATAATATGGAATGTTTTTATTTCATATCATGGCCGAAGGGTGGTGCACAGGGATGCGCGGAATAATCCTCTGAGGAGGCACTCAGAAAAACTTAATATTGCGCCCGTGGCTCAGCTGGATAGAGCGCTGCCCTCCGGAGGCAGAGGTCACAGGTTCGAATCCTGTCGGGCGCGCCATATTAATAAAGCCCTTTCTATTTTTTAGAGAGCTTTATTAATATGGGGGGTTCGACAGCCATGGTTCGAACCTCTGTTCGATAAATTCTCCGGGAGAGAATTTAGACGGATGCGAATGCTTTTTATTCTCACCCCGGGCCGAAGGCTGAAGCTCACGACGAGCCGAGCAATCCTGTCGGGCGCGCCATATTACAAAGCCCTCTCTTTTTAGAGAGCTTTACTAATCCAGGCACCCAGGCCCATGATGAATCTGCACTTGCAGCCTGTATAGCCATAAATATAAACGTGGGTAGACCTGAGCCCAATACGCTCAGACATTGCAAAAACACCCGAAACATCAGATCACACCCGTATAAAAAAACGCATTCAATACATTTTAAATACTGATCAGCAGAAACTACAACCCGAAGGCCTTTATCCTTTTGTCGGCAACCCCAGAGAAGATATGCCAGATGGCTTACCTTTTGAGCCAGGAGAGCATATAGAATTAGTTGACTTAACCGGCAGACAATTGAAAGAAGGTAAGCGAGGAAAGCACGCTCCTTTGTGCTCCTGCAACCGAGTTGCCCATACTGCAACGCCTCGGAATTGAAAACGACAACTGGAAAGCGCTAACACGCACGCTCCTTTTCTCCTGCAACCGCGATATTAGTGCATCCCTGCACGTCCACGCTCCTTTGCATCCTGCAACCGCGATATTAGTGCATCCCTGCACGTCCACGCTCCTTTGCATCCTGCAACCGCGATATTAGTGCATCCCTGCACGTCATTTTCAGGAAAATACAAAAGGTCTGGTTGGCTCTGTTTTTACATTAAAAATAGCCTGTGAAAAGCTCGGTTATCAAAGAACGATATGTAAGCAGAGCTGCGAACAGTTTTTTTCGTAACAAACACACAATAGAAGACTAAAAAATTATTTATCAATCGTTGATTGATGTTTTCTGTCGCCTGAATTTCAGATTTTTACACTATTTTTTCTAAAAAACAGGCGGAATTTAAAATTCTCCCGAAAAATTGATTAAAAAATAATTACACCGGAAAATTTAGTACAAATCGGTTGTTTTTTATTTTTATTAGGATGTCTCTATAAGCTGTTAATTTAGCTTAAGCCATAAGTTTTACCCCTTTGCTGTTATTACCCGGGCTGTTATTACCCGGGTTGTTATTAACCCGGGCCATTATTAACAGACAGTTAATGTATTAGAAAAAACAAATATTGTGGATGCGCGCTGTGAAAGTCCAGTGAAAACAGACACATTAAAACAGCCAGATACAGACACGGCCTATACTCCAACAAACATAGGATAAATAAGGCTAAGCTATCCTGTCAACAAATTTTTTAATTATTTTCAGCTTAAAAATAAAATCGGTATGTGTAATGTTATTTGGGCTGTGATATTGATGATGCGGGGAACGGGTGTAATAACGTGTAATAAAAATATATGAGAACAGTAAAATTGCCTTTGCCAGAATATGCGCTACCATGTATATGAGCTAAACCTGAAAAATCCGGATAAGATACAAAATGGACTTATTGTCCAGCTATCCCCTGGAAATACTTAAGCGGATTAATGATTTTTGCGTGCTGAAAGTTGCAGAGCATGGTGAACTTTACTGGCCTGGTGGTTAGTTGTAGAGGCAGGCGATTCTGTGTGAAACAGCTTACCTCACTGTTTTTATAGATAATTTTTTAGAATCCTTCATTAACAGTACATTTTATTTTTGTATAGGCTTGATTAATGAGTGGCGTGAAATTATGATGGGTGAGGTATCTGTTTTAACTGGGATAGATGTAAATCCATATATCTCGGCGTTTAGGGGGATATATGGAATTACGTCTATCCTGGAGAAATATGTACTTCCATATAATAAATCTGTTGAACTAAACCGCTCCGCGGTCGCTTTTTGATCCCACTTCGCCCCGCACAAACTTCTTTTAAATCAGCCACACTCATAGTCTCACTTGTTATTACACAGGAGAATGCCATGAGTGAATTACGC
>UOFG01000249.1_pt1 | contig 31195 bp, 35 predicted proteins | sample 1988411 | NCBI WGS metagenome assembly UOFG01 (sample SAMEA4712194, study PRJEB27164) | hydrothermal vent metagenome | biome: marine basaltic hydrothermal vent biome; feature: marine hydrothermal vent; material: mineral | place: Pacific Ocean | collected 2011-06-14/2011-07-23 | depth 1689 m
AGCTGGTTGCCTCCGCTATTCCCAATAACCCACCTCGCTGGCCAGAAGCGGCAGGTATCGTTAAACTGATACTGAAATGCTACAAAGAAGATGCGCGCGACTGGGAACGTGTTGGTGAATGGGTTGAGCGTATTGGCTGGCCTCGCTTTTTCGAACTCACCGGTCTGCCTTTCACCAAGTACCACATTGATAACTGGCGTGGTGCGCGCGCAAGCCTGAACGCTTCTACACATATTCGTTTCTAAGAGTAGTTAAAAGATGAAATACAGTATTATGGTTAACGAAGGTCCATATACGCATCAGGCATCTGACACCGCATTGCAGTTTTGCAAAGCGGCGTTAGACGCAGGGCACGAGATCTTCCGCGTATTCTTCTATCATGACGGTGTAAATAACGGTACCCGTTACACCGTTCCACCTCAGGACGATCGCAATATTCAGCAGGAATGGTCAAAGCTTGCTGAAGCACATGAAATTGATATGGTTATCTGTATCGCTGCCGCACAACGTCGCGGCATCATGGATGCAGACGAAGCAAAGCGCCAGGGCCTCGATGGTGACAACATTGCGCCAGGCTTTCGTATTTCTGGTTTAGGCCAGTTAATTGAAGGCGGCATTATTGCTGACCGTCAATTAGTGTTTGGAGATTAAGATGGCGACTAAAAAATTCATGTTTGTAAACAGAAAAGCACCTTACGGAACCGTGTATGCGCTTGAATCTTTGGAAGTAGTGTTAATCGGTGCTGCTTTTGAACAGGATGTCTCACTGGCATTCGTTGGCGATGGCGTTTTTGAAATTGCCAAAGGCCAGTCTACAGAGGGCATTGGCATGAAGAACTTCTCGCCCACCTATAAAGCACTGGGGGATTACGAAGTGACCAAACTTTATGTTGAAAAAGAATCCCTTGAAGCACGTGGCTTAACATTAGACGATCTAATGCCACTCACCTGGGAAGACGAAGATGACGATTACGCTGAAAAGCCGTCTATTCGCCTGGTAAGCTCCGCAGAGCTTGCAGCTGTTTTTGACGAACAAGACGTTGTTCTGAGCTTCTAGGGGAAAAATGATATGTCAACCTTACACACAGTAAACAAATCACCTTTTGAGCGCGACTCACTGTCATCCTGCATTCGCCTGGCCACAAAAGGCTGCGCCATTCTTCTTATTGAAGATGGCATTTTCGGCGCACTCGCAGGTACTGACCATTCCAGTATGGTTTCAGGCGCAATGAAAGATGCAACATTTTATGTATTAGGTCCTGATCTGGCTGCTCGCGGTATGAGCGAAGATCGTATAATTGACGGTATACAGGTCGTTGATTATAGTGGATTCGTAGATTTAACCACTAAACACGACACGTGTCAGTCCTGGTTATAAACCTGTTTAACATTTCATACTTAGGAGTATAGATATGCCTTTCGAAGCAAACGGTAAAACTTTCGAAACAGACGAAGAAGGTTACATGGTAAACCTGGCCGACTGGGAACCAGAATGTGCAACCGTAATGGCGGGGCTTGAAGATCAGCCTCTGACAGATGCACACTGGGAAGTACTGAACTTCCTGCGTGAGTACTATGACGAATACCAGATTGCTCCAGCAGTACGTGTACTGACTAAAGCGATTGGTAAAAAATTAGGCAAAGACAAGGGCAACAGCAAGTACCTGTACGAACTGTTCCCTTACGGCCCAGGCAAGCAGGCATGTAAATATGCGGGGCTACCCAAGCCAACAGGCTGCGTATAAATATTATTCCAGCTTCCCCCTGTATGGCCACAACTCTGCGTTGAAAAATGGACACTTACACCTGTAAGCTCACATTTTCTGCCTCGATTTGCAGCCATACAGGAGCAACCTGAAACAATATTTGATTTTTGCTCAGCTTACCGCCAGGTGGCTCCAGCTCTTCGTTAGAAAATGCACACAGACACTTGTATGCTCACATTTTCTGCCTTGATCTGAAACCACCCAGCGGCAACCTGAACAAAAAATGCGGTCAGAAAGTTTGGGGAGGTTTTTCTCCCCTGCTTTTACTTATAAAATATACCTCTGAAATGAGATGTATTTTATAAGTGAAAAAAGAACTGAATCGTTAGCCCATGTTAATTTAACCTGGCTAACGCCCTACATGGTAGTAATTAACTAACACCTGCAACACAATTTCTACCATGTAGGTGTTAGCCAAATTGATCCGTATGGGCTAACGATGGGTATACCTTAAAAATTTTAACTGAATGAAGTAGCGGAGTACGACCTGGTATGTCGATTTTAATTGCAGGGCTATTAGTGATAGCCACCCTCTTTATGCTCGGTGGTCTGGCACGAAAAGCCCGTCAATATCGTGCCACCCCTGCACCCCTGAAAATTCCGATAACCCCTGCCCCCAAAAGCACCGGCGGTGTTGTACTTCGCCTGGCCAGGGAAGTGGTATTATTCGCATCCCTTTTCCGCTCAAGCAAATGGACATGGTTGTTTGGCTGGTTATTCCATGTATCACTGGCACTGGCTTTTATTCGCCACCTGCGTTACATCATCGACCCCGATGGTATTTTTGGTTTTATGATGCCTGTTATCGGTTTATGGATTGTGCAAATCGCAGGGCAGTACGCCGCCTTCGGTATGATTATTGGTCTGGGAGGTTTACTGGCCCGGCGCTTCCTGGTCGCACGCGTTCGCTATATATCGGCCCCCTCTGATTACCTGATGCTTGTTTTAATACTCTCCATTGCATTCAGCGGTTTCGTTATGAGCTTTATCTCATATGTCGATATTGTAGCCGTTAAGGTATTTATGCTGGGCATCATCAATTTCAATCTTCAGGAATTACCTGAAAGCACCGCACTGGTTGTTCACCTGCTGCTGGTTGCCGCTCTGGGCTTTGTGCTACCCATTAGTAAATTGCTGCACATCCCGGGCGTGTTTTATTCACCCACACGTAACCAGGTGGATAACCCGCGTGAAAAACGCCACATCGTTGCATGGGCAAAAGAATTTGAAGACAAGCGCAATGATTACCCGGAACTAAAAGCGGCGCGTGAGAAAAAACCAGAAGCATAATTTATTTATCTCGCTTTAACGACAGAATGAAGCTGGATAGAGAGTCTGCGCAAGTTGCCAGACCTGTATGAAATATAATCACTCGCAAGTATCGAGTATAAAGAGGAATCCATAGTGGCTGATGATTACGAAATACCGGAAGTCAAAGAGTATGCGGTAGTTCCCTTACCCAGAGATGGTGTAATGAAACACCTGAGCCCTTTTGTTGCAAAACCGGAATTCCAGGAAGCCATGGGGTATGTGGGCAAAAAAGTCCAGGAAGACCCCAAAGAAATGCCCAGATATGTGCTGGTTGATGGCTGGAAAGAAAAAGCCATTGATAAAATGGGCGACCTGCTGGGTAAATACCGCAGCTTGCAGGTTTTTATGGATTCCTGTGTAAAATGCGGTGCCTGTACGGATAAATGCCACTACTACCTCGGCACGGCTGATGCCAAAAACATGCCGGTTGCACGCCAGGATTTATTGCGCAGTGTATATCGCCGCTACTTTACCTTTGCAGGAAAGTATTTCCCCTGGTTAGTCGGCGCAAAAGACCTGACTGAAGACGTTGTGGATGACTGGTATAGCTATTTCCACCAGTGTTCAGAATGTCGCCGTTGTGCTGTGTTCTGCCCTTACGGCATCGACACCGCAGAAGTGACCATGGCCGCCCGTGAAATCATGGCGCATATTGGTAAAGGCATGAAGTACTCTAACGAGATTATCGGCAAGGTATTCACCATTGGTAATAATCTTGGCTTACCTGAAAAAGCCCTGGCCAATGTCCTTGAAGGCCTTGAGGAAGACGTTGAAGACGATATCGAAGTGCAGGTTAAGTTCCCACTGGATAAGAAAGGTGCGGACATTCTACTGGTAACACCTTCTGCTGACTTTTTCGCAGAGCCACATATTGATGGCCTGATTGGCTACGCCAAAGTATTCCATCAGACCAACACCCGCTGGACACTGAGCTCAATCGCATCAGAAGCGGCAAACTTTGGTCTGTTTGTAGGCTCTTATGAAAATATGCAACGCATTTCAATGCGTATTCGTGAAGCGGCGTTATCACTGGGCGTAAAACGCATTGTATATGGTGAGTGTGGCCACGCATGGCGCGTAGGTTACAGCTTTCTTAACACATTAGCGGGGCCTTTTGATTTTCTTGATCAGAACTACCCCATTCCACAGCACATCTGTGAGTTTACATTAGATAAACTTGAAAAAGGTGAGCTGACAATCGACAAATCGCGTAATGATGACAAAGTGCTGACATTCCATGACTCATGCAATGTTGCCCGTGGCTCCAGCATGGGGACCGAGCCGGGTGGTCAGTTTACAATTCCGCGTGCCGTAATCAAAGCGGTTTGTAACAACTATGTTGATATGGAAAAAGACACCATCCACGATGCAACATTCTGCTGTGGTGGTGGTGGTGGTCTGTTAACAGACGACCTGATGGATCTGCGCATTAAAGGCATATTACCTCGCGCAACGGCATTGATAAATGCAAAAGAAGAACATGGGGTAACCCATATGGCAGCGATCTGTGCAATCTGTAAGAGTCAGTTTACCAAAGTACTGCCTTATTACGGTTTCACAATGGATCAGATTGTCAGTGTTCATCAGCTGGTCAGTGATGCGATTGTCCTGGAAGGTCAGGTCGATCCAGAAGACTAGTGCCATTGTAGATAGCCATTGTAAATAACGTGGCAAACAGCAATTGCACAGATAAACAAAATTACGAATGATTAAGTCACTGCTCAGTTAACGCTGGGCAGTAACAAAATTTTAACTATACGGTTTAGCATATAGGAGAACAGCATGGCCACTTCCAAAGAAGACATGCAGACAAACAACCTGACTTATCGCCGCTACAAAGAAGGTGATAGTGAATGGTCAAGCATGCACGACAAAATTTTTGTAGAAGACACTTCATACAAATGTCCTACTTACGTGCACCGCACTCCACCTTGCCAGGGCAGCTGCCCTTCAGGTGAGGATATTCGCGGCTGGTTAGATATTGTTCGCGGTATCGAAAAGCCACCCGAAGGTATGACTAAAGAAGAGTATGCATTCCAGCGCTCAACTACGGCTAATCCATTCCCTTCAATGATGGGTCGTGTCTGCCCTGCTCCCTGTGAGGATGGCTGTAACCGCAATGACGTTGATGACTTCGTAGGTATCAACTCGGTTGAACAGTACATTGGCGACAGTGCATTTGCTGGAAAATACAAGTTTGCCGGACTGCCGGATTTAGGTGATAAAAAAGTGGCTATCATCGGCGGTGGTGTAGCCGGCATGTCTGCTGCTTACCATCTGCGTAAATTTGGCATCGGTAGCACCATTTTTGATGATCACTCAGAACTGGGTGGCATGATGCGTTACGGCATACCTGGCTATCGTACACCCCGTGATGTCATGAACCACGAATGTATGCGTATCCTGGACATGGGTGGTATCGAAACAAAATTAAATACCCGTGTTGGTAAAGATGTTCCCGTTGCTGATCTTGAAAAAGATTACGATGCAGTATTATGGGCGCTTGGCTGTAAGAATGGTCGCGGTCTGTTTATCGAAGACTGGAAAGATGTGCCTAACTGTGTAACGGCTGTTGATTTCCTTGAGCAGTTCAACAAAGGTGAAATGAAATACACAGGCAAAAAGATTGTATGTGTAGGGGGGGGTGACACCTCTATCGATGTTGTTTCAGTGTCTCGTCGTATTGGTACGCTAAAAGCAATGGGCGATGAAAAGCCTGAAGACGCTGCTGAAGGTCGTGTTAAACACGCTGATATTGCAGATGCTGATAAAGTTGCCTGTGACAGTGTTACATTAACAGCACTGTTTAAGAAAGAAGAAATGACAGCCGCTGAGCACGAAGTCAATGATGCACTGATAGAAGGTGTAACCATTATGAACGAAGTCATGCCGGTTGAAATTATTAAAGATGCAAATGGCCGTGCCACTGCACTGAAACTGGTTGACAGCAAATTTGAAAACAACGCACCTGTAGCCATAGAAGGCGGTAAGGAATACACCGTTGAATGTGACCTGATTGTATCTGCAATCGGCCAGTTCGGTGATCTTGAAGGCGTTGAAGATATGGACAACGGTCGCTCCCTGATTGACGCTGACAAGTTCTACCAGGTACCCGGTAAACCCGGCCACTTTGTTGCAGGCGACATTGTACGCCCTCACCTGTTAACCACGGCCATTGGTCAGGGTTCTGTCGTTGCTGAGACTATCAAACAGTTCATAGAACAGACCGATATGAAAAAGCGCCCTAAAGTTGATGTACATCATTTCAACATTATGAACAAGCTCACTGAAACTGACATGGTGCCTGATTCTTTTGCTGATAAGCACAAGAGCACAGATGATCAACGTGGAACAGACAGCGGTGATTACGCCATTCATAACTATGAAGATCGCTCAAGTAAGGAAATTATTTCTACTGATGAAATGTTCCTCGGCCACTTTGAAGCAGAAGCGCGAAATATGCGCACTGAAGATGTGCCATCATCTGATGAAGTACTGGGTCATTTTGCAGAACGTATGAATGGGCTTGCTGAAGAAGGCGCTGTTGCTGAAGCGGGTCGCTGCATGAGCTGCGGTATGTGCTTTGAATGTGACAACTGCGTTATATTCTGCCCACAGAAAGCTGTGTTCCGCGTTAAGAAAGACAAGTCGACTACGGGTCGCTATGTTGATACTGATTACATGAAATGTATCGGTTGTCATATCTGCGCAGATGTATGCCCAACCGGATATATTGACATGGGCATGGGCGAATAACAAATCATTTCACCTCTGGCAGGCTCCAGGCTTTCGTTAGAAAATATGCATTTACGCATTGTAAACTTATATTTTCTGCCTCCGCCTGAAACCCGCCAGAGGCAAACTGATTAGTTATTACACAGATATAGACAATGAGAAATATTGTGCGCTAACTACGTGTTAAATGATTAAATCAATTTTAATTCACTTTCAGGTGATAAAAAATTTATTAAATACCCTGACACATTGAAAGCACACCTGGACTTTACGAATTGCATTGTCTTTTCTGAGTTATTACACTATTTTGACTTTTGGAGTTAATAATGCTGCAGTTTATAAAACGCATGCATAAGATTATTATCACAGTTGTGGGATGTGCTGTATTATCATTTTCCACATTTTCATTTGCTGATGAAGATTCATCTGAGAAGCCTTCGTTCGCACCTGATGTTCCGCACCCTACAAACGGTTCAACCGAGTGTGTGCGCCCTGAAGATGATATGAAAGCAAATCACATGAAGTACATCCTTCATCAACGTGATGAGACAATGCATAAAGGTATTCGCACTGAAACCTTTGCATTGCATGAGTGCATCAACTGCCATGTAGAAAAAAATTCCAAAGCGCGTTTTGGCGATTCAGAGCATTTCTGTAGTAGCTGTCATAATTTTGCAGGGGTTTCTATCGACTGCTTCCAGTGCCATAATGACCGCCCCTCTGAAGAAGACGAACATGAGCACGCAACCCTTAACAGTAAATCGCCTCACGCCCTCGTAAATAATCCTGATACAGACACTGCTGAGGGAGCCTCACATGAGTGAATGCAAAATAAATAACGCCCGCCGCAACTTTGTAGGTAAAACATCCATTGCCGCTGCAGGCCTGAGTGTTATGCCGGGCGTATTTCTGCACAGCATTGCACAGGCTAAACCAGACAATCAGCCCGTAAGCGATAAAAACCGCTGGGGTATGTTAATAGACACAAACAAATGCACCGACTGTGGTGAGTGCGTAAGTGCCTGTAACAAAGAAAACGGCATTACCTCAAACGGCCCTGAGCGCCAGGCAACCGATGCGCAATGGATTCGCAAAGTTAAGCTCAAAGATAAATCCAATGGGCACACTATCTCTCTGCCCATGATGTGCCAGCACTGTGAAAAACCACCCTGTGTCGATGTTTGCCCAACCGGTGCATCCTTCAGGCGCGACGACGGTATTGTTCTGGTGGATAAACACATCTGTATCGGCTGCCGCTATTGCATGATGGCCTGCCCTTACAAAGCCCGTTCATTTGTACATGAAACCATTACAGACCAGAAAGTACACGCGCCTCGTGGCAAAGGTACCGTTGAAGCCTGTACACTTTGTGTACACCGTGTTGATAGAAATGGCGCGAAAGCAATCCCGGCATGTGTTGAAGCCTGTAGTGAAAAAGCGATGGTTTTTGGTGATTTAAAAGATCCTTCTAGCGAAATTTCGAAAGATCTTAGAGCACGTGGTGGTAAACAGATTCGCGCGGATCTTCACTTAAACACCGGCGTTCGCTACAGAGGCATCTAATGTAAGCACTCAGATATTCGCCCTGATGAAAATCACAGCGAACACCTGGAACATTAGAATAACGATAATTATTCATTTGAATTGAAGCTATTATGAAAAAAATACATTTACAGACAATTGATGGCAACAGTATGGGCTATTTAGGCTTACTGGCTCTATTAGGAACATTTGTACTCGGTGCAATCGGTTCCATGCTCTATATGGAACACGAAGGCCACTGGGTCTCAGGCATGAACAACCAGATTGTCTGGGGCCTGCCCCACGTTTTTGCTGTTTTTCTTATTGTTGCCGCCTCTGGCGCACTCAATGTGGCTTCAATATCATCGGTTTTTCAGAAAAAAATCTACAAACCCCTGGCTCCGCTATCTACACTGGTTGCCATTGCACTGCTCACCGGTGGCTTAATGGTGCTGGTGCTTGACCTTGGCCGCCCTGATCGGCTGATTGTCGCCATGACCTATTATAACTTCAAATCCATCTTTGCATGGAATATGATCTTATATAACGGCTTTTTTGCCATCGTGGGTATTTACGCCTGGTTTATGCTGGATCGCACAATGAAAAAATACAGTCGCTATGCAGGCATCGCCGCATTTGTCTGGCGCCTGGCACTGACAACCGGTACCGGCTCTATCTTCGGCTTCCTCGTAGCCCGCAGTGCCTACGACATGGCCATGATGGCCCCCATGTTTATTATTATGTCCTTCTCATTTGGTCTGGCCATATTCATCCTTATATTGCTGGCCTCCTACAACTGGACCAACCGCCCACTGGGTGATGTGGTTGTAAAACGCCTGCGCAACCTGCTGGGCGTATTTGTTTTAGCGGTACTCTACTTTGTAATCGTCTATCACCTTACCAATCTGTATATAACAGAGCACCACGGCTATGAAGCCTTTATACTGCTTGGTGATAATGGTGGTGAAACCTACTCAAATATCTTCTGGGTAGGCCAGATCATCCTTGGCAGCCTGCTACCACTGGCACTGATATATGCTCCTGCTCTGGCCCATTCACGTAAAGTACTGTCAATCGCCTGCGGGTTAATTATTATGGGTGGTCTGGCACAGATGTACACCATTATTATTGGTGGTCAGGCATTCCCCATGGACATTTTCCCGGGAATGGAAGTGCTTGAAAGCACATTTGCTGACGGCGCTGTAACACAGTATAGCGCCAGCCTGCCTGAAATATTACTCGGTCTGGGTGGCGTGGCCATGTCGCTGATTATGGTCGCTTTAGGCATTAAGGTGCTGGGGTTTCTACCCGAAAGTCTGGCAGACTCAGTGGCAGACCCACACTATAAGGCAGAATAGTTAAAAAAAACAGAACTGGTATAAAACGGCTCGGAGCTTGCTCCGGGCCGTTCTGGTTTTAAAATCCAGAACAACATTTAACCTGAATTAATCAGTTGAACCTGGAAAAATCAGTTGAATCACGAAAGTCTGTACAATTTCCTGGTTCGTATAGCTATATGAAAAAAGTACTCATCACCTGTAAGGTGACTTCACATTTTTTTTGTGTCAACTGATTAATCCAGATTGAACGCGCAACAACATGTAAAGCGTATGAGGATATTAGATATTTTGCGATACCATTATTCACCCTTTCAGTTTTGTGCAGAGGTGCCCAGCTGATTATTTCAGGTTTAATTATCATGTCACACTTCTTAATTTCAGCCGCCCACAAATCCTCAGGCAAAACCACCCTGAGCATTGGCCTGTGCGCGGCATTAACCGAGTCTGGCAGCATCGTGCAGCCCTTTAAAAAAGGTCCGGACTACATAGACCCCATGTGGTTAAGCAAAGCCGCCAGCCGCGACTGCCATAATCTCGATTTTTACACCATGCACCAGGATGAGATTATAGAAACGGTTAAGCACTATTCCAGAGCCACGGATATAACCCTTATTGAAGGCAATAAAGGCCTGCACGATGGCCTCAACCTCGATGGCAGCAATTCAAATGCCGCCCTGGCTTCACTGCTTAAAGCGCCGGTTATTCTGGTACTCGATGCGCGGGGCATGACACGAGGCATCGCCCCTCTGATACTCGGCTACCAGGCATTTGATACCGATGTAAATATTGCCGGCGTTATATTAAATCAGCTCGGTGGCAGCCGCCATGAGAGCAAACTTCATGCGGTTATCGAACACTACACCGATGTAGAAGTGATTGGCTCAGTTTATAAAAATCCCGCGCTTTGCATAGACGAACGCCACCTTGGGTTAATGCCGAGCAATGAAGATGACTCTGCCGATGCAAAAATCAGACAGATCAGTGACATTATCAAAGACCAGGTCGATTTAAATTTACTGCGCACCATTGCCAGTGAAGCACCGGCACTGCCCAATGTAAAAAGCACGCTACGAGAAAGCATACACATCTGCTCTGCCCTGAAAATCGGCATCGTCAGAAACGACGTATTCGGTTTTTATTATCCTGGAGATTTAGATGCCATTCAGAAAACGGGGGCCGAACTCATTAACATAGACACCCTTCGCGAACAGACACTCCCAGAGGTGGATGGCCTGTTTATTGGCGGCGGTTTTCCGGAAACGCGCATCAGAGAACTTGAAGCCAACCAGAGCATGCGCACACAGATTAAACAGGCACTCGATAATGGCCTGCCCTGTTATGCTGAATGTGGCGGATTAATGTATCTGAGCCGAAGCCTGAGCTGGCAGGAACAGCAGGGTGAGATGGTCGGCTTTATACCTGCCGACTGCGTTATGCACAGCACCCCACAGGGGCGTGGCTACATTAAACTGGAAGAAACAGCCCACCACCCATGGGCACAATACAAACCCTCACCCGAACCTGTAGTCGCCGGACACGAATTTCATTATTCCGCACTTGAGAACCTTGATCCCGGGCTGAAATTTGCCTATAAAGTAAAACGGGGCGCAGGCATTAATGGCGAACATGATGGCATTATCATAAACAACACACTGGCAAACTACGCACACCTTCGAGAGACCACCGCCAACCACTGGGCACAGCGTTTTATACAGTTTGTACAGCATTGCAAACACTCAGAACAGGAGCAACAGACATGATTACATTAACCCCGGCAGCCGCTAAACAAATAAAGCATTCCGCCAGAGAATCCAGCCTCGATGGTCTACCGCTTCGCCTGGCCTGCACCCGCATGCAGGATAGCAGCTTTCACTATGGCATGGGCTTTGATGATGTAAAAGAAGGTGATATCACCCATACCTCAGAAGGTGTAGATGTGATAGTGTCAGTCACCGCCAATGAGTTCATGAACGCCATGACCATTGATTATGTAGAATTAGAGGAAGGCAAATCAGACTTTATTTTTATGAACCCAAACGACCCTGCATACGTGCCACCTGCAAAATAGTTCATCATAAAATATCCTGAATAAAAAACACATGAACTTAACAGCACGCATCCATCAGATATTCAGCCAGATAACAGGCCAGCATTTGCCTGCCTGCATTTCTGCGCTTTTTATTCTACTCTTTTTACTGATTCTCAATAGCATCTGGCTCGCCTTTGCCGGATCACACACCCCTTTTGCTCTGTTCATTCAGATAGCACTGGTTATACTGGTGTTTATCAGCATTACATATATTGCACTCAACAACCAGAAACAGCTAGCCAGCAACAACCAGCAGCAACACAAAGCGCAGAAAATTCTTTACAACATCACCACCAGCGTCAATGCCGGGCGTGAGCTCAAAGAACTACTGAGTATATTCTGCAAAAAATGCTACCAGGAGCTGCGGGCAGAAAACGCCTCTGTCTGGCTCATTACAGAAAACGACTGGCTGGAATATATTGCTGGCGCGGGCATTGATCCCAAAATTGTTTCACAGCCTCGGCGCATTAAAATCACACAGGAGCTGGCCAGCACCCTCACAGGCAACCAGATTATCCATGAGAATCAGCACGTCACACGCCTCGCAGAAATATTACAATGTGATATAAGCGATGATTCACGCTCCTGGTACCTGCCTCTACATTATCAGAACCGCACCCTGGGCGTTGTTCGAATTAAGCTCAACCTGCAACCCCTCAGCAACCAGCAGGATCTCTATGAATTGCTCTCCTCACTGGCAAACCAGCTAAGCAATGCCATCGAAAAAGCCCGACTTGATCAGGAATCCAGACGCATGATTATTATGCAGGAGCGCAGCATGATTGCCAATGAACTGCATGACTCCCTTGCACAGACGCTGGCCAGTTTGCGCTTTCAGGTGCGCGTGCTGGATGAAACGCTGCAACCCACCTCAGAATTTCAGTCCATTAAAGGCATAGAACAGGTAGAGAACAGCCTTGATGAAGCCTATTCAGACTTACGCGAACTCATCGCACACTGCCGCACCCCAATTGATAAGCAGGGGTTAATGCCTGCGGTCGAAAAACTGGTCTCACGCCTGCGCAAAGAAACTGGCATGTATATTTTATTACAGAAAGAATGGGAAAATTCAGACCTGCCTCCAAATCTTGAAATGCATATTTTCCGTATTGTGCAGGAAGCCATGAATAACATTCGCAAACACAGCCAGGCGCAGAATGTGCATTTAATCTTTCGTTGCGATGAAGATGGCAACCACCAGATTTTAATAGAAAACGATGGCAGGGGTTTTGAAACTCCCACAGCAAGTGATCATCCGGGAAAACATGTGGGCTTAAGCATTATGCAGGAACGCGCCAACTACCTGGGCGGAGATCTGCGCATCGAAAGCGAGCCGGATGAAGGCACACGCATTGAACTTTATTTCACTTACAGTAGCGAAACCGACCATGATCCGCTACAACGACTATCGGAGATTATCTCTTGAGTATGCGAGTATTAATCATTGATGACCATGCATTATTCCGTGTTGGTTTACAGGGTCTGCTTGAACAGCGCGGCATAGAAGTTATCGATGCCGTAGCAGAAGGCTCAAAAGGCCTTGAGCTCATCGAGCAACTTAAACCCGATATCGTACTACTGGATTTGCGTATGCCGGACATGAATGGCCTTGATGTATTATTAAAGGCCAGAGAGCTAAAAATTGAAATTCCCATCGTAATGCTCACCACTAGCAATGAAGAACAGGATCTGGTGGAAGCACTGCGAAATGGCGCACAGGGTTATTTGCTAAAAGACATGGAACCGGATGAACTGGTCAGTGCATTAAGAGACATCGAAAAAGGCAAAAGCGTTGTTGCCCACGGCCTTACCGATGTACTGGCCAAAATGGTACAGGGTGAGCCCATAGAAGAAAAGAAAAAGCAGACCCCCTTCTCCGCCCTCACCCCCCGCGAGCTGGAAATTTTATGCCTGCTAGCAGATGGCCAGAGCAATAAGGTGATTGCACGAAACCTTGGCATATCCGATGGCACGGTAAAACTTCATGTTAAGGCCATTTTGCGAAAACTTGAAGTACACTCCCGCGTAGAAGCTGCCGTAATAGCAGTTGAGCAGGGCCTCCGACAAAAAAACAAACCTGCCAACAAACCCGATTAAAAAACACATGAAAACATTCCGCGCACTTATAGATGAAATACTGCCTGAAATAAATGAAGTTTTTCCCTGGGATCTGGAAGAAAAAATAAGCAGCGACAACGATATTTTGCTTATAGATCTGAGCGAACCCACTGAGTATGCCAGCGTACACATTCAGCACTCTATAAATGTACCCCGTGGCATACTTGAAACCAGTTGCGACTGGGGTTATGAGGACACTCTGCCAGAACTTGCAAATGCGCGCGATAAAGAGATCATCCTCATTTGCAGATCCGGCAATCGCAGCGCACTTGCCACATACACCATGAAGCAAATGGGCTTTAGCAAAGTAAGCTCATTAAAAACCGGCTTACGCGGCTGGTTTGATTATGAACAGCCACTGTATGATGCCGATGACAAAGAAGTGGATGAAGATGAAGCCGATACCTACTTTAGCAAAATCCCACGAGCTGAGCAAATGGGACCGCAAGGCTAAACCTGGAAAAACAGAAAAATAACTTCCTCTCTCAATTTAAGAAGGGTGTAAGCGTGAAAGAAAACAGAATATCATTGCTGTTTTGGTCAAAACAAATATACATCTTCAGGGCGTGCCACCATAAAGAAGAGCGTTTATAGCGAAAATATAAAACTGATTACACCTGAACCAGGGGGTTATTTTAGTCAACCAGTCCTTGCTTTGAACCTATGTAAACATCAAAATCAGTTTCTATAGAGTCAATCGTGTGAGAATTCGATTTTTGCCATATTTTGTAGCCTGTTTTTTCCCATATTTCTGGTATAAGTGGTTCCCCTCTCCCTGAATACTCTGCTAACCACAGTTTATATTCAGATAATTCAGGATTATTTAAATACTCCTGTGCAAAAGTATAATTTGTGTAAATAAGTGGTTTTCTGCTAAATTTAGATTCTAATGCGTCTAAAAACATCAACAAATCAAGTTGAATTTTTGTTTTATCTGTATTTTTAGACAGGCTTGACTGTTCAATATCTACGATAGGTGATATATCGTTATCATCAATATCATTAATTAATTCTGCAAAGTGTTCGGCCTGTACCACTGGGTCATCAATGGCCATATAAAAATGATATGCACCACGAATAAAGCCTTTTTCTTTTATGTTTTTCCAGTTTTTATGAAAATCAGGATCTATATAGTCCAGGCCCTGAGTAGCCTTGCAAATTATAAACGTTAGCTTATTACTCGAGCCTAACTCACGAATTAAGTTACCTTGATAGTGTGAAATATCAAGGCCATAATGAGTTCGTTCTTGCCTGAAAAGAGAAGCTTCATCATCTGACTTTTCTTCTGTTAGCGTTTTGTTACCATTGCCCACAGCCGTTCTATTCAACTCGGTATTATAGCCACATGAAGTGAGTAAACAGAAGATAACCAGTATATTTAACCTTAATTTTCTTATCATTGTATATTCCTGTTATAGCCGTAATTATACCTGGTAAATATTATCCTGGAAAAATCAGCTGACCACGCAATAGTGCGGTAAGTATCTGAGAATATTGAATATTATCAGATGTTGCACTTCATCCGGGCGGAATACGCTATGCCTGACATAGCAGGCGATTTCGTGCCGCCGCGCCTTGCCTGACTTTTAGACGTTAGACAAGGTGCGGCCTTCAAAAATATGTGGGATCTCTCGAGTAAATTAATATTCAGTCTGAAATTTATTTTGCTTCAATTTTTTCTTTACCACAGCGCTTACACCGATAAACCGTTACCAGTTTTCCTCGACTAACATCGAATTCTTTTTCCTTATCAATTTCCCATTTATGAAAGCCACGCCGACACAGCATATTTCCTTTATGCTTTTCTGCTGTTTTTTTCTTTTTAAATTGAACGATGTCACCCAAAATAAAACGCTCTTAATCTTTTATCCGGTATTCAGCCGAACGCGCATGAGCAGTTAAGCCTTCGCCGTGCGCCAGCACCGATGCCGTTTTTGCCAGCGCTGATGCACCCGCAGCTGAACAGTCAATTAAGCTGGAGCGTTTCTGAAAATCATAAACACCCAGCGGTGATGAGAAACGCGCGGTGCGTGAAGTGGGCAATACATGATTAGGACCTGCACAATAATCCCCCAGGGCTTCTGCGGTGTACCTGCCCATAAATATTGCACCGGCATGGCGTATTTTTTTCGACCATTCACGGGCATTCTCTATCGAGAGTTCCAGATGCTCTGGTGCAATATAATTTGCAACATCAATAGCCTGCTGTATACCAGCCACTTCAATCAGAACACCTCTTGTTTCGAGGGATTTCTTTATAATATCAGCACGAGGCATCTGCTGTATCAGCTTATCAATGCTGGCTTTTACCTGTTCGATATAATCACCATCGGGGCAAACTAAAATAGATTGCGCATCTTCATCGTGCTCGGCCTGTGAAAACAGATCCATGGCAATCCAGTCGGCTTCTGTTTTGCCATCACACACCACGCATATTTCTGATGGCCCAGCAATCATATCAATGCCTACGCCACCAAACACCATGCGCTTTGCAGTGGCAACATAAATATTGCCAGGGCCGACCACTTTATCCACTTTGGGAATGGTTTCTGTGCCATAGGCTAATGCGGCCACAGCCTGTGCTCCACCAATGGCAAATACACGGTCTATTCCAACGATATACGCGGCGGCAAGAACCAGATCATTTATTTCACCGCCCGGGGTGGGAACAACCATAATTAATTCAGGTACACCGGCTACTTTTGCAGGCACGCCATTCATAATGACCGATGATGGATAGGCGGCTTTTCCGCCAGGCACATATAAACCAGCTCGATCCATTGCAGAGACCTGCTGGCCCAGTAAAGTACCGTCTGCTTCAGTATAGGACCATGATGCTATTTTCTGATGCTCTGCATATTCGCGCACACGCTGTACGGCTTTTTCCAGTGCCTGACGTTGCTCCACTGTGATTTTATTTAATGATTTTTCCAGCTTTGATTTCGGAATTTCCAGCTCGCAGATGCTCTTTACATCCATTCGATCAAATTTACAGGTATATTCTACAACCGCCGTATCACCCCGTTTTTTAACGTTTTTTAGAATGTCATTTACCGTTGTAAAAACCTGCTCATCGGACACCGACTCCCAGGCCAGTGCTTTATCCAGCTGCGCCCAAAAGTCTGCCTGCTTTAAATTTAACTGTGATATGTCCATTATTGCTTAACCGCTTTGCGCATCTGCTCAACCATTTGCTGAATACGGTCGTGCTTCATTTTTAATGAGGCTTTATTAACGATCAGTCGAGAACTGATATCTGCAATATGATCCATGGGCTTTAAACCATTGGCTTTGAGTGTATTGCCGGTATCGACAACATCAACAATTAAGTCAGATAACCCGACAATGGGGCCCAGCTCCATTGAGCCATATAATTTAATCACTTCTACCTGCTGGCCCTGTCCTGCAAAATACCGCTTCGCAACATTGACAAATTTTGTCGCCACTCTTAAGCGACCATTATGGGGGACAAAATCGACCAGACCTGCAGTCATTAACCGGCATTTTGCAATATGCAGGTCCACCAGTTCATACAGGCCTGCACCGCCATGTTCCATTAATACATCTTTACCCGCCACGCCAATATCCGCTGCGCCATATTGCACATAGGTGGGGACATCGGTGGCACGAATAATCACCAGCTTTACATCACCCTGGTTTGTATCCAGTATCAGCTTGCGGCTTTTTTCCGGGTCATCTTTCGGCGTAATACCCGCTGCTTCTAATAACGGTAATGTTTCTTTAAATATACGCCCTTTTGACAGGGCAATGGTGATGTTATTGCTCATGACTTATTAAACACGTTGTTAGTTTTTTATTCCGGAACTCGGCGAATGTTTGCACCCAGGTTTGCCAGCTTCTCTTCAATGAGTTCATAGCCACGGTCAATATGATAAATGCGCCGCACTTCTGTTTCTCCCTGCGCGACCAGCCCGGCGAGTATTAAACTGGCAGATGCGCGCAGATCAGTTGCCATAATGGGTGCACCATTTAACTGCTCCACACCTCTCACTATCGCTGTGTTACCCTCTACTTCAATATTAGCGCCCATGCGCTGCAATTCCTGCACATGCATAAAACGATTTTCAAACACGGTTTCCACGATAGTGCCGGTGCCTTCGGCAACCACATTGAGTGCGGTGAACTGTGCCTGCATATCCGTTGGAAAAGCCGGATAGGGGGCCGTGCGAATATTCACCGCTTTCGGTTTTTTGCCTTTCATATCCAGCTCTATCCAGTCATCACCACAGGTGATCTCACCCCCGGCCTCGCGTAGTTTATCCAGCACGGCATCAAGCAGGCTGGAATCGGTGTCTTTTACTTTAACTTTACCCCCGGAAATGGCGGCCGCCACCAGGAATGTGCCGGTTTCAATTCTATCGGGCACCACACGATAGGTTGTGCCTTTTAGCAATTCCACACCTTCAATGGTAATGGTATCTGTGCCTGCATCCGATATTTTAGCGCCCATTTTATTAAGGAAGTTAGCAAGATCAATGACTTCAGGCTCACGCGCTGCATTTTCCAGAACCGTGGTTCCATCTGCCAGAACAGCGGCCATCATCAGGTTTTCTGTACCGGTTACGGTTACCATCTCCATCACAATGCGCGCGCCCTTTAAGCGCTCCGCACGGGCAATGATGTACCCATTTTTAACTTCTATATCAGCCCCCATATCCTGCATGCCCCTGATATGGATATTCACCGGGCGTGAGCCAATGGCGCAACCTCCGGGCAAGGAGACTTCGGCATAACCATAGCGAGACAGTAATGGCCCCAGCACCAGTATGGATGAGCGCATGGTGCGCACCAGCTCATAGGGCGCAACCTGCGTTTTGAGGGTGGAAACATCTACCTCAATACTCATGGTTTCATCTACAATAACGCTCGCACCCATACTCCCCAGCAGGGATACGGTGGTGGTTACATCCTGTAGATGGGGAACGTTCTGGACGACACAGGGGCCGTCTGCCAGCAATGTTGCTGCCAGTATGGGTAAAACCGCATTTTTTGCACCCGAGATGCGAACTTCTCCATTTAGGGCATCACCACCCTGAATTAATAACTTGTTCATTCACTCAATCTTGTTTAATAATTACTTTAAAGGCAGCTCACGATCAATTCCGTATGCCTGTGCAATAACCGCCAGCTGTTCAGAGGCTCTATGGTAACTGACTTGCATACCTTTTTGCTGAGCCATTTTCACCCATTCGATCAAAAGCGCCAGAGATGCGCTGTTAAATCGACTAATTCCAGATAAATCGACCTCAACATCACCGTGTTCAAAACTGAGTTGCGAATCATTTAACAGATCGGCAACACTCTCAAAATTCAACTCTCCGCACAGCTTCACCTGGTCCCTGTGCTGTGAGAATTTAACTGACGAATTAGCGGCCATTTCAGGCTTTGCTCTGCTGCGCTGTGGGCCTGTTTTTAGACTGCAGCTTTTTGATCAGACCTTCTATACCCACGCGATTAATATCCGAGGCGAAAGTATTTCGATAGTTGGTGACCAGACTGATGCCATCAATTTTAATATCATAGACTTTCCAGACATCATTTTTAACGCGCAGGCTGTAATTAATGGGAATTTCCGGGCCTGTACCCTGCTGTATCAGCGTTTTCACTTTTACTGTGCGTTTGCCTTCGGCGGGTGGGCGGTAGGGCAGGAATTTAATTTCTTCACCAGCATACTCGGTCAATGATTTGCTGTAGGTTCTAATAAGCATGGTTTTAAAGGCCGCTACAAATCGCTCCTGTTGATCTTTGTTCACCTTGCGCCAGTTTTTCCCCAGCGCCAGCTTGCTCATGGCACGAAAATCCAGGTGTGGCAATATAATCTCATTAACCAGTTCAAACATTTTCTCCGGGTGTTTTTTAAATATTACCTTATTTTGTTCCAGCGCATGTAACACCTTCTCAGATGTTTCTTTTATTAGCTGGTCAGGACCTGTTGTTGCCGCCACACTCAGCGAACTCAGGCTCAGAGAACCCAGCATTAGCGCAAACAACACTGCGACTGACTTTATAAATGTGCTCATCTTAATTATTTCCATTGCTTATAACTATTAATCGGTATGATTTGCAGAGGGCTCTTCTTCCTGCGCTTTGGAAAACAGGAACTGGCCAATCACCTGCTCCAGCACCAGCGCAGACTGGGTTAACTCAATTTCACCGTTATCTGCAAGGTACTCTTCAGACCCGCCAGGTTCAAGCCCCACATATTGCTCACCCAGCAGACCCGCTGTCAGAATACTGGCTGAGGTATCTGCCGGAAAGCGATAGCTGCCCTCAATCTGCATGGTCACCACAGCGGTAAACTGTTCATTATCATAGCCAACATTGACGACTTTACCGACCCTGACCCCTCCGGCACTCACCGGAGAGCGCTCTTTAAGACCACCAATGTTCTCAAACGCAGCACGTATTTTATAAACATCCCCGGCGTTGCCGTAGCTCGCAAGGTTGCTTACTTTTAGTGACAACATCACCATAGCCAGCACCGCCAGCACTACGAATGCACCTACCACTATTTCTATATTTCGAGTATTCATTCTATCTATATTCCTGAGAAAATCCTAAATGCAATTTATGCGCAAATGTCGTTTATTTGCAGACAACACTGTCTTCTAAACGCTGAACATTAATGCCGTCATAATAAAGTCCAGCCCGAGCACTGCCAGCGACCCATGCACCACCGTACGGGTGGTGGCCCGACTCAGGCCCTCCGATGTGGGTATGCAGTCATGGCCTTCAAATACCGCAATCCAGACAATCACCACACCAAACACCAGACTTTTAATCATGCCATTCATTAAATCGACATAAAAATCGACCTTTGTCTGCATTTGCGACCAGAAGACACCCTCATATATCCCCAACATTTCAGTTGCGACAAAATAGCCACCGAGTATTGCCACTGCCATAAATATAGCCGTGAGCAGGGGCACAGAGATAATGCCCGCCAGAAATCGGGGGGCAATCACGTATTTCATGGGGTTCACCGCCATCATTTCCATACCGGAAAGCTGCTCAGTGCTTTTCATTAAACCAATTTCAGCGGTCAGTGCAGAACCCGCACGCCCGGCAAACAGCAGTCCGGTAAACACCGGCCCCAGTTCGCGCAGAATACTTAAGGATACCATTAAACTGATGGAGTCTTCTGCACCAAAATCAACCAGTACAATATATGCCTGCAATGCCAGCACCATGCCCACAAACAGGCCCGCAACCAGTATGATAAGCAGGGTTAGCACGCCAACATTATATAGCTGGGCAATGAGCAGTCCAGGCCGTCTGAGCGTATAGGGTATACCCAACAGACACTGCCAGAAAAACAGGCTACCTCGACCAATGCGCCACAGGCGGCACAGAACTCGGTGCCCCAGACGTTGTAACAGATTCGTGATCATCGCTGAACACCTTTGATCAGGTCATCCATTAGCGGTTCAGCCTTATAGTGAAATGGCACGGGGCCATCTGCCAGCCCACCCATAAACTGTTTAACCCAGTCAGAGCGGGAATGTTTAATATCCAGAGGGGTTCCCCGCTCCACCACTTTGCCCTCGGATATCACATAAATAAAGTCTGAAATACTCGCAGTTTCTTCCACATCGTGGGAGACTACCACGGATGTCATGCCCAGTGCGTGGTTCATATTGTAAATGAGTTTTACCAGCACGCCCATCGATATTGGGTCCTGGCCCGTAAAGGGCTCATCAAACATAATCATTTCCGGGTCTAGCGCGATTGCTCTGGACAATGCAACCCGGCGTGCCATGCCGCCAGATAGCTCCGAGGGCATTAAGTCACGCGCACCGCGTAAGCCCACAGCTTCGAGTTTTAGCAGCACCAGATAGTGTATTGCAGATTCGGGCAATGAGGTGTGCTCACGCAATGGGAAGGCGACATTGTCGAACACCGATAAATCAGTAAGCAGCGCGCCGCTCTGAAACAACATGCCCATAGTACGGCGGCGTAATTTATACAGCGCAGACTGCGACAGTAAATGTACATTTTCCCCGTCCACATGAATTGAGCCACTGTCCGGGTGAAGCTGGCCACCAATGAGCTTTAACAGAGTGGTTTTACCGGTGCCACTGGGGCCCATTATGGCAGTTACCCTGCCACGCTCAATATCCATATCAATATTATCGAAAATAAGTCGATTACCCCGCGAGAAGCTTAATCCTCGAATTTTAATCAGTATGTCTGGATTTTCAGTTGAAATGCTGTTTTCCTCTGATGAATAATTTATGTATCTAAATAAAATAGAACTGGACTGTACTATATTTAAGTCAATTACACTATAAAAGCCCTCCCAATAACAGAAAGTCGTTAGTTATTAGTCATCAGGTTTTCCATTTTTCAGGTTTTCATCCTGCGGTTAAGGAGCAAATGGTCTTATAAACCTGAAAAACAGCCGGAGTTTACGCTTTTGACGAGCAACTAAAACTACAGCCCCATCAGTTCAAGCAGGGCTTTAAAGTCACTCATCTGCTGATACGAGAGGGATTCATCATTTAAAAATATCGCCTGCAGGGAGCCGCTATGCTGCTCTAGCCATATTCGCCAGCCGCGTATATCCTGACTTGCCATACGAATAACCGCAACGCTGGCCGCTTTATCTATTTCAACACCTGTGCTGCTGGTAGCCGTGCTAACAATTGCCCCCAGTTTATTGCCCAGCACTTCAATCGCCTTTTGTTGCTCTGCTGGCGCAAGCGGTGTGCTGCACTGTAGAAAAAAACGAAAGCTTTCGTCTACATCAAAAGCCCACTCTTCAAGTGACATCAACTCACCTCGCCACTGACTTTCTGCCAGCAATACAGCTGAAAATTCATTGGCATAGTAGCTGAGACGCCAGTCTGGTGGCAGATCATCGGGGTAAAAGCTCGCCAGCCAGTGCCCGTGATTCCAGCCGCAGGAACCCAGCTTTATTGACTCGCCATTGACCTGACTCGGTTCATATCTCACTGAATGGTTGTTTTCTTTCACTTTATGGGATCTTATTAATATAGATTATCGTGTATCATAGCGTTCTTTAAATTTTACCCTGATTTTTACATGCCTGTCATCATTGATATTCTTTTCATCTTTGCGGGGTTTGCCCTGCTTATCTGGAGTGCAGACCTGTTTGTAACGGGCGCGTCCGCAACCGCGCGTAATATCGGTGTTTCACCCTTAATCATCGGCCTCACAGTGGTCGGTTTCGGCACCTCTGCACCAGAAATCCTGGTCTCGGTTATCGCCTCTTATGGCGGTAACCCTGGTTTGGCAGTGGGCAACGCCATTGGTTCAAATATTACCAATATCGCACTGGTACTGGGTACTACCGCTGTTGTCGTGCCTCTGTCGGTTCATTCCAGCATTCTCAAACGAGAGTATCCACTGCTAATTATTGCTACATTACTCACCATTGCACTGCTGGCCTTTGATAATGTGCTGGGACGCATTGATGGTGTGCTGATGCTGGTTCTGCTGGCGGCCCTCATGTACTGGATTGTACACAAGGCGCTTCAGCTACGAAACAACAATGAGAAAGATGAAGAAAAAGACCCTTTAATCGATGAGTTTGATGAGGAAATCCCTCGTGATATGCCAATGCCCAAAGCGATAAGACTGCTGCTTACGGGTATTGTTTTATTACTCGTCAGCTCCAAACTGCTGGTCACCGGAGCTATTAGCATTGCCCAGTTATTTGGCGTGAGTGATTTGATTATTGGCCTGACCATTGTGGCCATTGGCACCAGCCTGCCTGAACTGGCCGCCTCCATTGTTAGCGCACGCAAGGGTGAGCATGATATTGCGCTGGGCAATGTTATTGGCTCCAACCTGTTTAATACCCTGGGCGTGCTGGGCGTGGCGGGATTAATTCAGCCCTCCGAGCTGGCAAGCGGCGTGTTAACTCGCGATTTGCCGATTATGGTGAGCCTGACGATTCTTATGTTTGTTTTTGCTTTTGGTCGGCGCGGTGCCGGTGAAATTACCCGAATGGAAGGCTCCGTTCTGTTAGCTATATTTGCGAGCTACGAAGTAATCCTTTATTTTAGTGCTATACAATAATTTAAAAAGTGACCCATTACAGTGAAGCAGACACCCAGGCCCTCAACTCACCCGGCAGACCAGCGCCCAGCAATTAACCCTCAGCAGATAAAAAAGCTGGGACTGGCGGTTATTGATACCGAGCTGGATGCCGTAAATGCACTTAAATCCCGCATTGATGAGCGCTTTGTAAAAGCCTGCGAACTAATGCTTCACTGCGAAGGACGCGTGGTAGTGACCGGTATGGGCAAGTCCGGGCATATCGGTAATAAAATGGCGGCAACCCTGGCCAGCACCGGCACACCGGCATTTTTTGTACACCCGGGGGAAGCCAGCCACGGTGATCTGGGCATGATTACCTCGAAAGATGTGGTTATTTCCCTGTCTAATTCCGGTGAAACCGGCGAAATACTGACCATTGTCCCCATTCTCAAACGACTCTCTGTGCCGATGATCAGCATTACCGGCAATGCCCACTCCAGCCTGGCCCGTGAAGCGGATATTAACCTTGATGCCGGTGTGGAAAAAGAAGCCTGCCCTCTGGGGCTGGCTCCCACCTCCAGCACCACGGTGGCGCTGGTGCTGGGTGATGCACTGGCGGTCGCCCTGCTGGACGCACGTGGTTTTACCGAGGAAGATTTCGCGCTTTCACACCCGGGGGGCAGCCTTGGCCGCCGCCTGCTTTTACATGTGAAGGACATTATGCACACCGGCAACAGGATACCTCAGGTGAAAGAGAACGCCAGTCTGCGCGATGCACTCATAGAAATGACGCAGAAAAGCCTGGGTATGACAGCTATTGTGGGCGAGAGTCAACAGGTGCTGGGCATTTACACTGATGGCGATTTACGCCGCACGCTGGATAAAAGCATTGATATTCACAGTGCCACGATTAAAGAAGTAATGACGGCTAACTGCAAGACCATTCAACAACATCTACTGGCCGCAGAGGCACTGACATTGATGCAGAAAAGTAAAATCAGTGCCATGCTGGTAGTGGATGACAAAAACCAGCTCATCGGTGCATTGAATATGCATGATTTTTTAACGGCAGGCGTGGTATAACACCTTTGTTACAGGCCACCTTATAAAACACAGAAACAGGAAAACCAGATCATGCAGGACATACTCGATAAAGCCGCTAGAATTAAACTGGTTATTTTTGATATTGATGGTGTGTTAACCACAGGTGCCCTGTTTATGGGGGATGATGGCCAGGAGTACAAGGCGTTCAACTCCAAAGATGGCCACGGCCTGCGCATGCTTCAGGACGGCGGTGTTGAGGTGGCGATTATTACGGGTCGCCAGTCTGAGGTGGTAGCGCATCGCGCAAAAGATCTGGGCATTAGCCGTATTTATCAGGGCAAACGTGAGAAGCTTCCGGCCTATGAAGAGCTGCTGGAAGAAACTGGCCTGAGCCATGAGGACATTGCCTATGTCGGTGATGATGTGGTCGACCTGCCGGTGATGAACAAAGTAGGCCTTGCAATTTGTGTACAGGATGGACACGACTTTGTTAAAAAACATGCTCACTGGGTAACCGAGCTCGGCGGTGGTTGCGGTGCAGGACGCGAGGTATGCGAACTCATTTTGCAGGCACAGGGCAAGTTACAGCACATGCTGGAATCTTATATCCACTAAACTATGCGCACTTTTATTACGTTAATCATTGTCATCACTATTGTGATTATTACTTACTGGTTCCAGATGGGCATTAAACAGCAGTTCGAAACTGACCCTGAGATCAGCAGCCATTTTCCCGATTATTTTATGGAAAATTTCACCATTACCCGCATGAATGCGCAGGGTCTGCCACAATATACGCTCAGGGCAAAAAAAATGCTCCATTACGATGATGATGGCAGTGCTGAAATTGAGCAGCCCTTTCTCACCTTCAACCAGGTGGGCAGTACCATTACCGTGCAGGCAAAACGTGCTCAGTACCTGAAAGATAAAAACGTAATTTACCTGCACGAGGATGTTATTGTTTTTCGAACCACGAAGCCCGAGAAGAATGAACTTTCTATACACACTGACTATCTTAAAATAAACACTCAGTCACGTATGGCAGAAACCGATCAGATTGCAAAAATCACCACCCATTTTGCGAAATTTAACACCGTTGGCCTGGTTTTCGATGGCCTGCAGGGGAGCTTTAAACTAATGTCTCAGGTAAAAGGTATTTATGAAAAGCCAAGATAATGCAGCATCCAGATTGTGTTTGCCTGCATGGTTACTTTTTTCTGCACTGCTCTCTGTGCACCTGAGCGCATGGGCAAAAACGGCTGATAACGATTCACCTGTACACATTGAAGCCGATCAGATGGAAATGCGCGAAAAAGATGACATCAGTATTTACACAGGGGATGTCAGGATCACTAAGGGCAGCATTAAAATTACCGGCGACAGGGTTGTTATACAGAATAAAAATGGCGTACTCTATAATATTAAAATCGACGGCAGACCCGCCACTTTCTATCAGCTAAACGACCTGGGCGAGACCATCACCGCACAAAGCCATAAAATGGACTATAAAGCGGAAAATGGTACGTTGGAACTTAAAACAAAAGCCGTACTGGAAAAAAACAAAAATCGCTTTAGCAGTGAACACATCATTTACGATACACTCAACGATATTGTAAAAGCGGGCACAGAGCAGCCTGTCGGCTCACAAAACGGCTCACAACCGCCCCCCAGAGTGAAAATCACTATCCACCCGGAAAAAAAATCGGCTACCGATGCGATGCCACCCCGATCATGAATATTTTACGTGCAGAAAACATACTTAAACGCTTTCGCAGCCGCACTGTGGTTAACGATGTGTCTATACATGTGCAGAGCGGCGAAGTCGTTGGCCTGCTGGGGCCAAATGGCGCAGGCAAAACCACCAGTTTTTATATGATTGTAGGCCTGATTCCAGTGGATGAAGGCAGCATTCACCTTAACCAGAAAGATATCACCCACCTGCCCATTCACAGCCGTGCAAAACTGGGCATTGGTTACCTTCCCCAGGAAGCCTCTGTCTTTCGCAAACTGACGGTGGCTGAAAATATTCTGTCTATTTTACAAACCCGAAAAAACATGAGCCGGGAACAACGCCAGCAGACACTGCAGAATCTGCTCGATGAGCTGCAGATCGACCATATTCGTGACAATATCGGTTTAAGCCTGTCGGGTGGGGAGCGCCGCCGCGTGGAAATAGCCCGTGCCCTGGCCGCTGAACCTGAGTTTATACTGCTGGATGAGCCCTTTGCAGGCGTTGACCCGATATCGGTATTAGAAATACAGCGTATTATTAAACAACTGACTGAAAAAAACATTGGCGTGCTGATTACCGACCACAATGTACGCGAAACACTGGGTATTTGTCAACGAGCGTACATACTTAGCTCTGGCGAAGTCATTGCTGAGGGTAGCCCGCAGGTCGTTTTAAAAGACCAAAAGGTGAAAGATGTGTATCTGGGGCAGAATTTTAGCCTATAAAGTGTATAAGTATTAGTATATTCTTTATATAGCTCTGTTATTATAGAGTTATATGGCAGGTAACATTTCAACACACTGCATTACGATGTCATATTTGCCTTTCAGCCAGTATAGATAGCTGTCAATACAAAAATTTCAGTTAATTGTAAGAACACATTATAAAGATAGATAGAGTTTTCAATATAAACGAATGAAGCAATCCTTACAGTTACGTATCGGTCAGTCACTGACCATGACCCCTCAGCTACAGCAGGCTATACGCCTGTTGCAGTTGTCTACACTGGAATTGCAGACTGAAATTCAGGAAGTTCTCGAATCTAACCCCATGCTGGAAGTTGAAGAGGAGGTTAATACCCCCGACCCCCTCTCCAGTCAGCCAGAGGAGACCCACGCTTCAGCGGACACCTCGGCTGAGCAAAGCACTGCGGAAGCTGACCACCATGAAATCACCGATTTACAGAATGATGCAGCCGCACAGGATGTTGACCTCAATAAATCAGAGGAAATGCCCGACGACCTGCCTGTAGACTCTCAATGGGATGACATATACGACCCCCCCATGTCTGCTGGCACGGCACCGGCCTCAGGCGACGATGACAGGGCACGGGAATTTCTCGAGAACCAGAGCGGCGGCAGTGATGCCCTCATTGAGCACCTGCTGGACCAGCTGCTGGTAACTAAAATGAGCGATGCAGACAAGGCAATCGCACTCACCATTATTGACAGCATTGATGAAGACGGTTACCTGAAAGAGTCGGTAGAGAGTATTCTTGCCTCCCTGATCGATGAATTTGAGATAGAACAGGATGAAGTGAAAGCCGTTTTGCGCCTGATACAGCATTTTGACCCTCCGGGTGTCGCAGCACGCAATTTAAAGGAGTGCCTGCTGCTGCAGATGGAACCCTTTAGCATCAGTGAGTTCCCGGCCCTTAAAAAAACGCGGCAAATTGTGAGTGATCACCTTGATCTACTGGGCAGCCACGATTATGCCAGGCTGAAGCGTTATAATCGATTAAATGATGATGAGCTGGCAAATATTATTCAGTTTATTCAGACACTTAACCCTAAACCCGGCAGCAGTGTAAGCCAGTCCTCAACTCAATATATCGTTCCAGATGTGTTTGTTTCAAAAAATGGCGGGCGATGGAATGTCAGGCTCAATACTGATACTGCGCCAAAGCTGCGAATTAACCCAACCTATGCAGCCTATATTCAACGTGGCAAGCAAAGTGATGACAACACCTTCATGAAAAATAACATGCAGGAAGCACGCTGGTTTATTAAGAGCCTGCAAAGCCGCAACGAAACCCTGATGCGTGTAGCCACCTCCATTGTTGAACACCAGCGCACCTTTCTCGACTATGGAGAGGAAGGTATGAAGCCACTGGTACTGCGTGAAATTGCAGACGAGCTTGAACTGCACGAATCCACCATTTCCAGGGTAACCACACACAAATACATGTATACACCCAAAGGGGTGTTTGAATTCAAATACTTCTTCTCCAGCCATGTTGGCACATCTGACGGTGGGGAATGTTCGGCTACGGCCATTAGAGCCATGATTAAAAAGCTGATAGAAAGTGAAGAGCCCCGAAAACCATTGAGCGACAACAAAATTGCCGTTCAACTGGTAGATCAGGGCATAAACGTGGCGCGTAGAACTGTGGCAAAATACCGCGAAGCTATGATGATACCGCCTTCGAATGAACGTAAACGCCTGACCTGATAAAGCGAAAGGCAACATTAAGGAGTCCTTATGCAACTCAATTTAACTGGACACCATATCGAAATCACTGACTCACTGCGCAACTATGTTGAAGAAAAAATGCAGCGTATTGAGCGTCACTTCGACAAGGTCACCAACACACACGTGATTTTAACGCTTGAAAGCGTTCGCCATAAAGCCGAAGCTACGATCAATATGCGCGGCAATAATATCTTCGCCGAAAGCACCGAAGACAATATGTATGCGGCCATTGATAGCCTGACCGACAAACTGGATCGGCAGGTTAAAAAACACAAGGAGAAAATTACCGACCACCACCAGAAAGATGCGCAGCCGCAGATTATTGAAGAAGAGATTGAAGAAGAATAAACATGAATATCAACCAGCTAATTGCACCTGAACGTGTCAGGTGCCTGAGCGGCATCAGCAGTAAAAAACGCACACTGGAGTCACTTAGCCACTTGCTGGGTTCGGGCGCAACTGGTATTGATCCGACTGAAATTTTTCATCAGCTTATTGAACGTGAACGACTGGGCTCTACTGGTCTGGGACGGGGCGTTGCCCTGCCCCATGCTCGGCTTTCAGCCCACCAGGAGCATCACGAAAACAACCCTGACATCACCTCAGATGCCTCCCCGGAGAAAAACACACCGGGTGATAGTAAGGTCACGCTGGGAAGTTTTATCAAGCTCGACCAGGGCATTGATTTTGACAGCACCGACCGGCAGCCCACAGATTTATTATTTGGGCTGCTGGTGCCTGAGGAGTACACCGATGAGCACCTGCAGGTGCTGGCTGCACTGGCAACCATGTTTAGCGATTCCAGATTCTGTGAGCAGCTTCGCCACTGCAAAACAGACGATGCACTCTACACACAGCTAACACAATGGGTACAGACTCACGAGAAGCCATCATAGTGTTTATGGCAGCATACCGGGAACCACCAATAATGGCTAACATTGATACATGACAAGGTTTCAACTGACCGTAAAATGCCTGAACAACTCACACCACTGGATTTGTACCTTCACCTGCAGGAAAACATTGATCTCAAATGGGTTGCTGGTAAAAGCAATGCTGAGCGTCCAATAAAGCGAGCGCTGCACCTTAATCAGCAATCGACCCTGATTGGTCACCTGAATTTAATACACTCAAACCGCATCCAGGTCATCGGTAGAAAGGAGCGTCACTACCTTAACCGGCTCACACAGAAAAGCAGCCACTCACCTGACGAAATTTTTTCCCGCCGCACCGCCGCCATTGTCTTCACCAATGGGCAGAGCATTCCTGATGATATTATTAAAATGGCCGATGCCAGAAAAACGCCGTTATTTCAGACCGACTTGAACAGCGGTGATCTTATTGATGCGGTCAGATTCTATATATCCGATTTACTTGCTGAGAAAATCACCCTGCACGGTGTTTTTATGGAAGTGATGGGCAGTGGTGTGCTCATTACCGGTGAGAGCAGTATTGGCAAAAGCGAGCTGGCACTTGAGCTCATTACCCGTAGTCACCGACTGATTGCAGATGATGCGCCGGTGTTCACACGCATTGGCCCCAATCTACTTGATGGTACCTGCCCGGATGTGCTTAAAAACTTTATGGAAGTTAGAGGTCTGGGGGTACTGGACATTCGCGCGATGTATGGTGAGAATGCAATAAAACCCAGTAAACATCTGCGCCTGGTGATCCACCTTGAGCCTATGACGCTGGAAAACCAGCAGCAACTGGATCGACTCTATGGCTCACGCCAGATAAAAACAATACTGGATGTACCGATTACTGAAATTAAACTCCCCGTCGCCTCGGGGCGAAATCTGGCCGTTATGGTTGAAGCGGCTGTGCGCAACCATATTTTGATCGAAAACGGCCACAATGCCAGCGATGAGTTTATTCTAAGACAACAACAGCATATGGGCACAACAAAATAAATATTGCCCTGCAGGGCAACTCTCAAATATGACAAATGAAATATGAAATTAATTATTATCAGTGGGCTTTCAGGCTCAGGAAAAACAGTGGCATTACACACCCTGGAAGACGAAGGCTTCTACTGTGT
>UOFG01000117.1_pt1 | contig 29943 bp, 23 predicted proteins | sample 1988411 | NCBI WGS metagenome assembly UOFG01 (sample SAMEA4712194, study PRJEB27164) | hydrothermal vent metagenome | biome: marine basaltic hydrothermal vent biome; feature: marine hydrothermal vent; material: mineral | place: Pacific Ocean | collected 2011-06-14/2011-07-23 | depth 1689 m
ATTTCCAGACCACAGGTGGGGAAACACAGTTTTGGAAAGTATTTATACAGCTGGGTGATACGACCACCTACATAGGCACGCTTTTCCACCAGTATAACCTGCTTTCCAGCTTCAGCAGCTTCCAGTGCAGTGGTCATACCACTTACACCACCACCGACGACTAAAATAGTCTCATTCGTTGCGACGACATCCGTCATTGATAATCCTCCGAAGCGGATAGTAATTAATTCAGTTCAGAACACGGTGATAAGTATTTTATTATCAGCAAATGGGAGGCGCTTGTCCGCCAGCCTGTTTCTGTGGCGTAACAATACTCTTTTGTAGCGCTTTTCTCTACCTAAATAAGTGCGTTTTAAAATTGAAGTTTCCGATAGCGGAATAGAAAAGTTTTATATACGGTGCAAAATTGCCCGTTATTATGAGAATTTATATGAAATGAAGCGCAAAAAGTGCCGCCAGTTAAGAATAGCAATCATTACTATATAGCATTTTCATTATTTACTTATTTAAATCTGGAAATACTCGTTAGATCACAATACTTAATTGCCTCCTTCCACGGCAGCGGCTTACTAAAATAATACCCCTGTAATCGCTCTACACCCAGCTCACACATAACCTGCGCGCACCCTTTCGTCTCAACCCCTTCTGCGACCAGCTCAAGCCCCAGTGACTGTCCCATTGCAACGATAGTTTCCAGCATAATAAAACCGTCCGGGTTTTCGTATCGGCGCACAAACGACATATCAATTTTGAGTTCATGAACCGGTAAGCTGTGCAGATGAGACAACGAGGAATACCCCGTTCCAAAATCATCCAGTGAGAGAAAAAAACCTTCAACACGTAGCGATTCGAGCACTTCTCTGGCTCTGAATATCCCTATCTGTGCCAGACTTTCAGTAATCTCCAGTTTAATTTGCTCAGGTCTCAGCCCATGCGAGTCGACCAGAGCGATAAGCCATACACTAAAATCGGCCTGCATTAACTGCCTGTTTGATATATTCACCGATAACTTAAGCTCCCTGTTCTGGTTAGCAATTAATGAAAAGTCCCTTAATGCGATGCCGAGCACCTGCTTTCCCAGATCCTGTATTAAACCCATATTTTCAGCGATGGGAATAAAAACCGCAGGACTCACCCAGCCATGCTTATTGTCATACCAGCGTGCAAGCGCCTCATAGCCCTGGGGAGACTCATCAAAGGCATCCACAATTAACTGATAATGAACTTGTATCCGACCTTCTTTTACCGCCTGAGTAAAGTGATTTGTCATATCAAAATCGTAATAGCCCAGATTACTATCACGCAGCTCTGTGTAAATTTGCACATTATTTCTACCCTGCTCCTTGGCAAAATAAAGCGCCTTGTCCGCCTGCACCAGCAGGCTCTCCGAGGTCTTTGCATCCTCCGGGTAGAGTGCTCCACCGATGCTCAGCGTGACCACCGCATCAAAGCCTTCCCCAATCAGTTCATCCTCCAGCTGATGCATAAGGGATTCGGCCACATCGCGAATGTCCGCCGCCTGTTTTAGCTCAGGCAGTACCACCACAAATTCATCGCCCCCCCAACGCGCCAGTGTATCGGTTGCTCGCAATCGCTGTTGCATAATCTGGCTCACCGATACCAGCAGATGGTCGCCGGTTTTATGCCCGTGAATATCATTCACCTGCTTAAAGTTATCCAGATCAATAAACAACAGCCCCAGTATAGAATCACTTCTCTGTGCATGAGCCAGTGCCTGCTCCATCCTCTCTTCCAGCAAAACCCGGTTGGGTAAACCGGTGAGCGCATCGTGCATCGCCATATGCTGAATTTGCTTTTCCTGCAAATACGTATCGGTAATATCGCGTAGAACACCTCGAATCCGTATATCGGTATCATCCAGCCGCTCAGGCATAAATTTCCCGCCAATCCATTTTTCAGGGCCATCCTGCCGATTGAAACGAAAACGCACCCGGTGCACTTCATCCGCTGAGGCGATCACTTTCTTTAATATCGTCCTCACCATTGCTCTGTCCGCTTCATGAACAAACGTGAGAAGAGAGCCCTTATCATCCTGAAAAGCAGATGCGTCTGCCCCGATTAACTTGAACCAGCCATCGGATGTGCTCATAATTGCACCATCAACAGACACTTCCAGTACCGCTTCATTGAGCAGATTCAGGGTTTTCATGTAATTGTTCTGGATCGCTGCCGCCTTTGTCGCAGCTTCGCTCAGGGCCTTTATTTCATCCAGTTCGCTGCGAAAGCCAATTAACCTGAGCATTTTTTCCATCATACAAAAACGGGTAATACCCGACTGAAACAGATTCAGGCTAACAAAAAACAAAAAACCCAGCAATAGCAGTACCTGGCCACTATACAGATATATCAATACGCCTATTATAGTTATAAAAAAACCGGCAATTGTGCGTATTGAGGGCTCTATATAAGGAAGCCCGCTGCTTTTTCTGTTTTTGTCTGATTTTAAACTACAGGGCATAAATGACCGGCACAAATACGAATAACATAACTGAGTATTGCCGATATCTGCGCTTTTTCAAGCCTGAACACCACTGATACTGCATTTACATACATAAAACTGTAAATTAGCCTCAGAAATCAAATAGAACACCGCCGACAAGCACACACTTAACCCGTTCATCTGCAGAAAAAATCGACCCTGATTTATATTAGTCATTTATATTCACCATAATTTACAGGCACTTAAAAAAACATTTAATAAAAAAAGCATTGCAGGTATACTGACCGCCGTTAGTCTGGGTGCTTTACTGAGTGTTTTCCCTGGTATTTCATGGAAATGCCGTATTCTGGGCCAGTCCCAATAAAATATTCCTGTGAAATATTCGGCTCAAACCTCTCCCCCCAGAGGAACAACCGTTATAGCGTTCAACCTGGCTGAACCTGTAACACCAGAAGAAGATACCACCAGACAGAGCTCTACTGTACAGAGCTCTGCTGGTAAACGCATCTCTGAAATAATAATGGCAAAATTCTCAACCGGGGTATTTATATGTTTTTTCACCATCTCTCGCAGCGCTCCTCCAGGCGCATATTAGTTTCTGCAATGATGTTGCTGGCACTGATGCCATTTATCGCAAACGATGCGTTCGCTGCAAAATCATCGAATAAAAAAGATGAGCCTGTCGAAGTGCTAAAAGGCTTCGAGCACCTCTCCAAAGAAAGTGCGCAGTGTGTTTCCTGCCACCGTGAAAAAACCCCGGGCATTTACCAGATGTGGGGCGATTCAAAACATTACCGTGCCAATGTAGGCTGTTATGAATGCCACAAAGCTAACCCATCCGATAAAGATGCCATAAAGCATAAGGATCAGGTCATATCCGTTATTGTATCCCCAAAGGACTGTAGCAAATGTCATGAGAGGGAAGTAAAGGAATTTGATGCATCCCATCACGCAACGGCAGGCAATATTCTTGGCTCACTGGATAACGTGCTGGCAGAGGTCGTAGAAGGCGCACCCACATTACACGGCACATCACCTGTGGTCACCTCAGGCTGCATGGGGTGCCACGGTTCAATTGTTCGAGTTGAGTCCGATGGTTCATTAAACTCCGCCAGCTGGCCCAATACCGGCATTGGCCGAATTAATCCGGATGGTTCCAAAGGGGCCTGCTCCGCCTGCCACCTGCGACACAGCTTCTCTGCCGAGCAGGCTCGCCACCCGGATAACTGTGGCCGTTGCCACCTGGGCCCGGATCATCCACAGAAAGAAATTTATGAGGAATCGGTTCATGGTGTCGCCTTTCGCGCCAATATAGACAAAATGAATATGGGCTCTTCCAAATGGATTGCCGGTGAAGATTATAACGCCGCGCCTACCTGTGCGACCTGCCATATGTCCGCCACCAAAGATTTGCCGGTAAATCATGATATTGGCAGCCGTATTTCCTGGAATCTGCGCGCACCGGTGTCCTTCAAAATCGACGAAAAAGCGATTAAAGCCGGCAAGAAGGTGAAACCCTGGCTGGAACGTCGCAAAGACATGAAGAGCGTCTGTAGCTCATGTCATGGCAGAAATACAGTGGATAACTTCTACGAGCAATTTGATGCCTTTGTAGAACTGTTCAATGATAAATTTGCTATACCTTCAAAACAGCTCATTACATTAATCAAGAAAGAAGGCCTGATTGATAAAACCAAATTCAATGATGAAATTGAATGGACGTACTTCTATCTCTGGCACCATGAAGGCCGCCGCGCTCGCCACGGTGCCGCCATGCTGGCCCCTGACTATGTTCACTGGGAAGGCATGTTTGAAATAGCCCATCGTTTTTATTTTGAAATGGTGCCGCAGATCAAAGAGCTGATTAAAGAAGCGCATGAGCACAATAATAAAAAAGGTGCCGACAAGGTTCAGGCCAAACTGGATGAAATTCTGAATTCAGAAATGCACCGATGGTTCCTTGGCAAGAAGCCGCCTAAATCCTGGTCTCCCGAAGACAGTGATAACCACGGCTTTAAAGCATCTAAAAAATAACTGTTCTTCATCGTTTGCCATTCCTGTCTCAAACAGGAATGGCACCGGAAGAAACAAGCACTCACCCGAGCGACCTGCACTGCACCCCTGCGCCCTGCCCCGAAGGCACTATGCAACGCACCTGTAGCAATTTACGGCACAAAGCATGTTTAAACTAATAGCACTCTGTTTTTTCCTCTTTTTATCCACAGCACACTCTGTTGTTTTAGAAACAGCGCCCAGCACGGATGTTGCTGATAAAAAATGCCTGGAATGCCATGGCGTAAAAGGTTTTTCAGCCATCAACGAAGTAGACGGCGTGCGCACAAAACACGCCATAGACGTGAACTACAGCGCCATGAAACAAAGCCTGCATGGTGAACTTGAATGTGTAGAATGTCATGCTGATATTAAAGAGCTACCACATAAGAAAGAAAAAGCTGAGCCTGTTGGAACACGTCCTGCACAGCTAAAAATGGTCAAACTTAAGACCGTAAACTGCGTTTCCTGCCATGAAAAATTAAAACCTGTTATCAGTAAACAAAAAAGACGATCTTCGGGGCGTGGATCCAGCTATAAAAACAGAACACCGCAGGCTATTGCGCAAACAAAGAACTACAGCCAGTCCGTTCACGGCGACCCAACAAAAGATAATAACGCACGTTGCAATACCTGCCACACAGCACACTATGTCTTTAAATCAACTGACCCCAGGGCACTTAATTACCGGGAAAACTCACCTCAGATGTGCGGTGAATGCCACCAGAAAGCACTCAAACATTATAAAAAATCCGTACACGGTGCTGCATTAATCACCCCATGGAAAGGTGACAGCGCCACCTGCACAGACTGCCATTCTGCGCATGATATAACTGAAGCAAAAGGTCTTGATGCCCACCGTCTGGTCACCCGAAACTGCGGCAACTGCCATGAAAAAGAAGTCGCCAGCTATATGTCAACCACTCACGGCCAACTGGCCTGGTTAGGCAATGAAAAAGTCGCTCGATGCATAGACTGTCATCAGGGGCACAATACGCAGAAAATAGATAGCCCTGAATCAATGATCAGTGATATCAACATCCTGGAAACCTGCAAAGAATGCCATAAAGATGCAAATGAAAAAATAACCCAGTACCACCCTCATGGCAACACCTCAGACTTTGAACGCTACCCTGCAATGTTTATCGTGGGTAAATTTATGGTGGGAATAGTTATACTGGTATTAATTTTCTTTTATACTCATTCTGTTTTATGGTTTATTCGCGAATACAAAGAGCGCTCAATTGTCTGGTACACTGAAAATTCCAGATCAATGCCCGTGCATGTTAAGCCTGAAAAACCACACAGCGATGTGCATTTCCAGCGATTCTCACTGTACTGGAGATTAAATCACTGGGCACTCGCTTTATCCGTAATGACACTCACACTTACCGGCATGGCTGTTATGTACCCCGACACCGACTGGGCTATAGGACTGGTCAATTTATTCGGCGGCGCCAATGTATTTGGCATCATCCATCGCACGGCTGGCATTATCTTTTTAGGCTCTGTATTTGGTCATGGGGCGGTGGTGCTAACAAAATTACTTAAGAACAAAAAATTCGAGTGGTTTGGCCCCGATTCATTACTGCCTCGCTGGAAAGACTGGCATGATATGAAAGATATGTTCCGCTGGTTCTTCGGCAAGGGCAAACAACCCCAGCTGGATCGCTGGACTTACTGGGAAAAATTTGACTACTGGGCTGTTTACTGGGGAGCCATTGTTATTGGTCTGTCGGGTATTATACTGTGGGCTTCACCTGTATTATTAAAGTACCTTCCTGGCTGGAGCTTTAATATTGCAACTATCGCCCATGGCGTAGAGGCTTTCCTTGCGGTAGCGACTTTATTTGTAGTGCATTTTTTCAATAACCATTTCCGTCCGGAAAAATTCCCCCTGGATACCGTTATGTTTAGCGGCAGCTGGGATCTTGAAGCGTTTAAGCATGAGCGACCACTGGAATACGCACGATTAAAAGAAAGCGGGGAACTGGAGAAACACCTGGTTAAACCACCCTCTAAAAAAGCCAATATCATCTTTCACATTATTGGCTTTACACTCCTGGCTACCGGGTTAACATTGCTGGCAATGGTAATAATTGGCTTTGTTAAACATGGGCTGGTTTAGAGGGTTTAGAGTGAAAAAATAAGACGAAAAAAAGAGCGATATTCTCGCCCTTTTTTTCTACCTGAGTAGATGTGATTTTACTGAACTGGATCATGCACAGCAATCGTGCAGTTGGAAACACCTTTGCCGTTAAAATCCGCATCAAACGTAAACGTACCATTCAAACACAAGGTACCCACTTTGTTAGCATAAGCGCCAGAACCACTTATCTCACGAACACCCGCACACCCTGCCATACGCAAGGCCAACGTTCCCGTAAGAGCTGGATCTTCAACCGGACCTAACTGAGGGAAGGCGCGACCTGTTAGTTTTTCTTCAAACCTGAAAGTTGAGCCATTAACCTGAAGCCTGAAATCATCCATCATCGTCCACGGCATCGTTTCAGGCAAAAGACTCCAGTCACCCGTTAGACCAAAAAAGCTAACATCAAATAATGCCGTTGCAGAAATAACCCCTGCCTCTTTAAAGGAACCTAATGTCTCACCCGTCGTTCCATCTGTAACCGTTGCATAAACCGTTCCAGAAATCGGATATAAAATGCTCACATTATCAGGATTAGAGGCATCACCATTCACATTACCATTCGAATCGAGAAAACCACCAATGGCACCATCAACTTCAGATATCGTGTTTTCAATCGTTAAATTCGATGAATTGGGATTATATAGCCCTGTATTAGCCGCGTATGCAGCTGTAGCTGTCACTAGCATTGAAGCCAGCGCAATGTTGTTGATTATTTTCTTTTTCATATTTTTTTCCATTTTTAAAATTAAATAATAAAAATTAAACTATCCTGCAATAATTATCTAGAATAGTTATATAGAATAGCTATCTAGAATAGCTGATTGATAGCTCATCATCGAGAAAAAATTAAATTCGCGCACAACACAGATAATTTGATATTTATCAATTAATGCAACCGAAACGATTTAATATTTTGTTCTCGAAGTGTGATAGTATTTTTTTTATTCTAAAAAGTGAATATATTTATGCTTTATGTGTGAAATATTTCACGAAGTTTGTACAGAACGATACCCGGATAAGACAAGACAGTACTTAAGTAAGGCATGGGATATTAAAATTTTAAAAAACAGGCATTTTTTACATTATGTGATTTAAATCAAGAAAGCAATACTATCGAATAGCGTTCTCTACATATTTGACAAATTCTATCGATTTAAGTGGCTTACTATGGTAATAACCCTGAACAATATCCGCACCAATTGCACGTAAAAAATCCAGCTGTTCTTTCGTCTCCACCCCTTCGCCGATAACGTCCAGCTTCAAACTTGTAGCAATAGCAACAATGGCTTTACATAAAGAAGCATCTTCTGGGTTTTCCATAACATCTTTGATAAACGCCCGGTCAATTTTTAGAATATCAAAAGGAAAGCGCTTCAGATAGCTTAACGATGAGTACCCGGTGCCAAAATCATCAAGCGCAAGTGTCACTCCCAGCTCTTTAAGCCGGTTTATCGTCTCGATCACGCCCGGATCATCTTCAATCAGCAGGCTTTCCGTCATTTCCAGCTCTAAATTATTAACTGGCAAGCCTGTTTCATTGAGTATTCGTTCTACTGCTGCTGGAAAGTCGCCACCGATAAATTGTCTCGCAGATACATTTACGGCAACTCTTAATGGTAAATTAAATTTCTGTTGCCATTTTTTTGCTTCAAAACACGCTGTTTTAAGCACCCATTCACCAATGGGTACAATCAGCCCACTGTCTTCAGCAACTGGAATAAATTTATCGGGTGGCACAGATCCCAGGCTATCATTAATCCAGCGAATCAGGGCTTCTGCGCCAATAACCCTGTTACTGGCAATATCTATCTGAGGTTGATACGTTAGAAACAACTCATTATTATTCAGGGCATGGCGCAGCTCCGACTCCATCTCAACTCTCACCAGTGCCTGATCATTAAATTCTGACGCATAAAACTGGTATATATTTCCGCCATTCTCTTTAGCTTTATGCATGGCTATATCTGCATTTCTAATTATTTTATTTGCATCTACCTCATCATCTGGACAACTGGTAATTCCTATGCTCAATGATAATTTAAATTTTTTATCATCCAGAGAAAATTCTTCAAACATAGTTTTCAGGGCTTTTTCTGCAACAATTTTACTATCAAGCGCCTGTTTCAAATCATTTAATATAATTAAAAACACATCCCCACCAAATCTTGCCAGAGTATCGCCATCACGCAAACACTGATTTAATCGTTTAGCAATCGCGCTAATTATCTTATCGCCTGAACCATGTCCTAATGTATCATTCACTGTTTTGAATCGATCGACACCTAAAAATAAAATACCAACATGTGCATTTAATCGCCGAGATCGCTTAATGGCCTGTTTAAGGCGATCCTGTGCCAGCACCCTGTTTGGCAAATTCGTTAATATATCGAAGCTTTCATGATGCGCAAGCTTCTCTTCAGCCTGTTTTCTTTCTGTTATATCTAGCGCATGACAGTGCACTACACCCTGCGAACAAAGAGGTGTGAACTTCCAGAGAAATACATGATGATTCACATCAGACTCTATGCTCTTAAAAGAAACGTCGCCTGATATGCACTTTTCAAAAATATCTTCAAAGCCATCGGGTAATAACTTCAATATATAACCAGTATCCCCTCTGGGAAGAAGTTCATTAATTGCATTTTTTGCCGTCTCATTCATATATTTAACTGAGTTATCTACTCCAATGGAAACAATAATATCTGAGCTGTGCTCTGCAATAGCAGCAACGCTTTCCATTTCATTGAGCATTTCCTGAAGCTTGTCATGATGCTCATACAAATTAACTGAAGCGCTATTAAGTGCCGCCCCAAGACGAGACAGCTCAACAGAACGTTTGTCAATTTTTATAACATCGCCATTGTATTCATTTAATTTATCTGCAAAGTCCGTATATTTTTTTATCGATACAACAGGTTTTCTAAGATAGTAAATTAAAATAGAAATTGTAAGTAAGGTGATAAAAAAACCATTAGTCAGATTATTAGTCCATATCCTTACCTTTGTTTGCTTTATACTATCAAGGCTATATACCACCCTGACCCAGCCAACGATATCACCAAGAATAATGGGAGTGATAATTTCCATATTGTCTTCGGACTGTTTTATAGACATTTCATGCTTAGCGAGTATTTTATATTTTACTTTATTAAATTTAGGAACTATTTCATAATTTTTATTTTTAACGACATTACTTAATACATTACCATTAACACCTATAATTTGCATACTGTGTACACTTTCAAACTGCGCTGCTTTTAATAGCACCTCTTCAATTAATGTGTAATTTCTGGTAATCACATATCCACCTGTTACTGCAGCAAGGTTATCTGCCACAACAACTGCCTGATGTTTCAATTGCCGAGATACCGCTTCAGATTGCTGATGTGATATATATGCACTCAGATAGGTAATAGTAACAATTGAAACCACCGTTACAAAAAGAGATACCTGAAAAACCAGATGTTTATGAAAGCTAAATTTACTCACAAGGTTATAATACTATATTTACCTGCCGACTTATCTAGCGGACTTATCTACTATACTAATCTACCCAGCTGATTGAGTAGATTAATATACGGGGTTAATATACTGAGCTATTGATGACTGAATGGTTTCACCAGCTTTCGAACAATATCATAGTCCGCATCAGTTGCATCCGCGAAACCATCATATTTTTTATCTAACGCATGTATAACGCGTTTGTGCTCAGGGCTTTCTATATTTAGATCAAGAAATGCTTTCTTTAAAATCGCCTGCATTTCTGCACTAACATTTGAACTGGCTGCAATATTATAAGGTGGCAGATCAGGTGAGCTGTAGATAATACGGATGCCTTTTTTTTGCCACTTATAGGCTTTGGTATCCTTTAGAATCCCCGCATCAAACTCACCCAGCAAAACGGCCCTTACAATATTATCATAATGTTTTAAAAAACCATATGAGCCGAGTTTTTTCAGTGGCAGCCCGGCACCTACAACAACAGCTCGCTGTAATAAAGCCGCTTTATCTCCAAATGCAAATGTTCGACCAACGATGTCCTCTATTGTTTTTATGGGGCTATTTTCTTTCACTACAATCATGAGTTTGAAAGAGGCCTTACCCTTTGTTTTCATTTTCGCAATAAGCTGGGTATTGCCCTGAGCATTTGAGTGTATGTATGCAACGGGTGTTAAATACGCCAGATCCACCTTGCCTGTAGAGAGATCTTTAATGGCTTCTGGCATGCCTTTCGCCAGCTTTAAACTGACTGGCTGGCCCAGTTTGTCACTTAGATACTTCGTTAAGGGGGTGAGTCGTCGATGCATGACAGACGGTACATCCATTGCCACTGAACCAAATTTAATCGGCTTTTCTTCTGCCGATAGTTGAAAATTAGCAAATACCAGGCCAGTAACCAGTACTGATTTCAAAAAAAAACGATAATTCATGGATACCCCATAGAAAATTTGGAAAGTCGCCTGTCAGATTTAAAGTATAGTAGACGATGATGGATATTTTTATCCAATACAACTGCGGGGCTTTTGAATAACGCCTTATACTCATTATTCAGAAGCGTCAGCCGCAGTGAAGCACGCAGAGGGTATAATCAATTAATAGAGATGCACATATTACTGTTTAACCTGCCTGGTAACCTGCTGACATTGTTGACAGGGTGAATTCCCTCAATGTATTAAAGACGACCCGCTAATCAGCGATAAAGACCCTGCTAGCAGACCGACACAACAGATTACCAGCTGTTCACTTTAACCCCCAGCCCCTGCGGGTCTTCGGGATTGAACCAGTCAAGCTTTTCTTTAAGGGATACCACTTCACCCACAATAATCAGGGTAGGTGGTTGAAACTGGTGGTTTTTTACCGTTTCTTCCAGGGTATCCAGCGTAGCAATAATGGTTTTCTGCTCAGGTGTTGTGCCCTTTTGCACCAATGCTACCGGCGTGGACGCAGGCATACCATGAGCAATCATTTCCTTACACAGGGTGGGTGCGCCGTGTAGCCCCATATAAAAAACCACGGTCTGATTGGGCTGGGCCAGTGCGGGCCAGTTTAAATCGACGGTGCCATCTTTTAAGTGCCCGGTTACAAAAACACAGGCCTGTGAATAGTCACGATGTGTTAGTGGAATACCTGCATATGCGGCACAGCCCGCGGCGGCGGTAATACCCGGCACCACCTGGAAAGGTACACCTTCCTGTGCCAGCAATTCAATTTCCTCACCCCCTCTACCGAAAATAAAGGGGTCTCCTCCCTTGAGGCGCAATACCCGCTTGCCCTCTTTCGCCAGTCGGACCAGCAGCTCATTAATATTTTCCTGCTGCATGGTATGCTTATCACGGGCCTTGCCCACATAAATCAGCTCGGCATCACGGCGTACCAGCTCTCGAATAGCGGGGGATACCAGTCGATCATAAACCATCACATCGCAGGACTGCATCAGGCGAAGCGCGCGAAAAGTTAGCAGATCAGGGTCTCCGGGGCCAGCGCCTACCAGATAAACTTCGCCCTGAAATTTCGGGTTTGCATCCCCAGCGTCTATCGCTTTTTGTAGCGCTTCGCCTGCCTCATCATCATGGCCACTATACACTCGGTCGGCCACTGTGCTTTCCAGGATAGACTCCCAGAATGCACGACGCTGATCTACATTGCTAAATTTAGCCTTTACCTTCTCACGGTAATTAGATACCAGTGCCCCCAGACGACCATAAGCAGCGGGGATACAGCCTTCGAGCTTTGTACGAATCATTCTGGCCAGCACGGGCGATGCCCCCCCCGTGGAGATAGCAATCTGTACCGGCGAGCGATCTACAATCGAGGGCGTTATAAAAGAGCACAGCTCGGGATCATCAACTACATTAACCGGTATCCCACGGGCTTTGGCCAGCTCAGACACCCGTGCATTAACAGAACGCATGTCCGTTGCCGCAATAACCAGCACCGGCTTTTCAATATCGTCATCTTTAAAATCACGGGCCACATGGCGTATTTTCCCATCATCCAGCCATTCAGCAAGTTCCCTCGACAACTCCGGCGAAACCACTGTAACCATTGCCTGCGCTTTAAGTAACAGGGAAACCTTACGTGCAGCCACTTCCCCCCCACCGATAACCAGACAGGGTTTTTGCTTGGTATCAAAAAATATGGGTAGAAAATCCACGTAGATTCCTTTAATAAAGCGTTAACGCTCTATTATAGTTACAACCATAAGGCGGGTCTATACCCCATAAGCAAGAGAGTAGCCGGATGTCGGGTGTCTGCTTTTGACATAAGACATACGACCTGCAACTTATACCTTTTTTAATTAACAACAAAGCTCGCCGCAAGGGTGCCAACCACCAGCGCCCAGCCATCAACCAGCACAAACAACATAAGCTTAAATGGCAATGAGATAATTAAGGGCGAGAGCATCATCATACCCATCGCCATTAATACGCTGGCAACCACCAGGTCAATCACCAGGAAAGGGATAAAGAGCATAAAGCCTATCTGAAATGCGGTTTTTAGCTCAGATGTCAGGAATGCCGGCATCAGCACACTCATGGGCACCGATTCGGGGCCATCATAAGACTCATCCCCCGCAAGATTTGCAAACAGTTCTATATCTGTTTCCCGGGTTTGCTCAATCATGAATTTCTGAAACGGTTTTCTCAATCGCATTAACGCTTCATCTGCACTGATCTGCTCGGCCAGATAGGGCTGATAAGCATTCTCATAGGCCTGAGTAAATACCGGCGACATAATAAAGAAACTTAAAAACAGTGAGAGGCCGATTAATATCTGATTGGACGGTGTTTGCGCTGTTCCCAGTGCCTGGCGCAATATAGATAAGACTATAATAATACGCGTAAATGATGTCATGGTTAATAGCAGTGCCGGTAAAACCGACAACAGTGTCATAAACATCAGTATCTGCAACGATATTGAATATTTTTTACCCCCCGATGCAGCATCTTCAATAATCAATGCCGGAAAACCCGGTTCTGCATAACTGGCACCACTAAATATCAGAAGCAGTACCGCACCTGTAAAAAAAACTGTTCTGTATAATAGCTTATTCATCTTTTTTATGACTAACCTGGCCTAACGTTTCATCAAAAGACACCTCAGGGTTATCTGATGCATCTTTAAAAACATGCAGTGTCTGAATATGCCCGGGACTTACACCCACTAACAGGCGAGTACTTTCAACCTCAATTAAGAGCGCCTTTTCTCTTGTCCCTAATGAAAGCCCTCCCAGCACTTTCATATCTACAATATTATTATTCGGCAACCTGCCATATTTTTTTAAAACCCATGCAAGGCCAAGAATCAGGGCAACCACTACAATCAGCCCCATTACCATATTCAATATGCTCATTAGAGAAAAAGCATCAATGGTGGCTGCTCCTGCTGCTTTAGCCTCAGTGTTAGCGAATACTGTGCCAGGTAAAAAGGCCAGGGCAGAAAAAGCATAACAGCCGATACTTATAATTACTTTATTCATTGCGTATTTCATCATATATTGCTGGGGTTCGTGCTTCACTCCAACCTACGAATAATTTTTTACACTTTCAGATAATTTATTTTCTAATTTATTATCACACATCACTTTAATTTTTTTACTCGTTCTGCAGGACTGATAATATCTGTCAGTCGGATACCAAATTTTTCATTCACCACCACCACCTCTCCCCGCGCAATCAATGTTCCATTCACAAGTACATCCATTGGCTCTCCTGCAAGACGCTCCAGCTCAACCACCGAGCCCTGATTAAGCTGCAACAGATTTCTAATGCTAATTTTTGTACGACCAATTTCCATCGCTAAATTAACCGGAATATCCAGCACCACATCCAGATTAACATCAGACCCGGAAATCGCATCATCGGTTAATTCACCAAAACTCGCCGCTTTACTTTCAGTGGCTTCAGATTCTGCCTGCTCGTTTAACGCATCTGCCCACGAATCTTCTGCTGATCCTGTACCTTCTTCATCACTCATCACTTAAACCTCAATACTTACTCGCCTGTTTCTACAATAAAATTCAACTCTGGCCGTGTGACCCGTTCAATCACCTTTATTGCAGCATTCCCCCTGGACACACCTAAACTCCCCCGGAACAGCGGTATTTCTTCTGCCTCCAGAGTCACTTTTTCTGGCATATCAAAGGGAATAACATCACCTACTTTCAGATTATTGATGTCTGATAAATTAACTTCAACTTCTGTCAGATAGCTTTTAACTTCTACCTTAGATTCAAAAATTTCATCCCGCAAAGACAAACGCCAGCGATCATCCACCTCAGACATATCTGCCTGCACACCTGCATCCAGCAAATCCCGTATAGGCTCAATCATTGAATAGGGAAAGGTCACATGCAGATCACCTCCGCCACCCTCCAGATCAACGCGAAAAGTACTAATCACTACCACTTCCGTGGGACTGACAATATTCGCCAGGTGAGGATTTACCTCTGATGACTGATATTCCATTTTTAATGGTTTAACGGGTTTCCATGCATTTTCCAGATCTTTAAATATCTGCTCCAGCAACATGCTAATGACACGTTGCTCTGTTGGCGTAAACTCACGACCTTCAATTTTGTTATAAAACCGCCCTTCTCCACCAAAAAAATTATCCACGACGATAAATACCAGCTTGGGATCAATTACAAACAATGCAGCCCCTTTTAACGGCTCCACTTTAATAATATTTAAACTGGTCGGCACATACAGGCTATGCACATATTCAGCAAACTTCATCATCTGCACACCGCCCACTGAAATTTCAGCCTGGCGGCGCAATAAATTAAACATACTTACCCGGAAATTACGTGCAAACCGCTCATTAATCATTTCCAGCGTCGGCAAACGGCCCCGAACAATGCGCTCCTGAGAGTTAAAATCAAATGATCTGGCCGTACCGTCATTCAGATCCTCATCACTGTCTGTCTCAACATCACCATCATCTACCCCGTGTAACAGGGCATCAATTTCATCCTGACTTAAAACATCTGCGGTTGCCATTTTTAATTTATGCCTTAATTAAACTTACTGCATTACAAAACTGGTAAAATAAAGCGCTTCTATTGAGCTGGGTTCGCCTACATTTTTCAACACATCCTGTATCACCTGTATTGCATCCTGACTCAGCGCACGTTTACCTTCTCGTGTATTAATTTCATGATATTGTTTACCCCCCAGCATTAACAACAACTCATTTCTAACCGCCGGCATATGCGTTTTCAAAGCCACTTCTACGGCTGAATCATAGGTCATTATCTGAATATCAACCTGCAAAAAACTCACCTGCTCCTGGTTTTCAAAATTCACCACAAAGGCCGGGTGCAGTGGCACATAAATTGGTGTCCCCCTGGATTTTTTCTTTTTACTGTCTCCCCCCTCAGCCCCCTCTTCAAGCATCTCTGCATCTTCACCATCAACCGGTTCTTCATCCCCTCCCAGCATAAACAGCGTGATACCCACAGCCACACCGATAATCAACAATAAGCCATTAACGAGAAGGATGATTTTCATCATACCCCCGCCCTTCTTTTCTTTTTCTTCTTCGCCTGCCTTTTCTTCTTCGTCAGCCATTAGCTTCCCCCGGGGTCAATTTCCACGCGACTAAAAACGTGGAAGCAAAGAACGTGCCGCTATTCCTGAGCTCTAACCTAAAGCCTGAATAAAAACAATAGAAGCCACGCCTGTTAAATATTAGTGAATCAACACATCTGATAATAAGCATAGTATTAATTCATTAATTTTCAATAAGATAGGTTTTCCCCACTGATATGAATTACACTTTGAACAAGCGTCATTAAACCTCAGTTAGCACCGTTTTCCTGTTCTGAGCAACGCTGGCACTCGATTTTATGCTTTATTGTATTCAGCTCGTCAGAGAATTGGCCGATATAATGGATAGCAGGTGCCAAATTACTGTCACTTTGTTTCTGTGTTATTGACCAGGGACATTAACCAGGTAAACAAACAATGATCAATATCCCACCGCTCAGGCAAAGCACCCCGATAAAAACGGAGCTTATTGCCGATATCACCCGGGTCTGGAAAGTGGGCCAGGTATTAAATGCCACGGCTGAGCAGGGGGGCAATGCCCTGTCGAAGGTGCTGATTCGTGTAGGCCAGTACACACTCGAAGCGAAAACCCCCATCGCTTTACGCAATGGACAGGACATTAAACTGCTGGTAAAAACACTCCCTGACAACCTGTCAGAGCAACTTCCTCAACTAAGCATTCTCCCGCCCGCCAAACAAACGCCATCCAGCCCAGCCTCACTGGCAACGGCCAGACTGCGCCAGTTTATTGCCGTGCAACAGTCGTTCTCTCAGGTTCAACTCACAGCAAAGCAGCTCACTGATAACAAACTGAGTACGAGCCAGTTGCCAACATCACTAAATGAGCAGTTAGGCCGTTTACAGGACAGTCTGACCCTCAATAGCAAAAGCATGAGTGGCGCGCAGCTAAAACAGCAAATACTAAACAGTGGTATTTTTTTTGAATCAAAGCTACTCCGTCAATCGCTATCAAAACAGAGTAATTCCCCGTCATTAGTGAATGATTTCAAATACCAGCTGCTTGGCATCCGCACTGAACTTATCAATTTGAGCAGTTCATCAGTTCGCCCCCAAAATGCCAGCCAGAGCCTGACACCCACACGGCTAAACGACCTGCAATCGGCCCTGGAGAGGTTTTACACCCGCCCCCAGCAGGCAACCGAGGCATCTGCTCGTATCAACAGTATCATTAACACACTATCTCGCCCTGCACTGACTCAGTTAAGTACCCTGCTTAGCACATCGCCTGTTGAAGCAACCACACTGAACACTAAAGCCACTCAAAACAATAGCAGCGAAGAAATAGCGATTTTAAGCAAAGCCCTTTTAGCCATAACACAGCAATACCCTCAGGCTCAACATGTCTTACTTGAGCAATTAAAATTTCGCTTATTACTCACTGATTTTACCCAGCAACTGGACCAGTCAGTCAGCAAGCTAACCAGTTTGCAATTGCAGCCGCTGAGCCGAGAAGCCGATAATATGGTGTTATTGCTATTTAACCTGATTTTCAAGGACAGCCATGAAAAATTTGATCTTAACTTTCGCATTCAGCAGCAAAATAAAGCCTCGGATGAAAGCCATGAAAACTGGCTAGTTACGCTGAGCTTTAATTTTAAAACCCTGGGTAAGGTGCAGTCTAAAATTCATTTAATGGACAATCAGCTATCCAGCGTATTTCACACGGAATATTCAGCAACTGCCGATAAAATTCAACAACTCCTGCCTGTACTTCAGTCTGCATTAGAAACGGGCGGATTTAATGTGGCTCACCTGGCAGTAAAAAACACGCTAATGGAGGAAAACCCCATTAACACTATGCAAGCTCATTTACTGGATGAAAACATATGAATAAAGCTAAACCTGTTGCTGTGGCTTTGCTATATGATGGTGAGAATACACCCACCGTCAATGCCCGGGGCGTGGGTAAAGTTGCGGAACAGATTCTACACATCGCAGAAGAGCATCAGATTCCCATACAACAGGACAGTGAATTAATCGAGATACTGGCCGAACTGGATATAAATGATGAAATTCCTGAAAATTTATACCGGGCCATTGCCGAAGTTATTGCTTTTGCCTATATTCTCAGCGGTAAATTTCCTGCGAACTGGCAACAGCCCAGTGCCGGTGAGTTAAGCATCCGGTAATTGATTATTTAAAAATTCTTTCGACAAACAACACTTAAACCCTGAATTCCGCCACCAGCGGTAAGTGATCCGATAATCGCTGCCAGGGCTGCCCCTGAAGAGAATAACCAGAAACCACCTCAACACCCCGACTATAAATTCTGTCCATAGGCAATAGCGGTAGCCAGGCAGGAAAACTTCTCACATGCTTTCCATGCTGATGTTTAAAAACTTCCCTGACGCCCAGCTGAGTGCTCAACGAATGTTCTGCTCGTGCCCGCCAGTCATTAAAATCACCGGCAATAATCAACGGTTCATTATGAGGCACATGCCTGTCTATGCGTTTAATCAGCTGCGTAATCTGACGCACACGCTCATGCTCAAATAAGCCGAGGTGAACACAGATAACATGCAACCTGGACGAATCAGAGGGCGAATCAGGCAAAAGCTCAAGCGTGCCATGTAACAAACTGCGACTGGCACTCTTCATGGTGGAGACATTAATATTCTCCCAGCCTGTAAACGTGTATTTACTCAGAATAGCATTACCATGGTGGCCATTATTGTAAATGGCATTTTTACCATAGGCATGATGCGGCCATATTTCATCTGCAAGAAATTCAAACTGAGTGTTATCTGGCCAGTTATCGACTTTTTCAGAATGGCGATGGTGCTCACCCTGTATTTCCTGCAAAAACACCACATCTGCATCCACTTCTCGCAATGCATCTTTAATGCCATGCAACACAAAGTGTCGGTTAGTCGCACTAAACCCCTTGTGAATATTGTAGGTAAGCACTTTAAGTGGTGAATCGGACATATTGGGAATTTCTCTGGTATCCATTAATCATAGTAGAGAATTGCACTATCAACGTAGTATGACTTATGACTTATGACTTTCTTTTAACAACACATCAAACTCACCCGCCGGCACCGGCCTGGAAATCAGATACCCCTGAATCACCTCACAGCCATGTGCGTGTAAAAAATCATACTGTTTCTGTGTTTCCACGCCTTCTGCAATCACTTTTAATTTCATACTGTGCGCCATTGCAATCACCGCCCTGGCAATTGCGCCATCTTCTTCATTACCGGTAATATCTTTTACAAATGAACGATCTATTTTTAATACATCCAGCGGAAACTGATGCAGATAACTCAGAGAAGAATAACCCGTGCCAAAATCATCCATAGATAACTTAACCCCCAGCTCTTTTAGCTGATGCATTTTATTAATGCTGTTATCAGCATCCTGCATCACAATCGTTTCAGTAATTTCCAGATCAATATGCTGAGGGTCAATTTTATATTGCTCAATTAAGCACTTTATCTGTTCAACCAGATCAGCCTGCATAAACTGACGCGCAGACAGGTTTATACCCACACTGAGCGGATACCCGCAAATATTCCATTGCGCTGTCTGCTTAATGGCCTGCTCAAGCACATAACGCCCCAGTGGCTGTATTAACCCGGTCTCCTCTGCCAGAGGTATAAAACGAATCGGTGGCACCAGACCATGCTCTTTATGCCGCCACCGCACCAGTGCCTCTGAGGCAACAATGTTACGTGTCTGCGCGTCAACCTGCGGCTGATAAAAGAGCTCAAGTTCATTACGCTCAATCGCCATACGTAAATCCGACTCCATACGCAAACGATCATCCATTCGGCGATTCATATCATGGGTATAAAAATGTTCCTGATCCCCCCCCAGACTTTTGGCTTTGCGCATGGCCGCATTGGCACACAATATCAGCCCCCCCGCATCCATCTCATCATCCGGATAAGTCGCCACCCCCAGGCTCAGTGAAACCGTCACTTTCTGCTCTGCCAACTCAAATGTATTGGCTTTTAAAGCCTGATTTAAACTGCCAAGCACCGAGGTAATTTCATCGGTCGATGCAGGGCTTTCCAGTAAAATAGCAAATTCATTGCCACTCACCCGAGCAACCGTATCGCCCTCATGAATGAACCCTCTAAGAAAACCGGCAAACGCGAGTAATAACTCATTGCCTATATCATGCCCCAGGCTATCATTAATTAACTGAAAACGATCAATATCCAGTGCCACAACCGCCACCTGATGATGCGCATGTTCTGCAACTTTTATCGCATGCGTCAAACGTTCTTTAAAGAGTGCCTGATTGGGTAAATCCGTCAGCAAATCATGATAGGCCTGATGCAAAATCATATCTTCTGCACGCTTCAGCGCGGTTATATCCTGAATAACACCCAGCACATAGCGAGGGGTTTTATCATCATCCATAATCACTTCACACTGCTGATAAACATAGCGCTCCCTGCCATCCGCCCCCGATAAACGATGTTCCAGCACAAAGCGCGTGCCTCGATTACGCGCATCATCAAAGGCATGCCTTACCCGATCGCGATCTTCGTAGGGCACGTAATCAATAAATTCCTGTAATGTTAAAGATGGTTTGCGTTCAATGCAAAGCATATCCAGCACATTGGGTGGGAAGATAATACGACCGTTTTTTAAATCCCAGTCCCAGTAACCCAGCATGGCAACTTTTAGTGCATGATTTACACGATGGCGGCTTTTTCTGAGTTCAAAGTCCATTTCGCGTGATTTAAGCGCATAGCGCACACGTTGTGAAAACAGGCTCCAGTTAACCGGTTTGGTAATAAAATCGGTGGCACCTGCATCAAACGATCGATCAACGGATGTAATATCATCCAGCCCGGTCAGCATAATAATCGGCACAGTGCGCTCAGGGTCCAGCTCACGCATCACCTGGCAGGTTTCAAAACCATTCATCACCGGCATCAATACATCCAGCAACACCATATCCGGGCGATAATTACGAAATAGCTCCAGCCCTTCAGCACCATTAGGGGCATCAATTACATCAAAATTCTGCTTTTGCAATGCCTTAATCAACATCCCGCGAATCACAATATCATCATCAACCACCAGCAGCAGTGGAGTGCTTCGCTCTGCAATAATAATATTATTTAAGCCTGACACTGATTTTATTTCCTCAGCCATTGCATTTAAACGCCGTATACGGCTCCTGTTAGCACTACATCCCTCGCGCCAGGTCCTGTTTTATATCACCGATGTCTTCCAGACCCACCGCAATGCGGATTAAGCCATCAGCAATCCCCGACTGCTGACGCTGCTCCGGCGTTAAACGCCCGTGTGTCGTGCTTGCCGGGTGCGTGATTGTGGTTCTGGTATCTCCTAGATTAGCAGTAATTGAACAAATTTGCGTTGCATCCACTAACGCCCAGCCAGCATCTTTACCGCCTTTTAACTCAAAGGATAATAACCCCCCAGAACCAGATTGCTGAGATTTTGCCAGCCCATGCTGCGGGTGAGATTCCAGCCCCGGATAATAAACCCGCTCAACCTGCGCCTGCTTCTCCAGCCACAGTGCTAATTCCAGCGCATTCTGGCTATGTGCTTTCATGCGAATATCCAGTGTTTCCAGCCCCTTTAAAAACACCCAGGCATTAAATGCACTCATCGTCGGCCCAGCACTGCGCAAAAAACCATACACATCCGTTCCGACAACCTCTTTCGTGCCCAGCACCGCTCCCCCCATACACCGACCCTGCCCATCAATGTATTTGGTTGCCGAATGAATGACAATATCAGCACCCAGTAAAATCGGTTGCTGCAATGCAGGCGTACACAGGCAATTATCCACCGCCAGCAAACAGCCACGGGCACGAGATAATTCAGCAAGTACCTTAATATCCACTAGCTCCGTTAACGGATTAGAGGGGGTTTCGAGAAACAGCAAACGGGTATTTTTCTGTATAGCCTTCTCCCACGCATCCAGATCAGAGAGGTCAACAAATGTCGTCTCAATGCCTAACCTGGCCAGGATATTGGTAAATAAAACCGTGGTAGTCCCAAAAATGCTGCGTGATGAAACAATATGATCCCCCGTTTTTAAAACCCCCAGACAGGTCGATAAAATAGCCGACATTCCAGAAGCCGTTGCCACACAACACTCTGCCACCTCTAACCTGGCCAGTCTCTGCTCAAATGTTCTTACGGTCGGATTGGTAAAACGCGAATAGATATTTCCTGGCTGCTCACCCGAGAAACGCGCAGCCGCTTCTGCTGCCGAGGCAAAGACAAAACTGGAAGTTGGAAAAATCGGCTCACTGTGCTCCTGCTCATGACTGCGCTCCTGCCCTGCTCTAACGGCCTGTGTCGCAAAAGCCCACTCGGCCTCTAACTGTTCATAATCACTCATATTCATTTTTCCTGTATATCAACAATGCAACCTTCATCAACAAGCTCAAACAATTCAATCACATCCTTATTGCGCATACGCACACAGCCGTGGGATGCTGGAGACCCCACTTTATTTTCTTCCGTTGTCCCGTGAATATAAATATAGCGCTGAAAACTGTCAATGCCTTCTCCCGCATTAATGCCCGGCTGCGTCCCCCTCAGCCACAGAATGCGACTGCTGATAATATCATCTGGCAGGGCCTTATGCTGGCACATTAACTCATCCAGAACGCCCATCGCCTGCCTGCCAGAAAATACTTCATTGATAGCACAGCCTGCACCGATTTTCTGCTCAATTCGGTGCTCGCCCAGAGGCGTTTTAAAGCTCCCTCTCTGGTTACCCACGCCAAAGCGTGAGGTCGACACCGGGTACTCTTTTAGTGGGCGACCATCCGCATCAGCACAATACAGCCGCTGCCGATCAATACTCACTATAATATGGCTCACTTCTGCCATACGCTATGTACACCTCTCATAAGGGCAATTTTTGAAGAGTCCGGTATCCGTTTCATCCGTTGCAGTAATACATGCTAACACGTCTGTATTCAGTCTGCCCCTGCCTGGCCGGTCTCAACGCCGTTTTTTATATCCCACATTCTCCGCATAAAAATGACAAATATTCCAGCACACATTCAGTATAATAAGCCCTGAGGCAAGTAAAACAGTGTACTCACTGAACAACTCAGGAATTTTTCCTATAGTAAAACCATCGAAAAACTCATATAAATACTCTGGTATATATACTCTGACCTGTGCTTGCCCTGATGTGGATGTTCCTGATGTGTGCACATGGAAGTATTTATAGACTTATCCATTAATCGAATTGCAAATAAAGACAGGTACACATTAATACTTATATATGTTAACTAATGGTTATGTTCCAGATAATAACCCATGCTATGATGAGTATCATATTATTAGCTGTCAAGAGAATGTAATATATTACTTCACTGGAGAATATGTTCCGAACACCAGCTATAACAACGTAGCTTTAGGCACACACTGTACTGATAAGGCTATTTTTAAATTTGGAGTGTATAATAAATCATGGGCGCAGCACAGGAATTTAAGGTATTCACCATCGGTATATCTGACAACGACAAGCAAAAGCTCCAGCGAGTTTTAAGGGTTTCATCCGGCTCAATCAGAAACTATACACTAACGGACAGTGAAGAGCATCGCTCTGAGACCCTGTTTCTTGTCAACTCAGATAATGATGAAGCCATTGCATACTGGTGTAAACGCTATTTAAATGCCAACAAATTGCCCGATGTCGCCACTGTTTTTATCGGTCGACGAAAAGTAAAAGGCAACCAGATATATAATCTGAACCTGCCAATTAAAGCCGCGCAGATACTCAGCACCCTGGATACCATGACGATAAAGGAAATGAACTTTATCCCGGAACTCACCATTGGCGCAAACAACGATGAGTCCAGCCTGTCAAACAGTTTCCTGGAAAACATTGCTGAGCACACATCGCTAAAATCCTCGCTATACCGGGCGCTTGTGGTTGATGACAGCGCGGCCGTCAGAAAACAGCTGGAAATAGAGCTAAAACTGCTAAATATAAAAGTCGAGCTTGCGGAAAATGGTGACGAGGCCATTAGCCTGTGCCGTGCTAATGAGTACGACATTATTTACCTGGATGTGGTTATGCCTGGCATGGATGGATATAAAGTCTGCAAAAACCTGAAAAAGCACAATATCTCCAAAAGCACCCCCATTGTGATGCTAACCGGTAAATCCTCCCCTTTTGACAAGGTACGAGGCACACTCTCAGGCTGTAGCAGTTACCTGACTAAACCGCTAGAACACAAAGAATTTCAGAAAACCACCCAGGAATACCTGGAATTATAAATTAAATGATGATTTGCTAAAAAATGTGTAAAATTCCTGTATGAAAGTCAGCTTATATTAGCTACCCTGAATATGGACATCATTAACGACAGGCAGCAATAATAATAAACAGCCTGATATCTAACGAGGAAATGAATATGGCAATAAATAAAGTATTATTAGTAGATGACTCCCCAATGGATCTTGCAAACATTAGAAGCATTGTTTCAGATGCGGGATACTCTGTTCTGACTGCAACCACGGGCATAGAAGCAATACAGATGGCAAAAAGTGAACAGCCCGATCTAATTTTTATGGATATTGTTATGGAAGGTGCCGACGGCTATGATGCCTGCCGTGAAATATCAAAGAATGGCGACACCCGCAGCATACCGGTCGTTTTTGTAACGAGTAAAAACCAGAAAGCGGACAGAGTATGGGCTGAGCTTCAGGGTGGAAAAGCATTTATCACCAAACCCTTTACAGCTGAGCAAATACTGGATCAGATAACTGCGCTTAACTAGTGTAGGCTAACGAACCAGGCAGATCGTAGCAAAGCTACCCGTGGATATGCCTGGTGAGTACTACAGGCCACCACGATGAGAGACCCGCAGTAGCTGTTTTTCGCTCTGCCGCAACTCTGAGCTGTATACAACCTGAAAATTGAGGCGAATGAACAATCAATCAGAAAACTGGTTAAATCCAGAAGATGCTTTAAGTCGTTTTGCAACACCCCAGCTCGATGCTTTCGATAATGATACATCACTGCATACAGAGGAAACTCAGCTGTATGGCTTTAGCATTGGCCATATCGGCTTTCTGATTGCTCAGAATACCTTCAGTGAAATTGTAAAAAATGTAAGTATCTACCCGGTACCCAATACAAAGAACTGGATGAGGGGCCTGATAAACCTACGTGGCAACCTGGTGCCTGTGTATGACCTGTCCCTGCTGCTTGGTTATTCAAAGGAAAAAACCCGTGACACCAATCTACTCATCCTGGGCAAAGACAGTATATCGGTGGGCATTCTGATTAATCGCCTGCCAAAACACTGCAATATAGCCGAGTGGGACATCATTAGCGATATTCCAGAACATCTTTCCAGTCTCGAAGCATATGTAATTAAAGCGTACTCTTCAGATGAGAAAATATGGTTAGAGCTTAACCATAGCGAATACTTTAAATCGATAAAAGAACAAATAGCATTATAAACGAGGTAGCCATTCAGGTAACAGGCTGATAATTAGACTAAAAAATAGCTATCTAACATATCAGACGAATACACCACCAGATTAACACCGATGGCGTACTCGTCTATTCAGATTGCCAACGTATGACCGCCAGGCATTTTGTAGCAGGAACGGGCACTGCACCGGTATATAAGCTGAACCGTTACAAAGCAGGAACATGTCAGATATAACAGCAGAATTAAGCTAAAACGGTACCTCAATGATGACTCGGACATTGTTATAGCATTATGCATAACAACGTCGTATAACAGAATAAATTGATTAATGAACCCCACACACCTGAATTTGTACTCGGAGTAGCGGCATGAAACAGCACAAGCAAAGTAGCATTTTAAGAGGCTTTAGATCTTCTGGTAATATAAAAATCACGCACAAGCTCACAGGCATCATCATTGCCCTGCTGCTTGGCTTTTTGATTATTGGCTTTGCCTACCAGCAAGTACTGCAATCTGAGAATGAGGCACTGAAAACATCAAAAAAAATGCTCCAGTTTGAAAACGGTATCCATGAAGTCCAGCTTGACCTTCTTAATGCTCAACGCAGCGAAGTTGAGTTTTATCTTAAGAAATACCCTATTTACCTCGGGAAATTTGACACCCGCATCATTGTTGCCAGTCAGAACCTGAAAAGCCTGACCAACCTCGTAAGTGAAGAGCAGGAGCTCAGCATCGTTACCGAGTTAGGTGAAGCGTTTGAAACTTATCGTGATAAATTCATTAAAGCCGCTGAATCCCAGGTTGAGATCGGCCTTGATAAGAACACCGGCCTGCTACTGGAGCTTGCCGAAACCGGAGAAGAAATCTCCAATATGCTAAAAAAGGCCGGCTCACCCGTACTTGATCGCTCATTTCTTAAAATACAACAAAATCTCAATGAGTTTTTACGTCTGGAAAATGAAAAATTTCGTGACCTGGTTGTTATTGAAATAAACACCTTCAAAGAAGTACTGAAATCCTCAGAGCTATCATCTGACAGAAAGCTCAACCTGTTTAAGCTCATGTCGGCATTTAACAAAATATTCATAACCACATCAGACACCATCACACTGCTCGTAAAACAGAAAAAAAGTGTCCGAACCGCTGCGAAAAATATCGGCCCCTTATTTGATAAGATGATTAGCATCAGTAACCAGATTATCAGCAACAGCCGTGAAATTGCCACACAAAAAAGAAACAATATCACTATTTTCTTTATTGCCACACTCATACTCATTGCTTTAGTTATATCCACAGGCCTGCTTTTACTTGCCCGCAGTATTATTAAACCCATGAAGACACTACAGAATACGGTTCTTAAAGTAAATGGAGGCGACCTCAATGCCCGCTCCAATCTGAACCGAGGCGATGAGTTAGGCGAGCTGTCCGATGCATTTGATAAACTGCTGGACGAGCGACTCACCTCCATGGCACTGACTGAAAAAGAAAGTGAAAAATTAAACGACTCTGTTATTGACCTGATAAAAGCGGTGAGCACGCTGGCCCAGCAAAAAGACCTCGCTATGAAAATACCCGTATCAGAAGACATCACCGGCGCAATAAGCGACTCACTCAATTTACTATCCAAGGAGACGGCTAAAATAATGCGTCAGGTTCAAACGACCGCCTCCCAGGTTGCCAATGTTTCCGCAACGGTGAAAAAACAGTCAGATGCGGTAATATCCGTTGCGCAGAGCGAGCGCAAAGAAGTCATAAGCACAGCCCAGTTATTAGAAAAATCAGTTAATGCGGTTAATGTCATTTCGCGTGATGCAAAAGATGCCAATAAAAAAGCCGAAAACACCATCAAAAACACACAGAAAGCAATGGACACCGTACTTTCCTCTGCAGAAGGCATTAACTCTATTCGAAGCACCATAAGTGAAACCGAGAAACGGATTAAACGTCTGGGGGAGCGCTCCCAGGAGATATCGGGCATTGTAAATCTGATAAACAGCATTGCAGAGCGCACACACATACTCGCCTTAAACGCCAGTATGCACGCAGCATCAGCCGGTGAAGCCGGTCGTGGCTTTGCCGTAGTCGCAGAAGAGGTTCAGCGCCTGGCAGAAAACGCACGCGAGGCCACATCTGAAATAACCACGGTTGTAGGCAATATCCGCAACGAAACCTCTGATACCGTAAATATTATGAACACCGTAATCAGCCAGGTTGCACAGGGCACACAGCTCACCAATCAGGCTTGCGAAAGCATGAAACTAACACAGCAAACCATCGGTGACCTTGTGAAATCGGTACAAACAATCGCAAAAAGCTCCGAACAACAGGTTTCAATCAGCAAACAACTGCTGGAGAGAGCCCGGGTTATTAAAGAAAGCACCGAAAGGACAGGCAGAGAGTTACTCGAACAAAACAAGAGCACAGACAAACTGGTTCGTTATTCCGAAAATCTGGTTACCATCGTGGGTGTATTCAAATTACCCGAAGAGGACAATTTCGCAAGTCAGACACAATCGTTTAGCAAGCGCGCTGTTTGAACCATTCCGGGAACACTATGATGCTAAATCATGAAGATGAACTGTCTGAACCGGGCACTGATGAAATCCACGCGCTATCTGATACAGCCGCCCGCTTTAGCACCGATGCAGGTGCCAGTGCCACGAATACAAAAGCCTGCTTAAGCCAGTTCGGCAAGCAGCTACAGACCGCCTGTGAATGCCTCAACCCAGCAGCTCACGAAAGCCTGGCCTGTTTTTCTATTGTTATTGAAGAAGGCCTGGAGTTACTGATTAATGAGAAAAGACAGCTCACAGAGGATGAAGCGGCATTTTTACAGAAAATACCCGATATTTTATCCGAATATATTCTTATCCCTGGCAGCAAAATTCCTGATGCCAAATTTCTCATGCACCTTAAAAGCAGGCACTGGATTCGCCCCGTTTCAGCTGATGAGGAAAAAGTACTGCTTGAGTTACTGCTACCCTCACCTGCAGGCAGCACCTTAGATGACAATATAGAGACCGACACAGGCGCTATTAATAGCCACCGTATTGATACGGATACCTCAGAAGCTGGCCAGACCCCTGATAATCATAATCACCCGATAACATCCCCAGATGCAACTCAGGACGCAGTCCAGAGCATCACTGACAATACAGTAGAAGAACCGTTCATTAGCACTGAAGAAGCTGACTCGCACGCCACCCTGCAGGCAGACAACGACCTGATTCTGGACCTGGATGAGTTTAGTCAGCACCTTGAAACAGATGTTATCAACACCTCAGACAATGAAGTTAACATTGAAGAAATCGATTCTGAGGATAACAATGACACTATATTTTTCGAAACGCCCTCTGATGATTCCAGTCCGCTTTTCCCTGAAAGTTCATCCCCTGAGAATTCAGGCCCGCAGAGCTCAGACCCGGAACTCAGCCGGCACCAGAAAGCGACATCAATTAAGCTCATCAGTGATGAGCTGATCAAGATTATAGAAGATGAAAAATACTACCTGATTAAGCCCAGTTTTGAGCCGACAGTATTGAACCAGCAGCTCACTCTGATAGCTGAACAGATTGAGCAGATAAGCCATGCTACTAAACGGGTAAATCTGCACGGACTTTCAAATAGCGGCCAGTTTATTGCCATTAATATACACACATTAGCGAACAGAGAAACAACACTCTCAGAAACAGAAATCTCACTCATTGGAAAATGGCCCATACAGATGCTGCTTTATCTACAGAGTATTTCTGAACCACACCATGAAACTAACACCTTAAACACGCCAGTAACCAATGCGGCCAATCGGCTAATAGAATACCTGTATGACAATAGCTGGCCTGCAAAATTTACCGTTGAAGACAAACTCGACTTACAGTTATTACTGGCATCGCCACAACTGAAAGTCTCAGAAGCAGATGAAACCAGCAGCGAGAACAGCCCCTCAGATGTAAATAATTTTAACCTGACAGATAGAGCACTCTCAGCTGAAACCACACCCTCTGAGACGATGCTCACTGACAGTGCAGCAGATAGAGAAACCGATATTGCTGTAGAGAAAAATGATATTGTTTTAGAAAAAACACCCGACACCGAAGCGGCCCTGAATATTTCTGAACAGCAACAGGAACTCATCACGCTGATTAGTGATGAACTGGATGAAATTATCGAAGACGGTATATACTGCATAATTTCACCGGAGCTGGATGATACTGAAGCAAAAGGGCATTTAATTAGTATTGCTGAGATAATTGAGCACATCAGCAATGCCATTGATATGGTGGGCCTTGAAGGGCTTGGCAA